>OLGD01000015.1_pt1 | contig 325698 bp, 303 predicted proteins | sample 1605311 | NCBI WGS metagenome assembly OLGD01 (sample SAMEA3888917, study PRJEB22519) | human gut metagenome | biome: human gut; feature: human-associated habitat; material: faeces | place: Denmark | collected 2010
TTTTTGCCTGTGATGATGTAATCGCTCTGTTTCCGCCTGAAAAACAGGAGGAGGCACCGGAGCCGATCATTGTGGCGCGGCGAACCCTGCGCCTGAAAGACAAGCCTCGCATGGAAGGCGAGGACGTGCGCGAGATGCAAACGCGGCTGAATGTGCATGGCGTAGCCTGCGATGCGGATGGCGTATTCGGGCCGGCCACGGATAAGGCTGTACGCGTGTTCCAGGTCATGAAGGGGCTGGTTGTTGACGGTATCTGCGGCGCAAAAACCTGGGCAGCGCTGGACAAGGATCCTGAGACGCAGCCCACGCCGAAACCGTCCGAGCTGGCACTGGGACTAGTGCGGCATTGCTATGCGCATATCGGCAACATCTATGTATGGGGCGGCAACGGGCAGACGGAGATCTCCGCGGGCTGGATCAGGCGTATGGATACATCGGAAACCAACGCGCAGCGGTCGATCAGGTTCTGGGAGAAGCAGAAGACGGCGGGCATGACAGATCTTGCGGCATTCGATTGCTCCGGCCTGATATCCCGCTATCTGCAAGATATTGGCATCGTATCCAGCAAGCGCAACTGCAACCACCTGTGGGCGATGTGCACGCCGGTCACGCGCGCGGAGCTGCGTCCGGGCGATCTGCTGTTCCGGTCGCGGAACGGCGATATGTACCATGTGGGCGTCTACGCCGGCCGGGGCCGTGTAATCGAGGCCAAAGGCCGCGATGACGGCGTGGTGCTGCGCGGGATCGACGCATCCGGCGCGGGGTACTGGAATAATTTTGGGCGCTTGAAGGCGCTGCAATAAAAAACAAAGGAGAAAGACAATGAAAGCATTTATCAGCCAACCAATGAGGGGAAGAACAGATGAGGAGATTTTGGCGGAGCGCAATGACATCGAATGCAGACTTCGGGAGGAATTCGGAGAAGTTGAAGTCTTGGAGACCTTCTATGACGATTTCGGCCCGGATGCCAAGCCGCTTGAGTACCTGGCACGTTCGATTTCCGATCTTGCAAAAGCGGACGTAGCCTATTTTGCGAAAGGGTGGCAGAATGCGCGCGGATGCAAAATCGAAAACATGTGCGCCATCGAATACGGCATCCACACCATTGAGGCATATTAAAAACAAAGGAGAAAAGAAATGCAATGGACAAAGTATTGGAAGGTCTGAAATATGCGGCGGCGGGTGCAGGCGGGCTGTTCGCCTACCTGTTTGGCGCGTGGGACGCGCTGATCATCGCCCTGGTGATCTTCGTGGTGGCAGATTATATCACGGGAATAGCCAAGGCCGCCACACAGGGAAAACTGTCATCTGCGGTGGGATTCAAGGGCCTACTGAAAAAGGTTATGATCTTCGTCTTGGTGATGGTTGGGACGGTAGTGGACAAGGCAATCCCTGCGGCAAACCATGCGATTCGTTCAGCGGTGATTATGTTCTATATCGCCAACGAAGGGCTTAGCATCCTTGAAAACGCGGGCGAGCTGGGTTTACCGCTGCCCAAAATGTTGAAATCGGCGCTTGAAAAAATGAAGGACGAAAAGCCGGAGGATGTGCCGGTGGAAGAACAGAAATAGAGATATATGCAGAATACCCCCGCTGGCTACGGTTGGCGGGGGATTATCGGAAAGCAAAGCACCCAGTGCGAAACTTTCACATCATAAAGATAAAATTCAAACAAAAAATGCAAAAAACTATTGAATTTATAAATCATGATGTTAAGATATTTATGAACAAAGCATTTCAGGGGGAGAATACGATGAAAGGTGATGGAGAGTATCAAATACGGAATTGCCTATTGCCGTATCAAGAAGATTTGATCGCACGGAGATACTGGGGCCATAGGATATCGGGAGAACTGCCGCCACATTTTAAGGGATTTATCAGAAAGGTCATTGCATACACGGACAAGAGCAAAGGGACCATCAATATTTCAATTTACGTATATGGTGATTCGATCCAGCAGGGAAGCGGGGGAATTGATGTAACGGATTGTTTTATCTCTTATCTGGACAACGCAAAGGAAAAGCATGATAATCTAATCGCAGATGTAGCATGGAAGATTAAAAAGCGTTCAGGCGCCCCTTGGTAAAGCTTCATTGACCGCATCCCGACGCGGATCTTCAGCTATGTGGTGGCGTTGATCATCCTGCTGGCGGCCACGTTCTTCACCGGAGCCATGACCTGGAATGCTGCGGCGCTGTGCGTTGTGAACGCCGTGGTGGTGAGCCTCACGGCGAACGGCGCGTTTGATGCGGTGAGCACGAAGAGTAATAACTGACGATATAAGAATGATAGTCCCCCGCTGGCCTGTGGCTGGCGGGTGATGTTTCGGCGTGTTTCCTATTTGGAAAGCATGCATTTAGGTACACGAAAAAGTACACGATTGATTTTTATTACTCATAATAAACAAATAATATATATACAAAATCGTATAATATTAGGCTTAAATCTACGCATATTATGTTATAAATATTTATGGTAAAATTTAAGCAGGGGTTCGAGTCCCCTTATCTCCACCATTAAAAAGGCATCCAAACGGATGCCTTTTACGTTTTTCATTTATATATTCGGCTTTGTAGAACCGATATTTATTTTTCAATGTCAATCCGCTTGTCAGAGATTGTCACCGCGCCTTCAGCATTGCCCAGCAGCATCCGGAAAAGCTCTGCGGGCACATAGGTGACTTTGTTGAGCCGCATGGGTTCAGAGCCAAGGTCGGTGGGAGCCGACATGCCGATTGCATTCGTGCTGTGCATGGTGTAAATGCTGCTTCCGAATTCCACAGAACAGACATTGAGCTTGCCTTTGAGCTGATAGCGCTTGGCGCTGCTGTTGTAGCTCACCCGGTAGCCCAGCGCTCTTGCGACACTCTTCAGGGGAACCATTACCGTACCTTCTTTCATGTATCCCTTTTCTTTGAGCTTTTTGCCGTCTACCCTAATCGTGTACTGGCCGGGCTTAACATCCGGCTCACGGTCATCGTCATGGGACTTGGTGTTGATATACAGGCATTCTCCCTCAATTTTAACTGCCTTATCCCCGTTGCCCAACAGTGCCTGGAAAAGCTTCACCGGTACATGTACGGTGCCGGATATGAGCAGCGGCTTGGAACCGAGATCGGCGGGGGCGGCCATGCCGATGCAGCCAACGCTGTATACCGCATATACGGAGCTGTTCAGAAAGATATCGCAGGCACGCTTCCCATTTTCCAAATGGTACGCTCTTTCCGATGCATTATAGCTGATTTTATACCCAAGCGCCTTGGCCACAGCTTTCATGGGAACCATTACCGTTCCCTCCTCAGCAACCGCCATGGCGCGCGTGGACTTTCCGTCAACAATAATCTCATACGATGTGGCGCGTTCGGTCTTTCCGTCAACAATGATTCCGCTGGAGCGCTCGGCAGCGAATGCCGGCACCGCAACGCACAGGAGGGTAGTCAATGCTAACACAAGCACAATAATCCGTTTCATTTTTCTTCGTCCTTTCAAAAAGCATTTGGGGTTGCTTTCATCAACCGTTCTGCCATATATACAACCACTCCCACCAGAATGTTGCGCGGTTGGCAAAAATTTGTAAAAAGCTGTTTGTGGCCAGCGTCCTCGGAAACAGAAATGCCGGGGCGCGGTAAAGCGACCCGGCACGGAGGCCCGATTTTGTTTATGTTAATCTTCCTGCACGCTGTTGACGATCCCCAGCAGCTCGGATTCTGAAAGCGGAACATCGGAATGCAGCGAATAGGCCATGCCACCGTTTGTCCAACGCGCCGAATGGTAGCCGGAGGCATTCCCTTTCAGCGCGATGCTCACACCCGCATCATTTTCGACCGTTGTCTCTTCCGAATACCGCTCATACTCGCCGCTGATGTCGTTGCTGCCCTCCGCCGTTCGGTAAACGATGCTGTTCTCCCCGTTTGTATATGTAAGCTGCAGCATGGCTCCTTCATACAGCATACAGCCGGACAGCTCATAGCCTTCCGGCATCGAGGAAGGCAGCTGCGCCTCATATGTAAGTTCCGCCAGAGCGCCTTCAAGGCTTTCGAAGTGCTGCGGAGGCAAAGGTATTCCTACGAGTGAGCCGGGATGATCGTCCGGAGCCTGCAGCATGGGCAACAACGCGATGCAAAGGATCGCCACAGCAGCGCATGCGGCAATGCCTGCAACCCAGCGCATGTGCCCGTGCAGCGCCTTTTTCTTGTGGGATGCGGCCTCTTTTTGAAGGTTGCGCGTGATGCGTTCCGCCATCTCGGGCGTGACTGTTATATGGTCCATAAGCACATCATATCCGCCTTTTTGTTTATTCCTCATATCCATAGATGTCCTCCAATGTGGCTTTCATCATGCTTCTGCCCCGCATCAGCAAAGAGCGCACCGTCGATTCGTTTTTAGATAGCATCCCAGCGATTTCAGCCGTGCTGTACCCTTCATAATAGGACAAATGCAATACTTCGCTGTATTTTTCGGGCAAGCTCTTTACGCATTGCCATACGAATGAAAGGTCGTCGGCTTCCCGCTCATCGGGTATGAACTCACTCAGCTCATCTTCCCGGAGCCGTTTCGTGTGCCGCAGCTTGTTTTTGCAGATATTGCTGGTTACGCTTATCAGCCATGCCTTTTCGTGTGCTTCATTTTCAAATTCCGGTGCTTTTCGCATGTATTGTATCAGCGCATCCTGAAGGGCATCTTCTGCATCCTGAATATTATGCAAGTACGAAAAGGCCAGCCGAAGCAAGGCGTTGCCATATTGTTTCAATGCGTTTTCGGCTCGCATAGCTGCCGGGCTTTCGCAAACTGTAAGCTTTGCGGAAGCGGATTCGCATTCAAACAGCGCGACGGCTCTCAGCAGCATCGAATAAAGCAGCCGGATTATCCTCATGCCCATTGGCATTGGTATGGCTTGTGTGTTCAAAACAATTCCTTCCTTTCCATGATGCGAAAACGTAATTTGCATCATGCTGCCTATAATACAAATCAAAGCGTTGTTTTGTTGCACTTCAAACAATATTTTATCCGTTTTTGTTCTGCGACTCCGCCATCAACCAATCATAAGTAAGAGAAACTGCGCCGTAACGCTCTGGCGGGGCGGCCATTGGCCGCCCCGCCAGAGCGTTGCTTTTTTGAGGGGGTTCCTCTGCCGCCTGCGCCTTTCGCGCGGCCGTAAAAGCTGCGGGAAAGTTCCCGCGCCTTCAGCATCAAAGAATTTTTCCCAAATCCGTGTGGAGCACTTTCCCATCCTGCAGCGCGACTACGCCGCCAAGCAGCACCAGCCGCACACCCTCGGGCGGGAGGGCGGGTTCGGCAAATGTGGCTTTGTCCTGCAAACGCTTCGGGTCAAACACGGTTACATCCGCCGCGCGCCCTACGCCAAGCGTGCCGCGGTCAAGGCCGAAGCGTGCCGCAGCTTCACACGTGGTCTTTGCAATGCCTTCGTTCAGCGAAAGCAACTTACGTTCAAATACATATTGTGCAAGGAAGCGGGCAAACGCGCCCGCCGCACGCGGGTGCCCCGCACCGTTAAGCAGAACGCCGTCGCTGCCAAGCATGGTGCGCGGATGCGTAAGCGCCATATCTACCTCGGCGCCGTTCATCACATGGGCGATAGTCAGGTATTCCGGGTGCTCCCGGCGCACCTTCTCAAACACCTCCATGTTCGGAATGAAGCCTTTGTATTCACCGTCGGTCAGTTCGATGCGCGTTACATCATGGTAGCGATCCAAAAAGCCATCGTCATACGTCGTTGCGCCGATGCTTGTGCAGAACGCATCATACGGGTAGCAGTCGATCCTTACATCAAGGCCTTCTGCTGCAGCGCGGCGATCCACATAGGAAAGCACCTCCGCCATCTGGCCGTAAGCCGCCATGCTGCCGATGTGGGAAATTTGCAGCCTAACGCCCGTGCGACGGCCAATTTCAAGAAATTCTTCAATCGCGTCATAAATTTCAAACGCATCCCCGCGCACATGGGCTGCAAGAACGCCGCCAAAACGCTTTACAACCGCCGCCATGGCGCACATTTCGCCAAGCGTCATGCCGGGCTCATAGCGTATGCCCATGGAAAGGCCCTTCGCCCCTTCGGTTAGCTGCCGTTCCAATGTTTCGCACATGGCGGCAAGGGTCGCTTCGTCCACGGGAGCATACTTATTTCGCGCGCCGCAAAGCCTGCGAATTGTCGTATGCCCGGCAAGCAGGGCCATGTTAACGGGTTGCTTTCCGTCATAGGCCGCGCAGTAGGCGGGCAGATCGCGCGGCGCATCGCCGCAGTTGCCGGTCACAAGCGTGGTAACGCCCTGACGGAGTGCCCGCAGCGTAATGTCGGCCTCGATATGCCCCTCGCGCAGGTCGTCCTCATGGGAATGGGCATCCACAAAGCCGGGGGACACGATATGCCCTGTGCAGTCGATTTCCGCAGCAGCGGGAAGCGGTTCGCTCGTAAGGCATGCAATACGGCCGTTTCGGATGCCCACATTCAGGATGCTTTGGATGCTGTTTGCCGGGTCACAAACCAGGCCGTTTTTCAGGATCAGGTCAAGCATTGCGGTATTCTCCTTAAAATCTGGTTGAACTTGTGCCGCTTGATTGGTGTCACGGCCTTATTGTAGTGGATTGCGGGGAAAATCACAAGCCCACATTTTAAAGGAGCGGCCAAAAGGCCGCTCCTTTGCGCACGTTATTCCGCTTAGCCCGCATAGGGCAGCATTACAAAATATTCCGATTCCTCCACGCCGCTGATGCGCGAAAACCATTCGTCCGCATTGCGTGTAAATGCAATGGAACCGGTGCGGCCATCCTGCAGCGCAAAGCGTGCGGTGGAGGTTTCATCGCTTGCGGTAATGATGAGCTTTGTGCCAACGGGCAGCGTGGTTTCACCGCTTCCATCCAGCGTTACGGGAAGCTCCGCCTTTGTCTCAAGAGCAGGGCCATACTCGCCCGTCCAGTTTTCCGGATCGTCCAAATTATCAATCGTACGCTGCCAAAGCTCACCCTGAGCGGGAATGAACGTGAACGCCCCATCGCCTGTAAGCGTGTAGCGCCGTGCACCCCACCATGTGCCGAGCACATCGATGTGATCCGCCACGGTGACAACGCCATCTTCATCCACACCCTGGAATTCGCCGCGCAGACCGCTGTAGTTGCCGCCGTCGCGCGGCTCCTCATAGCGCGAAAGCACAAGCTGTGTTCCGTCAAAACGGCAGATGAGCGTTGCGTAATCGGCGGAGCAATAATCGCCGGAAAGCACGACCTCCAAAAGCCCGTCGTTTGGGTCGAGATCGATTATCTGCAGGGCGGTTACAATCTGGATCTCTGTAAGCCACTCCTCTTCGCCGACATGAAGCTCATGCACGGTTCCATCCGCCGCAGTAACGGTGATGGTATTGCGCATCCAATCATATTCATCCGTGGTGGTAACGAGCGTGACCGTTTCGGAAACGCCGTCCCCGTCAAGGTCCGCCTCACATTTTCCGTCCGCAAGGAAATCGATGGGCCTGAACGGTTCGCGCTCTGCATCTGCAAGCCCCTGCTGCACGACGAGTTTCAGCACAAGCGAGGACATTGCATCATCGCTCACGCCATCCTCCGTCCAAAGGGAATAGGTTGCGCCCGCTTCATACCATGTAGCGAGGCGGCCTCCTCCTTCCGCCGTTTTAATGTCGGCAGAAACGCCCTTGGCCTCAAATTCCCAGTTGACGCTGAGCGCTTCCTCCGCAAACGTTTCGTATACGCCGGAAATATCCTCCTCGCCCTTTGCGGCACGGTAGGTATACGCATGGCCATCCAGCGTGAAACCCACCTGAGCGACTGTACCGCCGATGATGGAATAGGAAACCTCCCCCGTATTTTGCGGCGCATCAATGGAAACGCCAAGATCTGCAAACGCTTCCGCGCTTTCCACCTCCGTTACCGGATTCGGAATTTGAACCGGGCTTTCGGAAGGCGCAAGGCCTCCGTTGCTGCCCGCAGCGCATCCGGCCGCAAGCGCCGCGCAAAGCAGCAGCGCCACCGACAGCGCGAATATCTTTTTCATAAAGTACCTCCGTTCTTTTATGGCACAGCGGTATCCCGCGAGACACATTTGAGTATTGTACTTAGAAACAGTACAGCAGGTTCCCGTTTTTGTAAAGAGACAGTTTGTAAACAAACGACAAAATCGGCCGCTCCCGAAAGATGCGGCCGATGGTTTGGAACACAGCGATATGCGCGTGCGCGCTGCTGCACACGGGTCAGCGGATAATGCCGTTTTCATAAACGGGCACAACATCCGTCACATCCGGCGTAAAGCAGAAGCGGACGTCATCCGTGAATCCAAGGCGCACCAAACGGGCATAGTGGAACGTTGCGGAAAGATCCGCCCGGCCCTCCTGCCAGTCGGCATACAGCATGCAGCACACCTTTGTAATGTCTGTGGCTTCAACGGGGCCGGCCGCATGGCGGCATACCGCATCTGCGATTGCGCCTGCGGCAATCAGGTCATCGGCGGAAATCGCTCCGTCCGTGCCGGCGCAAACGATCAGGATATCGTTGCCGAGCGCAAGCGCGCGTTTGGCGACTGCCGTGCGGTTAATCATTGCGCCGATGAGCACATCCTTCGCCGCAGAAGAGCCATGGATGGCGGCTGTGCCGTTGGAAGTGCTGATCACCACCGTTTTGCCCTGCACATTTTCCGCGGAATATTCCGCGGGGGAATTGCCCAGGTTGAAATCCGGCAGCTTAATGCCGCCGCGTTCCCCGGCAAGCACGCAATCCCGGATGCCGAGGCGGCCTGCAATGGATGCCGCTTCGCCAGGATCGACCGCAGGGATCACGCGTTCCGCGCCGTTCTTCACCGCCATGGTGATGCAGCTTGTGGAACGGAGCACGTCCACAACAATGACCGTGCTGCCTGAAATATGGCTGCTTATCATTTTCCCATATACGGGAACTACATCGATTCGCATATGATTCCTCCCTCGGTTGGCATAAACCCACCGATATTTTATTGTAGCAAATTTGCCCTGCATTTGCAATCAAAGGCGCGCAAAAAAGGGCGCAACCGCTTCCGTCACTGCATCGCCTGCGCAAAAAGGATGGCTGCCGCTGCGCCTACGATGCCGGAAAGCAGGGCCACTGCGACGGTTGCGCGGGTTTTACGGACACCGACTGAGCCAAAATAAAGCGCCACGGTATAAAAAATTGTTTCTGTGGAACCGAGCATCAAGCTTGCAGCAAGGCCAAGAAAACTGTCAACGCCATGATTGTCAAACACATCCTGCAAAAGCGCAAGCGCTGCGCTGCCGGAAAACGGCCTGAGCACCAAAAGCGGAACAAGTTCTGCGGGAAGGCCAAGGCGGTGGAGAAGCGGCTCAATCCAGGAAATGAGCACGGAAAGCGCACCGGAGGAACGGAACAGATTCATCGCAATCAGCATAGCCGCCATAAACGGAAGCACTTGCACGAGAAGCGGCAGCGCCTCCTGTGCGCCGCGGGTAAAGGCATCGTAGACGTTCACGCGCTTGCAGAGCGCATAGCCCAACAGCAGCAGGATCAGCGCAGGCATCACATAACTCATGCGCGCCCTCCAGCTTTCCGCCGGGTGCGGCCGCGCTGCGGGGCGCGGCGGCAGAGCAGCTTGCACAGGGCCACCGCAGAAGCAAACGCAAGGAGCGACGCGATGAACGTGGGCAGCACCACGCAGTAAACATCCAGCGAACCCGCGGCAGCGCGCAGCGCAAGCACGCTTGTGGGCAAAAGTTCCACGGCGGAGGAGTTCAGCGAAAGGAACATGCACATATCATCGGAAGCCGTGCCTTCCGGCACGCCGTCCCGGTCGGCAGCGGCGCGCAGTTCTTTCATGGCGGCGAGGCCGAAGGGCGTAGCGGCGCTGCCCATGCCGAAAAAGTTCGCGGCAAGGTTCAGCGTAACGGGCGCAACCGCACCGGGCGAACGCGGGAACAGGAGCGCAAGCGGCTTTCGCACGGCACGTGCAAGCGCGTCGATCAATCCGGCTTCCTTCGCCACATTCATTAAGCCCATCCAAAGCATATAAGCGCCCGCAAGCGAAAGAGAAAGCGTCACCGCCTCTCCTGCACCTGCAAGCATTGCATCCATCGCGCCTTCGGCGTTTCCGTTTGCCACGCATGCTATGAGCCCTATAACGAGCATGATTCCCCAAAGCCAATTCATCATATCGAATCATATGCAGGTGTGGGCGCGGGCATGCCGTTTTGCAGGGCAGCTTCCTTAATCCTCAGTCGCCTGCGGCGACAGCTCCTTTCAAAAAGGAACTTTTGGTTGCAGCTTGCCAAAATCCCCCTTTCTGAAAAGGGGGTGGCAGCGGCGCGAGCCGCTGACGGGGGATTGCCGTATTCGTGCGGCCTTTGCGTACTATGGACAGACCGCGCAACCTCTCCTCTCCGGGGATTGCCGTATCCCTGCGGAGATAAGGCCCGTTTCCAACCGTCAAAAAAGGGCGGCATATTGCCGCCCGAAAGATTGCGTCCTTATTCCCGGAACTGGTACTGGTAAAGCTTTGCGTACATGCCACCCGCGGCGATCAGCGCCTCGTGCGTGCCGCGCTCCGTGATGCCATCTTTGGTGAGGACGATAATCTCATCCGCATTCTTGATGGTGGAAAGCCGGTGCGCCACCACGATGCAGGTGCGGCCATGCGAAAGGTCGTTCAGCGCCTGCTGGATGAGCATCTCCGTGGCATTGTCAAGGGCGCTTGTCGCTTCGTCCAGAATCAGGATGGAGGGGTTCTTCAGGAACACGCGCGCGATGGAGATGCGCTGCTTCTGCCCGCCGGAAAGCTTCACGCCGCGCTCGCCGACGCCGGTGTCATAGCCGTGATCCAGCGTCATGATATAATCGTGGATATGCGCCTTCTTGGCGGCCTCAACGATCTCCTCATCCGTTGCGTCCAGGTTGCCGTAAGCGATGTTCTCCCGGATGCTGCCGTTGAAGAGAAACACGTCCTGTGCAACGATGCCGATGTTGCGGCGGAGCGATTCGCGCGTCAGGTCGCGGATATCCACACCGTCAATGGAAATCGTGCCTTCATCCGCTTCATAAAAGCGCGGGATCAGGTTGCAGATGGTCGTCTTTCCTCCGCCCGAAGGGCCGACGAGCGCAACCGTTTTCCCCGGCTCAATATGCATGGAAAGGTCATGGATGACCTTGCTTTCCACATCTCTGGCATCGCTGTTTTCATAGCGGAAACTGACGTGATCAAACACGATGTTGCCGCGAAGCGCATCCGCCTCGATGGTGCCGGTATCCGTTTCGTCCTTCTGATCCATGATCTCCACAAAACGCTGGAAGCCCGTCATGCCGTTTTGAAGCTGTTCAAATATGTTCACCAGCCGGTTGATGGGCTTTAAAAACATGGTGATAAACAGGATATACTTGGTAAAATCGCCTATGCTGATGCGCCCATAAAAGAAGAACAGGCCGCCCGCAACAAGCACGATCAGGTACAGCAGGTCGTTGAAGAGCGTCATGCTGGAATGGAACTTGCCCATTTCCCGGTAAGCACGGCCGCGCGCCAGCTTGAAGCGCTCATTCGCGCTATCAAACTTCCTGTTTTCGTGGGATGCGGCGGTGTAAGAGCGCGAAACGCGCATGCCGGCAATAGCCGTTTCCACGTTGGCGTTTACTTCTCCCACCTCCACGCGCGTGGCGCGGAAGGCTTCCTGCATCCCCTTGCGCAGTTTGGATGCAACGAACACCATCACCGGCAAAAATGCGAAGATGATAACTGTCAGCAGCAGATCCGTGCCCGCGAGGATGATGAAGGAGCCCACCAGCATGATGAGCGAAAGGAACAGATCCTCCGGCCCGTGGTGCGCAAGCTCGGAAACATCCTGCAGATCGTTGACCATGCGGGAAAGGAGCGTGCCGGTTTTGTTTTCATCGAAGAAGGCAAAGGGCAGCTTCTGCATATGGCGGAACATATCCCGCCGCATGTCGCCCTGAATGCGCACGCCCACAATGTGCCCCCAATACTGGATGACGTAGTTGAGCACAGCCTTTACAAGGTAAATGCCGAGCAGCACGCCGGACCAGATCAGAAGCAGCCTGAGGTTCTGGTTTGGCACATAATCGTCGATGATGTTTCCCGCGATGATCGGGTAAAACAGGTCGCACACCGCAACGATGAACGCGCAGGCCATGTCGATGGCAAACAGCTTCCGGTGCGGCTTATAGTAAGAAACGAAGCGCTTTACAAGGTGCATGGCGCAGGGAACCCCTCCTTACGTGATTGACAGATGACCGTTCCCGCCTGCGGCGGGGTGCTTTTTTGCTGTTTTAGGATATGATATCCCCCTGATGGGAGATGAGCGTTGCATCATACACGCCATCCACACGCAGGAACTTTTCCACAAAGCCTGTCTCGTTTTCCCGGAGGCGCAGTTCCATCGTAAGCTCAATGCCGTCACGCTGTGCCGTCTTGGATTTCATGCGCGCGTTCGGCAGCTGTTTCACCATTTGGCGCACCTGCTGGCCCGCACCCTCGTGATAATGGAGGATGAGCAGGTACGGCATGCTGGCCTTGCCCTTGAACACCGTCAGCACCACCATGATCACGCCGATGGTAAGTGCTGCGATTACGGCGATGTCATAATACTTCGTGCCTACGGCAATGCCCTCGCCCACGGCCCAGAACATGAACACGGTGTCGATCGGATCCTTCACTGCCGTGCGGAAGCGGATGATGGAAAGCGCGCCGACCATGCCCATGGAAACCGCAAGGCTGTTGCTGATGAGCATGAGCATGAGCGAGGTGACCATCGTAAGCATGATGAGGCTCAGGTTGAAGTTGCGTGAATACATCACACCGCCGAACGTCTTCTTATAAATGAAAAAGATGAAAAGGCCGACCAGAAGCGCGATCAGGAGCGACGTGATCACCTGCAACGGGTTGAGCGTGATGGAGAAAATGTCTGAAAGGGAAAAATCGTTCATGGGAAAACCTCCGTGTCAATTTACAAATTACAATGGGCGATGGGAAATGCCCGCTCTGCATTGCTGCCTTCGGTTCGCTGAATTCAACCTGCCAGTTTATGCAGCAGCCTGCTTTTCAGTATAATTGACAATCCTGCATTGTCAATTATCAATTGGACCCGAATTGCCTTACAATTCAAATTTCCTGCACAAACAGTACTTGCTGACCGCGCTGCGCACATGTGCGTCAAGCTGTAAAAGCGAGCGGATGTATGTGGGCAGGTACTGGTTGAACTTCACCTCTAACACCATGTCGTAATCGTCGATCACGCGGTATGTGGGGATGTGCGCGTTAAACAGGTCCGTGCTGCGGTAGCCGGTGCGCACATCCTTGTCAAACGTCACGCGCACATCCTGCACGGGGAAGGTGTACGCCTCGCGCATATAATCCACAATCACGCAGGGCCTCAGCGGCTTTGTTGCAAACTCCGCAAACATGCGCCGCGCAAACGGCTCCGGCCGGTGCAGCAGGAAGGTATAATCCCCTTTTCTGAGCCGTTCGTATTCCTCCCGGGAAAGCGCAAGGGAAGTTTTCTTGATGTAGCCGCCCTCCTTGTGCTTGCATTCAAGCTTGATCGCCGCATCCGACATATTGTAAATGCGGATGCGGAACTTGTCCCGGTTGTCGATGCCATCCAGCTTTTCGCGGAAAGCGGAATCGTCCATGTCGTCAAGATACAGGCTGCGGATCAAATATTCTCCGCCATTTTTTCGGGCATACTTGTCCTGCTCCATAGTGAGCGAAAGCTTCTTGGAAAGGAACGTGTATGCGCCCTGGTTGATGTAATATTTCAGCTCGTGCCTGTACTGTGGGATCTTGCTCATCCGAACACCTCCTGCATATACGAATCGGAAAGGCCGAATTCCTTTTGAATCTGCTGTTTGAGCGACTCCGGGCGGCCGGATGCAAATTCGCGCATGATTTGCACCTGCTTTATGAAGCCTTCATAGGTGCCGCGCACTTCGTTGTGCTGCTTGACGCCAAGCCATGTTTCGCCGTTGAACTTTTCCCGTTCGCGCGCCACTTCCGGCTCCACCTGAGCGTACAGTTCATCGATTTTTGCAAGCACGGTCTCCGGGGCATAAATCGTGTTAAGCAGCTCCGCGAAGCGGCGGCAGAAGCGGTCGCGCCAGTCGCTGTTCTTCAAAAGTGCGTTGAACAGGTCGGAGCAGGGCTTGCTGGACAGCCTGCGGATGGAAAGGGTTTGATGGTTGGTGCGGTTCTCGCTTGCGCCGAAGCTCCAGCAAAAATCATAGTAAATCCATTTCCACTTGCCGCCCTTGATCTTGTAATACTGGATGTTCCAAACATCGGAATTGGCGGAGTAGATCTCGCAGATCATGTAATCCATGAAGCTGTCGAGATCCACGCGCTCCTCTGCGTAGGCATAATTCGAAGCGGAAGAAAGGTCGTTTCCCGTGCCGTTGAGCCACGTCATAAACTCCTGCCACTCCGCGTTGGAGCCATAGTAAACAGAGCCTTTGCCCGCCGAACGGATGATGTCCAGGTTCACGTTGTCGTCCGTACCTTCGTGCTGCGCAACGAAGAAGCGGTTGCGCTTTTCCTTCATGAAATACACGCCCCAGTATTCGCCGTTGAGGTAAAGCACATAGGGCTTATATGCCTGATAGAGAAAGTTTACGTCGCTGCCCACGAGCAGGCCCGCCGCCAGCTCATCGCGGAACTTGCCGCTGTTCTGATCCTGCGCCCCCGCGCGCAGGACGATCGATTTATATTCCGTGTAGTCCAAATCCTCAAAAAAAGGGTATGCCATGCGGTTGTCGCCATAAGCGTCCCGCGCAATGAGGTTGAAGCCCTTCTGCGCGCGCCCGCGCCCAAAGCTGCCCGCAATGCGCATGCCGATGTTCTGGGAAAAAACCTCGCGCCCGCTTTCGTCAAACACGCCAAGGCAGCCCAGCCGCTCCCATTCATCGGGCGCGGTTTTGGATTTCCAGAAGTTTGCCGTAGTAATCGCATCGCCATAGGCAAGCGTTGGGTCGTAATTTTCGCCGAACGCGTATATGCCCTTCTCGCTGCTCCAGAGGTTGTCCGGGTCCGTCACAAGCGTCACAACGGGCAGGCTGTGGTTTACATCGTCGCTTTTAAAAAGGAACGTGCCGGATACGGTGTAGTTGGTCACATATCCTTCGCGCATAGAAACCGCGCGCACTACGGTATTCTTCGCAACCTTGATGGGGCCGTCATATACCGGGGAGTTTGGCGTGGGGGTCGTACAATCGAGCGTGTAGTGGATGGTTTCGCCCTGAGGTGCGGAAAGCGCGATCTCGATCTCGCCGTCATAAATGCCCGGCGTGGTCAAAAACTGCACCATGCCCGTCACGCCCTTCTGCCCTCTGCCATTCGCCGCGCCAAGCGTCGCCGTTTCAAAACAGGCATACATCCCGTCCGCATCCAAGCCGTAACTCATGTCGTTCAAAAAAGCGCCGGTTTGCAATTTGTCCATCAAAAGCCCGTCCGCACCGAACAAATAAATGGAAGCGCCCGCGGCGCTTAAGTTGAAGTTCGTGTGCAGATCGTTCCTGGCGTCCTTCTTATTTTCGCCGGAGGCATACACCACAAGGTACTCCCCGGGCGCAAGCTCCGTGCCTTCCGGGAAAACCCACTTTGCCGGGTTCTTGGGATTGTCGGAAAGCGCGCAGCCAGAAAGGGAGACGGTTTCCGTCCCCCGGTTGCTCAGCTCTATGCAGTCGTAATATTCTCCGTCCGGCGCGGCCTTGGCGCTGATGTTCTTGCCGAGCGCCTCGGAGATGTAAACATCGCTTTTCAGGCGGGCCACGCTTGCTGCGAAGGCCTGATATCCCGCGTCATCGTTGGCATAGCCGGGGGTGGGGTGGGAGGTTTGCGCGAATTCTCCCGTGCCGTCCGGCATGCGCGCCATGGAACAGTCCGTTTCCTGCGCGGAATAGGAGAAGCTGTCCAAAATGGTGCCGCGCCTGCCGGAAAGCACCACGTCCTCCTGGTAAGCCCTGAGGCCGAACGGCGCGTGCAGTTCGCCCGATTCCGTGAAGCCCTCGTTTCCGGAGCAGAAGATGACAAGATACCCCTTTGCCGGGATGACCGTGCCTTCCGGGAACGTGTATTTTTTCGGCTGTGAAAGCGTATCCGACAGTCCGCAGCCGGAAAGGTCAACCTCGGCATCGTTGCTGTTGTAAAGCTCGATCCAGTCCGAATACACGCCGTATGCATCCGCGAGCGTAGTGGCATTCGCGGCCATGAATTCGTTGATGGTGACGCCAAGATCCTCATCGCCCTGAAGGGAGGCCTCAAACGCGGCCGCGCCCGCTTCGGTGTTGTCATATCCCGGAGACGGTTTCATTTCAGTCCAGGCGCCGGAAGCATCCTTTGCAAGCGTGTTGCCGGAGGCGACCGCACGCAGGACAAGCGTGTCCAGCGTGTTGCCCGTTACATCGAGAAGCACCAGGCTGTCGGAAGCGGACAGCCTGAACGGAGCGACGAGGCCGCCCGTGCTCTCCCCGCTGCACCAGACCACGATGTAACCGCCCGCTTCAACCTTGGTGCCGCTCGGGAACACATACTTTACTCCCGCAGTAAGGTCATCCGTAAGGCCAAAGCCGCCCACATCAAGGGTGGTGCTGCCGGTGTTCTTCAGCTCCACCCAATCCGGGTAGTTGCCGTTTTCATCCGGCACGGAACCCTTGTTGCTCGTCATGACCTCGCTCAGGGCAAGCGTGCTCTCAACGGTATGTGAATTGCTGCCGCCGCCTGTGCCGCCCGTGCAGTAAATCACGAGCGCCACGATGAGCGCCACGGCCAAAATCAATATGAACAAAAGCTTTTTTACGCGTAATTCCATTTCTTCATCCTTTTTCCTCTTGTCGCTTTGGGGCGCGTAAAAACCGCGCTTTCCCACGCCGCGAAGCGCTTAAACCATATTTTATCATATCCCCTTCCAAATGAACAGTAAACGTTTCATGACCAAGCGCCCGCGAACCGCCCCACAAAACTGTAAATAAACCATGAATCCGCGTCACACTCCCCCAAATTGCTTGCAAACGAATGGGAAAAATAGTAGAATAAACTGAATATGTATCCGGTTGGAACCTTAGGAGGACTTTCGTGAGTTTATCGCTTGAAGTCAAGAAATTCATCAATTCCGAGCATACGGGCGAGTATATCGAAATTGAGCTGCCCGGCGAGCTGGAGGTGCGCCGCCCGCGCACCAAAAAAGCCGCGCCCGCACCTGTGCCGGAGGCTGCAGAACCCGCGGATGCGGAGAGCGCAGGCGCACCCGAATCTGGGCCGGAGGACACGCCCGGCGAGGACACGCCCGGCGAGGACGCGCCTGGCGGCGATGTTTTGGAGGCGGAACCCGCTGCGGAGCCTGTGCCGGAAGCGCAGCATGAACGTGCGCGCATCCACTACATTGAAGCGGGGACGGGGGAACCGCTGATCCTTGTGCACACCGTTGGCCAGTCGTTCTACACCTGGCGCCGTGTGTTCAACCGCCTGAGCGAGCATTACCGCGTTATTGCGCCGGATCTTTTGGGGCATGGCTATTCCGACCGGCCGCTGACGTTTGGCTATACCATCGAAGAGCACGCCGAGGCGCTTCGCCTGTTTATGGATGCACTCGGCATTGAATCCGCACATTTTGCCGCTTTTTCCATGGGCAGCGCCTATGCGCTCAAATTCGCCATGCAAAACCCTTCGCGTGTGGGCAGGCTGGTGCTCGTATCGCCCGGCGGCGTTACGCCGGAGATGCCGCTTTCCATCCGCATGATCGACAGCCCCATGTTGGGCTTCCTCGCAAGCCGCCTGTACGGCCTCCGCACAGTGGAAAAGCTGCTGCATGACGCCGTGTTTGACCTTACCAACATCACGCCGGATGTGGTGCAGGAATATTACCGCCCGGCTTCCGACCCGGAAGGCCGCAGGGCAGTTCGCCTTTCGCTGCAATACTTTGAAGATGAGGAGATCATCGCAAACCTGCGCACGCTCACCGCGGACACGCTCATCCTTATGGGAGCGGAGGATAAGTGGCACAGCGCAGAAAGCTGTGAGCTGTACCATGCGGCGCTGCGCAACGCAGGGTTTGCGGTCGTGCGCAACGCAGGCCACCTGATGCACGAAGAAAAGCCGGACAGGTTTGTTGCGGCAATGCTGGAATTCATTCCCGTTGTGATGCCGTAACGGCACTTGACACCTTGAAGCGAACTTTTGGGGCGCGCCGGATGGCGCGCCTTTTTCTCTCCGGACCCTTTGCTTCCCAGGCAACGCTCTGCGCCTCACCTGTATGCTGCAAGGATCGTTGACCCCCCCTGCCGCCGTGGTTAATGTTTCATTAGAATTTCATTAAAACCCGTACGCGAGCGCCTTCGCTGTGCTATGATGTATCCATGCAGGGGAAATCCCTGTCAGCCAATAGTACGGATAAAACGAGTTTTTTTCAGCGAAGGAGGTACTTGCGATGCTGCGCGTTTTAACCTGGCCGTTCCGCATGGTGTGGAGCCTTGTCGGCGTGATTTTCCTTGGAATCGGCAAACTGTTTTCGATGATCCTGGGGCTTATTCTGGCCGCAGCCGGCGTGGCGCTCAGCTGCACCATCATCGGTGCAATCGTGGGCATCCCGCTCATCGTGCTGGGCGTCACGATGTTCTTCCGCTCCCTGTTTTAGTGCGGGAAGGCCCGAAGGGGTTCGCACGCTTTTCCAGCAGACAAAAAGCCGGGGCGAAACGCCCTGGCTGCTCTGCTTTTATATAAATCCGCATGTTCGTCAAGTCCTTATTTAAATAATATACAATAGTTTTATTTTAAACCGTTATTGTTTTTTCGTTATATGTGCCTGTAAAACGAAGAATTCTATTGTGTTTCTGCTTTGTTTGCAAAAGGGCTCTCATCCAAGTGCAGACTGCCCTTCAAAAACGCACTCCGGTTTTTCCGTCCGCCCGGGCGCACCAACAATGCCACTGGCATCTGTCTCAAAGAATATATGGTTTAGTATAACACGAACCTACACGCTTTGGAAGCGCTTTCTTTCTATCCGTTCATAATTTATTCATATATTGACAAATCAGAACAACCTGTCCTGCCACGCCCAATTTTGCGCGAACTTTTTTTGTTTTTCCTCTTTATTTTTATACGTCTTAATTGTATAATTAGTCAGATTGTACGTTTGTAATGATTTAACATACAGGAGGCTTCGATGCAAAAAGGGTATTTGATCCTGGAAAATGGGCAGGCATTCCCCGGCGTGCACTGCGGTGCAGAGGCGGACACTGTGGGCGAACTGGTGTTCACCACCGGCATGACGGGCTACCTTGAAACGCTGACAGACCCGAGTTACTATGGGCAGATCGTAATGCAAACCTTCCCGCTTATCGGCAACTATGGCGTGATCCCCGGCGATTTTGAAAGCGCGCACTCGCATGTACGTGCGTACATTGTGCGCGACCTCTGCGCCGACCCTTCCAATTTTCGCGCTGCGGGCGCGCTTTCGGAATGGCTCCGCACGGAAGGCGTGCCCTGCCTTGCGGGCGTGGACACCCGGCAGCTTACGCGCATCGTGCGGGAACGCGGCGTGATGAACGCGGTGCTTTCCGCTGAGCCGGTGCTTTCGGATGCACACAAGCGCGCCCTGCGCAATTACCGCGTGCGGGAAGCGGTGGAATCCGTTACGTGCAAGCAGAGCTTTTCGGAAGGGCAGGGACGCCGCGTGGTGCTGTGCGATTACGGCGCAAAAGCGAATATCCGACGGGAGCTCGTCAAGCGCGGCTGCGAAGTCGTCACCGTGCCAGGCCGCACCCCCGCGGCGGAGATCCTCGCCCTCCATCCGGATGGCATCATGCTTTCCAACGGCCCCGGCGACCCTGCGGATAACGCGCCCATCATCCGGCAGATCCGCTGCCTGTTCGATTCCGGCGTGCCGATGTTCGGCATCTGCCTCGGCCACCAGATGATGGCCATCGCTTATGGTGGGCGCACGCGCAAGATGAAGTACGGGCACCGGGGCGCAAACCAGCCCGTACAGAACACGCGCACCGGCCGGGTTTACATCACAAGCCAGAACCATGGCTACTGCGTCGTTGGCGAAAGCCTTGGCCTTGGCGCGGAACTGACCTACGTCAACGCCAACGACGGCACCTGCGAGGGCGTGCGCTACGAGGAATTCCCTGGCTTCTCGGTGCAGTTTCATCCGGAGGCCTGCGGCGGCCCGCTGGATACCGGATTTTTGTTTGATGAATTTATCGCTTTGATCGAGGAGGTGAACGTCAATGCCGCTCAATAAGGACATCCGGCGCACGCTTGTCATCGGCTCGGGGCCCATCGTCATCGGCCAGGCCGCGGAGTTTGATTATGCCGGCACGCAGGCCTGCGAAGTGCTTAAAGATGCAGGGGTGGAGGTCGTCCTCGTCAATTCCAACCCCGCCACCATCATGACGGACGGCCACATGGCGGATCATGTTTACATCGAGCCGCTCACGCTGCCCACGCTGCGGCGCATCATCGAAAAGGAGCAGCCGGACAGCATCCTGCCCACGCTCGGCGGGCAGACGGGGCTTACGCTCGCCATGCAGCTCGCCAAAGAGGGGTTTCTGGAGGAGCACGGCGTAAAGCTTCTCGGCGCGAAGCCGGACACCATCGACCGGGCGGAGGACCGCCAACGCTTCAAGGACACCATGGAGGCAATCGGCCAGCCCGTCATCCCCTCTGTGGTAACGGAATCCCTTGAAGGCGCGCTTGCCTTCGCTTCGGAGATCGGCTATCCGCTCATCGTGCGCCCGGCGTTCACGCTGGGCGGAAGCGGCGGCGGCATCGCGGCGGACGAGGTCGAGCTCAGGGAAATCGCGGAGCGCGGGCTTCGCATGTCGCCAATTCACCAGATTCTTGTGGAGCAATGCATTGCGGGCTGGAAGGAGATCGAGTTCGAGGTCATGCGGGATTCCGCGGGCAACTGCATCACCATCTGCTCCATGGAAAACTTCGATCCCGTGGGCGTACACACGGGCGATTCCATCGTCATTGCACCCGCCGTCACCCTCGCGGATAAGGAATACCAAATGCTGCGCTCCGCCGCGCTCAGGATCATCGATTCGCTCGGCATTGAGGGCGGCTGCAACTGCCAGTTTGCGCTCAACCCGGAAAGCTTTGAATATGCCGTCATTGAGGTCAACCCCCGCGTGAGCCGTTCGAGCGCGCTCGCCTCCAAGGCCACGGGTTACCCGATCGCCAAGGTCGCGGCCAAGATCGCCCTCGGCTATACGCTGCCGGAAATCCCGAACGCTGTGACCGGCGGCAAGACCTGCGCCTGCTTCGAGCCGGCGCTTGACTACGTTGTGGTCAAGCTCCCCAAATGGCCGTTTGACAAGTTCGTTTACGCCAAGCGCACGCTCGGCACGCAGATGAAGGCCACCGGCGAAGTGATGGCCATCGGCGCAACGTTTGAAGAAGCGCTCATGAAGGCTGTGCGCGGTGCGGAAATCGGCCACATGAGCCTCAATACCCCGGCGCTTGCGGGCCTTTCCCGCGCTGAACTCATGGAAAAGCTCCGCGTTTGCGACGACCGCCGCCTGTTCACCGTGTTTGCGGCATGCAAGGCCGGCATCTCCGCGGACGAAATCCACGCCGTTACGAAGATCGACGAATGGTTCCTTTTTAAGCTCACAAACCTCGTGCGGCTGGAAGCGCGCCTTGCCGCCGAACCGCTCACCGATGCGCTGTACCGGGAAGCGAAGCGCATGGGCTACCCGGACAAGGTCATCCAAAGCATCTCCGGGCAGGAAATCAAAACCCCGCTCCTGCCGGTTTACAAGATGGTCGATACCTGTGCGGCGGAATTCCGCGCGGAAACGCCGTATTTCTACGCCGCCTACGCGGAGGAAAACGAGGCTGCGGAATTCCTCGCCCGCAGGCGCGGCCAACGCAAGACCGTGCTCGTGTTCGGCTCCGGCCCGATCCGCATCGGCCAGGGCATCGAGTTTGATTACGCCTCCGTCCACTGCGTGTGGGCGCTCCGCAAGCGCGGCTACGAGGTCGTGATCGTCAACAACAACCCGGAAACCGTTTCCACGGATTTCGACACCGCAGACCGGCTGTATTTCGAGCCGCTCACGCCGGAGGATGTGATGGGCGTGATCGCCACGGAAAAGCCTTACGGCGTAGTCGTGGCCTTCGGCGGGCAGACGGCCATCAAGCTTACGAACTTCCTTTCCGAACATGGCGTGCGTATCCTCGGCACACCGGCGGACAGCATCGACATGGCAGAGGACCGTGAGCGCTTTGATGCGCTTTTGACCGAGCTTGACATCAAGCGCCCGCTCGGCCACACCGTCATGACCACGGAAGAAGCGCTCGCTGCGGCGGAGGAGCTCGGCTACCCGGTGCTGCTGCGCCCGTCCTATGTGCTTGGCGGGCAAAACATGATCATCGCCTTCCAGCCGGAAGATGTGCGCGAATATATGGCGATCATCCTCGCCCAAGGCATTGAAAACCCGATCCTCATCGACCAGTACCTGATGGGCACGGAGCTTGAGGTGGATGCGATTTCCGACGGCACGCATGTCCTCATCCCGGGCGTGATGGAGCACATCGAGCGGGCTGGCATCCATTCCGGCGATTCCATCGCCGTATATCCGGCCTGGAATGTGGACGATGAGATGCTGGAACGCATTGTGGATTGCTCCACACGCCTTGCGCTCTCGCTCAAGGTGCAGGGGCTTGTGAACATCCAGTACCTCATCTATGGCGGTGAACTTTACGTCATCGAGGTCAACCCGCGCTCCTCGCGCACCATCCCGTATATCAGCAAGGTCACCGGCGTGCCGATGGTGGATCTCGCCACGCGTGCGATGCTCGGCGAAAAGCTGCCCGCGATGGGTTTCGGCGTCGGGCTTTACCCGATCCCGCCGTACGTGGCGGTAAAGGTGCCGGTGTTCTCCTTTCAAAAGCTTGCGGATGTGGATACACTCCTTGGGCCGGAGATGAAATCCACCGGCGAGGTGCTCGGCGTTGCAGGCACGCTCTCCGAGGCGCTCTACAAGGGCCTTGTGGCGGCAGGATACCAAATGGATCGCCGCGGCGGTGTGCTGTTCAGCGTCAAACGCACGGACCGCAGGGAAATTTACGACACCGCAAAACGGTTTTTGCACCTTGGCTGCACGCTGTATGCAACGCCCGGCAACGCGCGGGCGCTCCGCAGCGCAGGCCTTCCGGTTACGGAAGTGCAAAAACTTTCCACCGGGGATGATGCCATCCTCCGGCTGATGGACGAAGGAACGATCGCCTATGTGGTTTCCACCTCCTCCAAGGGCCGCATCCCCACGCGGGACAGCGTGCGCATCCGCCGCAAGGCAGTGGAAAAAAGTATCCCATGCCTCACCTCCATCGATACCGCGAACGCCCTTGCGGACAGCATGGAAAGCCGTTACAGCCAGCTCAACACGGAGCTTGTGGATTTAAACCACCGCCGCAGGCACCGCGAACGGCTCCGTTTTTCCAAAATGCAGGCAAGCGGGAACGATTACCTTTGCTTCGACTGCCGCCGGCAGCGCATCGACAACCCCGCCGGTCTTGCCGTGCGTCTGAGCGAACGCCACTTCGGCATCGGCGCGGAAGGCGTGTGCCTGCTTTACCCTTCGGACAGGGCGGATTTCCGCATGGTCGTATATAATCTGGATGGCACAGCAGCCACTATGGGCGGCAACGCCATCGGCTGCCTTGCCAAGTATGCCTACGACCGGGGCATCATCCCGCCGGAACGCCTTTCGGTTTCGGTGGAAACTGCGGGCGGCGTGCGCGCGGTGCGGCTATACAAGCGCAACGGCATTGTGCGTGCGGCAGAGGTAGCAATGGGCCGGGCGCGGTTTGAATCCGTAGCGGTGCCCGTGGAACTGCCCGTGCCCCGCGTGCTGGATTACGCGGTAGATGTAGGCCGGGGATACCGCATCACGTGCGTAAATGTCGGCAATCCGCACGCCGTGGCTTTTGTGGAAGATGTGGATACGCTGGATGTGGCCTCGGAAGGGCCGCTGCTCGAGCATGCGTCCATTTTCCCGGAGCGCGTGAACGCGGAGTTTGTGCGCGTGCTGGATGAAACCACGCTGCGCATGCGTGTGTGGGAACGCGGCAGCGGCGAAACCTGGGCCTGCGGCACCGGCGCGTGCGCAGCCGTGGCGGCAGCGGTGGAAAACGGCCTCTGCGCGGCAGATACGGACATCGCCGTGAAAGTGCCGGGCGGCGTGCTTTCCGTGCGCTATTCCTCGGATGGCTCGCTTCATATGCGCGGCGAGGTAGACCTCGTGTTTGAAGGCGTTGTGGAGCTGTAAAGCATCCTGTAAAACCATTCACGCCGCCAATCCCGGAAAAGGGCTGGCGGCGGAACGGTTGAACCCCCTTAGGGTCCGTACCTTGCAGCTTCTGCCTCTCGCTGCGCTTTCGGGCGGCAAAAGCTGCATTAAACTCGAAAAAGTGGCCTTTCGCCACTTTTTCGACACGTTGGAAGGCCCGGTGCATGCGCCGGGCCTTGTGTTTTGATGCCGGCCGAACCGCTTACAGCTCCCGCCGGCGGTAGATCTGCACCGAAACGAATGCGGAAAGCGCAAAAGCGGTGAGCCCCGCAAGCGGCAGCAGCCAGAGCGGAAGCGCCGTCAGGCGGTTCGCCAGTTGGGAAACCGCGCTGCCCTCATCCATGGAAAGAAGGCCTGCGCCAACGCCGAAAGCAATTGTGATAAGCATAATCCACATCCGGCCCTTATCCACGCCGAAGCGGAACACAAAGGGGAGCATCAGCGCAGGCAGGAGCGTGCCGATGGTGAGCATTGCGCAGAATGTCGTTAGCGCATCCTGCAGGCTGATTCCGCCGTTTACGGCGGAGCCGAGCGTCAGCACGCCGGCAAGGTATGAAAGCGCGGCAAGGCAGGCCGCAGCAAGGCTCAGCGCATATTTGCTCAGCACAATCTGCGCGCGCGACCATGGCAGGGCGAGGGCAAAGCGGTCAAAGCGGCTCCGCTCGTCAAGCGAAATAACGGTAATCGGCATCATCGCTGCGTAAAGCGCCAGCATATAGGCGATAAGCGTGTTGTTCATTGTCATGGAGATGACGAGAAACAGCAGCACGATGAGAAGCTGCGCGCGGCTCGCCTGAAAAAGCACATAAACATCCTTGCGAAGCAATCCTTTCACTTTATCTCCTCCTTTGCGGTGAGCACGATCACATCTTCAACCGAAGGCCGCGTACACGCGACGCCACGGGGCAGCAGCGCGCGTTCACAAAGCGCCTCCACGCCGTATGCGCCTTCGCGCATGCCGCGCACCGTGCCGGGTGCAAATGCGGCGCATTCCGCCTTGGAACAACGCACCACGCCATAGCGTTCAAGCAGCGCATCCTTCTCTTCCAGGAACAACAGCTTTCCCTGATGCAGGAAGGCCACATAATCGCACAGCTTCTCAAGGTCCGTCACAATGTGGGAGGAAATGAGGATGGAATGGCCCGCATCCCGCGTAAAATCATAAAACAGATTCAGAATCTCATCCCGCACGATAGGGTCCAGGCCGCCCGTCGGCTCATCGAGGATGAGCAGCTTCGCCTCGTGCGAAAGCGCCGCCGCGATGGCGAGCTTCATTTTCATGCCGCGCGAAAATTCCTTAAACGGCTTGCGTTCGGGCAGGGAAAGCCGTTTGAGGAGACGGAAGAATTCATCCTCCCGCCAATGCGTATAGGTGTCCCGCAGCACCCTGTTCACCTGCAATGCGTCGAGGCCCTCCGGGAAGCAGGCTTCATCCAGCACCACGCCCGTTTCCTGGCGAATCGCCGCGCCTTCCCGCCGGATGTCCCGGCCCAACACGCGGATTTCGCCCTCGCCCTGCGCCATGCCAAGCAGCAGCTTGATGAGCGTAGTTTTCCCCGCGCCGTTTTCGCCGATCAAACCCAGAATGCAGCCCTCCGGCAAAACAAGGTTCACGTTTTCGAGTGCAAACCCCTTATAGCGCTTTCCCGCGCCGCTCATTTCCAATGCATTCATTTGCGTTATCCCTCCTCATCCAGCACGCGCAGCATCTCGCAAAGCGCATCCTGCGTAAGCCGGCAGGATGCGGCAAGCGCAAGCGCTTCTTTGAGATGCGCTTCGATCTTCTTCAGGTTTTCCTCCCGCAAAAGTTCCATATTGCGCTGCGCCACAAACGATCCCTTGGCCGCAACGGTGTAAATAAAGCCCTGCCGCTCCAATTCCTCGTAAGCGCGCTTTGTGGTGATTACGCTGATGCGCAAGTCCTTCGCCAGGCTGCGGATAGAGGGTAGGAGCGTATCCTCCGTCAGCGCGCCGCTGATGATCTGAGCCTTGATCTGCGCCGCGATTTGCTCATAAATCGGCTGGTCGCTTCTGTTGTCAATCGAAAGCTGCACCGGATTCTCCTTTGTTTTACTGTATATAAACAGTATATACAGTATGTTCAAAATGTCAAGCCTGCTTTTTTGTAAATTCTTGCGGTAAGCACCCTGATGCGCTGTGTGCCATGTTATACAGTTGATGGCGGGGGAACGCTCATGGGGTTGGTAAAACAGCTTCGATTGCGCCTGCGGGTCTTGCCTGGCTTGCGGCGCTGCCGGGAGGTTTGTTCCACCGTGGATGCCATGCGCCGCAACAAAAATATCCCCGTGTTTTTTGCGCACGGGGATGCGGATGATTTTGTTCCGGTTGCGATGACGCGGGAAAACTATGCTGCCTGCGGAGCGGAAAAGGAGCTTTTTCTTGCGCCCGGCGCCGGGCATGGCCTTTCTTACCTTGTGGAACGGGAGCGCTGCGAAGCCGCGCTGCTCGCTTTCCTGCAAAAGCATATGCACTCTGCGTAATAAGCCGCTATTTTTTCTCCTTTTTCTCCTTCTTTTTCTGCTCCTTAAGCTGGCGGATATGCTCTTTAAATGCCTCCAGGGCTTCTCCGTTTTTCAGGGAACGCATCTGCGGGAATGCATGGACCAGCCGGCGTTCCACAAAGTTTCCCTTTTCCTGCCGCTCGCGCAGCACGGTGCGCAGTGCTTCGTTCCTTTTCCGAAGGGCGATGGCGCCATCTGCAAGCCCTTCTCCCAAGCTGTCGGAAACCGTGCGCAGGTGCTTGGCTGCATCGTCCAGGCCGCTCAGGCGGCGGTTGAGCTTGAGCACACAGGCGATGGTTACCGCATAATCTGCCGCCATAATGACCAAAAATGCAGCGAGCAGCGGCCAGCCAAGCTTTTGTGGGATGCGCGCCACAAGCCCCGCAACAAGCGGGTGCACCACATCCACAATCAGCACGCATGCAAGGCCCCAGATCAGTGAAAACAACAGGCACACATAGCCGCCGATGTTAAAGGGCATTTGGGAATAATCCCACCAACGCTGGTGAAACAGCTTTTCCATCAGGAACCCGGTGACAAGTTCAATCGCCGAGGTGAGGAGCACCGCGCCAAGATACAAAAGCCCAAGCGAATCCCGCACCGGCGCAAGCAGCGCCGCCACCGCCACAAGCCCAACGCCATAAATCGGGCAGAGCGGCCCATTCAGGAAGCCCCGGTTCACAAACACGCCTTTGCGTGCCGCGGCAAAGATTACCTCCGCACCCCAGCCGAGAAACGCATAAATAAAAAAATACCAAATATACGGATACGCGGCCTGCATCGCACGCCCTCCTCATCGTTTTCATACCGTCAGTTTGCGTTTATTTTACCGTACATCACCCGCTGTGCCAACGCTGCCGTTTGGACAAAATTCATGTGCTGTCCAAAAATTTCACAGTTTTATCGCATCGCCCCACTTGAATGCCCCCCTGCGCGGCGGTTACAATGAAGGTATCAGGGAAGGGGGTCTCGGGATGGCGGGTTCACACATCACCAAGCTTGCGCTTGCATCCGCCATGCAGCGGCTGATGACGGAACAACCGTTTGAGCGCATCAGTGTAAGCGATATCTGTGCTGCCTGCGGCATGAGCCGCAAAAGCTTTTATTATCATTTCCGCGATAAATACGATCTGGTCGGCTGGATCTTTGAAGCGGAGTTTGTTGAGCCCAACCGGGAAAGGTCCTTTTCCTCCAGCTGGGAATTTTTTGATGCGCTCTGTTCGTATTTTTACGCGAACCGCGCGTTTTACGTAAACGCGTTCGCAATGCGCGGGCAGAATTCCTTTGCTGAATATTTCAGCGAATTTTTGCGTCCGCTTGCCTCCGGGTATTTCAGCGCGCTCTTTCCGGGGAAGCGGGAGAATTCCTTTTTTACCGGCTTTTTCACCGATGCATTTCTTGTTTCCATCATCCGCTGGCTGCGAAGCCCGGAACCCATGCCCGCGCAGGAATATGTCGCACGCCTGAAGGAGGTCGTCACAGGCATTGCGCGCAAGGTGGCGCAGGAAGAGAGCTGACCTCACAGTTTCCTGCTTTTGTCCGAAAAAGTTACAAAGTGCACCAACCTTCCAAAATTGCAACAGCGCCGTTTTTCTGTCCGATGCATAAAAACGGCGCTGGTTTTATAATGCTGACTATACCATCGGTTGACAAGAACCCGCAACGGTTTGGAAGGGCAGCGCTGCTTGATAACCGGCAAGAGCCGAAGCACGCCAACGCGGCGTTTGCAGCGAGCGCCTTCTTGCCAGCCGGCGGCAGGATTACAGCATGAGGTGTTTTTGATGTTTTGGGTTCAGCTTTTGCGCTTTCTCCTCACTGCGGCGGTGATGGGGCTTTTGGCTCACATCATCGGCGAGGCACTGCCGCGCCGGTGGTTCCGCGCTGAAGCATTCCCTTACCGCGCGTATGCATGGGAGCAAAACGGCAAATTCTATCAAAAGTTCGGCATCCGCGCCTGGAAGGACCGCCTGCCGGACAAGAGCAGGCTTGTGCGCAGCGCTTACCGCAAAAGCGTGGCAGCACACCATGAGGCGGGCAGCATGGACCGCCTTGTGCAGGAAACCTGCGTTGCGGAATGCGTGCACACCGTTCTGTTTTTCCTAAGCCCGGTCTTTCTCGTTACGATGGCGCCCCCTTATGGCGGGATTGCCGCCGCGCTGTATGCGCTTTCGCACATCCCGTTCATCATGATCCAGCGTTACAACCGCCCGCGCCTTTGCGCCGCAGGCCGGCTTGCGCGGGTACGCTCCGCAAGAACCCCAATACCGTGCGGGGCAGGAGCGGATGAAGCTGCCCCCGTAACCGAACGAACCGGAAAGAAAGTTGAGGCCATATGAAAGTCCTGATCCTCTCCTGCAATTGCGGTGAGGGACACAATTCCGCCGGAAAGGCGGTACAAGAACAGTTTCTGCACCGCGGCATCCCGTGCGAAATCCGGGATACGCTTTCCTTTGAGTCCGAGCGTGCATCCCGCTTTGTCGGCAACGTTCACACCAAAAGCGCGCTGTATGCCCCGCGCCTTTTCGCCATCGGCAACCAGCTTGCGGAACGCGAAAGCCACGGGAACCGGGCCTCTGTCTGTTACCGCGCGAACGCTTCCTATGCCGGCAGGCTGTACCGCTATATCTCTGAAAACGGGTTTGATACCGTCGTGATGCCGCATATTTTCCCCACGGAGGCGCTCACCTGCATCCGCCGCAGGCATCCGGAGGCGGAGCTGCTTACCTGCTTCATCGCAACGGATTATGCCTGCGTGCCTTTTCTGGGCGAAACGGACGCCGATCTTTACTGCATCCCGCATGAATATCTGCGGCACAGCTTCGCGGAAAGCGGCATCCCTGCGCACAAGATTGCCGCAACGGGCATTCCCGTGCGCGATCGCTTCCTTTCCCATGCGGAAAAAGCGGAGGCACGGGCACGCCTTGGCCTGCCCGTTGAAGGACAGCTTCTGCTCGTGATGACGGGCAGCATGGGCTACGGAAATGTGGAAGCGCTCCTCGCCGCGCTGCGGGCGCGTATCCCGGCAGCGCATGTGCTCGTGATGGGCGGCAACAATGAGCGCCTGAAGCGCACGCTGCGCACCGAGTTTGCAACGGATATGCAAATCTCCGTGCTCGATTACACAAATGAGGTCAGCCTGTATCTGGATGCGGCGGACCTTCTGTTCACAAAGCCCGGCGGCCTTTCTTCCACAGAAGCGGCCGTGAAAGGGATCCCGATGGTGCACACAGCCCCCATCCCGGGCTGGGAAAGCGACAACGCTGCGTTTTTTGAAGCGCTCGGCCTCTCCCGCACGGGCGACACGCCTCTGCTGCAAGCGGATCAGGCCGCGCTCCTTCTCGCTTCGCCTGCCGCCATGGAACGCATGCGCGAACGCCAGCGCCGGGAAATCAATCCGCACGCTGCGGAGGACATCAGCACGCTGCTTTTGGAGCGTGCTGAGGCCGACGTGCCCGGGGAGCGTGTGATCTGACTCCCGTACCCCCCTGAGGCTGCTCCGGCGCTTGCGCCGCGGCGGCCTTTTTTGTACCGCTTTACTCTGTCCGCACGCCGGGGTATACTGGAAAAAACCAACATTGATCACAGGAGAATGCCATGTTGAACGAAACCATCCGCATCAAAAAACTGCGCCCGGACGCGCTTCTTCCCACTTACGGTTCCAAAGACGCCGCAGGCGCAGATCTTTACGCGCTCACGGAAGAAGCGGGCCTTTGCATCGCCCCCGGGGAAACCGCAATGGTTCACACGGGGCTTGCCATTGAATTGCCACGCGGCTTCGCCGGGCTTGTGTATGCCCGAAGCGGCCTTGCAACAAAACGCGGCCTCGCCCCTGCAAACAAGGTCGGCGTAATCGATCCCGATTACCGCGGGGAGATCATGATTTCGCTGCACAACCACGGAAACGCGCCGGCTACGGTGCATTCCGGCGAGCGCGTGGCACAGCTTGTCATCACACCATACCTCACCGCAACGTTCACGGAGGCTGACGCGCTTTCCGACACCGTGCGGGGCGAAGGCGGCTTCGGTTCCACCGGACAAAAGTGAATTTTTCCATTTGTTGCAAATGCAACGTTGATTTTTTGCCAATTTGCGGTATACTAAAATTAAGAAATAAGCCGGTTTTCGGTTGGTTATCAGGAGGATTCCGATGCATCATGCGATTTCGATCCGCGAGGATCTTTTCTGGGTGGGCGGGAACGACCGCAGGCTTGCCCTGTTTGAAAACGTGTTTCCGATCCCGCGCGGCGTATCCTATAACGCCTATGTTCTTTTGGATGAAAAAACCGTTCTGTTCGACACCGTGGACAAATCCGTGAGCGGTGTATTCTTTGAAAGCCTTGCGCACGTGCTGGCCGGACGGAAGCTTGATTACCTCATCGTCAACCACATGGAGCCGGATCATGCCGCCACGATGGAAGAACTCGTGCTGCGCTACCCGGAGGTAACCATCGTCACCAACGCGAAGGCCGTTGCGATGATCAAGCAGTTTTTCCTGTTTGATGTTGATGCGCGCTGCAAGGTTGTTGCCGAGGGCGATACGCTCACGACGGGCCGCCACACGCTTGCGTTCCTGATGGCGCCGATGGTGCATTGGCCGGAGGCCATGGTCACCTACGACGCCACGACAAGGACGCTCTTTTCCGCGGATGCATTCGGCACGTTCGGTGCGCTCTCCGGCAACCTTTTTGCGGACGAGGTGGATTTTGAACGCGACTGGCTGGACGATGCAAGGCGCTACTATGTGAACATCGTCGGCAAATACGGCACGCAGGTGCAGGCGCTGCTCAAGAAGGCAGCAACGGTGGACATCGACATGATCTGCCCGCTGCACGGGCCCGTCTGGCGCACGAACCTTTCCTGGTTCATTGAAAAATATCAAAGATGGAGCACCTATACGCCGGAGGACAACGCCGTGATGATCGCCTATGCCTCCGTGTACGGCAACACGGAAAACGCGGCGAACATCCTTGCCTCCAAGCTTGCGGCGCGCGGCGTGAAGAAGATCGCCATGTACGATGTTTCCGCAACGCACCCCTCGGTGATCGTTTCCGAAGCGTTCCGCTGCAGCCATCTGGTGTTCGCTTCCACCACATACAACGCGGGCATTTTCTGCAACATGGAAACGGCGCTTCTTGACATCGCCGCGCACAACCTGCAAAACCGCACGGTGGCCCTCATCGAAAACGGCTCCTGGGCAGCCACGGCGGGCAAGCTGATGGCGGAACTGCTCGGCAAGCTCAAAAACATCACCGTGCTTGACAACAAGCTCACCATTAAATCCTCGCTCAAGGAAGGCCAGCTCGCCGCGCTGGACGGCCTCGCGGATGCGATTGCAGCATCCCTGAAAAAGGAAGCGGAGCCTGCGCCCACGCCTGCACAGGTGGAAAGCAACGCAATGTTCAAGCTCAGCTACGGCCTGTTTGTGCTCACTGCACGGGATGGAGCAAAGGACAACGGCTGCATCATCAACACCGCACAGCAGCTCACAAGCGCGCCCATGCGCATCTCCATCACGGTGAACAAGGCGAATTATACGCATGATATGATCGAAAAAACGGGGGCGTTCAACATTTCCGTGCTCACGGAAGGCGCGCCGTTCGGCCTGTTCAAACAATACGGTTTTCAGAGCGGGCGCACGGCGGATAAGCTTTCCGGCGGCGAGCCGCGCACGGAAAACGGCATTGCGTACCTTTCCGAGCATGCAAACGCCGTGATCTCCGGCAAGGTGATCTCCACGGTGGATTGCGGCACGCACACGCTGTTCATTGCGGACGTAACCGAGGCGCATGTGCTTTCGGCAGAGCCTTCCGTAACGTACGCTTACTATTTCGCCCACATCAAGCCCAAGCCGCAGCCCGCCGCTGAAAAGAAGAAGGGCTTTGTGTGCAAAATCTGTGGCTATGTTTACGAAGGCGAAACGCTCCCGCCGGATTTCATCTGCCCGCTGTGCAAGCACGGGGCGGAGGACTTTGAACCACTGCAATAAATTATCCTAAAATCATAAATAAAAGAGGAGGCTTATCCAATGAAAAAATATGTTTGCACCGTTTGCGGTTATGTGTATGACGAGGCGGCCGGCGACCCGGAGCACGGCATTGCGCCGGGCACCCGCTGGGAGGATGTGCCGGAGGAGTTTGAATGCCCGCTTTGCGGCGTAGGCAAGGATCAGTTTGAAGAGGCCTGAGGCGCTGTAACCGCCGGGATTTTTTAAGACCAACCAAAGGAGCCGGACGGCTCCTTTTATTTTGGTTCCGCCTGCATGCGCCGGATAAAAGCCATCAGTTCCTTGCGGGAAGAAACGTTAAGCTTGGCATAGATGCGGCGGTTGTGCGTTTTGATGGTGTTGATGGAAAGATACAGCGTTTCCGCGATCTCGCGCGCGGTAAGGCCCTTGAGATACAGGTCGAACACGGCCCGTTCCGCCGCGGAAAGCGTTGTGATGTTTTCCACAAAATGCGCAAAGGCAGCGTCGTCCTCCGCCTCGTTCCCGCTCGCCTCCGGCTCTGCCTTTTGAGCGAGCGCATCCTGCGCGGCAAGGTAATCCATCAGGTCGTCGATCTCCGGCACGCCCGAGCGTTCCGTGCGCACCGTTCAGAAGCGCCTCAAAGGCTTCACGCCGCACGGGCAGATACCCGCCCGCCGTAACGAATTCCAAATTTGTTTCCGTTTCCGTAATCCACTCCAGGAACACGGCCGCAGCCGCGGTTTGAGTCGTGCGTACTGCACCGAGCCCAACCCCGCGCTGCATGACGGTTTTTTCCTTTCCCGCAAAGGCGGGGAAGGGCAGGGCCACAAGTTCCAGCGGTTCATGCGTGTTGTCGGGATAGGTGACGGCATCCTTATAGTAAAGAATGCTCGCCGTGGATTCCAGCCCGCATACGATATCGCCCGTCATCATAGCCGTGGTTGCATAATCGCCATACAAACAGAGGCCCCCTTCGGCGGCAGACTGCGCAAGCATGGCCCATGCGTCTTCAAAGGCCGGGCTGCTGAAGCGGATGGCCTCGCCGTCAAACAGGGTTTCTCCCCGGGCGGCGGCCGCAATCTGCATAAAATGGAACGGATCGTCCAGCATCAGGAACGCCTTTGCGCCCCCTTCCGTTTGCGGCGTGAGCGCATCCGTCCATTCCGCATAGGCGCGCGCTGCCATGAATACGCCCTCCCAGGTCGACAGTTCCGCAAGCGTTATACCCGTAGCTGCGGAAAAGCGGGAAAAAATGGTGTTGTTTACAAACAGCACCTCAGAGGATTTTGCAATGGGGTAAATCAGCTGTGCACCGTTCACTTGCCCTTCTGCCAGGAACGCCGGCACACAGGCTTCACGCGATTCGGCAGGGACGGCATCGTTCCAGTCCAAAAGGAGTTCCGTCCCCATGGCAAGGGCCGTTTTCGGGTAACAGGTGAACAGATCCGGCAGCTCGCCCGCGCCCGGCTCCCCATGCGCCGCCGCAACGAGCGCATCATGGATTGCGCTTGAGTTGGAGACGGACGTGACGTTCACAAGCACGCCGCGCTCCCGCCCCACCGTAGCGTTGAAGCGGTCCACAAGCTCGTTCATGGGCGAATCGGCCTGGCTTCCGTATACATGCCAAAACGTAAGTGTAACGGGCGCTTTTGGATCCAGCAGAGCGGCTTCCCCGCAGCCTCCGAGCGCGCAGCAAAGCAGAAACGCGGAGCAAAGTATCCATATCAGCCTTTGTTTCATTGTGCCTCCCTTGGGCGCACCGGTAATTTAAAAGCTATTATAGCATAAGAACGGTATGGCATGTGTAAAGCTGCGCGAAACTTTAAGCGCACGCGCGCAGAGGAGAAAATTGTGATATACTGGAACGGTTCCTGCATATGCCGGAACACAATCCAACCCACAGGAGACGCTTAAAACAAATGCCCGAGATCCACAATACTGACCAAATGCAGGCGAGTGTAAAGGATATCCTCGCTTATCTTTCGCGCGAACTGCCGGACGCCATTCAGAACATGGCTGCCCCGCGCTTTGTTGCATGTGATTTTGAAGAAAAAACGCTGGAACTTGCGTTTGAGATTCAGCCCTGGATGCGTAACCCCGCGAACATCCTGCACGGCGGGCTCACCGCCATGATGCTTGACACCACCATGGGTACCCTTTCCCGCTGCTATGTGCGCGGCGAAGGCATTACGCCCACCATCACCATGGAAGTTTCCTATCTGCTGCCGATCCCCATCGGCTCCACGCTGCATGTGCGCGCGCACGCATCGCATACGGGGCGTGCCGTCAACAACCTCACAGCCGAAGCCTGGGTCGCGTCAACTCCCGGCAAACTTGCGGCGACCGCATCCGGCGCGTTCTATTCCGCCGGGGCGGAACGTGCGCTGTAGCAGCGCGCCCGCGCCATGTTTCACCGCACCAAAACCAACCCAAGCGCCGCAGAAAGTGCAATCACCTTCGGCACGCTCCAGTTCCACTTGAACATCAGCACAGCGCCCACGGCTGCAATCACGAGGCTCTGCCAATGCAGTGCGCCCGCCTGAAATACCGTTCCGTCGAGCAGGGTCAGCATCACCGCAAAGATCAACCCCATGCATACGGGGCGCACGCCATACAGGATGTTCGTAAGTCCCCGGCTTTTGCGGAACCGTTCAAAGCAGGCAGCCGCCACGAGCGTGAGCGTAAGCGTCGGCGCAAGCACGCCGAGGTTTGCCATCAGCGCACCCGGGATGCCCGCAACGCGCATGCCCGCAAACGTGGCGCAGTTCATGCCCATGGGGCCGGGCGTCATTTCCGCAATGGCAATGATGTCGATCACCTGCTCCTGCGTCATCCAGCCGTGGGAAAGCATCTCCGCATTGATGACCGGCACCATGGAAAGCCCGCCGAAGCTTGAAAATCCAACCTTCAGGAAGGAAAAAAACAGTTCAAGAAAGATCATTGGCCGCTGCCCTCCTTCCGTATGGCGCGCTCCTTTGCTTCGGAGATGAGGAGCCCGGCCGCCACGCCGAACAGGATGATAATAATGTTGTTCACCCCGAGGATCGAGAGCACCGCCGCCACCGCAGCGAGCGCATAGCCGATCCAATCTTTCAAAGCGCCTTTGCGCAGCCGGAGCGCCGCCGAGAGGATGATCGGAATTACCGCCGCACGCACGCCCGTGAGCGCGCGCAGCACAAACGGGTTGCTGCGGAACGCATCATAAACAAGCGTCACAAGCGCGATGATCACAACCGACGGGATGGTGATGCCGACAACCGCCGCGAGCGCGCCAGGTACGCCTGCCATATGATAGCCGAAAATGAGACTCGTGTTGGCGATCATGATGCCGGGCAGGGAGCGCGCAACGGAAGTGAAGTCCAAAAGCTCCTCCTCGGTAATCCACCCGCGTTTTTCGACGAATTCCTGCTGCATCTGGGCGACGATGCTCCAGCCGCCTCCGAACGTGAAGCAGCCGATCTTGCAGAAAAACAGCAATATTTGCAATGATTTCTTCCATTTTTCCATCATTTCATCATTATAATACGCGCTTTGCGCAAATGGAACAGTGAATGTTTCCGCACGCTAAAAAACGGGAGCGCAGCATTTCTCAAAAACGCAAGAGAATGTTTGCATTTCCCGGCGGAATGTTGGATAATAAGAACTGGTTTTCCATCAACAAAGCAATGAAACGAGGTACCTCATGCGCATTACCAACGAACAAAACGACATCCAATCCGTGCTTTTCAGCGAGGAACAGATCCGGGGCCGCGTGGCGGAGCTCGGCGCGCAGCTTACGGCGGAATATGCGGACAAAAACCCGCTCGTCGTATGCATTCTCAAGGGCGCTTCCTTCTTTTATACCGATCTTTGCCGCATGATGAAATGCCATCTTTTCATGGATTTCATCGCCGTTTCAAGCTATGGCGCGGGCGCGCAATCCTCCGGCGTGGTGCGCATCATCAAGGATCTTGACACGAGCATCACCGGACGGCATGTGGTCATCGTGGAGGACATCATTGATTCCGGCCTCACGCTCAAACACCTGCGCGAGCTGCTCTCCTCCCGCAAACCCGCTTCCATCAAAACGGTGTGCCTGCTTGACAAGCATGAGCGGCACGATGCGCATATCGCCGCGGACCTTTGCGGCTTCCGCATTCCGGATGAATTCGTGGTGGGGTATGGCCTTGATTATGCGGGCTATTACCGCAACCTGCCCTACATCGGCGTGCTTAAGCGCGAGGTGTATGCGTAAGGGTTTTTCTGCGCCGTATATAAAGCAAAGTGGAGCCGGTTCCCGGGGAACGGCTCCGTTTTTATCCTTTTCACACGCGTTACAGTGCGCCGCCCGGCTGCTCCTCCTCGGCTTCCTCCGCAGCTTCAGCGGCCTCCGCGTTTTCAACAATTCGTGTGCTGGAAAGCTCCACGTTGCGGAAGTACAGCCCCGTAGCAACGCTGCACACAAGCCATCCTGCCGGATACCCCATGGCAATTGGGATGATTTCGTTAGAAATAAAGTTCGCCATAATGTACAGGTAACACTGGCGGAACAGCACAAACGAGCAGAGCATGATCACCATCGGCGCACGGCTGTTGCCTGCGCCGCGCAGTGCGCCGGCATAGATTTGATTGAAGCATGCAAGCACATAAAACGGCGAAATCCAGCGCAACAGGAGCGTTCCGTATGCAACCACCTCCGCCTTGCCGTTAAAGAAGGTCACAAGCTGCGGTGCAAAGATCATCACCGGGATCATAATGAGGATGGTTGCCCCTGTGCCAAGGCAGAGCGCGGTGCGCACGCCCCGCTTTGCGCGCTCCACGCGGTTGATGCCGAGGTTTTGCCCCACGAACGTGGTGGATGCAAGCGAGATGGACTGCACAGGCAGCAAAATGAGCTGGTCGATCTTGGAATACGCCGTCCAGCCGGACATGCAGTCCGCGCCGAAATAGTTGATGTAGGACTGCACAAAGATGTTGGAAAATGCCGTTACCGCCATCTGGATCGCTGCCGGAATGCCGATGCGGACGATCTTTCCAAGCATTTCCCAGCTGATCTTCAGGTGCCACAGCGTCAGCTTGATGCAGGATTCGCTCCGCATGAGCGTGATGAGGATCAAAACCGCGGACACGCCCTGCGCGATGATTGTGGCGTATGCAACGCCGCGCACACCCATGTTAAATTGAAGCACAAACACAAGGTCAAGCACGGTGTTCAGCACCGCGGAAACAACGAGGAAATAAAACGGCCGCTTGGAATCGCCGACCGCGCGGAGAATGCCGGCCCCCATGTTATACAGCATCAGCCCAAGGATACCCGCAAAATAAATGGTAAGGTATGCCGAGGATTCCGGCATCACCTCTGCGGGCGTTTTCATCAGGTTCAGCATCGCGGGGATCATTAAAATGCCCGCGGCAGTAAACACGATGCCAAGCACAAGCGTCATGACAATGGCGGTATGTACCGCGTCATGCACCTTTTCCGGGCGCTTTGCCCCATAATATTGCGAGATCACGACGCCTGCGCCGCTTGAAAGCCCCATGAAGAAGCCGATGAGCATGTTGATGATCGGCCCCACAGTGCCGACGGCGGAAAACGCCTCGTTGCTGACATAGTTGCCGACCACCCAGGTATCAACCGTATTGTAAAGCTGTTGGAAGATGTTCCCGATGAGAAGTGGGAAAGCAAAGTTAATAATGTGGCGGGTGATGCTCCCTTCTGTCATGTCAACATCGCGCTTGCCTCTGCTTAAACTGTGTGCTGCCGCCATATTCTCCCGTTCTCCATCTGATTTTGTTGTTACACGAATTGATTATAGCATACTTTGCGTGGATTTTACATACGAACTATGGCAGCCTGTATTTGCGCGAGGACGTTTGATCACATTTGCAAGCGCCGCATCCATGCCACAGCCGCGCGCAGGGCGGCGCATGTTTTCGTTTCAAGGACGACGCGGCACATTCTGCGGGCGCAGGAGATTCAATGAGCGTCGGCATGCCAAGGGGGATCATTTTCCCTTCCTTTCCCGCACGCATGCATTTACAAACCCAAGCGGCACATCCATCCGCCGCGCCGTTTCCTCCGGAGTCATCCCACTGGCAAAAAAGCGGAGGCAAACCGTTTTCATGCTCTCGCCAACCTCGATGATATGCCCGTCCGGATCATAAAACCGAACGGCGCGCTGCCCCCAGCGGTGCTCCAGCACGGGATGAACATACCGCACATCCGCGATGCCGGCAAGCCGCGCGGCAAACGCATCAAACGCGTCCTCCTCGAAATACAGCTCGGCGTCCCGGCCGCCAAAGGTAATCGCCCCTTCGTTCACGCCGAGAAACCCAAGCCAGCTTTCCTTTGTTTGAAGGCAAACCCCGCCCGTAAGCGTCACATTTGCGCCGAAATCCCGCACGATGCGAAGCCCCAAAACTTCCCGATAAAATGCGATGGATGCTTCCAGATCGCACACAACAAGCAGCGGATTTTTATATTTCATTGCGGCTTCTCCTTTTCCCAGGCTGTTTGCCTTTTATTATATAAGATGCCGCCGGGGCGGGCAAGACGCGGAAGGGGCACAAAAAAGGAGCGTCTTCCGCTCCCTTTTGCATGCGCTCTTATTCTGCCGCAAGCTCCTGTTTTACCACGGCGATCGCCGCGGCAAGTTCCTCCATCGGGATATTGAGCGCAGGAGCTATGCAGAGGTTGTCCTTTTCCGTGAGCAGCAGCACGCCGTGCTTTTCGCATGCTTCCGCCACATCGGAGGCGAGCCGCGCTTCCGGCAGCACGCCGATGAGAAGCCCGAGGCCTGTCACCGTTTTGACGCCCTTTGCGCCCTGAAGCTGTGTTTTGATGTATTCTCCCTTTTCCACGACAGCCTGCAAAAGCGCGCCGTCGATGCGGCTGAGCACCGCGCGTGCGGCTGCCGCGCATACGGGGTTCCCGCCGAAGGTTGAACTGTGCGTGCCGCGCGTGAGCGTGCCTGCTGCGCGTGCGCCGATGAGCGTAACGCCGATGGGCAGCCCGCCCGCAAGCCCGTTTGCAGTGGTGACAACATCCGGCGCAATGCCGAACAGTTCATATGCGTAAAGCGCGCCGGTGCGGCCGTTGCCCGTCTGCACCTCATCCACGATGAGCAGCGCGTCCTTTTCGCGGCAGAGTGCACAAAGCGCCTGCACATAATCCGCATCGAGCGCCTTCATGCCATCTTCGCTTTGCACAAGCTCCAACATCACGCCGGCAACGGGGTATTGCGCAAATGCTGCCTGCATCGCCGCAAGATCGTTCGCCGGAACATGGTGGAAGCCGGGCAGCACCGGCCCGAAATCCGCCTTGAGCGCCGGTTGCCCGGCCGCCGCAAGCGCACCGAGCGTATGCCCGTGAAAGCTGTTTTCGAGCGTGATGATATGATAACAGTCCGCACCATGGCGGTCGATCCCCCACTTGCGCGCAAGCTTGATCGCACACTCGTTTGCCTCCGTGCCGGAATTCCCGAACACCGCCTTCTGCATGCCGGTGCGCTTGCAGAGCTGTTCTGCGAGAAGCACCTGCGGCGCGGTATAATACCGGTTGGAAGCATGCTGCAATTGCAGCAGCTGGGACATCACCGCCGTCTGCCAGGCCGGGTCGGAAAAGCCGAGGCTGTTTACCGTGATCCCCGCGCTGAGGTCAACATAGGCCTTGCCTTCGCTGTCATAAACCGTGCAGCCTTTGCCGCGCATCAGGATCGGCGTATGCCGGTGATAGGTGTGTTCAATATAGGTTTCATCCAGCTTGCGGATCTCCATGCGCGTTCCTCTCCTTATGTTTATTCTGATCGTGTTCTGTGTTTCCGCCGTATTTTCCCCGGGCTTAGAGGCCGTTGCGTTTCCGCATCGCCGCCGCCTGTGCCCGCACGGAAGCGGGGGCGGTCCCGCCGAAGGACGTGCGCTTCATCACGCAGGCGTCAAGGTCAATGGCCTCATATACATCCGCGTCAAACACGGGGGAATATTCCCGATAGACTGCAAGCGGGAGCGTCTCCAGCGTTGCGCCATCCGCGATGCAGCGCGCCACGAGCGCGCCCGTGATCTGATACGCCGCACGGAAGGGCAGCCCCTTGCCGACGAGGTAATCCGCACAGTCCGTTGCGTTGATGAACCCGTTTGCCGCCGCCTTGCGCATGGTATCCGGCAGGACGCGCATCGTGGAAAGCATTGGCGTGAAGATGTGGAGGCACTGAAGCACCGTATCCACGCTGTCGAAGATGGCTTCCTTGTCCTCCTGCATGTCCTTGTTATAGGCAAGCGGCAGGCCCTTCATGACGGTGAGAAGCGTCATCAGGTTGCCGTAGCTGCGGCCCGCTTTGCCGCGCACAAGCTCCGGAATGTCCGGGTTCTTCTTCTGCGGCATGATGCTCGAGCCGGTGGAATATGCATCGTCCAGCTCAATGAAGTGGAATTCCCATGAGCACCAGAGGATGATCTCCTCCGAAAAGCGGGAAAGGTGCATCATCAGGATCGCGATGCAGGACGCGAGCTCGATCACGAAATCCCGATCCGAAACGCCGTCCATGCTGTTTTCGCAGGGACCCGCGCACCCGAGCGCGGCCGCGGTCATGGCGCGGTCGGTGGGGTAGGTGGTGCCAGCGAGCGCACAGCACCCGAGCGGGGAGACGGCGGCGCTTTTTTTGCAGGCCGCAAGGCGGCAGAGATCGCGTTCGATCATGTTCGCATACGCCATCAGGTGGTGGCCGAAGGTGATGGGCTGCGCGCGCTGCAAATGGGTGTAACCCGGCAGGATCGTGGCGGCATACGCCTCCGCCTGATCGAGGAGGGTTTTGAGCAGCGTTTTTGCCTCGCTTTCGATTTTGCCGATTTCGTCCATCAGGCAAAGCCGGAGGTCAAGCGCCACCTGGTCGTTGCGGCTGCGCGCGGTGTGCAGCTTCTTTCCCACATCCCCGATGCGCTTTGTGAGCTCGGCCTCCACAAACATGTGGATATCCTCTGCGGCGGGGTCGATGGGAAGCGCGCCGCTTGCAATGTCATCCAGAATGGAGCCGAGCCCGGCGGCGATTGCATCCCGCTCCGCATCCGTGAGAATGCCCGCTTTTGCAAGCATCGCCACATGCGCGAGCGACCCGGCGATATCCTGCCGGAACATGCGCGCATCGAAGGAGATGGACGAGTTGAAGTCGTTCACATCCGCGTCAAGCTGCTTCTGAAAGCGCCCTGCCCACATCGTTTGCATCGTTTGCGTTCTCCTGTTTATTTGATCTTGCCCTGCTTGGCAAGCGCGTTCATCTTGATGGAAAGGCCGAACAGGTCGATGAAGCCCTTGGATTCCGCCTGGTCGTACACATGGTCCTCGCCGAAGGTGGCAAGCTCCTCATAATACTGAGAATACGGGGAGGTAATGCCCGCGGGGATGATGTTGCCCTTGTAAAGCTCAAGCTTCACATCGCCCGTCACATACTCCTGCGTCTTGTCGATAAAGGCGCGGATGGCTTCATGCAGCGGCGTGAACCACTTGCCGAAATAGGTCAGTTCTGCGAACTGTTCCGCAACAAGGAGCTTATAATGCAGGGTGTCCCGGTCAAGGCAGATCTGCTCCAGCAGCTCGTGCGCTTTATAAAGGATGGACCCGCCCGGCGTTTCATATACACCGCGGGATTTCATGCCCACAAGCCGGTTTTCCACCATATCCAAAAGCCCCACGCCATGCGCGCCGCCGATTTTGTTGAGCGCGTCCACAAGCGCAACCGGGGCAAGCGCCTCACCGTTTACCGCAACGGGTACGCCCTTTTCAAAGGAGATCGTGACAAAAGCGGAATCATCCGGCGCCTGCTTGGGCGGCACGGTCATTTCAAGGAACCCGTTCTTGCCATAGGTAGGCTGGTTTGCAGGATCTTCCAGGTCAAGCCCTTCATGGGAAAGGTGCCAGAGGTTCTTATCCTTGGAATAGTTGGTTTCGCGGTTGATTTTGAGCGGAATGTCATGCGCCTCGGCATAGGCGATCTCATCCTCGCGGGATTTGAACTCCCATTCCCGCCACGGGGCAATGACCGTGAGTTCCGGGGCAAGCGCCTTGATTGCAAGCTCAAAGCGCACCTGATCGTTTCCCTTGCCGGTGCAGCCATGGCAAATCGCATCAGCGCCCTCCTGCTTGGCAATTTCAACAAGCCGCTTTGCGATGGCGGGCCGTGCGAGCGCGGTGCCGAGCAGATATTCCTTTTCATAGACCGCGCCGGCCTTGACGGCGGGGTAGATGTAATCGGTTACGAAGGTTTCCTTCAAATCCTCAACATACAGCTTGGAAGCGCCGGTTTTGAGCGCTTTTGCCTCAAGCCCATCCAACTCATCTCCCTGGCCCACATCGCCGGACATGGCGATGACTTCACAATTATCGTAATTTTCCTTCAGCCACGGAATGATAACGGAAGTATCCAGGCCGCCGGAATATGCCAACACAACTTTTTTAACCTGCTTTTTCATCGTATCTCCTCCAGTGCATTATCTTGCACGTAGTTCTTATGTTTATGCATGATAGCGCTTTGCAGGCGCTTTGTCAAGCATGTTTATGCGATTTTTTTGCAATTCGTGCATTATTTTTCCCTTGGCGGACACTCGTCCGCGCGTTGCGGAAACCACGCCCGCCTTTATCCTCTTTGCTAAAAACCCCTTTCCGGAAAGTGCCTGGCAGTATGAGGCACCAACGGGGGATGCCGCACGGTACGGACGATCCTCCGCCATGGCTTACGCCGTGCCAGCTCCTTTTAGAAAGGCGCCTTTTGGGTTATTCGCCCTTCAAGGCGCCTGCTTTGCATATCAATGCAGCACGCTCTGAAATACGCGGCAAAATTTTCTTTATTAATTATGCAAAAAAGGCTTGATTTTTAAGCGGATTGCGCTATGATAGTGTGAAAGCAGGAAGGATGATATATAAATATATTTTCCATAGATTTTATTTTTACATAAAGGAGCACCTATATGCCCGAACTGAGCAAACGCGTTTCCCAATTCACCGATTCCGTCATTCGCCGCATGACCCGCATCAGCGACGAGCATGGCGCGATCAACCTTTCCCAGGGATTCCCGGATTTTGACCCGCCGCGCGAGATCCTGGATGCACTCGCAAAGGCCGCTTATGCCGGCCCGCACCAATATTCCGTTACCTTCGGCGCGGCCAACTTCCGCCGTGCGCTTGCGGACAAGCAGTCCGGCCCCTTTGGGCATGACATCAACCCGGATACGGAAATCGTTGTGACCTGCGGCGGCACAGAGGCCATGATGAGCGCAATGATGACCGTCTGCAACCCCGGAGACAAGGTCATCGTGTTCTCGCCCTTCTATGAAAACTACGGCGCGGATGCAATCCTTTCCGGCGCAGAGCCGATTTATGTGCCGCTTCTGCCGCCGGACTTCCATTTCGATCCTGCGCAGCTTGAGGAAGCGTTCCGGCAGCACCCGAAGGCGCTTATCCTTTGCAACCCTTCCAACCCCACCGGCAAGGTGTTTACGCGTGAGGAGCTTTCCACCATCGCGGCGCTCGCGGAAAAGTACGATGCGTTCGTCATTACGGATGAAGTGTACGAACACATCATCTTCAAGCCCTATGTGCACACCTATTTCTGCTCGCTGCCCGGCATGTGGAAGCGCACGATTTCGTGCAGCTCGCTTTCCAAAACATATTCCATCACCGGCTGGCGCCTGGGATACCTGATCGGGCCGGCGGAGGTGATTGAGCGCGCGAAGCAGGTACACGATTTCCTGACCGTCGGCGCTGCCGCACCCTTGCAGGAAGCGGCCGTAACCGGCCTGCGCTTTGGCCCGGACTATTACGAGGGCCTGCAAACGCTTTACACCGAAAAGCGCAATTTCTTCGTGCAGGGGTTGGATGCGCTCGGCCTTGCGCACACGGTCCCGCAGGGTAGCTATTTCATCATGGTGGATATCGGCAAGTTCCTTGCGCTGCCTCAGTTTGCCGGTTACAGCGATCTGCAGTTCTGCGAATGGGTGATCCGCAATGTGGGCGTTGCCGCCGTGCCGGGTTCCAGCTTCTTCCGCGAGGATGTGAACAACTTCATGCGCCTGCACTTCGCGCGCAACAAGGATACGCTTGCCACGGCAATCGACCGGCTTGCAAAGCTCAACGATCTTGTGAAGTAAGCGCAGGCAGGCGCCCTGCTTCACGTTCCTTTGATGGGCGCATACACCGTCAATTGCGCTTGAGGCCGCTTGGGCCTCTGCCCGCAATTCCACGAATTTTTGGCAGACTGAAAGGGGCGCGCCGCTCGGCGCGCCCCTTTGGATCTTTTTTTCAGTGTCACTTCACCGGCTTCATCGTGGGGAACAGCAGCACGTCCCGGATGGTGGAGGAATCGGTCAGGAGCATAATCATGCGGTCCACGCCGATGCCGATGCCGCCCGTCGGGGGCATGCCGTATTCAAGCGCGGTGCAGAAATCCTCATCGATCATCATGGCCTCGTCATCGCCCTTGGCGCGCTCCTGCGCCTGCTGTACAAAGCGGCCGCGCTGATCGATTGGGTCATTCAGCTCGGAAAACGCATTTGCGTATTCATGGCCGGAGATGAACAGCTCAAAGCGCTCCGTAAGGCCGGGGCAGCCCGGCTTGCGCTTGCTGAGCGGGGAAATTTCCACGGGATAATCGATGATGAACGTGGGCTGGATCAGCTTATCCTCCACGAACTCGTCAAACGCTTCGGCAAGGATCTTGCCCTTGGTGGCCGCCTTATCTTCTATTTCAAGGCCAATGGACTTTGCAAGTGCATGCGCCTCTTCATCCGTTGCGCAGGCGAGGAAATCCGCGCCCGTGTATTCCTTCACCGCATCGTTCATCGGAAGGCGGCGGAAGGGGGCCGTAAGGTCGATCTCCTGCCCCTGATAGGTGATCTTCGTGGTGCCGTTCACCATTTGGCAACAGTGGGAGAACAGGTCTTCGGAAAGCTCCATCATGCCGTTATAGTCCGTATAGGCCTGATACAGCTCGATGGTGGTGAATTCCGGGTTATGCGTTGCATCCATGCCCTCGTTGCGGAAGATGCGGCCGATTTCATACACGCGCTCCAGCCCGCCCACGATGCACATTTTCAGGTGCAGCTCCGTGGCGATGCGCATATACATGTCGATATCCAGCGCATTGTGGTGCGTGATGAACGGGCGCGCCGAAGCACCGGAAGCCGTTGTGTTGAGCACGGGCGTTTCCACCTCAATGAAGCCCCTTGCGTTCAGGCGGTTGCGAATCTCCGCGATGATCTTTGAGCGTTTCACAAACGTTTCGCGTACCTCGGGATTCACGATGAGATCCACAAAGCGCTGGCGGTAACGAAGCTCCGGGTCCTTCAGGCCGTGGAACTTTTCCGGCAGGGGGCGTAGGGACTTGGAAAGCAGCGTAACCTGCTCCGCATGGATAGAAACCTCCCCTGTGCGGGTTTTGAACACCTTGCCCACAACGCCCAGGATATCTCCGATGTCCATGGTTTTGAAGTCCACATAGGCTTCCTCGCCCACATCGTCCCGGCGGACATAAATCTGGATGTCGCCTTTATAATCGAGCAGGTGGGCAAAGCTCGCCTTGCCCATGATGCGTTTGGACATCATGCGCCCCGCCAAGCTGACGGATTTGCCTTCGAGCGCGTCGTATTTTTCCAATACGTCCGCACTGTAAAGTTGCTGGTCATAGCGCACGATCTCGAACGGATCGCGGCCGGCGTCTTGAAGGGACTTGAGCTTATCCCGCCTGATTTGCAGCAGTTCGCTCAGTTCCTCCTGTGTGAGGGCCCGTTCCTCGGGCGCGTTCACGCTTCTTTGCTCGTCCATGTTTCTCTCCTGTTCGATTGATGAATTATTTTTCATTGCCTGCGGCAGCTTATTTGCCGATGGCAAGAATTTCAAACGGCTGCACACCGCCGGGCGTCTGAATTTCCACCGTTTCGCCGACCTTGTGGCCAATCAGCCCCGCGCCGACGGGGGATTCGTTGGAAATGCGGTTTTCAAGCGGGTTGGATTCCGCGCTGCCAACGATTTGGAATTCCTTTTCAACGCCCAGCGCCGCCATGCGCACGCGCACGGTGGTGCCAACGTTCACCATGTCGGTGTTGATGTTGTCCTCATCGATAAGCACGACGTTTTTGAGCATGTTCTCGATTTCGACGATCTCATACTCCATGCGCGCCTGCTCAGCCTTTGCCGCATCGTATTCCGCGTTTTCGCTCAGGTCGCCAAAAGAGCGGGCGATCTTAATCTGCTCCGCAATTTCCGTGCGGCCGGTTGTTTTCAGGTATTCCAACCGCTCCTCGTATTTTTTAATGCCCTCTGCGGTCAAACGTACTTCTGCCATGGATGATACCCTCCGGTTTCATAGTTAATATAAAAACACACGGAGCCATGCCCCGTTGAACTCCGTTCCAGTGCGTTTCCTTATTTTATATTCGTATAAGCCATTATATGTAAGGGATTTCCCTTTGTCAAGAATCTAAGCTTCCTTTATATTGCGTAAGCATGGCTTCAAGCTCCGCAAGGCTGTCGATGCCGTTCACCTGCGCGCGAAGGGCGGAAGCGCCGCGCATGCCGGAAAGATACCACGCCACATGTTTGCGCATTTCGATCACGGCGCGGTTTCCGCGGCACGCAACAAGCCGCCGTGCATGGGCAAGCGCCGCATCAATGCGTTCCGCTGCCGCAGGCGGGGAATATGGCTCGCCCCGAAGCGCCGCTTTAATTTCCCGGAAAATAAACGGGTTGCCTTCTGCGCCGCGCGCAACCATTACGCCGTTGCAGCCGGTATATGCGCGCAGGGCAAGTGCGTCCGCGCCGGAGAACACATCCCCGTTTCCGATCACGGGAATGGAAAGGGCCTGCTTCACTTCCGCTATGATGTCCCAATCGGCACGGCCGCTGTACATCTGCTCCCGCGTGCGCCCATGAACGGTCACCATTTGCGCGCCGGATTCCTCCGCCATGCGCGCAAACGCCACGGCGTTGATATGCTCCGCATCATAGCCCTTGCGGAACTTCACCGTTATGGGCAGGGGAGACGCCTTTGCTGCAGCCTGGATGATGCGCGCGGCACGCGGCAGATCCCGCATCAGGGCGCTTCCTTCGCCGTTGCCGGTGATCTTGCGCGCCGGGCAGCCCATGTTCAGGTCAATCAGCGCAAGCCCTTCGTGCGCTTCATCGCACAGGCGTTTCGCCATCGCTGCAACAATCTCCGGCTCTGCGCCGAACAGCTGCACGCCATATGGTCGCTCTGCAGGGGATGCCGCCAGCAGGGAAGCAGTGCGGTCGCTTCCATAATATAAGCCCTTCGCGCTCACCATTTCCGTATACGAAAAATCCGCCCCCATAGCGCGGCAGATCTCACGAAAGGCGAGGTCGGTTACGCCGGCCATGGGCGCGAGCAGAACCGGGAATTCCGTTTCCGGGTCAAAAAAGAGCAAACGTGCCGTCTCCTTTGGGAAGTTGATAAACAAAACCGCTCGGCGGGAGCAATCCTCTGAAATGCACCCTTCAGCCGCCTGCGGCGAATTAAGCTGCGCTCGTGGAGTAAGGACAATCCCCAAAGCGTGTTTACGGGGGCAAGCACAATCCTCAGTCGCCTGCGGCGACAGCTCCTTTCAAAAAGGAGCCTTTTGGGGACGAAGCCGAGCGAGAGCAGTGCGGGATGCAGCGAGGCGGAAGCCCAATGAGCAAGGGAGCGCAAGGAAGCCGCTCCTGCGGCAACACAGCGCGACTATTGCGAATTGAGGGCAATATCCGCGACCCTGACGTGGGATTGCCCGTATCAGCGCGACCTTTGCGCACTGCGAGCAGCACCGAAGGTGCTGACGGGGGATTGGCGGCAACCACGGCCTTTGTAAGCTGCGGATAGTTGGTGCTGCCTTTACGGGGTGGGGGAAGGCAGCAGCGAATAATCCGGCGTGGGTGCGGGTTCCATCTCCGGGTTTTCCTCGATGAGGGTCATCCCTGTGATGTACCAGCGGGAGCCGGAGCGCGCAAAGGACACCGAATACCGCGCAGCTGTCCATTCCGGAAGCTCTGCGCCGGATTCCGCATCGTTTGCGGCAGCGTTTACAGCGGCAAGATACGCCAAAACCTGCATGCTGGCCCGCTTGTTCCACGGCAGCACCGTGACGCGTTCCACATCCACACGGTAATCGAAGCTTGCAACGGTAAACGCATCGTAAAGCCCTTCATACAGCGCATTGTCGTTGCGCACAAAATCCTCGGTAAAGTATTCCGTCAGCTCCAGCACAGCGCCGTCCGTTAAAATGCATTCGGCACGCGCCTCAAGCCCTTCCGTCACAAGGATGTAAAGGTTGCTTACGTACATGCCCTCCACGAATACGCCGAGGCAAAGCGCCACGATTGCGGTGATAATCAAAAGCGTACGCAGCACATACCAGATGGAACGGCTTGCGACCGCATATTTGTTGCGCGACATAGGCGGCTTCCTTTCAATTTGCCCGGGGCGGTCGCACAGGACAGTCCCGATACTTTTACAGAATAAGAATACCACATCACATCCCGGAAGGCAAATGAACGGTTTGTGAGAAATAAAAGAAGGGGCGCGTTGTGCGCCCCCTGCAGTTCAACCCAGCCAAAACTCAGGGTTGTTTGCCTCATCCACAATCGTGCGGATTGGGAGATCCTCCGCCGCGGAGATCATGCCGATGAGTTTTTCCTGTCCGTCCGGGGTCAGCACGGGGCCGGTAATGCGGCGGAACTTATCGCACAGCCAGCCGAGCCCGATGTTCTCGTGCGCTTCGCCCCGCGGCTCACATTCGGGGGAAAGGAGCATGCGCCCATCCTTCGTTTCAATCTCAGCACGGCAGATGCGCCGCGCAGGGAACTGCGCATCCAGCGCCGGATCCATCTCAAACGAAAGGCGCTGCATCATCTCCACCACCTTCGGATCGCCCAGGCTTTCTTCCCGCACCTGCGCAAGGCCGAAATCTCCATACACCAGCGCGGCTGCAACCGGGTAAGCGATGTTGTATTGCGCCTCGTCCGCCGTCCTGGGCACGATCTTGGAAAGCAGGGTAGCCCGGTGGAACGTTTTGATCGTCACATGTGCAATGTCCTCTGCCGTAATGCCGTGCTCCCGCATCAGCCCAACGCATGCATCGATTGCCGGGTGCCCCCACCGGCAGCAGGTATACGGCTTGAAATAAAGATCCATCACCTGATATTTCTTGCCGAGGTCATCAAGATAATGCCTGTATTCATCCGCCTCCAACAGGTTTTTGTTGCCTTCAAACCCGCACAGCGCATCCATGACGGCGAGCGTCCCCACCATTACCCCAAAGGGCACGCCATCCTTGTTCATGGAGGGATATTCCACACTCCGAATCCCCGGCACAAGCGGCGCGTTAAATTCCGCGATGGAAAGGACGTTGTTCATCTGCTCGCGTGTAAAACCGTAGATGCGGCCCACGCCCGCCGCCACGCCAACTGCGCCGAATGTACCGCTTGAATGTGCATACTGATAGTAATCCATAATTGCGGCGCCGCTTCGGATGGTGGTTTCATATGCAACGAGCATCGCCGCAAGGAATTCATTTCGGGACAGCCCCTTTTCATATGCCGCCGCAAGTACCGCCCCCACGAACGATGTACCCGGATGTGCCCGCGTCATGTTGTGGCCGTCGTCGATGTCATACGCATTGGAGGAATGCCCCATCGCGGCCGCCGCCCCCATGAAGCCAAAGCGCTCTTTCGCACCGATCACCGGGATTTCTCCCGCTCCGTATACGCGCCCCGCAAGGCGCAGCCCCGCTTCAAACTGGCGGCTCCGGCTGCCGATCACCAGCGCGCCCATCAGGTCTACAAAGCACCCCTTCATGCGTTCCCGCACTTCCTCCGGCAAATCTTCCCACCGGGTGTTCAGGATGAACTCCTCCAACCTGTAATCCGTTTCAAAATGCATGGTTTCGTTCACGCTCCTTTTTCATTTTCTCCCCAAAGAGCTTTTCAAGCAGCGCCTGTGCAAAGCGGATGCCCGGCTCTATGGTGAAAAGCTCAAGATACTTGTCCGGCGAATGGCCATAATCGCCCGTGGGGCCGAGGCCATCGCGCACGGCCGGCCCGAGCGGCGGCCATGCGCGTTTATTTCTCTTTATGCCAGCCGGGAAGCTGCGGCACATTCTGCGCATCCGGGGACGGGCCCCCTGAAAGCCCGCCCCTTTTGCGCCTCCACAGGAAGAAAATGCCGATGTTCAATCCGCAAGATATGGCCGCAGCAGCGCAAAGCAAAAGCGCCCGAACAGGCTCTCCAGGAATGCATCCAGTTCTGCGCCCATTGCCGTGCGTATGCCCTCATCCGCGCCGAACGTGCCCACAAGCGCCTCGCCCGTAAAGAAGCATGCGTATGCGCCGCGTAAGCGGGCGTCATCGCCGCAAAGGATGAGGTCTCCCGCTTGCAGTTCTGCACGGCGTACTCCGGTGGCGCGCACGCCGCCGTTGCAGGCGGCCTCCGGCGTAATAACGCCATAGCCGCCAAAATACGAATACACCGCCATATCCTGCGCCGGCGCTTGCGGTTTGCGCGAAAGCACATCCCCGGCTGCGGAATCATGCCGGTAAAACAGGGACGCAAGCGCTGTCTCCACATCCGCGGGAATGGATATCCCGCGCGCCCGGTAAGCCTCCGCCGCGGCCTCCATGGCCCCCATGCCGGCCCCAAGGTGCGCCTTCACATCCGCTACCAGGCACGCGCTTTCCGCAGCAGACGGCGTATGCCCGCACAGCACCCTGGGCGATGCAACCTTAAACCCATTGACCCGGACAAGGGGCGGCGCAAGCCAAAGCCCTGCCATTTTTTCAACTTGTATGCGGAAGCGGGCCTCTGCCGCCGCTGCACGGGGAATGGAAAGACATGCGTGCTCCGCAGAAAGTAGAGTGCAGCCCTGCGGCGCGGCAAATTCCACCGTCGCATCCGTTTCCGTGCGGCAAAGGTTGCGTATATGCACAGTATATTCCACAATGCAGCCCACGCCCACCGTCCTGCCGCCCGGATGCGATGTTTCCACGCCGCACGCAAGCTCCCGACATCCGGCAAGACGCGCGCGCATGTTTTCTGTTGGTTCGCCCACCCGTGCGAGCGGGCGGAGGACGCAGAAGCGCTTCACCTTTTCACCAAAAAGGTAGTTCCGCCCCAGCTGCTTGTCCGCGCACGGCGCAAACAGGTGCGCGATATCCTCAATGCGGATGCCGCCGTGCTCCGGACACGTATCCCGGCGGGCAACATAATCATAACTGCCGGCTCTGCCTGCCTGCGTGCAATTGATGTAGCTTTCGCCGCCCTGATAAAGCATGACATGGCCGTTTCCGCCTCCTTCAAAGATGATGACATCGCCCGGGCAGAGCAATTTCCTTATTACTTCCGCCATGTGTGCGCGTTCTTCCTCCGTTTCCCGGTGGGTAAGCTCATAATAAAACACGCGCGGTTTCACCATGTCAATCATTTCCCAGCTGAGATCCGCTTCAAGCGCATAGCCAAAGGCATTGTAATATACCGCCCACACAAAGGAGGAGCAATCCAGGAATAACGTGCTTTGCCGCGTGGCATCCTCCGGCGCAGCCATGCGGCGCCGCCTCGGCGTAACGCGCAAAAGCCTGTCCATGCTCAGTTGATCGTACTGAACGCACGGCCCGCGGTCATAAAAAGCCTTCGCCACGGCAAGCAGGGCGTCCGTTTTTTCATGTTCTATCATCATATTGCCCACTCCATTCCGTCATCCCAAAACCGGGCGCTTGCCGTAATCATTTTGCGCATTTTTTCCATGTCCGGCCGCACCGGCGCACCGGGGCGCATGGAAACGTCAAGCGTACAATCCGGGTTAAGCGCAAGCGATACATCCGTCATGCATGTGGGATAGCTGACGGAGGCGGGCGTAATATCGTGCGGATATACCATGTTGGGCAACGCTGCCGCCTCCACGCAGACGGCTTTTCCGATATCGCTTTCCAGCATCCCGCCGATCCAGCAGCCGATGCCCGCTTCCGCACAGATGCGGTTGATGTCCAGTGTGTTCTGAAGCCCGCCGACGCGCGCGGGCTTGATGTTGACGAACCGGCACGACCCAAGCTCAGCCGCAAGTTCCGCCTGCCAGGGGGCCGTAATTGTTTCATCCAGGCAGACCGGCGTTTCGATCATCGCCTGAAACTTTGCATGGTAATATAGATCGCCCGTTTGGAAAGGCTGTTCGATCATTGCAAGGTGAAACCTGTCCAACCTGCGCAAAAGCGCAAGATCCTCTTTAAAGCTGTAGCTTGCGTTGCAGTCCACATGAATGGTTTGTTTGGGGAATACGGAGCGCACGGCGGCAAGCATATCAAAATCCCACCCGTGCGCGATTTTGAGCTTCACGCGCTGATAGCCTGCATCGAAGCTCTTTCCTATGTTTTCGATCAACTCGTCATAGCTATCCGCAATACCCCAGCCGTCCCCGACTTCGACGGACGAAGCCGTCCCGCCGAGCAGCTTCCCAAGCGGCACGCCCGCAATGTCTGCGGAAAGCGTCCACCAGGCGATTTCAATGCCCGCTTTTGCAAAAGGCGTTCCCTTCACATGTGCCATGGCAGCGTTCAGTTCCCGGGCGCTTTCGAAGGAACGCCCAATGAGCGCTGGCGCCAAGAAGCGGCGCGCAACAATAAACATGCCTTCGCCGTATTCATAGCTGTAATTGGGGCCGGAAAGGGCACTCGTTTCGCTCCATCCTTCGTGATCTCCGGAGCGCATGCGCGTGATGAGCACACAGTTCCCCGCATCGGAACCATAAGCGGTGCGCCATGGGCGGTAAAACCGATTTTCAACAAGATAGAGCTCAATGCTGTCGATTCTCATGGAATATGCCTTTCATTCTATGCGTTGCAGCAATCCAGCACGGCGCATAAGCCTGTGCCTTTCTCTCTTTTTCAATAATGGATGCCCGGATATTGCAGCCAATGCGTCCACGGGCGTTCTGAAACTACCGTTTCAACGAGACCGCCGAGGCGCGATGGCTCATCCGGCGCAGAATCGTATGCGCTGCAGCAGGGAGCGCTGCCGTCTCCCATATGTTCCCAGCAGCGCGTATAAGCCGAAGCGGGCATGGTGTGCGTGGATTCGATCGCTTTTCCTCCGCCGATATATACGCCCACATGGCCGGGCTTGAACAAAACAAGTCCGGGCGTTTCAGGCAAAGTGCCAATATCGCCCTTTACAAGCTGCTGCTGAATCAGCGTGCGCGTGCAAAAGTCGCTTTCTTCCGTGTAATATTGCGTGTTTCCCTGGTGGTAATCGCCCCAAACATAGGATTTGATCAGGCCGATGCAATCCCATCCGCGCACGCCGCACCCCGCGAGCGCGCGCCGGGCCGCAAGGCGCTGTGGGGTATACCAGTCCGGATATTTCTTGCTAAGGGCATCCAGCAATGCATGCGTAATATACTCTCCGTTTGCATCCCACACATAAACATGCGGTATGCATATGCAGCGTTTCGCATATTCCGCAAGACCTTCTGCCGTACGTTGCAGTTGAGCCATCGCCTTACTCCTTTTCTTTGCAAAATGGACGGGGTCACGCAGCAGCCGTGTTCTCTGCGCCGCGCGACCCCGCCGGCTGCCCCGCAGCCCGGCTCGGCCGATTCGTTCGGCCGCTTACTTGCAGCAGGTGATGAAGTTGGTGGAACGGGTGGTGGTTGCGGGCGGCGCGGGGTCAAGCTTGCGCTCCGCAATGCCGAGCACATCCTCCGGCCTGATCCACGGCCGTTCCTGAATGCCGCTGGTCTCCTCGTGGGTCAGCAGGCCCTTGTATGCCGTCAGGCTGCGGCGGATAAAGCCATCCCGCACGCAGGCTTCCGTAAGGCCGTTGTTGAGGATGTTGAGCAGCAGGGGAAGCGTGTCTCCCGCAAGCGCGACAGAGGTTGAATATGCCACCGCACCGGGGATGTTGCTTACGCAGTAATGCACCACACCGTTGACCACATAGCGCGGGTTGTCATGGTGCGTTTCATGGCTCGATTCAATCGCGCCCGGATCATCGTTCGAAATATCCACCAGTACGCTGCCCGGCTCCATAAGCTTGAGCATTTCCTTGTCGATCAGGAAGTCCTTGCGCTGCTTGGGCCACTTCACGCAGTTGATAACCATGTCCGTCTGCGGCAGCACGGAGGCAATTGCTTCTTTCGTGCAGTACATGGTGTTGATTTTCTGGTTGTAACGGTCGCCCAGAAGGCGGAGAATGCCGGCGTTGATGTCCATTACCGTCACGTTTGCGCCAAGCGCATGCAGCACGGAAAGCGCCCCCTGGCCAACCACGCCGCCGCCGAGGATCAGCACGTTCATGCCCGGTGCGCCTGCGAAGCCGCCCACGAACTTGCCTTTGCCGCCGTTGATCGTCAGCATGGATTCAAGCCCAAACAGCGCCCCCTGTTTCCCCGCTGCCTCGCAGTTCGGCGAGCCGAAGCGGTGGCTGTCCTCTGCAGTGATCGCAATGCACTTGCTGTCAAGGATCGCCTGCACCTCTTCCGGGTGTCCTGCCGGGTGGATGCAGCAATAGATCATCTGGCCTTCCCGCAGATAGCCGTATTCAGAAGGCTCAATCTCCTTGACCTTGGCCAGAAAATCGCACCTCTCCCACATCTCCTTCGCCGTTTCCACAACCGTTGCGCCCATCTTCGCATACGCCTCATCGGGGAACCCCGCTTTTGCTCCGCAGCCCTTCTCAACGAGCACCGTATGCCCCGCGCCAACGATTGACGCTACCTCCATCGGGGTGCAGATTACCCGGTATTCGCCTTCCTTAATGTCCTTCAGTACGCCGAATATCATATCCATTCCTCCTGTTGCGTTGTTTCGCGCCTTGCGCTTCATAAGAATATTAGCAAGCTTTGTGCCAGCCCGTTACGCACATGGAAACCCTGAATTCTTTTGGTGTTTTCCACCGCGCTCCAGCGGTTTTCCCCCTGCATAAAAGGCAAAAAAAGCGCGAAAGCGCAAAAAATGCGCGCGGGAAAGCCAAGCGCGGGCGTTGCCTTTTCCGCCGGGCTGTGCCGCAAAGCCAAAAGCCGCCCCGAAAGGCGGCTTTTGGCCCACATGAAAAGGAAACGGACTTGCCCTGTTTCGCTTAGATTTCGCCCACAAGGTGGCACGCCACAAAGTGATCCGGCGCGATTTCCTTGAGCTCCGGCAGCGCCTTGCAGCGGTCGCAGGCATAATTGCACCGCTTGTAGAAACGGCATTCATCCGGCGGGTTGATGGGGGAAGTGATCTCGCCCTTAATGAGGATGCGCTCCTTCTTTGCGCCGAGCTCCGGGATGGGGATTGCGGAAAGCAGCGCCTTGGTGTAGGGATGGAGCGGGTTATCAAACAGCTGCTCTGCAGGCGCCTTTTCCACGATCTTCCCAAGATACATCACGGCGATTTCATCCGAGAAATGGTTGACCACGGAAAGATCGTGCGTGATAAAAATATAGGAAAGGTTGAACTCCGCCTGCAGCTCTTTAAGCAGGTTGAGGATCTGCGCCTGAATGGAGACGTCAAGCGCCGAAACCGGCTCATCGCACACGATGAACTTGGGCTCCATCGCAAGCGCGCGGGCAATGCCGATGCGCTGGCGGCGGCCGCCGTCCAGCTCGTGCGGGTAGGCGTTGAACAGGCGTGCCGCAAGGCCCACCGTGGACATCAGCTCCGCAACGCGCGCATCGATATCCGCACTGGTTTTCAGGATTTTGTTTGCGATAATCGGCTCGCTGATGATTTGGCTCACCGTCTTGCGCGGGTCAAGCGAGGAGTAAGGGTCCTGAAAGATAAGCTGCATGTCCTTGCGGGCATGGCGCAGCTCGCTCCGGCTGAGTTTGTTGATATCCTTCCCCTCAAAGATGATCTCGCCTGCCGTGGGTTCAATCAGGCGCAGTATGGTGCGGCCGGTCGTGGACTTTCCACAGCCGGACTCGCCCACAAGGCCGAGCGTCTTTCCGCGCGCAAGTTTAAAGTTGATGCCGTCCACAGCATGCAGCATGCCGTGCTTGGTCTTGAAATATTTGGTCAGGTTTTTGACCTCAAGGATCGTATCCGCCATGGTTTACCTCTCCTTCCGCTCGATGTGGAAGCCCGGCCTGTCATAAGCGCAACAGCGCACGAAATGGGTGGCCGAGATATTGCGCACCACCTGCGGCGCGGTGCAGTCTTCCCCTGCATACGGGCAGCGTGGGCTGAACGGGCAGCCTTCCGGCAGGGATGTTGGGTCGGGCATCAGGCCCTTGATGGGCGTGAGCATCGCCTTCCTGTCCCGGATGTTGGGCAGGGAATTGAACAGGCCTTCGGTGTAAGGATGCTTGGTGCGGTTGAATACATCCTCCAGCGTTCCTTTTTCCACGATGTTCCCTGCATACATAACGGCGACCTCATCGCAGATTTCAGCCACGATGCCAAGGTCATGCGTGATCATGATGAGCGACGTTTGGTATTGCTGGCGCAGGTTTTTCATCAGATCCAGCACCTGTGCCTGAATGGTAACATCGAGCGCCGTGGTCGGTTCGTCCGCAATGAGCAGCTGCGGGTGGCACGCAAGCGCAATGGCGATGACCACGCGCTGCTTCATGCCGCCGGAGAACTGGTGCGGGTATTCGCCCGCGCGCTCACCGGGGATGCCAACAAGCTCCAGCATGGCGACCGCCCGCTTCTGCGCTTCCACATAAGAAACATCCTCATGCAGAAAAATGCTTTCGGCGATTTGGTCGCCCACCGTGAACACGGGGTTGAGTGCGGTCATCGGATCCTGGAAGATCATGGAGATGTCCTTGCCGCGCACCTTTTCCAGTTCCTTTATGCTCATGCCGAGCACGTCGCGGCCATCCAGCTCCAGCTTTTCACATTCCACAACGCCCGGCGGGTCCGGCACAAGGCGCAGCAGCGCAAGGGCGGTAGTGGTTTTCCCCGCGCCCGTTTCGCCGACAAGGCCGATGGCATGCCCCCGCTCGATCTCAAGATCCAGCCCGTTTACCGCGCGCACGATGCCATCATCCGTTTCAAAGCGTACGTTGAGGTTTTTAACATCTAAAATCAGGTCTTTTTGCTTTTCAATGGCTTTTTCGCTCATTTTCGTTCCCCCTTACTGCTTCAGCTTCGGATCGAGCGCATCACGCAGGCCATCGCCCATGAGGTTGAACACAAGCACGGTGATCATGATTGCAAGGCCCGGGAACAAGGTCAGGTATCCATAATCGCGGATAAACTCACGGCCGCCGGAGAGCATTGCGCCCCACTCCGGCGCGGGCACCGGAACGCCGAGGCCAAGGAAGCTCAGGCTCGATGCGGTCAGGATGCCGTTTGCAACGCCCATTGTGACCTGCACGATGATGGGGGACATGGCGTTGGGCAGAACATGACCGAAGATGATCTTCAAATCGCCCACACCGGAAACGCGCGCGGCTTCAATATATTCCTGATCGCGCACAGGGAGCACAGCAGCGCGCGCTGTGCGCGCAAACATCGGCACATACACGAGGCCGATGGCGAACATCAGCACCACGATACTTTGCCCAAACGCAGACATGATCGCAATGCCGAGCAGCACGCTCGGGATGCCGGCGAACACCTCGCACACACGCAGAATCAGGTTTTCCGTAAAGCCGCCGTAGTAGCCTGCGATCAGCCCAAGGGAACTGCCCAGCACACAGGAGATCGCCACGGACACAATGCCCACCGCAAGGGAATATTTTGCGCCGTAAAGCACGCGGGTCAGCACATCGCGCCCATATTGGTCCGTTCCAAACGGGTGCTCTGCGCTCGGCGTCTGGAAGCGTTCTTTAATGTTTTGTTGAACGATGTCCGTATCGTAATCGTATATAAACTGCGCAACGATTGCCACAGCGATAATAATGACAAGCACAACAAGGCCAATCATCGCACTCGGGCTCTTTTTGTAATTGCGCCAGACCTCGCCGAACATGCTGCGCTTTTTGTACTGCTGCAGCTCAGCTGCGGTAAATTTTCTTTTGACCGTTTCCACAGCATTCACCTCACTTCGAATAGCGCGCTTTGATGCGCGGGTCAACAAAAGCATACGCGATATCCACCAGAAGAATGGTCAGCGTCATAAACATGGTGAACATGATGATGCAGCCGGTTGCAAGCGTCATATCGCGGTCGTTGATCGCACGCACGGTAAGGCGGCCGACGCCCGGCCACGAAAACACCGTTTCGATCATAATTGCGCCGCCGAACGCGCCGCCAAGGGTAGAGCCGAACACGGTGATGATCGGAATCAGCGCGTTCTTCAGGGCATGCTTGCGGATGACCTGCTTTTCGCTTACGCCCTTTGCACGCGCAGTGCGCAGATAGTCCTGGCGGATCACATCCAGCATGGATGAGCGCGTGATGCGCGTAAGGCTGCCGGCCTGGTTCGCGCCCAGCGTGAGCGCCGGCAGAATCAGCGCCGCAAAGCCTTCGCGGCCGCCGGAAGGAAGCCACCCGAGCTTGAGCGCAAAGAGCATGATCAGCAGCAGGCCGAGCCAGAAGCTCGGCATGGAAACGCCGATCATCGCCGTTACCATGCTTGTGCCGTCCAGCCAGGTGCGGTGATGTGTTGCCGCCGCAATTCCCAACGGAACGGAAATCAAAATTGCAACCAGAATGCTGCCGAAAGCAAGCTCCACCGTTGCGGGGAAGCGCTCAAGGAACAGTTCCATCACGGGGCGTTTTTGGGAAAGCGATGTGCCCAAGTCGCCTTGAACAAGTTTGCCAAGATAGCGGAAGTACCGTTCAAAAACCGAGCCGTTCATCCCGAGCTCCTCGCGCATCATCTCGATTTGTTCCGGAGTTGCATCCTGCGGCGCCATCTGCGCAATGATGTCGCCGGGAGCAAGGTCCATCAAGTAATACACAACAAAGGAAACGCCCAGAAGAACGGGAATCATCATTAAGATGCGCTTTATAATATAGCGAAACATAGCGTCCTCCTCAAAATAAAGCAAGCATACCGAATAAATCCAAATCCACCGGAACGCCTCTCCCATGGAAAGCGAAAGCAGGGCGTCTCCGCCGCCTGCAGCCGTGGATTCGGCCTTATCCGGTATGCTTCAAAGAAAGCGCCTCCCGGCCCGGAATGTGCCGGGAGGCTGGGGGACCTCAAGCCGCCTCAGCGGGGGCTTGCACGGTCAGAGTGTGGTTCGGTTAATCCTCAATCACACGTTCAATCATCTTGAACTGGTGCACAAGGCCCGGATGCAGCAGAGCACCCGTTACGCCCTTTGCCGCGCCAAGGGTCAGCGTCGGCTGTGCGATCGGCACCCAAGGAATGATCTCACAGGTGATGCGTTCCTGAAGCTCCTTGTACATTTCAGCGCGCTTGGTGGTATCGGTTTCGGCAACAGCCGCATCGATGAGCGCATCGATCTCAGGATCCATCAGGTGGGAATAGTTGCGGCCGCCGGTGGAGTGCAGCGGATTGCGGAACATATAGTCCGCGTTCTTGCCGGGCGTCCAGGAGGCGATATAAAGTTCAACGCCGGAGGTCGTACCGTCGGAGGTATTGAGCTCGGTCAGAGCGGAGTTCTGCATGAACTCAACGGTGATGGTGATGCCGTATTTCTGCATCTGCGCCTGGAAGTTTTCCGCCATCTTCGTGCGGTGCGCGGCATCGGATGTCACAAGGTGAAGGGTTTTTCCGGTGGCGCCGCACTGGTCAAAGAGCTGCTGTGCCTTCTCAGGATCATAGGGGATGCCTTCGATGTCGGCATAGTATCCCATGTCGCGGCACATCATGCTGGTGGAAACCTGGGCATAGCCATCCCATGCGGCAATGACCATTTCGTCCTTGTCAATGCCGTAAGCAACCGCCTGGCGGAACACGGGGTCAGTCACGATGCAATCCGGGTTCTGAAGGTTGAATCCCACGAAGTTCTGCGTGCGGCCCGTTTCGGTGATAAGCTGCAGGTCGTCGCTTTCGGTCAAGCGGGAATAATCGGTGGCGTTAGGCGTCATGATGACATCCACTTCGCCGTTTTCAAGCGCAATCATGCGGGCCGAAGCTTCCGGGATCATGCGGAACACAAGGCGTTTGGTGTTCGGTACGGGATAGAGGGTGCTGCCCTCAAAACGGACGAGGGAAACGTAGTCGCCGGACACGAACTCTTCAAAGACCCAGGGGCCGGTGCCGATCTTGATGGCGTCTTCCTCGGGCATGGTCTCAAACGCTTCCTTGGAAAGGATGGCAAGGGAGTTGGCGGCCATGGTGTAGTTAAAGTCCACATCTCCCGCGAGGAGCTTGACTTCAAAGGTCAGATCATCCACCTTGATGAACTCGGAAATTTTGGCCATGTAGTTTGCGGTGGTGGATTTTTCCGCGGCGCGCTGGAAGGTGAATTCCACATCGTCCACGTTGAGGATGGTGCCGTCGTGGAAGGTCACGTTTTCCTTGAGGACGAAGCGCCAATGGTCGGGCGCCAGCATTTCCCAATGGTCAACGAGTTCGCCTTCGTTCTGCATGGTGGTAAGGTTGGTGTCGGTCAGAAGGTCGTGGGTGCAATCCTGCACGATCTGATTGGTTTCTGCGGTGGTCTCCATGGGGTCGATGGTGGTGAATTCATCCGCCATCGCAATGACGATCTCTTCTTTGTACTTTACGTCCCCGGTGGACGGCTGCTCGGTGCTTCCGCCATCAGGAGCATTGGTTTGCGTGCTGCCCTGCTGGCCGGCATCCGGCGTGGTGACAGGCGTATCGGTGCCGCCCGTGCAGCCCAAAAGCGTAGCTGCGGCCATCACGATGCAAAGCAACAGCGCAATGATCTTCGTGTGTTTCATGAAGGTTCCTCCTGCGTTTAATTTTGGTCATTGACCCTATGCAATAATATTAGCAAGAAACGTGCCAATCCGTTTTTTCCCTGTTTTCATTCCCTCTCCGCTGTACGCGGGCAGCATGCCGCGCAAAAATTTCCCGCCCGTGCGAAAAAATTACCCCCTTGCGGCATAAAATGCGCCTGCGCCGCAGCGCAGGCGGAATTGGAAGAAAGGTTCAAGGCACCGGGCGCGCAAAAAAGCCTCACGAAAGCCCGTATTCGTTGATTTTGTTCAGCAGGCCGCGCTTGCTGATGCCAAGATCCAGAGCGGTCTGATCCCGGCGGCCGTTGTTTTTGCGCAGCGTAGCCTCGATGGCGCGGCGTTCAATGTCCTTGAGGGTTGTGGAACAAAGGTATTCCTCCACGGACTGCCCTTCGCTGTGCTCCGTGCGCACGCGCATTTCCTCCGGGAAATCCTTCACGCCGATCATTCCGCCGGGGCTTACGATGGCCGCATATTCCAGAATATTGGCAAGCTGGCGCACGTTGCCCGGATAATCGTAATGCATCAGCCGTTCGGCGGCTTCCGCAGAAAGCCCGCCGATGGACTTGTTCATCTCCGTTGAAAACTGTTTTAGAAAGTGCTCGCACAAAAGCGGAACATCGCTCAGGCGCTCGCGCAGCGCGGGGACGCGCACATTCATGACATTGAGCCGGTAATACAAGTCATCCCGGAATTTTTGCTCCGCGATCATGGCCTTCAGATCCCGGTTGGTGGCCGCGATCACGCGCACATCCACATGCCGCGTATCGGATGCGCCAAGCGGCGTAAATTCCTTGTTTTGCAGCATGCGCAAAAGCTTGCTTTGCAGGTTGATGGGCATGTCACCGATCTCGTCCAGGAAAATGGTCCCCCGGTCGGCCAACTCAAATTTCCCCTTGCGGTCCTGCGAAGCGCCGGTGAACGCGCCGCGCTTATATCCGAAAAATTCAAGTTCGAGCAGATTTTCCGGGATTGCCGCGCAGTTTACCACAACGAAGCGCTCGTTCCTGCGCTTGCCCGCATCGTGGATGGCTTTTGCAACAAGCTCCTTGCCCGTGCCGCTTTCGCCCGTGATGAGCACATTTGCATCCACATCCTTGAGCCGGTCGATCAGCCCGTACACGCGCTGCATGGGTTCGCTTTCACCGATGATCTTGTCGTAATGCCCCTGGCTGCGCAGCGCGTCCGAAAGGTAAAGCACCTGTTCGTTGAGTTTGCGGAATTCCACCGCCTCCGCAATGAAAATGAGCAGTTCATCGATGTCAAGCGGTTTGATGAGGTAGGTAAACGCACCGTTCTTCATCGCCTCCACAGAGGAGCCGATGCTTCCATAAGCAGTCATCATGATCACGGCGATGTGCGAATCGTTCGCCTTAAGCTGTTTGAGCACATCCAGCCCATTTTCGCTGCCGATTTTTAGATCCAGCAGCACAACATCACAGCTTTCGCGCTCAAGCAGCGCAAGTGCGGGCACGGCGCTGCCGAACGTGCGCACCTCGTATTCCTTTTTCAGCGCAAGGCTCAGCGAGGCGCAGATGCCCGGCTCGTCGTCAATGATCCACACATGCGGTTTCATTTTTCAATATCCTCCTCAAAGATCATGCGGATCGCCGTATAGGCGCCCGGCGTGCTTTCAATTTCAAACTGCCCGGCATTTTCCTGCACAAATTGTTTTGCAAGCGCAAGCCCCATGCCGGTTCCGGTCTTCTTTGTGGTGAAAAAGGGTTCCGTGCATTTTTGCACGGCGCTCTCGCTCATGCCGAGCCCCTCGTCGTACACCTCCACCACCACGCTGCCCGCACGCCGGAAGCCGGATACGCATACGCGCAGCCCTTCGGCCGGCGCGTCCCCTGCGGAAAGCTTTGCTTCCACGGATTCGATGCTGTTGATGAGCAGGTTGATGAGCGCCTGGCGGAGTTGATCCTTATTGCCGTAAACATAGGCGCGTGCGGAAACCTCGCATTGCAGCACGATCTCCTTTTTTGCGGAAACATATGCCAGGCATACGCAGTCTTCAATCAGGTCCCCGATCAGGATGCGTTCCTTCTGCCCCCTGGGCGGCCGTGCATAGTTGATGAGCGTTTCGATCAGGCGGTTGATGCGGTCCACCTCTTTGGGCACATATTCCCCAAAGGAAGCCTGAAATTCCGGATCATCTCCCTGGCGGCGGATCAGCGAGGCAAACGCGCGGATGGACATCAGCGGGTTCTTGATCTCGTGGGCAATGCCCGCGATGATGCGGTTAAGGGACTGGTTTTTGCTTTCCTCAAAAATTTCCTGTTTTTCGCGTTCCTCGCGCGTGACATCTTCAACCAGAAGCACTGTGTCCTCCGGGGTGCTGGTCGCATGGCACTGGTATCGGTATGTGCGCCGGCCGGCCTCTTCCGTATCCAACGTGATGAGCGCCGGCCGCTCCATCGTGATTCCTGCCCCTGGGGCCGCCTTTTCCCAGATGTTTCCGAACACGGGCAGGTCGCGGATATTCTCCGCAGGCACAGCCTCCTCGGAAACGCCCGCCATGCTGCGCGCCACGGAGTTCATCAGCAGGATATTCCCATTGCCGCGCAGCAGCAGGCTCCCTCCCGGCGAATGTTCGATGAGCCGGTTGCGCAGCGCACCCGCAGCCTCAAGCTGATCCATGCGCCGGGATATTTCGCGCGTTTTTTCCGCAACAAGCTCCTTCAGACGCACGTTCATATACATCGTGTTTCCAATGATGATGGCTGCAACGCCCGCAATGATGCCAATGAAAATCAAAAGCTTCTGGATGCGTGCCTGCGCCGTTTCAAGTTCCACATCAACAATCCACTTATCCACGATCTGCTCGTATTGGTCGCTCGTGCGGAGCTGGCCAATCGTCTCATCCAGCGTGCGGTACAGCACGCGGTCGTTTTTTCGGACAAGGATGGAATAATATACGCTCGTCATATAATTGCGCGCAATCGTATAGCGCTCGCTCACTCCGTCCCGGTCCATCAGGTGCTGCACGCTGTCCTTTACGGTAATAATGGCATCCACATCCCGGTTCACAAGCGCATTATAAAGCTGGGTCTGGTTTCCCATGATGACGGTATACATAATGTTGAGCTCCGAAAGATGGCTCAGCTCCAGCGTGTTGAGTTCAAACGCGGCAATGTAGCGGCTGCGGTTTTCCTCCGGATACAGCACGCGATCCAACTTTTCGTTGTTTACGACCATGCAGGTGGATGCGGAGGAAATCTCCGGCGTAAGCTTGAGCTCTTCTTTGTAAACGCCGATGTCGCCCGGCAGCGCACCGAGCACCGCGTCTACCTCTCCGGCGACAAGCGCGTCCACAGCGTCCATCGTGCGCTCGAACACCACGTATTCCACCTTCAGGTTGCCCCGCCGGGCAATCTCGTTCATCAAGTCGATATGCATGCCCTTGAGCACGCCATCATCTCCCACGTATTGGAACGGAGGGAGCTTGCAATCCACAGCAACCTTCACGTTCGTGACCGCTGCCGCCTGCGCGGGCGGCGCAGGGAGCGCTGCAAGAAGCGTAAGCAGCAGGCACGCTGCGGCGCGGATGCATCGTTTCATGTTCATGTGAAGGCTCCTTTCTTTCAGGGCATGTCATGAGGGCCGTTACGCTTGTAATGAGGGTGCGCAGTGCGCGCCCCTGCGGCATTGCAGCCGGCGTTTTTGCGCTCTCGCCCCGCCAAATTGTCGATTATCTACTGTTAATTGTCAATTTTTAAAAATGCATTGCGGTATTTGTTTACTGTGCGGCGCGAAACCGGCATGCCTTCCGCCGCAAGCAACGCAGCAAGGCGCGCATCGCTCATGGGCTCGCCATTGGCCGTGCTGAGCAACGCCCGCATTCGCCGCACAATTGCCTCGCGGGAATGCCCGGCCTTTCCGCCCGCCGTAAAAAGCATGCGCAGCGGGAACACGCGCCCCTCAAACTCCGCGTATTTTCCGTTCACCGTGCGGCTCACTGTGGAAAGGGAGAGCCCGGTTTTCCGGGCGGCGGCAGTCATCGTGAGCGGCCTCAGCGCCCCCGGCTCTCGGGCGGTCAGGTATTCCTCCTGTACTGCAACGGCCAGGGAGGCGATTGCAAGCAGCGTTTCCGCGCGCTCTTTCAGCGCAAAAAGGAAGCTGCGCGCCTGCATCAGGTTGTCGCGCACGTATTGCCGCTGCGGCTCATCCTCCGCCTTCAGGTATTCCATATATTGCGGCGCAATGGCGGGCGGCGCCGGCTGGTTGATGAGCGAAGCGCAAAGCCGCCCGCTCTCGCCGCGGGCAATGCGCACATCCGGCACAATGTAGTGGATCACATCCTGGTCAAACGCCGCGCCCGGGCGTGGGTTGAGCGACCGGATCAGCCGGCAGGCAGCCTCGATTTCTTCCGCCGCGTGCCCAGGGAGCCGGAGCGTACCCGCGGCCATTTCTTCAAGGTGCCCCGTCACGATCTCAAGCGCAAGCGGTTCGGGCGCGGTTCGGGCGCGCAGTTGCAGGGCCAGACATTCGCCGAGCGAACGCGCCGCCACACCGCACGGTTCAAGCGCCTGTACGGCCGCGAGCGCGCGGGCGAAGGCGGCGGGGGAGGCATGTGCCGCGCGCAGCATATCTTCCGTGTGCTCGCGCAGGTATCCATACTTGTCCAAGCTTTCGATGATCATGCGGCCGATGCGGAGCACCTCCGGGTCGCGTTCCGCAATGCGAAGCTGCATGCCGAGATGCTCCGCCAGCGTGGCACGCCTTGCTACGGCAAGCTCCGCAATGTCAAGCGCTTCAGCGGGATTCGGCCCCGCCGGCGCATACTCAAGCAGCGGGTTGCCGAGCACAAACGCATCTATGGTTCGGCGAAGCGATTCCGCGTTTTGTGCCAATACGGTTACGGATTGTGCAATCAGGGCGACGGGCATGGCCTCAAGCCTGGATGCGGCTTGCGGTTCAATCCGCATCGCGCTCACCTCCTCGTGCGCGCTGGGACCGCGCGAAAAAGACGGTTAAACCAGTTGAAAGAGCGTATGATATTCGGACTTCTGAAAACGGAACATCCGGCTTCCGGCCGGATTCAGGGGTTCACGGTGGAACGGTTCATCAATTATGGATTAATATAACATTCCGTTCAGCGAAACGCAATCCCACCACTGCTGTCAAATTTTATGAACGCGCTGTAAAATACGGCAGGATCGTTTGCCGCCCGCAACCGTTTTATGATATGATACGTGTGTATTATTGTGCGGCGGCTTCGCGCCCCGTGCTCTTAAGCGCGATAATTTTAGGAGGAATGCAATGAATACGAAAAAATGGATCGCCCTGTTGCTTGCGCTGCTGACCGCGTTTGCAATGGTTGGCTGCGGCGACAACAACACCGATCAGCCCATCGACATCGGACCGGCCGAGACCCCTGCGCCCACCGAAGCTCCTGACAGCGGCCTCGGCCTTGCCCAGCCCGCAGCCCCCGTCGGCATGGTTGCCGCAGGCAGCATACACACCGTGGGCCTCCGTGCGGACGGCACCGCCGTTTCCGCAGGGCATGACACCGTGGGCCAACGCAAGGTGTCCGGCTGGGAAAGCCTCGTTTTCATCGCCGCAGGCGATACGATGACTGCAGGCGTTAAGGCGGATGGCACGCTTGTTCTTGCGGGCGACGGTACGGCGCTTGCCGACTCCGCGTCCTGGGAAGCCGCCGCCGCATGGACGGGCCTTCACAGCGTGGCCATCGGCAAGGCGCACATGGCAGGCCTTAAAACGGACGGCACCGCCGTCGCCGCGGGCGACAACGCCTCCGGCCAGTGCGATGTGACCGGCTGGAGCGACATCGTCGCCATTGCCGCGGGCGATGCGTTTACCGTTGGCCTCACCGCTGCGGGCACGCTCGTGACTGCAGGCACCGCGCCGGACGTTTCCGCCTGGAAGGATGTTGTTTCCGTCTCCGCCGGCGGGGATGTGATCGCCGCCCTCACAAAGGATGGCACGGCGCTCGTTTCAAACGGCGCGGATGTTTCCGCCTGGAGCGGCCTCAGCTCCGTTGCGGCAGGCGCGTTCGGCGTAGTTGGTGTGAAGGCGGACGGTACCGTCGTCGCCGCGCTTTCCGATGCTTCCATCGATCTTTCCGCCGAAGCGGACGTCGTTTCAGCGGCTGTGGGCGCACAGCATGTGGTGCTGATGCACCGCGACGGCACCGCTGCGGGCTATGGCGCAAACGACGACCTTCAGTGCGCGGTGGATCGCTTCTTCCTTCGCCCGCATGTGGAAGGCGCGTTCCTCATCGGTTTCCGCCCGGGTTTGACCATTGCGGAGGCAACGACCGTTCTCAAGGCGCTCACCGGCTCCGAAACCGCTTCCTTCACGAAGGAAGACGGCACCGCCGCCGCTCCGGAGGACCGCATCGCAACCGGCCTCACCGCCAACTCTGGGGAAGGTACGCCTCTTGCAACCGTGGTGCTCATGGGCGACGTCACCTGCGACGGCGCGATTGAGGAAGCGGACGCGCAGGCCATCCTCGATTACCTTGAAAAGGGCACTGAGCTCTCCGCCGCCGCCCTGCGCGCGGCAAGCGCCTGCACCGATGGGGATTGGGGCAAGATCCGCTCCTTTAAGGCCACGCTTAACGGCGAGGAAAAATCGTATTATACCTACACCGAAGCGAACCGCGTCATCGCGGGCGTGAACGTCATCCGCGATTACGCTGCGGGCACGGGAAAGATCGCGCAGTACGGCGACTGGAACCGCGCCACCACCACGGAAGAAAGCAAGTTTGAAGCAGCTTATGCGGAAAACGCGGATACCGTGGGCTACATCGTGCTGGAAGGAACGAACATCGATTACCCCATCATGTTCGACCGCACGGGAGAGTGGTATTACAACGACCACACGTTTGACAAAGAAAAATCCGAATCTGCCGCCATTTACACCTATTATTACGGCTACGATAAGAACATTGTCGTCACCGGCCACAACTCCCGCCCTTCCGGCAGCATGTTCCACCAGCTGCACCACCTGCAGGAGTTCAACGTAGGCGAAACAAACTGCCTGCAAAAGAAATACTGCGGCAAGGAGCTCACAGACCTTCCGGATTTCAACGTGTATGCTGACCGGGTATGGACTGTGAACCTTTACGGCGTGGAAACGCGCTATGAGATCTTCGCGATGTATGAAACCAAGGCCCCGGCCGATGAGGAGATGGATTGGTTCGACAACATCTGGTGGGGTTCCCACAAGCGCACCGACGAAGCGGGCATTCAGCAGTGGATCGACAAGCAGCTCGGCCTTTCCGAAGTGCAGATTGACACCGATGTTACCACGGAAGATACCTTCCTCACCGTGTTCACCTGCGCCACCGAGCATGCGGATGCAAACCAGAACGCGCGCCTGTTCTTCTTCCTCAAGCGCGTGGACTGATTCCACCTGACGCAACAGCAACGGGCGCGCCGAAAGGCGCGCCCGTTTTGGTATCGCAAAAGTGGCGATTGGCTACTTTTGCGAGTTTTCACAGCGTTTGCCTCTCGCTTCGTTCCCGGGCGGCAAACGCTGCAGCGTGCGAAACCCCAAGGGGTTTCATCCGTTTCGGCGCGCATGTCGCCGAAGCCGGATCGTAAGTCAAGGGCTGCGGCCCTTGACGATCCCGGAGTTTTCGACAGCCTGCGGGCGCGCCTTTCGGCGCGCCCGTTTTGCGTTTCTTTTCAGTTTTTCATTCGTCCGTTACTTTGATGTTGCCTACAAGGCAGATGAGCGCCGCATCGCGCACGGCGGCTTCATGTTCTTCCGGCACGGCATCCGGCCGGACGCTCGCGCGGCGGCGCTCCTTGTCGAACGCGAATACCTCCGGGCACTGCTTTGCGCAGGCGGCGCAGCCGATGCATTTTTCACCGAATACAAGTTTCATCGCTTTATCCCTCCGGCACTGTTTCTGCCCATATCATACCGCAGCAGGCGGCGCCGGAAAAGCCCCCTTTTTAGTTCTCGTGCTTTTTAAACAGGCGGGAGATCGGCTTGTAGGCAAGGAAGGTAACCACCGAGTTGATGCCCGCCTTGATGGCGTTAAACGGCACAAGAATCGGCCAGATCATGCCCTGCACGACTTCCGCTGGAACGCCGTTGTAATGCACGGTGAAGATGAGGTTCAGCGGGATCATCAGTGCGATCATCACCAGCGAACCGCATACGAGGCCGATCAGCGCCCCCTTGAGGCTGTGCATCTTTTTGTAGATCAACCCGGCGATGAGCACAAACGCGCCCGTTGCAAAGAAATGCATCACTGCACCCACCCAGCCGCTTGCAATGGATACGGTAATCCATTGCAGCAGGCTCACGATGAGCGTGAGGATCAATCCCGATACCGGTCCGAAGAGGAACGTGCCAATGAGGATCGGCACATCCGCCATGTCGTACTCAAGATATGGCGCAGCCGGGAAAATGCTGAAGCGCACCACATACATCAGCACCAGGGACATCGCGCACAGCAGCGCCATCTCAACCAGCCATTTCACCTTTGCGTTTCTCATAAAAACCTTCTTTCCCGGGGCATTGCCCCGCACAAAATACTGGTTTCAGGGGAAAAACGCCCCCGCTTCCGAAAAAGCGGGGGCGCGTTGCATTGCAAACAAAAAGCGGATGCAGCCTGCTTCTTCCATCCGGACTTTACCGTCGGTACCGGATTCTGACCGGTTCGGCGGCGCTTTTCGGCGCCGTTCGCGGACTCGTCGGCCTTCCTGAAACGGAACGCCGCATCACCGCCGGTGTGGAATTTCACCACCCCCTGAAGCAAAGCCATTATAGCGCCGCCATGAATTCCTGTCAATCCCCGCATGCGGGAAATACAAAAATTTCGGGAAATAATTCGTGCTTCCCAACCGGAATTGCATTTGGTATAATATAACGCGGCGCATGGGGAAGGGCATCCTGTGGAGAACCATTAAGGAATGGATCATGGTGAATGGGGAAGTGCCCATTGTCGGCCGTTAAATTGGGTGCGCCCTGCATGGCAATCACCCGTCAGCGGCTCACGCCGCTGCCACCCTCTTTCAGAAAGAGGGCTTAACGGAAAGCTGTAGCAAAAAGGCTCCTTTGGCAAAGGAGCTGTTGCCGCGGGCGGCTGAGGATTGTCCCCGCCGGTATCATAGTCCATATAAGTTTTGATTTTTCAGGAGGTGTGGAAGATGTCCGTCGCATATGATGCCGTGGTGCTCGGCGCAGGGCATGCCGGCTGCGAGGCCGCGCTTGCGCTTGCGCGCATGGGGCTTTCCACGCTCGTCATCACCCTCAATCTGGATTCCGTGGCGCTCATGGCCTGTAACCCGGCCATCGGCGGCACCTCCAAAGGGCACCTCGTGCGTGAAATTGATGCGCTCGGCGGCGAGATGGGCCTCGCCGCAGATGCGGAGTTCATCCAAATGCGCATGCTCAACACGGGAAAAGGCCCTGCCGTGCATTCGCTCCGCGCACAGATGGACAAGCGCCGCTACCATGAGCGCATGAAGCGCGCGCTGGAAGCACAGGAAAATCTTGATATTTTGCAGGGCGAAGTGTCCGAGATCCTGACGGAAAACGGGCATGTGTCCGCAGTTCGCCTTTCGGGCGGCGTGAACACGGAAGGGGAACGCATCGCCTGCCGGGCCGTCGTCGTCGCCACGGGGGTATACCTCAAAAGCCGCATCCTCATCGGCGACCATGTGCGCGAAAGCGGCCCCTCCGGCCTGCTGCGCGCAGAGGGGCTTTCCGCCTCGCTCACATCGCTCGGGTTTACACTACGCCGCTTTAAAACCGGAACGCCCGCGCGCGTGCTCGGAAGAACGCTTGATTATGCCGAAATGGAGGTTCAGCCGGGCGATGTACCCGCGCCGCATTTCTCCTTCCTGAGCCAAAGCGACCCACGCCCGCAAAGCCCGTGTTATCTCACCTACACCAATGAGGCGACGCATGCGGTCATCCGCGCAAACATTCACCGCAGCGCGATGTATTCCGGCCTCATTCAGGCCACGGGCACGCGGTATTGTCCCTCCATTGAAGATAAGATCACCCGCTTCGCGGATAAGGACCGCCATCAGATCTTCATTGAGCCGGAAGGTCTTTCCACGGACGAGATGTATGTGCAGGGCATGTCCACCAGTCTCCCGCAGGAGGTACAGGCCGATATGCTCCACACCATGCCCGGCCTGCGGCGCTGCCGGATCACGCGCCCGGGCTATGCCATTGAATACGACTGCATCGATCCGCTCTCGCTCGATGTCACGCTCGGCGCAAAAGCCGTGCCCGGCCTGTATTTTGCCGGGCAGATCAACGGCTCCTCCGGCTATGAAGAAGCCGCCGCACAGGGCCTTTACGCGGGCGTCAACTGCGGCCTGTATCTTAAGGGCGAACCGCCGCTCGTGCTCTCCCGCGCGGATGCATACATCGGCGTGCTGGTAGACGACCTTGCCACAAAGGGCACCAACGAACCGTACCGCATGATGACCTCCCGCGCGGAATACCGCCTGCTTCTCAGGCAGGACAACGCCGATTTGCGCCTCACGGAGCAAGCGCGCCGCACGGGGTTGATTTCCGAAGCGCGCTATACCCGCCTGATGCAAAAGCACGAGGGCATCGAACAGGCGGTGAAGGCGCTCTCCGCCTTTGCGCCGCCAAGCGAAGCGCTCGCGGCGCTGCTTGATGCGCACGGGGAGCCCGTGCCCAAAACAGGCGTACGCCTGTTTGACCTGTTAAAGCGCGCCGGCATCGGCTACACCGAGCTCATGGGGCTTTATGCATCGCTGCCCCCGCTTGCGGAGGATGTGCGCGAGCAGGTGGAGATCATGGCGCGCTACGATGGCTACATCGAAAAACAGCGCGCGCAGGTGGAGCGTTTCCGCAGTCTGGAGGATACGCTTCTTCCCGACGGCATCGAATATGCAGCGCTTGACGGCCTCCGTCTGGAGGCCCGGCAAAAGCTTGCCGCGCTGCGCCCGCGCTCCATTGGGCAGGCTTCGCGCATCAGCGGCGTTTCGCCCGCGGATGTGGCCGTGCTGCTGGTGCATCTGAAGCGGCTCCGCGGCGGAATTGACGCCTGACCGCTTTCCCCGGCATTTTTTTATGAAGGGAGACTCGTATGCGCGAACGCCTTGCCGCGCTCTGCCCGTTTCTGACCGGCGGACAGCTCAGCCAATTTGAAACGTATTACGCCATGCTTGTGGAATGGAACACGCGCATGAACCTGACCGCGCTCACCGAACCGGCGGAGGTTGCCGAAAAGCACTTTGCGGACAGCCTCCTGCCCATGGCCCTTGTGCCGGAGGGCGCGCGGTGCATCGACGTCGGCACAGGCGCGGGCTTTCCCGGCGTGCCTATCCTCATCGCAAGGCCGGACATCCGGTGCGTGCTGCTCGATTCGCTCAACAAGCGGCTCACCTTTTTGGAAGCCGTGCTTGCGGAGCTCGGGCTTTCGGCGCGGGCGAAGCTCGTGCATGCCCGCGCGGAGGACGGCGCCCGCTCGGATACGCTGCGCGGCGGGTTCGATGCCGCCTTCACGCGCGCGGTGGCGCCCGCGTCCGTAGCGCTGGAATGGACGGTCCCTTTTTTGAAGGTGGGCGGCGTATCGCTGCTCTATAAAGGAGCGAAGGCGGAGGAGGAGCTTTCCGCGGCCGCAAACGCGCTGCGCCTGCTCTCGGCTTCCGCAACGCTTGCGCGGTATGACGCACCGTGGGGGGAACGGAATGTCATCCTCGCCCGAAAGGACGCGAAAACACCGAAGGAATATCCGCGAAAGGCCGGAACAGCCGCCAAAAAACCGCTTTGACCCGCGGCGAAATTGTTTGAATTTGGCAGATTTTGCCGGGATTTGCAGGCCATGCAGGAAATATTGCCCAAGGCGGAGAACCCATTACCAAGGAGGAACAAATCTATGCCCGTATTCGACTTTATGAAGGACGCAAAAGCGGCCGACACCGGCCGGAAGCTGACGGAAATCCCCGTTGCATCCATCCACAGGAGCCCTTACCAGCCGCGTGTCACCTTTGATGAGGAAAGCATCGCGGAGCTTGCGCAGTCCATCCGGCAGGTGGGCCTGATCCAGCCGCTCGTGGTGCGCAAGGCCCCGGAAGGCGGCTACGAGCTCGTTGCGGGCGAGCGCCGCCTGCGCGCCGTCAAGAGCCTCGGCATGGAAAAGGTGACCTGCATCGTGGAACAGTCCGTGCAGGACGAGTCCTCCGCAATGATGGCGCTCATCGAAAACCTCCAGCGCGAGGACCTGCATTATCTGGAGGAGGCGCAGTGTTACAGCACGCTGCTTTCCACCTACAACCTCACGCAGGAAGAGCTTGCACAAAGGCTGGGCAAAAGCCAATCCTCCATTGCGAACAAGCTGCGCCTGCTGCGCCTGCCGGAGGAGGTAAAGACCGCCATGGCGGACGCGCACCTGACGGAACGCCATGCGCGCGCGCTTTTGAAGCTCCGGGATGAAAAAACACAGCTTGAACTGGTGGATAAGGTTGCAAAAAAGAGCCTTTCCGTGAAAGAAACGGAAAAGCTCGTGGACAAAACGCTCAACAAACTGTTTGACGAAAAGAGCGACGGTGCGCGCCCCCGCCCGCGGATTCTGCGGATCGTGAAGGATTACCGCCTGTTCATGAACACCATCAACGCCGCGGTGAATACGCTGCGCGAGGCAGGCATGACCGTTGCGGTGGAACAGCAGGACCGTGAGGACGGTGTGGACATCCGCATCAGCGTCACGCGGTAAATCGCCCCCCAATGCAAAAAGGGGGCGGAGTTGAGCGCCCGCAGTGCGATCATTGCGAATTGAGGGCAATACCCGCGGCCTTGACGGGGGATTGCCACATCAGCGCAACCCTGCGGGAATAAGGCAATCCTCAGTCGCCTACGGCGACAGCTCCTTTGCCAAAGGAGCCTTTTAGCTTACAGCTCCCCCCAAAGCCCCCTTTCTAAAGGGGGTGTCAGCGGCGTGAGCCGCTGACGGGGGATTGTCGTAGCCCGCAGCCTTTGCGGGAATACGTCCGATTCCTTTTTTCGGCACGCCGGATCATTTCCCCACACAAAATTTTGAAAAAATGCGCTCGATAAGATCGGCCGAAGCCTCGCGCCCGGTGATCTGGCCGAGCGCAGCAAGCGCCTCGCGCAGGTCGGTCGCAACAAGCTCCGGCTCTGTGCCGCCGGCGCTTTTTTCAGCGTCCGAAACCGAAGCCGCCGCCCGCTGCAGCGCCTCGATGTGGCGCGCATTGGTCACAAGCGCGCTCTCGGCCGCGGGCGCGATGCGCGCGGCAATCGCCCGGCGCAGCGCCGCAAGCCCTTCTCCCGTTTCCGCGCTCACGGCAAGCGCTTCAATCCCATACGGGGAAAGCGCTTCCGCCTCCCAAAGGGCTGGGAGATCGCCCTTGCAGCAAACGGCAAGGCGGCTGCGCCCGGCCGTTTCCGCAAGCAGCGCTTCGTCCTCTTCCGAAAGCGGGGCCGCCGCATCAAAGCACAGCAGGAGCAGATCCGCGCGCTCCGCCGCCCTGCGTGCGCGCTCCACACCGATGCGCTCCACCGGGTCATCCGCCGCGCGGATGCCCGCCGTGTCAAACAGCGTCACGGGAATTCCGTCCATGGAAACGGCTTCCTCCAGCACATCCCGCGTGGTGCCCGCAAATTGCGTCACGATGGCGCGCTCGGCGCCCGCAAGCGCATTGAGCAGCGAGGACTTCCCCGCATTCGGCCGCCCGATGAGCGCCACGCGCGCGCCTTCGCGCAGCACCCGCCCCGAAAGCCCGGCGCCGATGAGCGCCGCAAGCTCCGCCTCCGCAGCGGCAAGCACGCCCGGCAGAGCGGAGGTCACGTCATCCTCCAGCTCCTCCGGGTAATCGATGGCGGCCTCAAGGCCGGAAAGCGCATCGAGAAGCTGCGCCTCCACGGCGGCAATGCGTTCGCTCAGCCTGCCTGTGAGCTGCGCAAGCGCGCTGTTTGCGCTGCGTTCCGCCCCCGCGTTGATGAGATCCATCACGGCCTCGGCCTGCGCAAGATCAAGCTTCCCATTTAAAAACGCGCGCTCGGTAAATTCGCCCGGCCGCGCGCCGCGCGCATGGCGGCCGAGCAACGCAAGCACGCGCCGCACTGTCGTCTGCCCGCCATGCAGGTAAAGCTCCGCCATGTCTTCGCCCGTATAGGAACGCGGGGCAGGGAAGAATGCGGCCATCACCTGGTCAAGCGGTTCGCCCGCTTCGTTCACAATGCGGCCGTACGCCATCTCCCGCGGTGCGCCGCGCCCGGTAAACACGGTATAGAGCAGCTTCTTTGCCCCTGTTCCGGACAGCCGCACCACGGCGATCGCCCCGCCCACGGGCGTTGCAAGGGCATAGATCAGGTCGTTCACAGAAAGTCAATTCCTTTCCGCATGCTCTTTTGCAAGGCCGATCAGCCATTCAAACGGCTCCGGCCATTCCATGCGCTCCGGGTGTGTCTGCAAGCCGAGAATACGGCCGCTTTCATGCTCAATCGCCTCGATGACCCCCTCCGGGGAGCGGGCTGTGACGGCAAAGCCTTTCCCGGGCGTTCTGACAGCCTGATGATGAGAACTGCAAACGCCTGTGCGCCCGTTGAGCAGGCGCTCGGTAAGCGAGCCAGGCGTTGCCGCAACCGGATGCGTGCCTTCCTTGGTGAAGGGCTGGATGCGGTGGTTTTCCGCAAAGCCCGCCGCAGGGATGTCCGGCACAAGCGTGCCGCCGAACGCACAGTTGATCAGTTGGCAGCCGCGGCATACGCCGAGCACGGGCAGGCCGCGCGCAGCGCATTCGCGCAGCAGGGCAAGCTCCGCCGTATCGCGTGCCGCACGGAATTCCGCAAACGCGCCCGGCTCCGCCTCATACCCGCCAAGGCTGGGCATCAAATCGTGCCCGCCGCAGATGAGCGCGCCGTCGAGCACATCCCATGCATCAAACTCATAGGGCAGCAGCAGCGGCACGCCGCCTGCCTGCACAATCGATTCAACATAGGTGATGTTGAGGAAATAGACGACATCCTGATCCTCGGCCGAATACGGAACCTTATTGGTTGTAAGGCCGATCAGAGGGGGTCTTGTCATCGTCAGCCGTTCCTTTCCGCGCGTTACCGCGCAAGCATATGCTTTCTTGCAAGCGCTGCAAACCATTCAAACGGCTCCGGCCAGCCCGTGCGTTCCGGGTGGAACTGCAGACCCAGGATGCGGCCGTTTTCATGCTCTATGGCCTCGATCACGCCCTCCGGAGAGGTGGCGCTTACCGTGAAGCCCTGGCCCGGCGTTTTGACGGCCTGATGATGGTAGCTTGCAACGCCTGTGCGGCCCTTGAGCATTGCGGCCACAAGCGTCCCTTCCACCGGCACGATAGGATGCAGCGCCACGCCGAAGGGCGTTACGCGATGGTTTTCCGTGTAGCCTGCCTCGGCAAGGTCGAGCACCGTTTTCCCGCCGAACGCGTAGTTCAGGAACTGGCAGCCGCGGCATATGCCGAGCATCGGGAGTTCGCGCTCGTTCGCCGCATGGAACAGGCGGGTTTCAAAATCATCCCGTGCATCGCAGATGTTTGCCGCCTCGCCTTTGTCGCCCTTGTCGTACGCGCCGCGCGCCGGGTTGATGTCGCCGCCGCCGCAAAACAACACGCCATCGAGGATATCCCAATCGTCAAACGTATACGGCAGGATCACGGACGTGGCCCCAACGCTGTGCAGGGAGTTGCTGTAAGTGTCGTGCAAATGGTAATGATTCCCAATGTCGTCGTCCGAAGGGTTGCGTTTGTAGCAGGTCAGGCCGATGAGGGGTCTCTTGTTCATGTTGCTTATTGCACTCCTGTATTTTCTTTATGGTATTGTTCAGCCGTTTCCGGCCGGAAACCTGATGCGTGCAGGGAAAAGCGGTGTCCTGTGCCGCGCCGCGCGTTTATTTGCCGATGTCCTTTGCAACCTGCCCAAGCCGTGCACGGCAGTTGTCCTTTGGGTGGCAGGCGCAGTGCAAAAGCAGCATGCGCTTGATTTCGCCCACGCGCGGGGAGGGGGGAAGGTTGAGCCATTCCATTATGTCCGCACCCGTGCAGCAAAGCTCCGCTTCACTGAGCGGCGCGCCTTCCGCCTGCATGCGCGCAAGCACCGCACGCCAGCGCAGGGCGCTTTTCACCTCGCCCGAAATGCGGCCGGAGCCATGCACGTCCGCTTCACGCAAATCCGCAAGCGCAAGCGTGAACGCTGCGCCCCACCCGGCAAAGCGCCGGCGCAGGGTTGGTTCTTTGGCGTTCCCGTTCAAATCGAACATATGCCAGCGGATCAGCCCGGCCACTTCCTCCTTTACGGCATTTGGATATTTCAGCCGCGCGAGCATTTCCCGGGAAATGTTGGCACCGATCGCATCATGGCCAAGCATGCGCCCCGTTTCCCGAAACGCAACGGGCTTGCCCACATCGTGCAGCAGCGCGGCAAGGCGGGCAATGCGCTCCGGCTTTGCGCAGGCGCACGCGCGCAGCATGTGTTCCTGTACATCGTATGCATGGTATTCGGGCCGCTGTGCGATGCCGGCCCCCGCCGCGATCTCCGGCAGCACAGCCGCAAGCGCCTCCGTTTCCGCAAGGGTGCTGAGCCCGTACAGCACGCGTTCTCTTCCCAGTCCATAGCGTATATCGGCAAGGAGCAGCTTGTCAAGCTCCTCCCGCACGCGTTCTGCAGAAATGTCCAGAACACCCGCTGCATTCGCCCGGGCTGCAGCAAGCGTGCCCGGTTCCACGGAAAAACCAAGCTCCGCGGCAAAGCGCGCCATGCGCAGCACGCGCAGGCCATCGTCCCGCAAAATGACGTTGGGGTCCGGTGAAGTAGCGCGGATTATGTGGGCTTTCAGATCGGCAAGGCCGCCCGTCGGGTCGATAAGCCTTTGCCCCAAAATGTCGTAATACAGCGCGTTTATGGTGAAATCCCGCCGGAAGGCATCTTCCTCAAGCGTTGCGCCAAAGCGCACTGCGCCCGGCCGGTGTGCGCCGCCCGCGCCGTATTCCTCCGCACGGAAGGAAGCATATTCAAACGTATGTTCGCCAAGCCCGATATCCAGCGTGCCAAAAAAAGCGCCCTTTTCCCGGCAGGCCACGCCACGCGCTTCAAGCAGTGCGCGCGCCTCAGAAACAGGCATGGGGGAGGTCACGTCAATATCCTGCACGGGCAGGCCAAGGCAGGCGTTTCGCACCATGCCGCCCACGGCATACAGCGGGAAGCCCGCATCCCGAAAGATGCGGGCAAGGGCCGTTAGTTCAGTTGGAAGGGGGATGGTCATTGAGGGACCTCCATGGTATAGAATTCTCTCTGGAAGATGCGCAGGATAACGGGGACGCCGTCCCCGAAAACGGGTCAACGAGGTTTTGCCGCGATACGGCAATCCCCCGTCAGCACCTTCGGTGCTGCCACCCCCTTTCTAAAGGGGGCTTTTGGAAAGCCGAAACCCCAAAGGCTCCTTTGGCAAAGGAACAGTCGCCGCAGGCGACTGCGGATTGTTCTTATCTCCGCCGCAGCGTGTCACCCTTCCCGCTCCGCCAGAACGGCGCACGCAACCGATTGAAATGCCTTGCCGTTTTCCTTTGGCGTGCCGGAAAGCGTCTCCGCGCGGCGCATGATCTCACGCAGCGTGTCCGCGTCCTGCTGGAGAAACAGTTCGCACAGGTAACGCTTCATTCGCCCGTTGTTGTAGCGCGCAAGCGCCACGGTGAGCATGCCAGCGCGCTCCGTATATTCGTCATACCACGCCGCAAAGCCGTTTTGCGCCACCCATTTGCAGGTGCGCTCCTTGGCGTGGCCCGTGTTCAGGTCCTTAAAATCGCCCATCTTGCCAAGTTTTGTGCAGGGAAATTCTCCGCATGCGCCGCAATGCGCCAACCCCTTTGCCTGACAGCAGTGGTGCGCCTTGCATGGCTCTGTATAGTACCCATTCGCTGAGCAGCCCGGGCAACGGCTTTTTCCCTCCGCCCGGTAGCGGCTGCACAGCGCGCAGGGCATCCCGCAATACCCATAGGGAACTCCGGCCATGTGCCTCACTTCCTTTCATAGCGCAACACAAGTACGGGCGTGCCGAAGGGCACGCCCACTTTGTTTTACTCTTCCGTTTTCGCTTCCACCGCATGCTGCGCAGCGGCCTCGGCCTCAACCTCATTTTCCTCGTCGTGTGGGACGAGCGCCACGGAAACCACGCGCGTGCCTTCGTCCACACGCATCAGGCGCACGCCCTGCGTGTTGCGGGAGGTGATGCTGATCTGCTCCACCGGCATGCGGATAATGGTGCCGTCATCGCGGATCATCATGATGTCCTCTGTGCCGTCGCACAGCTTCATGCAGGCAAGCTCGCCGGTTTTCTCCGTGATGGCCGTTGCGATCACACCTTTGCCGCCGCGGCTTTGGCGGCGGTACTGGTCTTCCGGCGTGCGTTTGCCCATGCCGCGCTCGGTGATGGAAAGCACCGTTGCGCCCGGCAGGATGCGGTTCACATCCACGACCTGGTCTCCTTCGTCCAGCAGGATGCTGCGCACGCCCGTTGCGGTGCGGCCCATGGCGCGCACATCATCCTCATGGAAGCGGATGCACTTGCCGCGGCGCGTGCCCACAAGGAACTCATCGTCCCCGGTGGAAAGCATCACGCCGATGAGCTCGTCGCCTTCCCTGAGGCCAAGGGCAATCAGGCCGCCCTTTCGGATGTTGTCGAACTCGCTCATGGGCGTTTTCTTGATGACGCCGCCCCGCGTTGCAAACACAAGGTATTCGCCCTCTGCTTCCTTGGTAACGGGGAACATGGCGGTAATCTTTTCGCCGCCCTGTAATTGCAGCAGGTTCACAATGGCCGTGCCCTTCGCGGTGCGCCCGGCCTCCGGGATATTATAGCACTTGAGCTTGAACGCGCGGCCCGTGTTCGTGAAGAACATGATGTGGGAATGCGTGGAGGTCACAAACAGGTGCTCCACAAAATCCTCCTCCCGCGTGGTCTGGCCCATGATGCCCTTTCCGCCGCGGTTCTGCGCGCGGTAGGTGTCAAGCGCAATGCGCTTGCAGTAACCAAGGTGCGTGAGCGTTACGGCCATCTCCTCTTCCTGGATGATGTCGTCAAGGTCGATATCATCTGTGGCGAGGGTGATCTCCGTGCGGCGGGGGTCGGCATACCTGCGGCGCACTTCAAGGATTTCTTCCTTGATGATGCCGAGCAGCAGCCCTTCATCCGCAAGGATTGCCTCATAATGGGCGACGATCTTCACAAGCTCCCCGTGTTCGTCCATGATCTTGTCGCGCTCAAGGCCCGTGAGGCGGGCAAGGCGCATATCAAGAATGGCCTGCGCTTGTTTTTCCGAAAGGCCGAACCGCTCACACAGGCGCTCCTTGGCAATGGGGGAGGAGGGGGATTTTTTGATGATCTCCACGACCTCGTCGATGTTGTCGAGCGCAATGATGAGGCCTTCCAAAATGTGCAGGCGTTCTTTGGCCCGGTCAAGGTCGTACTGTGTCCTGCGGGTGACGACCTCCTCCTGGAAGGTAAGGTAATGGGAAAGCATCTCCCGGAGGTTGAGCACCTTGGGCTCGCCGTCCACAAGGGCGAGCATGATGACGCCAAAGGTGTCCTGCATCTGGGTGTGCTTATAAAGCTGATTCAGGATGACGTTCGCGTTCACGTCCTTTTTGAGTTCGATGACGATGCGCATGCCGTTGCGGTCGGATTCGTCGCGCAGGTCGGAAATGCCTTCCACGCGCTTGTCATGCACAAGCTCCGCAATTTTTTCCACAAGGCGCGCCTTGTTCACCTGATACGGGATCTCGGTGACGATGATGCGGCTCTTTCCGCCGTGCATCTCCTCGATCTCCGCCTTTGCGCGCACCACGATCTTGCCGCGGCCGGTGCGGTACGCCTGGCGGATGCCCGCCGTGCCCATAATGGTCGCGCCCGTCGGGAAATCCGGGCCGGGGATGTACGCCATAAGCTCCTCCACGGAAATGTCCCGGTTTTCGATCATGGCAACGTATGCGTCAATCACCTCGCCCAGGTTGTGCGGCGGGATGTTCGTCGCCATGCCCACGGCAATGCCGCCCGAACCGTTCACAAGCAGGTTCGGGAAGCGGCAGGGGAGCACCTTGGGCTGCATGAGCGTTTCATCGAAATTCGGCCCGAAGTCCACGGTGTTCTTGTTGATGTCCGCAAGCATTTCATCCGAAAGCCTGGAAAGGCGCGCCTCGGTATAACGCATGGCGGCAGCGCTGTCGCCGTCCACAGAGCCGAAGTTGCCCTGCCCTTCCACAAGCAGATAACGCGTGTTGAAGTCCTGCGCAAGGCGCACCATGGCATCATACACGGAAGAATCGCCGTGCGGATGGTATTTGCCCAGCACGTCGCCCACGATGCGCGCGCTCTTGTGGAACGGCTTGTCGGACGTAAAGCCCTGCTCATCCATGGAATAAAGGATACGCCGGTGCACAGGCTTCAGCCCGTCGCGCACATCGGGCAGCGCGCGGTCGATGATGACCGCCATGGCGTAGGAAATAAAGGATTTCTGCATCTCCTCCTCGATGTTGAGCGGATAGATGCGGTGGGTCGTTTCTGACATAGTTTACCCCTCTTAAAAGTTGACAGTTGGCAACTGGTTTGTTGTCTGGTTCTCCTGCATGCCGTGTGTTTCCGGCGGTTCAAAAAGGCGCATGGATCCCGCGCAAAAGCGGCGCTTCATACAGCCCTCCCGGGCCTTCCTCACACATCGAGATCCGTCACGAGCTTGCTGTTCTGCTCAATGAACTCGCGGCGCGGCTCCACCTTATCACCCATGAGGGTGGTGAAAATCTCATCCGCGCGCATGGCGTCCTCAAGCTGCACCTGCCAAAGGATGCGGTTTTCCGGGTCCATGGTGGTTTCCCAAAGCTGATCCGCATTCATTTCGCCAAGGCCCTTGTACCGGTTGATCATGGGCTTGGGGTCGCGGCCGATCTCATTGAGGATGTTGTTGAGCTCCTCGTCGGAATACGCATACCAGATGTTTTTCCCGCGGGAGATCTTGTAAAGCGGCGGCTGTGCAGCATACACATACCCCTTTTCCAACAGCGGACGCATGTGCCGGAAGAAGAAGGTCAGCATCAAAATGCGGATATGCGCGCCGTCCACATCGGCATCCGTCATGCAGACGATCTTGTGATAGCGCAGCTTGGATTCGTCAAAATCGCTGTCAATGCCCGCGCCGAACGCCGTAATCATGGACTTGATCGCGTCGCTTGAAAGGATGCGGTCCAACCGCGCCTTTTCCACGTTAAGGATCTTGCCGCGCAGCGGGAGGATGGCCTGAAACGCCGGGTTGCGGCCCTGTTTCGCGCTTCCGCCTGCGGAGTCTCCCTCCACAAGGAAGATCTCGCACTTGGCGGGGTCCTTTTCGGAACAGTCGGCAAGCTTACCGGGGAGCGCCGTAGTGTCAAGCGCCGTTTTGCGGCGGGTCAGCTCGCGCGCCCTGCGGGCCGCATCGCGTGCGCGTGCGGCGGTCACGCATTTTTCCACGATAGCCTTTGCATCCTGCGGGTGCTCCTCCAGGTAAGTGGAAAGGCCGTTTGCAACCGCACCATCCACCATGGTGCGGATATAGGCGTTGCCGAGCTTGGTCTTTGTCTGCCCTTCAAACTGCGGCTCCACGAGCTTTACGCTCACAATTGCGGTAAGCCCTTCCCGGATGTCCTCGCCCTTTAAGCCCTCGTCCGTTTCTTTGATGTATTTATATTTTTTCGCATAATCGTTCACCACGCGCGTGAGCGCCGTGCGGAAGCCCACAAGGTGGCTGCCGCCCTCCACGGTGCCGATGTTGTTGGCGAAGGTGAACACGTTTTCGTTGTAATCGTCGTTATACTGCATGGCGACCTCAAGCGAAGCGGACTCCTGCTTCTCCGGGTCTTCCCGCCGGGCTTCGATGTAAATCGGCTCGGGGTGCAGCACGTCCTTGTTGCGGTTGATGTGCTTCACGAACGAGATGATGCCGCCCTCATAACAGAAGGATTTCTGCACGGGCTCCTCCGGCCGTTCGTCAGTGACGGTGATGCGCACACCGCGGTTTAAAAACGCAAGCTCGCGCATGCGGTTCACCATGGTGTCAAAGTTATAGTTTACCTCGTCAAAGATCTCATCGTTGGCGAGGAAGGTGACCTGCGTTCCGCTCTCGTCGCCCTCATAGGCGCCAATGACGGAAACCGGCGCAAGCGGGTCGCCCAAGCGGTATTCCTGGCGGTAGATCTTATTGTCCCGCCGCACTTCCACGGTGAGCCATGTGGAAAGCGCGTTCACAACGGAAAGGCCCACGCCGTGCAGGCCGCCGGAAACCTTATAGCCGCTTCCGCCGAACTTTCCGCCTGCATGCAGCACCGTGAGCGCGACCTCAAGGGCGCTTTTGTGCAGCTTTGGGTGTTCGTCCACGGGGATGCCGCGGCCATTATCGGTCACGGTGAGAGAATTGTCCTTGTGGATGTTGATTTCAATGTGGTTGCAATAGCCGCCCATGGCTTCGTCGATGGCATTGTCCACCAGCTCTTTTACAAGATGGTGCAGGCCGCGCACATCCGTGGAACCGATGTACATGCCCGGGCGGCGCTTGACAGCCTCCAGGCCCTCCAGGACCTGAATTTGCGAAGCGTCGTAATCGTTATGGTTGCTCATGGTCATATCCTTTCACCTTCCCGCACGGGAAGAAAACGTTTTTTTGTCAACCGGTGGGTATCTTCCGCTTGCCTGCGCTGCCTTTCGCGCGGCCTCATTCGTTCAAGGCGCAGACGCGCCCCGCTGCGCGCTTCAGCAGCGTTTCCGCCGCGATGGGGGAGGACCAAACGGTAAGCGCCCCGTTGCGCTCCATCAGTACGTAGGATTTTTCCGGCGCATCGGAGATGCTGCGGATGCGCCCGCTGCCGATGGCAGCGTCAATCGCGCGGCGCGTGTCCCGCGAACGCATAGCCGTATCCCGGCTCACAATGGCGATCACCTCGCCGATATCCACCATGGCGTCCCCGCCGATGTGCAGCAAATCCATACAAAAGCCTCCGCTTTTATTTTTGCCAAAATTTGGCGAGAATATGAGTTATTGCCCTTCACCCTAAAGTTCCCGCAGCGTCCCGCGCTCGCATGCATATGCATGAATGCCTGTCATGCCGGCGCGCTCAAGCCCGGCAAGGGATGTGCAGGTAAGGAAACACTGGCAATCCCGCATGGCCTCAAGCAGCGCGCGCTGGCGTGGCTCGTCGAGCTCGGAAAGCACATCGTCCAAAAGCAGCACGGGCGGTTCGCCTTTTTCCTCCGTGAGCAGCGCAAGCTCGGAAAGCTTCAGCGAAAGCGCCGCCGTGCGCTGCTGCCCCTGCGAGCCGAACACGCGCACAGGCGCATCCCCAAGGCAAACGGAAAGGTCATCCCGGTGCGGGCCCATGGTGGTAAACCCGCGGCGGATGTCGTCGAGCGCCGAAGCGTACAAAGCCTCCTGCAGGGCCTCCCGCTCAGTCCCGCCATAGCGCGCGGCATCCACGCTCGGCGCATAGGAAACCGCAAGCTGTTCCCGCCCGCCGGAAATGCTGCGGTGCAAATCCCGCGCAAGCGTGGAAAGGGAATCCACAAACTCCTGCCGCATGCGCATTACATCCGCGCCCGCCGCGGCGAGCTGTTCATCCCAAACGTAAAGCTGTTCCCGCACTTCGCGCTGGGAACATTCCCGCCCGGGCTCGCCCTTTAAAAGGGCGTTGCGCTGTTTGAGCGCGGCGTTGTATTGCTGGATCTTGTAATAATACGCCGGGCGCAGCTGGCTCAGCTCCATGTCAAGGAAGCGGCGGCGTTCCGCCGGCGCGCCTTTGACGAGTTCAAGGTCCTCCGGGGAAAACATCACCACGTTGAGCACGCCCATCAGCTCGCCGCTGCGCTGCGTTTGCAGCCGGTCGATAAACACCTGCTTGCGTTCGCCCGCGCGCAGCTTCATTTCGATGCGCCGCTCGCCCGCGCGCGTCTGCACATCAAGCCCGACATACCCGCCGGACATGCCCTGGTTGATGAGTTCCGCATCCCGCGCCGTGCGGTGGGAACGGCTGAACGCACAAAAAAAGATGGCCTCAACGGCGTTTGTTTTGCCCTGCGCGTTTTCGCCCACGATCACATTGAGGCCGGGGCGCGGGCGCAGGTCGAGCGCCTCATAATTGCGGAAATAATTCAGTTTAAGCCGCGCAATTTGCATGGCACTCCCCTTATAATCATTCGATTTAGTATATCATATTGCGGCTCTTTTTTCAAGGTTGCTTATTAATATAAGAAGAAAGGACTTGCGTTCTGCGTTGGTTCAGTAAAACGGAACCGGCTCCGCGCAAGGGGCGGAGCTGCCCATATATCCCTCTCATGCAACTTTAATGAAATCTTAGTTTTCTGTTGATACTTTGTTTATATGTTTTTGCTATGCTTAGCTTATGCGGATATGCCACGCATGCCGCAAGGAAAACGCAAGGGGGTCCGCAATGGAATTCTTAACGCGCATAAACGACTTTCTTTCGGCGCTGTTCTGCGCCTGCTTCGCATATCAGATCATCTATCTCGCCGTGGCGCTTCTCAAACGCCCAAAACCACTGCCGCCTGCCGTGCCCCGGCGCTATGCGGCAATCCTCTGCGCCCGCAACGAAGAGGCCGTCATCGGGAACCTGATCGAAAGCATCCATGCCCAAAAATACCCCGGTGGCCTTGTGGATGTTTACGTCTGCGCGGACAACTGCACGGACGGCACGGCCGCAGTCGCGCGCGCACGCGGCGCAATCGTATTTGAGCGGTTTGACTCCATGCGCATTGGCAAGGGATATGCGCTTGATTTCCTGTTTGAACGGCTGCGCGCCTCGGGTGCGTTCGCGCGGTACGACGGATTTTTCTTCTTTGATGCGGACAACCTTCTGCACGAGGATTTCATTGCCGAAATGAACAAATCCTTCGCCGCGGGCAACCGCATCATAACAAGCTACCGCAATTCCAAGAATTATGGGGACAACTGGATCAGCGCAGGCTATTCGCTCTGGTTTCTCCGCGATGCGCAATACATGAACAACCCGCGCATGCAGCTTAAAACCTCAAGCGTTGTGGGCGGCACAGGCTTCCTGGTTGCGCGCGAGGTTATCGAAAAGAACGGCGGCTGGCCCTTTCATCTGCTCACGGAGGATACGGAGTTTACCATCGACAGCGTCCTCTCCGGAGAGTTTATCGCCTATTGCGGCAACGCCATCCTTTATGACGAACAGCCCACGTCCTTCCGCCAATCCTGGCGGCAGCGGCTGCGCTGGTCCCGCGGGTATTTGCAGGTGCTCCGTAAATACGGCGCGCGCCTCGTCTCCGGCGTGTTCCGCGGCGGGAAGCGCGGCTATGCCTGCTTCGACATGCTCATGGCCATCCTCCCCGCAATCGTTCTCACCCTGGCCTGCGCGCTCTTGAACGCGGGCGGCGCGCTTTACAGCCTGATCGTGCTGCGCGAACCCGTGCTCGGCACGCTTTGCGGGGAATTGCTGTGCTGGTTCGGCGGCATGTATGTAACGCTTCTTGCAACCGGCGCCGTCACGCTCGCAAGCGAGTGGAAGCGCATCTACTGCGGCAGCTTCCGCAAGGTGTTCTTCCTGTTCACGTTCCCGCTTTTCATGATGACCTACCTGCCGGTTTCCGTGGCCGCGCTGTTCCAGAAGGCGGAGTGGAAGCCCATCCGCCACAGCGTAAACAAAACGCTCGCGGACCTGCGGGACGCAGCCTGAAACCGGCCCGCATAAAAATTGGGGGCGGAGCCGAGCGTGATCAGTGCGGGATGCAGCGAGGCGGAAGCCCAGTAAGCAAGGGCGCGCAAAGAAACCGCTTCTGCGGCGACGCGGCGCGGCCTTTGCGAATTGAGAAGCAGCGGCAAAGCCGCTGACGGGGGATTGCCGTATCAGCAAGGGCCGTGCCCGTTTACTTATTTATCCGCATGGCCAATCCCAGAACGAGCAGCAGTGCAACGTTTGTAACGATTGTCGTCGTCCAAATGAAAGTACCTCCGCTGGAAAGCGTCTGCACGATATCCAAAACCGAGGCTAGAATAGAAATCACCCCGAAGATCGTAATGAGGTTGACAAGCGTCTCCTTGCGCGCACGTTCCAAGTCCTCCTGCTGTTCAGCCAATATGTTGATTTTTGTGCTGACATCCGAAACCAAGGTAGGAGTCTGCAATCTGAAACGGAAGTGCGGCGCAAATATCCTGCACAGTAAAGGATTCCGCATTCAGGAATGCTTCACACAAAATGCTGCGCGAAACGCCGTAGCAGGTACCGACCGCATGGGCTGATCGGTTAAAGATCTCCTTCACATTTTCATTGAGATCCATCGTCGTAACGGCAACAACCTGCAATTTTCCCTTCAGTTTTGCTTCCTGAAAACTTTCATGGTCATATTTCAGGGGGATAATGATATAGCTTCCGAATTTGGTTGGCTTCTGCATGGACAAAATTCCTCCCGGGTGCCGCTTTTTAATGCAAATAAAACTATAGCATGCCACAAAGGCAGCCGCAAGGGCGCGTTGGGCATACTTTTCTTTGTTTTGATGATTGCGGGGAAAGAGGACAGAAGGATGGGCGAAACCAAGCGGTGGTGGAAATTTGTTAGGAAATGAAAGCGGCTCCCGCTTAGGCGCCGCTTTTGCATGTGCTGCTTCAGAGCCTCTGGTTGCGGTTCCTGTGCCGGTAATACAGGTAAAGAAGTATCCCACCAAACAGGCAGAGTACAAGACAAAATTTCGCATCAAGACAGTTTTTCTGCGCGTCATGATAAGCCCAAATCGGAGCACCGACCATATAAGTTAATACAAGCAGGATTAAAATGGCTCGACCCATCGTTTTGCTTCCTTTCTTTTCGGCTTATGTGGGCGGTAGCTCCAAATTTATTACTCCTGTCCATGTATCGTCCATATTGTAGTGAACTGGAATACCACCAATGGTTACTGTCCAATTGATTTTCACATCGGCAGTTACATAATAGGAACAGAAATTATCGAAATCGTTTTCGATCACCACTTCTCCGCCAAGCAACGTTGCCGTAGCAGTTGAAAACCCGCCGAAGTAGGCATCTACTACATATCCATCATACCAACCAACAGAACCCCAAGAAACGTAATATACAATTACATTTGTTGTTGTTCCAAAGGAATACTTATGCGGAATCCGCTCGTAGTATGGGCCACCTCTAGCAACAGTAGGCGATATATTTTCGTCCCTGCCAAGTATTACAAATTGTGTTGAATTAGTGTTTTTCACCAAGGTTTGTTGCATATTACTTGCTTCCGCTTCTATCGCAACAAGATGCTCGTTGGTCAGGGCAGAAATGTATGTATCATCGACCGAAACATTTACTCCATACTCATCCTCCAAATCAGCGAAAAATTTCGCAATCTCAGCTGGTGTCAGCGCGTCTCTAGAGTCTGTAGCATAGGTTGGCAAAGTGTAGGAAAACAGCAGCAAGGTTGTCAGTACGAAAGAAATCAGTTTTTTCATTTCATACCTCCTACATTATTTGTCATAAAATAATAACAAAGTTTCGTCTAAAGAGGCAGCAAATCGTTTGTCTATCCCCTCCTATCTAATAATAATCTTTTATACTATATTATTTTGTCAATTATAAATCTAATAAAGTTGCGAGACATATCCCCCTTCCACGGTTGACTCTTCATAAACTAACGCAAAAAGCCGCCCGAAGGCGGCTCTTTTGATCAGCGTTCCTCGCGCTTCTTTGGCGCGATGACCACGCGGCGGTTGGGTTCCTCGCCCTCGCTGTAAGTGGTCACATAGGGGTTGTTTTGCAGCGTTGCATGCAGCACGCGGCGCTCGTAGGGGTTCATCGGCTCCAGCGTGCGCGCGCGGCCCGTGGCCTTTACCTGCGAGGCAATCTTGCGGGCAAGGCGGGTGAGCGTTTCCTCCCGCTTGTCGCGGTAGCCCTCGGTGTCAATGGTGACGCGGGTATAGCCCGTTTCCTTGCGGCTGCGGTTGATGCAGAGCGAGGTAAGGTACTGGATGGCATCGAGCGTCTCGCCCCGGTGGCCGATCAAAATGCCCATGGAGGCGGAATCGATCCTGAGGCGGATCCCTTCCTCGGTAATGCTAGCAAGCACCGTGGCCTCAACGCCCATCGCGGCAAGCAGGCCCTTCAGGAAGTCCGCTGCAGCGTTGCCTTCCGCCGCTTCCGCGGAATAGTTGATCTCCTCGCGCGGAAGGACGGGGGTGCTGTCGTAGTTTTCGCGGCGGCCGCGGTTCCTGTCGCGCCGTTCGCGGTTGTCCCTGCGTTCGCGGCGCTCGCGCGGCGCTGCTTCTGCGGCCCCGGCGGAACCGTTGGAAGCGGCTTCCGCTTCGGTGGGTTCAGCAAAAGCGGGTTCAGCGGGCTCCTGCCCGGCTTCGGCGCGCGGCGTGCGGGGCGGCCGCGGTTCCCGTTCGCGCCTGTCCCTGCGCTCGCGGTTGTCCCTGCGTTCGCGGCGTTCGCGCGGCATGTCCTTGTTTGCAACATAATCCGGGATGACGATCTTTTCCGGTTCGCGCTCAATCAGCCGCACAATCGCAGGCTTTGCGCCGATGCCGAACACGCCCTTGGTTTCCTGCTGTATGATGTCAATCTCCACTTCGTCGATGGAAATCTGAAGCTCGCGCAGACCGTTAAATATGGCCTCGTCGATGGATTTTCCGGTGGCTTCCAAGGTCCTCATTATTTTCCTTCCTCCTTCACAACCGGTGTCATGGGGTACTTTTTGTTCATGTAAAGGTTCACAAGCAGCATCAGAACGCTGCTGAGCGTCCAATAAATTGCAAACGCGGCATTATACGATAGGCAGAACACGAAGGACATGATGGGGAAGATGTACATCATCATCTTTCCGCTGCCTGCGGCTGGGTTATCCGTCTTGGGCTGGTTGCGCTGCATGAGCCAGGATGCAAAGAACTGGCTGACGCCCGAAAGAATGGGCAGGATGAACCAGCCGTTGTTGTAGCCCGCGTATAGGTCAAGGAAAGGCTGAACCGCCTGGTTATAGGCCGCAATGGCGCTCTCGCTCGTCAGGAAGCGGTAGGTTTGCTGCATCACGCCGTTGTTATCCACAAAGTAGGAACGTGCCGCAATGCCCAGATCCATCAGCTTCTGCCAGACTTCCGTGTTGTCCTTCAGGAAGAGCAGGTTTGCAAGATCCGGCGTGGCAAGAAAGCTTTGGCCGCTCTGCACAACCGCAGAAAGGCCGTTGTCCGGCTGCCAGATGTTGTTGACCCAAAGAAATTTGAAGGACTTGAACAGCTCCATGGCCTGATCCGCCTCCTCTGTGATGAGGCGCAGCGTCATTTCGTAGCCCCAAAATCGGAACGCCGCAATGAAGCAGAAGAACAGCGGCATGGTGATGAGCATCGGCAGGCAGCTGCCCCACATGCTCACCCCGCGTTCCTTCATGAGCTTCTGCTGCTCGCGGTTCATCCGCTGGGGATCGTCCTTATACTTTTTTTGCAGGCGCTGGATTTCCGGCTGGATGGCCTGCATTTTCATGGAGGATTTGCGCGTTTTGATGTCGGAAAAAACCGTAAGCCCGCGCAGAACAACGGTGCTGATCAGAATCGTAAAAAATACGCTGCCGATGTTTTCATAAAGCCAGCGCATCGCCTCTAGGAACCATGTAGTTAAAAAGAAATCGCCTTGCACGGATTTTCCTCTCTTTTCCTAATTCTTTCGTTCATGCCCCGCCGTGGAAGCGGAAACCGCTGCCGATGTTTTAAGTTTTATGGAACGGGGTCATAGCCGCCTTTGGAAAACGGATTGCAGCGCAGAATGCGCCAAAACGCGAGAAGCCCGCCTTTGATTGCGCCATGCTTTTCAATGGCCATGCGCGCATAATTCGAGCAGGTCGGCGTATAACGGCAGCATCCGGGGTGACGGGGGGAAATATAAACCTGATAGCCGCGGATCAGCGACAGCAAAACCCGTTTCATTGCTCCGCTTCCGCCCCCTCGGCCTCCCGTTTTGCGCGATGTTCGGCTTTGTGTTTTTCCTCTTCCGTTTTCAGAAGGTTCGCTCTGCGCAGCAGGCTGCGCATAACGCTTTGAATCGCGGTGAATTTCTCGCCCACAACCGGCTCTCGAGCTATGAAGATAAGGTTGTATCCGTCTTTCACGCACGGAATCATCGGGCCAAAAGATTCCCTCAACCGGCGTTTGACGCGATTGCGGACGACGCTGTTGCCAAGCTTTTTGCTGACGGAAAATCCAACGTGAACCGGAGGCTGTTTCGGCTTTTTGCCAGCTTTGGCGTAAACGAGCACGAGCTGCCGGGCCGCCTTGGATTGACCTTTGCGGTATACATGGCGGAACTCTTTGTTCCGCTTTAAAGAATAACAGCGTTTCACCTGTTGGTTTTCACCATGTGTTTGTTCTCCCCCGCACGGATACAGCGGGAAAAAGGTTCGTTTTTCTGCGAAAAGCACACGGCAAGCGATCCGTTCCTGTTCCGACCGCTTGCCGCCAAACTTTTGATCAAGCTTTTACGCAGACAGTCTTTTCCTGCCCTTAAGCCTTCTGCGGGCAAGTACGTTCCTGCCGTTCTTGGTCTTCATGCGCTGACGAAAACCGTGAACCTTCTTGCGCTGCCTTTTCTTGGGCTGATACGTTTGAAGCATGTCGGTGCACCTCTCTTCCAGCTATTCTAAGCGCTTGCGGCTCCATGCCGCTTTGCGCCCGATGATCGAATCCGTCAATTCCCAATTATATCGGAACGCGCATGTTTCTGTCAAGAAATATTCAGCGTTTGCGGGCGTTTTCAGAACGTGCAGGCAAGTGTGCCGCATCCTGTTTCTCCACATTTTCCACAGAAACACAAGATGTTGTTATCTTCTTTTTTTTCAACACAAGCCTCCAAGAATTCTGCCGAAAAACAGGCGCGCCGCACTTGAAAGCACCCTGCAATTTTGATATGATACCAAAACAGAGTTTGATTGATCGTGCGAAACCAGGTCTGCCGACGGCAGCTTTTTTCGTATAGATGCAATTTATCCACATGGTTATCCACAAATGTGGATGGTTATCCACATTTGCGCTGCATGATTTCCGAAGAGCGGGGGAACTTACGATGAAAACAAGCCGGGCAGTATGGGAAAAATCCCTCGCGGCCTTGCAGGAGCAAATGACGCCCATCAGCTATAAGACATGGATCACGCCGATTCAGCCCATTTGCATCAAGGACAACACGCTTGTTCTGCAGGCGGAAAACGAAACTTCAAAAAACACACTACGCTCCCTTTACACGCAGATGGTGACCGATGCCGTGAACCGGGCGAACGGAACGGGCTATCTTGTGCGCTTTATCGACGAGGCGGAACGCGGGGATTACCCGGACCCAAACGCCGGAAAAACAGCTTACAGCAGCGATTTTACGCTGAACCCCAAATATACGTTTGAATCCTTCGTGATCGGCAGCTCGAACAACTTTGCGCATGCTGCGGCGCAGGCCGTTGCGGACAACCCTTCCTCCGCTTATAACCCGCTGTTCATTTACGGCGGGGTGGGCCTTGGCAAAACGCACCTGATGCACGCCATCGGCCACCGAATGCTGCAAAACAACCCGGATGCACGCATCATTTATGTGACGAGCGAAACCTTCACAAACGAATTCATCCAATCCATCCAGGAGAACAAGAACGCGCAGTTCCGCAACAAGTACCGCAGCGCGGATGTTCTCATGGTGGACGATATTCAGTTCATCTCCAGCCGTGAGCGCACGCAGGAGGAGTTTTTCAACACCTTCAACGCCCTGCACACCTCCGGCAAGCAGATCATCCTGAGTTCCGACCGGCCGCCCATGGAGCTGACCACGCTGGAGGAACGCTTGCGTTCGCGCTTTGAAGGCGGGCTCATCACGGACGTTCAGCCGCCCGACCTTGAAACGCGCATCGCCATTCTCAAAAAGAAGGCGACGGATGAAAGCATTGATGTGGACGAATCCGTGCTTTCCTACATCGCGGAAAAGGTCAATTCCAACATCCGCCAGCTGGAAGGCTCGCTTACGCGCGTGTATGCTTACGCCAAGCTCACCAAGCGCCCGTTGGACATGCACATTGCGGATGCTGCGCTCAAGGACATCATTCCCGGCTATGAAAACCGCAAGGTCACGGTGGAGCTGATTCAGCAAATCGTGGCGGATTATTATTCCGTGGATGTGGATGCGCTCCTTTCCCAGCGCCGCACGATGGAATTCACTTACCCGCGTCAGGTAGCGATGTACCTTTCCAAGGAGCTGACCGAGGAATCGCTCAAGGCCATCGGCCGCCGCTTTGGCGGGCGGGACCACACGACCGTGATCAGCGCCTGCAAAAAGATCAAGGCTGACATGAACGAAAATCCGCAGCTTGTGCTTGTGCTGGAGGATCTCACGAAGCGGATTCGGAAAAACTGAGTTTTCAATTTTGCATTATACTGTGGCGTGCCTTTGCGGTACGCCTTTTCTCTATCACAGCGGATGAACCTGCAAGGGATGCGCTGTGGTTTCCGGCAACCCCGCCAGCGCTCCGGCGAAAGAATCCTTACAGCAAACTGAACACGCAAAAAACTTCCTTCCTCCCTCGAAACATGGCTCTCAGTATGGTATAATTAAGAATCAGGCATTCCTTCCTGGCACCGCAAAAACCATCCACACCCGGATGTGGAATCCACAGGGAGAAAATGTGGAAACTGTTGGCAGAGGGGACGGTGTGGAAAAGCGGTTGAATTCACGGGAGGATGTCCACAGCGTTTCCAACAGCCAAAACCGTTTTCCTTTCTTGGAAAATTTGGGTTTTCCACAGCCCCCACACCCCCTACTGCTACGGCGACGAACTATTATTATAAAACATGCACTGAAAATACGGAGGTCCACCATGCGTATCCACATTAACACACAGGAACTCAATGCCGGCATCTCGACCGTCATCAAAGCGCTGTCCGTCCGCACAACGGTCAGCATCCTCGAAGGGATTTACCTTGAAGCCTCAAACGGCTGGCTGCTGTTGCGCTGCACCGATCTTTCGCTTCAAATTGAAACCAACGTGGCCGCAACCGTGCAGGAAGAAGGCGCAATCGTCCTGCCCGGCAGGCTGTTTTCCGAGATGGTGCGCCGCCTGCCCGGCGAGATGACGTTCATCGACGTGAAAAAAGGCACGGCCACCATCGAAAGCGGTTCCTTTAAAACCACGCTGCAGGGCGAGGATGCGGAAGGCTTCCATACCATGTCCACCGTTACGCGGGAGCACATCATCAAAATGAAATGCGATGCGTTCAAGAACATGATCCGCCAGTGCATTTTTGCGGCGGCGCAGGACGATGCAAAGCCCATCCTTGCGGGCGCATTGCTCGAACAGCATGAGGGAGACCTTTCCCTTGTTGCGCTGGATGGTTACCGCCTTGCCATGCGCATGGAACGCATCCCGGGCGGCATGCTTGCGGACCGCAGCGCTGTGATCCCCGCGCGCTCCCTTCTTGAAATCAGCAAGATCCTGCCGGACAGCGATCAGGAATTCGATATGATCTTTTCAAAAACGCATGTGATGATTGACCTTTCACATACGAACATCACTGCGCGGCTGATGGACGGAGAGTTCATCAAATACAAGCAGATTCTTCCGGATGGCCATAAAACCCGCGTGCGTGTGAACCGGCAGGAGCTGATGAGCGGCATCGACCGCGTTGCACTGATGGCGCGCGAGGGCAAGAGCAACCTCATCAAGTTCACGTTCACCTCCGATAAGCTGACCATTGCCGCAAACAGCGAACTCGGCCGCAGCCACGAGGAGATCGCCGTGGATGCTATGGGTGAGGACATTGAGATTGCCTTTAACGCAAAGTATTTCACGGATGTGCTGCGCGTGCTGGATGAAGATGAGCTCTATCTTGACATGAACAACAACATCAGCCCCTGTGTGGTGCGGCCGGTGCAGGGCAGCGCATTTTATTACCTGATTCTTCCGGTGCGCCTGTTCTCCGGAATGTAAGGCAGTTGAGAAACGTTGGGCGCGCCGCACGGCGCGCTCTTTTTGTGTTTGCGGGGGATTGCCGTAAATCGCAGCCCCTGCGGGAATAAGGACAATCCTCAGTCGCCTGCGGCGACAGCTCCTTTTAGAAAGGAGCCTTTTGGTTGCAGGTTGACAAAAGCCCCCTTTACAAAAGGGGCGGAGCCGAGCGAGAGCAGTGCGGGATGCGGCGAGGCGGAAGCCCAATGAGCAAGGGAGCGCAAGAAAGCCGCTCCTGCGGCAACGCGGAGCGACCTTTGCGCACTGAGAAGCAGCAGCTTCGCCGCTGACGGGGGATTGCCGTATCTCAGCGGAAGAAAGAGTGTGCCGGCAAATATAATTTAGATATTATAAAATTAATTTATTATAATTATAAATTCTATCTATTGATAGAAAGAAAAAATGTATGTAAAAAATAAAACCGGGACACGGTTGTGTGCCCGGTGAATATCCAAAAAAATTTTTTTGTTTAAAAAATTTTTTACGCTGGAAAGCCTTCTTCGTTCACGACGAGATGCGCAACCTGCGCTTCTTCTGCGGCACGGATGGCCCGCTCAAACGTCCCGACGCGGGAAGGGGTGTGCGCGTCGCTTCCGATGACAAACTTTGCGCCGTAAGAAGCGGCTTCGCGGAGCTGCGCGGGCGAAAGGCTCACGTGGCTCGCGTTGATTTCCAGCAAAATTCCAAGCTCTGCCGCGCCGCGCGCAAGCGTTGGAATATCGGCCTGTACGTATTCGCACGGGTGGGAGAGCATCCCGATGTGGTAGCGGTTCGCTGTTTCAAGCAGCGCTTCAGCCACCTTTACAGGGTTTGCATGGCCAAGGCCGAACGATTCGCGGAACGCACCGCGCGTTGCAGCATCCTCCGGCCAAACGCCTTTGTGGTAGCCAAGCAGAAGCACATCGAACGGGGCAAGGTCAGCTCCGCATGGAATGTCCGCACAGCCGGGCAGCGGAGCATCGCATTTTCCGGCGGCCATCAGGTTGCATTCAAGCCCCATCAACACCTCAATCTCATTTGCATAGCGCCGGGCCAGCGCATCCACTTCGCGCCGCAGCCGGGCCAGCCGGGTTCCGCGCACGCCATAAAAAAGATGAGCCCCCGCATGCTCGCTGATCGCGATGCGGCGGAGGCCCTTTTCAATCGCGGCAAGGACATTTTCTTCAGGCGTGCCCTTGCCGTGACTGTAATTCGTGTGGGTATGATAATCGGCGGTTATGATCATTTCTTTGCGCTTGCCTGTGCTTCCTGCTTTTGCTTGACCGAGCGTGCAACCAGAATGATGAGCAGGTTCAGCAGCGAGATCATGGTGATGTTCGTTTCGCGGCCCATGATGGTTTTGAAATCGTCAAGCCGGGAGGTGCAGAAGAAGAAATCCGCAATCTGCGCGGCAGGCGCGTTGATGTAATTGCAGAGGAACGCGCAGATGGCGCCGTTTTGCTTCGCAGCCTTGAGCGCATCGTTGAGCACTTTGTTCCTGCCCGTGCGGGAAATGCCGATGAACACATCGCCCTTCTTGAAGCGGCGCTTGTAAACGCCCATCGCCGTTGGGTCGGTAATGACGACTGCTTCCAGGCCGAGCGTATGGAGCTGGCCCATGATGTCCTCTGCCAGCAAGGCGGAGCTTGCGTTGCCGCAAAGGAAGATACGGTCTGCTGTTTCAACCGCGTGCGCAAGCGAGATGAGCGCCTGCTTGTTCAGCGCCTTATACGTGTCCTCCAGCGCATTGATGGAAGCGCTGCAGGCTTTTTCGATTACGGTATCCTCGCTGTCCTCGGGGAGGATGTCCGTGTTTTTCCTGGTTTCCATGTTGGCTGTGCCAGAGGCAAGCGCAACGCGGAAATCCAGAAAGCCGCTGTACCCAAGTTTGCGCGCAAGGCGGGTGACGGAGGGAACGCTCACGCCCGCAGCCTCTGCGATCTCATTGATGACCATGCGGGTGGCGCGTTCGGAGTTTTCAAGGATAAAGTCGGCGACTTTTCTTTCTGCACTTGGGAGCGTTGCATATGCAGAGCGGATCTTCATTTTAGCAGGCATGTTCGTTTCTCCTTTGGATGAATTTTATCTTACAGCCGCGCCGCGAGACAAATTCCGAAGAAAGAAAACGAAATTACATCGCATTGCGGTAAGACAATCGTTTTTATTTAAACCTAATATACAACACCTTAACATCAAAAAGCAATCCAAAAATGAAATTAATTTTAAAAATTTTACAAAGTAGCCATACTTTATACGCTTTGAGACCAAGAAGGCTCACTTTGGCGGCAAAACCGATGCGCAGTATCCCGCAGCCCAGTAAAGCGATACAATCCCCAAAGCGCGGGAAAGGATTGTTTTCCCTTTGAAAAACGCTGCTATAATCTCTCTCTGCGGTTGACTTCACAGGGTGGAAATACTATAATGTACACGGATTATGGCCTTCTTTTTCCTTTAATATTTTAGCGGGGCATAACCAAAAGGAAGCAGAAGGATATAATACAACAGTCCAATATGACACAGGAGGATATTACCAAGATGGCAAAGACCATGACAATCGATGGCAATACCGCTGCCGCGCACGTCGCATATGCGTTTTCCGACGTGGCCGCGATATATCCCATCACCCCTTCGTCCCCGATGGCGGAGGTTGCAGACGACTGGGCGGCCAACGGCAGGCTGAACCTGTTCGGCCAGAAGGTACGCATCGCTGAGATGCAGTCCGAAGCCGGTGCTGCGGGCGCTGTGCACGGCTCCCTTTCCGCAGGTGCTTTAACGACCACCTTCACCGCTTCCCAGGGTCTTCTGCTGATGATCCCGAACATGTACAAGATCTCCGGCGAGCTCCTGCCCGGCGTGTTCCATGTTTCCGCGCGTGCGCTTGCATACCATGCGCTCTCCATCTTCGGCGATCACAGCGACGTGATGAGCTGCCGCCAGACCGGCTTTGCCATGCTTGCTTCCGCTTCCGTGCAGGAAGTTATGGACCTTGCGCTTGTGACGCACCTTTCCGCCATCAAGGGCAGCGTTCCCTTCGTGCATTTCTTTGACGGTTTCCGTACCTCCCACGAGGTTCAGAAGATCGAAGCGATCGATTATGAGGACATGGATAAGCTGCTTGACCGCGATGCGGTTGCGGCCTTCCGTGCCCGCGCCCTGAACCCGGAGCATCCACACCTGGGCGGCAGCGCGCAGAACCCGGACATCTACTTCCAGAACCGCGAAGCGGGCAACAAATATTATGAAGCGATCCCGGCCATCGTTCAGCATTACATGGACGAAGTCGGCAAGATCACCGGACGCAAGTACAACCTGTTCGACTACGTCGGCGCACCCGATGCGGACAAGGTCATCATCACCATGGGCTCCAGCGCGGATGTTGTGGAAGAGACCATCAACCACCTCAACGCAAAGGGCGCAAAGCTCGGCCTGATCAAGGTTCGCCTGTATCGTCCGTTCGCGGCCGATAAGCTCATTGCCGCTCTGCCCAAGACCTGCAAGAAGGTCGCGGTGCTCGACCGCACCAAGGAAGCCGGTTCCCTCGGCGAGCCTCTCTATCAGGATGTCGTCAATGCGTTCGCGGAAGCGGGCATCCATGACGTCATGATCCTCGGCGGCCGCTATGGCCTCGGTTCCAAGGAATTCACGCCCTCCATGGCGAAGGCTGTGTTCGACAACCTGGATGGCGCGAAGAAGAACCACTTCACCGTCGGCATCATCGACGACGTAACCTTCACATCCCTCGATGTGAAGGAGCAGGTCAACGCGGCGCCGGAAGGCACCATCGCCTGCAAGTTCTACGGCCTCGGTTCGGACGGCACCGTCGGCGCGAACAAGAACTCCATCAAGATCATCGGCGACCATACCGACATGTATGCGCAGGGCTACTTCGCCTATGACTCCAAGAAGTCCGGCGGCCTTACGGTTTCCCACCTCCGCTTCGGCAAGACGCCCATCCAGAGCCCGTATCTGATCGACGCGGCTGACTTCGTGGCCTGCCACAACCCGTCCTATGTCACGCATTATGATGTGGCCGACGGCATCAAGGAAGGCGGCACGTTCCTGCTTAACTCCGAGTGGACGCTCGAGGAGATGGAAAAGGAGCTTCCGGCGAAGTTGAAGAACGCGATTGCAAAGAACCACATCAAGTTCTACAACATCGACGCCATCAAGCTTGCCAAGGAAACCGGCATGGGCAACCGCATCAACACGATCATGCAGTCCGCCTTCTTCAAGCTTGCCAACGTCATCCCTGCGGATCAGGCCATTGAATACATGAAGGCCGCTGCAAAGAAGTCCTACGCCAAGAAGGGCGACGAAGTGGTTCTTAAGAACTATGCCGCCATCGACGCGGGCGCAAACGCCATCGAGGAGATCAAGTACCCCGAATCCTGGGCCACCACGACCGAAGGCGCTGTGCTTGCCCCTGTGACGGATGATCCGTATTATCATGAGTTCATCAAGCCCATCCTGGAGCAGAACGGCGACAAGCTGCCCGTTTCCAAGATGAGCCCGGACGGCACCGTGCCCACCGGCACCACCAAGTACGAAAAGCGCGGCATCGCGGTGGACGTACCGCAGTGGATCCCCGAAAACTGCATCCAGTGCAACCAGTGCTCTCTCGTTTGCCCGCACGCCTGCATCCGCCCGTTCCTTGTGAAGGAAGGCGAGGAAGTGCCCGCAAGCTTCATCACCAAGCCCGCCATCGGCAAGGAGTTTGCCGGATTGAAGTTCCGCGTGCAGCTCAGCCCGCTTGATTGCACCGGCTGCGGCAACTGCGTGGACGTTTGCCCTGCGAAGGAAAAGGCGCTCAAGATGGTTCCGCTGCATGTTTCCTGCGAAACCGAAGAAGCCAACTGGGAAGCGGCGATCAAGCTCCCGAAGAAGGACGTTGCGCTGAACAAGGCTTCCGTGAAGGGCAGCCAGTTCCTCCAGCCGCTGTTCGAGTTCTCCGGCGCGTGCGCAGGCTGCGGCGAAACGCCGTACATCAAGCTTGTTACCCAGCTCTTCGGCGACAGGATGATGATTGCCAATGCAACGGGCTGCACCTCCATCTATGGCGGCAGCGCCCCGACCTGCCCCTACACCAAGAACGAGAAGGGATTCGGCCCGGCATGGTCCAACTCCCTGTTCGAGGATAACGCGGAATACGGCTTCGGCATGAACCTCGGCACGACGCACCGCCGTGCAAAGGTTGCGGATACCGTGAAGGCGCTCATCGCCGTTGACTGGTGTGACGCGGACATCAAGGCCGCAGGCGCCGAATGGCTTCTGAACATGAACGACGCGGAAGGCTCCCGCACGGCCGGCGACAAGCTGGTTGCGGCCTGCAAGGACGCGATCATGGAAGGCTGTGACTGCGACGCCTGCAAGCTCGCGCGCGAAGTTGTGGCTTCCGCCGACATGCTGACCAAGAAGAGCCAGTGGATCTTCGGCGGCGACGGTTGGGCTTACGACATCGGTTACGGCGGACTCGATCACGTGCTCGCCATGGATGAGGACGTCAACATCCTCGTGCTCGATACCGAAGTGTACTCCAACACCGGCGGTCAGGCCTCCAAGGCAACGCCGACCGGCCCGGTTGCGAAGTTTGCTGCCGCTGGTAAGCGCACCAAGAAGAAGGATCTCGGCATGATGGCCATGAGCTATGGCTATGTGTATGTTGCCAAGGTCTGCATGGGCGCGAACCAGAACCAGCTCATCAAGGCGATCACCGAAGCGGAAGCTTACAAGGGACCGTCCCTGATCATCGCGTATGCGCCCTGCATCAACCACGGCATCAACATGGGCAAGTCCCAGGCCGAAGCCAAGAAGGCCGTTGAGGCCGGTTACTGGCCGCTGTACCGCTACAACCCGGATCTCGCCGCCGAGGGCAAGAACCCGTTCATCCTCGACAGCAAGCCCGCCAAGAGCGATTACCGCGAGTTCATCATGGGCGAAGCGCGCTATGCTTCCCTGAAGAAGTTCTTCCCGGCCATTGCGGACGATCTGTTTGCCCGTGCGGAGGAAGAAGCCAAGGATAAGTACGAATACTACAAGAAGCTCAGCGAGCTCGAATAAGTTCCTGTGCACAAAAGGCCGCCTTCGGGCGGCCTTTTAGCGTGTCGAAAAAGTGGCGGCGGCCACTTTTTCGACATGCTGAAAGCAGCTCCGCCGGAGCTGCCTTTGTGTTTCTGCAAGCCTGTTATGCTGCGGATGTTGCCGTGTATTTGCTGCTGTCCACGGCAGCTTTGGAAAAAGACTTTGCCTTGCCGGTGCCGAGATAACAGGGGAAGGTAAGGTCCAGCGTGTACCACGCGTCATCCTCCGCAAGGTAGACAGCGTTCCAGGCATGGTAACCGCCTACGCGCGTGCTGTACCCCTTGCAAAGCTTGGCGGGAATGCCTTGACTGCGGCACATCGCGGCGAACAGGGCGGAAAAATCATAGCAAACCCCTTTTTTGTTGGAAAGGATGGAAGCCGTATCCGGTGTATAGACGGTAATTCTGCCTGCGCGGACAGCATCCGCAAAGCCGGTATCGTAGGTGAAATTGGCGGCGATGTAGTTATAGATCGCAAGCGCTTTTTGCTTATCGCTCTTTTTGTCTTTGCAAAGCGACGCTGCCTTTTCCGCAACGCTGCCCCCCTCGGGGAATGCGATTTCGGAGGTGCTTTTCAGGTATTCGGCATATTTTGGCTCCGATTCGGGCGCAGCCGCAGGCGAAACTTCGGTGGATGCCTTTTCAGAAGGCGCTTCCGCCACGGTTACGCCGCCGACGTTGATGCCGCTTGCAAATGCGGCATATGGAAACGCAGATAGGAAAATGAGCGCTGCAAGTACGAGCGCAAGTTTGCGAAGGGGGTTCATGATTCGGTTGGCCCTTTCCCTAAATTCGGTAGCTGGCTGCCATTTCACAGGCCCTTTAGCTTTGCGTCGCCGCCTTTCGGCGGGTTTGCCTTTGTCGTTTGGGAAGGAACAATCCTCCCGCACAACGCATACCGCTGTCAAATCCAAACACAGGGGTTTGTAAAAACCAAAATGTAATCGGAATCTACAGGATATATCAGGAATTATAATGAAACATGATGGGTAAGTCAACAGAAAAGGTTACAAATATTTATTTGAATTAAAAAATATATGTAATATTAGCGGAAATTCCGATGGAACCGCAGCAAGGTTCAAATTTCCGTAAGGAAAGCATATCGCTCTTTTCATGCTTCCTGCTTTGCTATATAATAAGGTTACAACAAGCTGGAGGTCTTATTCTATCAATGGATACGCTGAAAAAAACTCCCCTGTATGATGTGCATATTGCGCTCGGCGGCAAGATGGTCGATTTCGGAGGCTGGGCGTTGCCGGTGCAGTATTCCTCCATTCTGGAAGAACACAAAGCAGTCCGCGAACGCTGCGGGTTGTTTGACGTTTCGCATATGGGCGAATTGTGGGTAAGCGGTGAAGGTGCATTCCCGTATCTGCAGTATATGCTTACCAATGACATCACAACCATGACCCCCGGCCGCTGCCGGTATTCCATGGTCTGCTATGAGGACGGCGGAACGGTGGACGATGTGCTCGTTTACAAGTACAGCGATACGGACTACCTCGTGGTTGTCAACGCAAGCAACACGGAAAAGGATTTTGAATGGTTTGCGGCGCATGCCATCCCAACCGTGCAGGTGGAAAACAAGAGCGCTGAATACGCCCAGCTTGCGCTGCAAGGCCCGAAATTTATGCAGGTGCTTGAGGCTGCGGGCGTGGAAGGGGCGATCCCCGAAAAGAACTACACATTTGTGCCGGAAACAAAGGTTGCGGGCATCCCATGCATCGTTTCCCGCACGGGCTATACGGGCGAGGATGGCGTGGAGCTTTACTGCGCCGCAAAGGACGGCCCCGCGCTGCACGCGGCGCTGATGGAAGCCGGCAAGTGCGTAAACATGCTGCCCTGCGGCCTCGGCGCACGGGATACGCTTCGGTTTGAAGCCTCCATGCCGCTTTACGGGCATGAGATGGATGCAAATGTTACTCCCATGGAAACTGGCATCAGCTTCGCGGTGAAGCTCAACAAGGAGGACTTTATCGGCAAGGAAGCCCTGCTTGCACCGGCAAAGCGCATCCGCATCGGGTTAAAGCTCATCGACCGCGGCATCGCCCGCGAGCATGCGGACGTTTACCTTGGCGAAAAGCGGGTGGGGCATGTCACTTCCGGAAGCCCGGCACCCACGCTTGGCGGCAATTATGCGATGGCACTTGTGGATCTTGAAGATTCTGAAGCCCCGGTTTATGAGATCGAAGTACGCGGCCGCAGGCTGAAGGCCGAAAAGACGGCGATGCCCTTTTACAAGCGCGCGAAATAAGGCGTTTCACGTGAAACAATTATAATTTCTATATGGAGGTATCAACCAATGACCCCGAACGACCGCAAATATACCAAAGAACATGAGTGGCTGCTGATTGAAGGCAACGTGGCGAAGATCGGCATTACCGACCACGCGCAGGATGCGCTGGGCGACATCGTTTATGTTGAGCTGCCCGCCGTAGGCGATGCGGTGGAAGCGGGCGCCTCTTTCGCCGTTGTTGAAAGCGTGAAGGCGGCAAGCGAAATCTACTGCGCCGTGTCCGGCAAGGTGGTAGAAATCAATGAGGCGCTGGACGGCGCGCCGGAGGAGATCAACAACGATCCTTATGGCGCATTCATCGCGGCCGTGGAATTTGAGACGCTTGAAGGCATCGAGCTGCTTACCGCCGAAGAATACGAAGCGTTCGTTGCGGAAGAGAACTGAGGAAGAAGGCTGTTTCCGCCACAGGGGCAGCGTACCCGGCGGCAGAAACACATGCCTCCCCAAAATTCGCTTCAATCCGTGAATTTTCAAAGAAAGGTGTTTCGTTTATGAAATCCTATGTTCCCTCCACACCCGCGGAGCGGCAGGAGATGCTTGAAGCCATCGGCCTTTCAAGCTTTGATGCGCTCTATGCGGATGTGCCGGAATCGCTCAGGCTTGGGCGAGAGCTCAACCTTCCCGGCGGCATGAGCGAGCTTTCCGTCCGCCGCCTGTTCGCAGCGCTTGCCAGGCAGAACAATACGGAGCTTCTGACCTTCCGCGGCGCGGGCGCGTATCACCATTACATCCCCGCTGCCGTGCCGCAGCTTGCCTCCCGCAGCGAGTTTTACACCGCATACACGCCGTATCAGGCGGAGATGAGCCAGGGCATGCTGCAGGCCATCTTTGAATGGCAGACGCTTATTTGCGAGCTGACCGGCATGGACGTTGCAAACGCTTCCGTGTACGACGGTCCAACGGCTGCCGCCGAAGCCATGCACATGCTTACCGGTGCAAAACGTAAGAATAAGGTCGCATATTCGGCGGGTCTGCATCCGGATGTGATCGCCACGATGAAGACCTATGCGCGCTTTTCGAAAACCGAGCTTGTGGAAGTGCCGCTTGCCGAAGACGGCCGCACCGATTGTGCCGCGCTTGAAGCGGCGCTTGCGGGCAGCGCGGGCTTCTTTGCCGCACAGCCGAACTTCATGGGCTGCCTGGAAGATATGGCGGCGCTTGCGGAGCTGACGCACGCAGCGGGCGGGCTGCTTGTCTCCTATGTGAACCCGATCACGCTCGGCCTTCTGAAGCGCCCGGCCGCGTACGGTGTGGATGTTGCCATCGGCGACGGCCAGCCGCTCGGCCTCCCGCTTTCGTTCGGCGGGCCGTATGTGGGCTTTATGGCTGCAACCGAAAAGCTTGTGCGCAACCTGCCCGGCCGCATTGCGGGCGAGACCGTGGATGCGGACGGCACGCGCGCCTATGTGCTCACCCTGCAGGCGCGCGAACAGCATATCCGCCGCGAGAAGGCGTCTTCCAACATTTGCTCGAACCAGATGCTTTGCGCTGTGACGGCAAGCATTTACCTTGCGCTGATGGGCCCTGCGGGCATGCGCGAGGTGGCGGAACAGAACCTGCAGAAAGCGCATTATCTTGCCGATGGCATGAAGCAGATCAAAGGCGTGAAGCTGCGCTATGCTGACACCCCGTTCTTCAACGAATTTGTTGTGGAATATGAAAAGGATGCGGAGCTTGTGAACGAAGCGCTTAAGCGCCGCGGCATCATGGGCGGCGTTCCGCTTTCGCGCTTCTGCAAAACGGATGCCAAGGGCGCGCTCTGGTGCGCGACCGAATGCAATACGCGCGATGAGATCGACCTTGTTCTCAACGTGCTCATGGAGGTGCTTGCCTGATGCGTTGTGCTTATCCGCTTTTATTTGAACGTTCCATGCCGGGCCGCCGGGGGGCGGATCTTCCCGCGCTGGATGTCCCCGCACTGGAAGGCATTTTGCCGGAATCCCTTGTGGCTTCAGAGCCGCTGCCCCTGCCGGAGCTTGCGGAGGTGGACGCTGTGCGCCACTATACGAACCTTTCCCGCCGCAATTTCGGTGTGGATAACGGGTTCTATCCACTCGGTTCCTGCACGATGAAGTATAACCCCAAAATCAACGAGGAAGTTGCGCCGCTGTTCAACGACCTGCATCCGCTTGCGGATCAGGACTGCGCAGCGGGAGCCATACGCATGATGCACGAGCTGGAGCAGGCGCTTTGCGAGATCGCGGGATTTGATAAATTCACGCTGCAGCCTGCGGCGGGCGCGCACGGCGAACTGACGGGCCTCATGCTCATAAAAGCATATCACGACATGCGGGAGGACTATGCGCGCAACGTCATTATCGTGCCGGATGCAGCGCATGGCACCAACCCGGCCTCTGCCGTGATGGCAGGCTTCAAAACGCGGGAGATCAAGAGCGCGCCGGATGGCGGCATTGACCTTGACGCGCTGCGTGCGGCCGTCGGACCGGATGTGGCCGGCCTGATGCTTACCAACCCTTCCACGTTGGGCCTGTTTGAAGCCAACATCGAAGAAGTTGCCAAGATTGTCCACGCGGCGGGCGGACTGCTGTATTACGACGGAGCGAATCTGAACGCCATCATGGGCGTGGTGCGCCCGGGCGATATGGGCTTCGATGTAATGCACATTAACCTGCACAAAACGTTTTCCACTCCGCACGGCGGCGGCGGCCCCGGCGCGGGCCCGGTCGGTGTGAAGAAGGCGCTCATCCCGTTCCTGCCCTATCCCGTTGTAATGGAAGGGGAGGATGGCGCCCTTTCGCTTGATTACGACAGGCCGCTGTCCATCGGCAAGGTGCGCGGCTATTATGGCAGTTTCAGCGTGCTCGCAAAGGCATATGCCTACATCCTGAGCCTTGGCGGGCGCGGCCTCCGGGAAGCCAGTGAAAACGCCGTGCTCAATGCGAACTACATCATGAACGCTTTGCGCGGAGAGTATGCCATTGCGCACGACCGCATCTGCATGCACGAATGTGTCATCGCGCCCACGGAGGAAATGCTTGCAAACGGTGTGCATACAACAGATATCGCCAAGACGCTCATTGACTTCGGATACCATCCGCCAACGATCTATTTCCCGCTGATTGTCCATGAGGCGATGATGATCGAGCCCACGGAATCCGAAAGCCGTGAAACGCTCGATGCGTTTATTGCGGCCATGAAGGAGATCGCGCGCATCGCCCGCGAAAATCCGGAGGCGCTGCATCAAACGCCCGAAACCACGCCCATCGGCAGGCCGGACGAGGTGCAGGCCGCACGCAAGCCCGTTCTGCGCTGGAAGGACGGAAAATAAGGGAATGATTTTGTGGGAGAACGGAAGCTGTTCTCCCACTTAATTTATATAATACACATAGATGGCGACGACGAATTTGACGCTGCTGCTCGTGTAAGCAGAAAAATGAGGAGGGCAAGGATGTGAACGCGAGCGATGCTGTGGGCGAGGCCATCTTCTTTCTGCTCCTGCTGTGTTGGCTGGTTTTGCTCCCCGCATGGACATATCGGGACGCAAAGAAGAACAGCTTTAACCCGAAGCTTTGCCTTCTTCTGGTTTTGTTTTGCCCGGAGGGATTTTCTTCTATCTGTTTTACAAAAGCCGCAACAAGCGACTCTGAGCGCGGAGCCTTCCGCCTGGATGCGGTGCCTTTTCCGGAAAAACGATTAACTTGACACCAGCATGATTTGTGCTATGATATCCCATGCTGAATCAAGCAATTTTGCCGGAAACAAGGATTTGCTGAACTATGCTGAAAAGTGCGTCGCTGTTCCGTTCTCTGAACCGGAACGATAATACTTCACTTGACATGACCACGTGCCCGCTGTGGAGCAGTATTATCCGCTTCAGCGTGCCGCTGATGATCTCGCAGGTTTTGCAGGTGCTCTTCAATATGGCGGATGTCGCCGTGGTGGGAAAGTTTTCCACCTCCGAAGCTCTGGGATCGGTTGGCTCCACATCTACGCTTATCATGCTCTTTACCGGGTTTCTGATCGGCATGGGCTGTGGTGTCAATGTGAAAGCGGCGCAGTATCTCGGGGCAAAAAGCAAAGAGGATTTGACGGAGACCATCCACACTTCGCTCATCCTCTGCACGGCGATCGGAGCTGCCCTTTCCGTAGTATGCTTTGCCTTTGCAGAGCCGATGCTTACCTTGCTCAACACAAAGCCGAACCTTCTGCCCGGCGCGGTACTTTACTTTAAAATTTATGCCCTTGGAATGCCTGCGCTCGGCATATTCAACTTCGGCAGCGCCGTTATGAGCGCAAACGGCGATACCCGGCGCCCGTTGATATACCTCACCGTTGCGGGCGTTTTAAACGTCATCCTCAACCTGTTTTTCGTCATCGTATGCCATATGGCGGCTGAGGGCGTGGCGATTTCAAGCGTGATTTCCCAGTATCTTTCCGCTGCGCTGATCCTGGTTCATATGTTCCGCGAAAAGGATGACTGCGGGCTGCGGCTTTCCAACCTCCGGCTGTACGAATTCCGTTCTGCCTCCGTGCTCCGTCTGGGGCTTCCTGCGGGCATTCAAAGTGCCATTTTTTCCATTGCCAATCTGTTCGTTCAGGTTGGTGTCAATTCGTTTGAATCCACCATGGTGGAAGGCAATGCAGCGGCTGCAAACGCGGACGCGCTGGTTTTTAACATCATGGCGGCATTTTATACGGCCTGTACCAGCTTTATGGGGCAAAACTGGGGTGCCGGGAAGCGGGAGCGCGCGCTGAAAAGCTACTTTATCAGCTTGACCTATTCCTTTGCTGCAGGCCTTGTTTTGGGTGGCCTGTTCCTGCTGTTTGGGGAAGGGTTCCTGTCTCTGTTTGCCAATGATGCCGCAGTGATAGATGCCGGTATGCAGCGCCTGCGCATCATGGGCTTTTCCTATGCGGTAAGCGCGTTTATGGATGCGTCCATCGCTGCCTCCCGCGGCATTGGCAAAAGCTTTGCTCCCACGGTAATCGTGATCCTCGGCTCCTGCGTTTTCCGCGTCGTGTGGATTTACACGGTTTTCGCGCATTTTAAAACCATACCGTCGCTGTATTTGCTGTATATTTTTTCCTGGACTATTACCGCCGCTGTGGAAGCTGCCTATTTTGCGGTGAGCTACCGCCGGGCCGTGAAGGCAAGCGGGGGCGCTGCATGAGAGAAGCCGGATAGGAATTCCGGCTTTGCGCGCGGCGCATGGTTCGCAAGGGCCGCAGCCCTTGATTCGCAATCCGGCTTCGGCGAACTGTGCGCCGAAACGGATGAACCCCTTGGGGGTTCGTACTTTGCGGCTTTTGCCGTCCGGGTGTGTTCGCGAGAGGCAAAAGCCGAGAAAAACTCGAAAAAGTGGCCAAAGACTATTTTTCCGACACAGAAAAGGGGCTTCCCGGTGGAAAGCCCCTTTTGCATATGGAATGTGTTCTGCTTTAACCGACGGCCTTGAGCACCATATACAGGCGCTGATAGGAATCGCCGGAGGAATCCGCACAGGTCATGAGGAGCATGAGCTTGTCGCTGCTGGTGGCGTTCGCAACCTTCATGCCGCGGTATGCGCTTGTGGCATACCGGAATTGGCTGTCAAGCCACTGCTGCTTCAGGTCCCCGGTGACAGTGGAGTTGAAGCAGTTGAGGTTCATGATCTTCTTGCGCGTGGAGGAGGAGGAAACGGTGCTCTTGTCGATCTCATAGAAGCAGACGAGCTGCCACTTCGACGCGCCGTTATAGTGGATGTTGAAGGTGGAAGTTTTGCAGTCGGCACAACTTGCGCTGCAACGCTTGGTGTAGTCGCACTTGGATTTTCCAAGCCATGCGTTCTGCACATGATGCAGTGCATGCAGGCCTGTCTGGCTTACGCGCATGTTGTGACCGGTGATGACGGCGATGGGGTCGTCATGGTAGCTCATGGCGTAAATGTAGTTCGTCTTGGAATCGTACTTGTTATAGCGGAAGTTGCCCTTGCTGTCCAGCGCGTTGCAGTAGATATAGGCGTTGATGTTCGTGCCGGCAACCTGAATGGTGCCCCAACGGTCGGACGTTGTTCCGGTGTACTTGGCATAACGGCGTGCACCAATGGTGTCCGCACCATTATTGCCCGGAGTTACCGGGTTCAGGGAATTATTATTGCTGTTGTTGTTACTGTTGCTGCCGGAGCTGACCTTTACATAATCGGCGGAAAGGTAGCCGGTGTAGCCGTTGTAGCGCACCTGATACCAACCGTTCGATTCACCGAGGATCTCCACGCTGGCATTCTTGGGAACTTTGGAGCAGCCGGATACCTTGGAATAGGAGGTGGAAGGGCCGGTGCGGAAATTGACGCTGCCGGTGGTGGTACCGGTGCCGATGGCCGCAGCGTTGTTGTTTTTATCCGGGTTGGTGGCATCTGCGCTGCCGGAGCTGACCTTTACATAATCGGCGGAAAGGTAGCCGGTGTAGCCGTTGTAGCGCACCTGATACCAACCGTTCGATTCACCGAGGATCTCCACGCTGGCATTCTTGGGAACTTTGGAGCAACCGGATACCTTGGAATAGGAGGTGGAGGGGCCGGTGCGGAAATTGATGTTGCCGGTGGTCACGCCCGTGCCGGTGGCTGCGGTATTGTTGTTGGTATTTGCATTGCTGCCGGAGGAAAGCTGCACATACTGGGAGGAGACATAGCCTTCTTTTCCGTCATAGGAAATCTTATAATAGCTGCCGCTTGCGTCCAGGATGGTAACGCTCACACCCTTGTTGAGCTTTGCAATGCGGGAGGAGCTGGAGGATGCGGACTTGCGCATGCTTACCCAGGAGCTGCAATTTACGATCGTTCCCGTGCGGGTCGTCTGCGTTTGTGTTGAACTGCTGCTGCCTGAAGAGGAGCCGCCTGTAATCGTTGTGCCGCCGACGTTGATGCCGGAACCGAGTACGACGGGCTTCGGCGCTGCAAGCGCAGAACCCGCGACGCCGAGCAGCGTGAGTGCCGCCAGTACAAGTGCGAGCACTTTCTTTGTTCTCATGTTTTGTAACCTTCCTTTCTTTACTTCCCGCCGGCTGCCGCGTTATTTGGCATCGCCGGTATGTTCGTTTGTTTTTGCAGTCGCTTCTTCCCGCCCGAATGAAAACGCATCTTCCGGCATTCTGCTGCCTGTCTGCCTGCTGCTTCCGCTGCTGCCGCGCTTTTTCGCTTCCTCTTCGGCTGCCTCGCGCGCCTTCTGCCGGTCGGTCATCACAACGCTGAACGCCATCATTCCGATGAGGGCAACAAGGCCCAGCACCCAGAGGAATCCGCTCAGGAAAGTGCCCACTTTTACGACTCCGAAAATTTCAAGCACGCCTTTTACGAGGAGCAGAAGGCCGGAAACAGCCGCAAGGATCCGCATCCAGAAGCGGTATTTTTCCGGAGAGCATTTGGGGTGCTCATTTTGCAGCAGTTTGCCTTTGCCAAAAATGGCAATCCAAAGAAGATAAAGGCCTGCCGCAGGGATAAAAAGGGAAAACACGTCGATTTCGGGCAATTCCATTTGGGGCATACGATAAAGTTCCTGCCTTTCTAAAATATACCAATGTGGGGTGTATTATACAAGCGCTTCCCCGGCTTGTTAACTCAATGTTTACAGATGCAGGGGAAGTGCTCCGCCGCGTTTTTACAGGCGCTTGAGCTTTGCGCCCTCACGCGTGTCCTCCACGGCAAAGCCCATGGCCTTAAGCGCTTCGCGCAGCTCGTCCGCGCGCGCCCAGTCTTTCGCTTTACGCGCCTCGATGCGCGCAAGGGCAAGCGCTTCCGCCTCTGTGTTCGGCTCCCCCTCGCTCACAACCGTGGCCTGCGTTTCCGCCTTTGCAAGCCGCTCCGCCTCCGCGCGCGCGCGTTCGGCAGCCGGCAGCAGGGAAAGGCCCAGCACGGCGTCAAACTCTCCGAGAAGCGCAAGCTTTGTTGCGGCGTTGGTTCCAAACTTCAGCACATCGTAAAGCACGGTCACGCCGAGGGAGGTGTTGAGGTCGTTGCCGAGCGCCTCGTTAAACTTTGCGCGCAGCGTTTCGGCCGCAGCTTCGTCGAACGCTTCACCGGCCTCCGGTTTCAGCGCCGCAATGCGGCTGATGAGCTTTGCATAGGTCGTTGCCGCGTTATCCAGGTTCTCATAGCTGAACACAAGCGACTTGCGGTAGTGCGATTGCAGGCAGAACAGGCGGTACACAAGGGGATCGTAGCCCTTCTGCTCCAAAAGCGAAACCGTAAGGAACTCTCCCTTGGATTTGCTCATCTTGCCTGAATTGGTGTTCAGGTGCAGCACATGAAACCAGTATTTACACCAGGGATGGCCGAGATACGCTTCGCTTTGCGCGATTTCGTTGGTGTGGTGGGGGAAGGCGTTGTCAATGCCGCCGCAGTGGATGTCAAGATCCTCCCCAAGATGCTTCATGCTGATGCCGGAGCATTCGATGTGCCAGCCAGGATATCCCACACCCCAGGGAGAATCCCACTTGAGCTCCTGATCCTCAAATTTGGACTTTGTGAACCAAAGCACGAAGTCTGCCTTGTTGTGCTTATTGTCGTCCGCCTCCACGCCTTCGCGCACGCCCACGGCAAGGTCTTCTTCCTTATGCTCGTTAAAGATGTAGTACTTATTGAGCTTCGAGGTGTCGAAGTAAATGTTGCCGCCCGCCTCGTAGGCATAGCCGCGTTCAATCAGCCGCTCGATCAGGCGGATGTATTCCTGAATGCAATTCGTTGCAGGTTCAACAACGTCCGGCCGCTTGATGTTCAGCTTCCGGCAGTCTTCGAAAAACGCGTCCGTATAGTATTTCGCGATTTCCATAACCGTTTTGTGCTCGCGCTTTGCGCCCTTGAGCATCTTGTCCTCGCCTGTGTCGGCATCCGAAGAAAGGTGGCCGACATCCGTAATGTTCATGACGCGCTTGACGTTGTAGCCGCAGTAGCGGAGATACTTCTCCAACACATCCTCCATGATGTAGGTGCGCAGGTTGCCGATGTGCGCGAAGTGATACACCGTGGGCCCACAGGTGTACATCTTTACGATGTCCGGATGGTTGGGGATGAATTCCTCTTTCCTGCGCGATGCGGAGTTATAGAGCTGCATGAATCCTCCTTCAAAAAGCGTTGCCGCTGAATTTTCAATTTATTATTATACCACGCCGGAGTAACCATTGCCAACCGCGAGTTCTTCCGCAAGCCGCACGGCAGCTGCGACGGAAAGGCGCTCCCGCGCATCAACCTGATAATCTACGCAGGCGTTGCGCACTGCGGCGGGGTCGACTGCCGAACCGCGCTGGGAGAGCAGCGCCTCCACCATTTCGGCAAATTCCGCCAGTTTTGGATAGAAAAACCAAACCGTTTTCACGATGCCGCAATCCGGCTCGGCGGCGCGCGCCGTCACAACCGGCAGCACGTTTGCAGGGAAAGAAAACGCAGAACGGCGCTCAAACAGCGTGCGCACATCACCCGAAGCGGGGTCTGCGTCATCCAGCAGAAGCAGGAAACGCAGCGGCTGCGCCGCAAGCGCAGCGATCAACGCATCCGCATCAAACGGAGTGCCGTGGGGAATGAGCACGATGCGCAGCTCCGGAAGCTCTTCGGCCAGACTCAATGCAAGCGCCGTTTTCCCCGTGCCGGCAGGCCCCGCGAGCAGCACCGGCTCCGCCGTTTCGCCGCGCATGAAGCGAATGGCATGCTCCGTGAGCGCGCTGCGTTCCGGTTCAAGGAAGGGAAGCGCGCAATACCGGCCTGCATGTTGGGAGAAGGGGAGGAGCACATTTTGTTTCACGTGAAACAATCTGTCCTTTAAAAACGGCGCACAGCCATAGGCTGCGAAGAAATTCCAAAGATCATCGCAAAGCGCCCGCCAATCCGGCGTTTCGAGCAGGCGGATATAGACCTCTTCAAGCGCTTCGTCCGAAACAAAGGCGTCGCGAAGTTCCATTTCACCATACTGCCAGGAAAGCCATTCGCTCTCCGGCGGCATGGAGGAAAGAAAGGGCGCAGGCGCTTCGGGTTCCTGCTGAGGCTTTGCGTTCGCCGCCGGAGCGGGGCGAACGCTGCCGCCGGACCACACAGCGGAGGACATCAGGGAGATGTTGTCCTTTGCGTGGCGCGGCTTGAGCTGCAGCTCCCGGTGCCGCTCGGCCGCCATGCGGTACAGGTGCGCGCCTGAGAGCGTTGCAAGCTCGCCAAGGATCGCAAGATCCGCGCGCATTGCAATGCGTTCCGCCTCCTCCATGCGGCCATCCGCCGCCATAACGGCAAAGGCATGCGGGCGTTCGATCACAAGCCAAAGAAGATAATCAAGCCAAAGGTCCCCGCTGACGCGGCGTGCGCCGGAGGAAAGAAGCGATGCCGAAAGCGCATGATAACAGGAAAGCGCACCGAGCGTATCTCCCGCATGAATGGCGGAAGCTGCGGCAAGAAGTCGTGCGAGCGGGGCGCACTCCCGTGCGTCCTGCAGAATTGTTAAGCGCGGAATGAGGCTGGCGATGCGTTCTACGCCTTCAGCGGGGGCGCATTCGCGGAAACTGAACATGGTGGTTCCCTCCTTCGGAGTGTTGGCGTGCTGCGGCGCGCGGTTGGCAATCGCGAAGTGCATGCCGGCATTGTTTCACGTGAAACGTTCCCGTGTGGCTGCAGGAACGTTTCTCCCCGCGATCCAACGATAATGATATTGTCCGTTGTGTGCCGGAAAATGTCAATTGTTATTTGCTTCGTCCCGCAACGGATGATATACTTATTTTGCTTTTGCGCATAGTATGAAAGTGAAGAGCATAGTTTATTGGAAGGGCTTTATTGATGGAAAAGAAGATCATCCTGACAGGCGGCGGTTCCGCCGGCCATGTAACGCCGAACTTGGCGCTTTTGCCGCAGCTGTTGGCGGAAGGCATCGAAGTGCACTACATTGGCACGGCGGACGGCATTGAGCGCACGATCCTTTCGGAGCGCAAGGACGTCACATACCATATCATATCCTCCGGCAAGCTGCGCCGGTACTTTTCCTGGAAGAATTTTACGGACCCGTTCCGCGTAATGCGCGGCCTGTTTCAGGCGCGCCGCGTGATGCGGGAAGTGAAGCCGGCCGCGGTGTTTTCAAAGGGCGGCTTTGTTTCTGTGCCGGTGGTGATCGCGGCGCACGGCAAGCATATCCCCGTTGTGACGCATGAATCGGACTACACGCCGGGCCTTGCAAACAAGATCAACGCGAAGTTCGCGGATAAGATTTGTGTAACGTTTGAGGATACGCTTGCGCATGTGGGTGCAAAGGGCGTGCATACAGGCACGCCGATCCGCCCGGAGCTTTATCAGGGAGACAAGGAGCGCGGCCTGGCGTTCCTGGGTTTCAACGATAAAAAGCCTGTCCTGCTTATCATGGGCGGGAGCCTTGGCGCATCTGTGGTGAACGATGCAGTGCGCGCGGCGCTGCCGAAGCTTTTGATAAGCTACGATATTGTGCATCTTTGTGGGAAGGGCAAGGTGGAGGAACGGCTTAATCAGCCGGGCTACCGCCAGTTTGAATACGTTAACGAGGAGCTGCCGGATGTGCTTGCGGCAACGGATGTCGTGGTTTCGCGTGCGGGCGCGAACGCGGTATTTGAATTTCTCGCGCTTTCCAAGCCCGCGCTGCTCATCCCTCTGCCGCGCTCCGCGAGTCGGGGGGATCAGATCCTCAATGCAGGATATTTTGCGCGCAAGGGATTTGCGATGGTGCTGGAGCAGGAGTCGCTCACGCCGGAAACGCTGCTTGACGCGGTAAACGACTTGTATGACAGGCGGCTTTCCTTCATTGCTACGATGAGTGCGGAGCCCCTTGCAGACGGAACGGACGAGGTGCTTGCGGTGATCCGCAACGCAATGAAGAAGGAGTAAGGGGAAGGAGAAACCATGCGGGAACTAACGAAAGAGCAGGTTCGGCAGCGCCTTGCCGCACCCAACGGCTCTGAACTGCTGTTTGGGGAGGCGGAGGCCGCATTTGGAGCGGCGTGGGCGCTGTTTGCGGAGGAAGGGAACGCCGCGGCTTGCGCGTTCCTGTGCCGCTGTGCAAAGCGGCAGGCGTATGCGGCGCGCATCGGCGCGCTTTTGGGGGAGGACCGCACGGCGCTGCATGCGGCGCTGCGTTCGGATGCGCCGAAGCTTCGGAAGAATGCGGCGCGCCTTGCGGGCGCGCTTGCTGATGCGCGGGATGTTCCTGCGCTTGTTTCGGCGCTTGCAGCGGAAGGGCAGCGTTTTGTGCGCCCGTCGCTCCTGCTTGCGCTTGGCGCATGCGGCGGGGAAGAAGCGAAGGCAGCCCTTGATGCTTACACCGTTGCCCCGCCTGTGGACGCGGGGGAAGAACGCCATGCGCGGGAGGAAGCCGAGGCGCTTGCTTCTGCAAGAAAAAGCTTCCTGCACCTTTCAAAGCATGCGTTTTCAGGCCTGCCGAAGGCCTATGCGCTGGAACTGCGCACGCCGGACAAGCTGGAGGGTTCACTTGTATATGAGCTTGCGCAGCATGGGATTGCGCCTGCTGCGACAGAGCCGGGCGCGGTTTCGGTAACGGCACGGGATCTTGCGCCGTTGCTTGCGTGCCGCAGCTTCTTTGAACTGCTGTTTCCTGTTGCACGAAAAGCATCCGCCGTGCCGGAACTGATTGCACGGCATGCGGGCGCGTTCCTGCGGGAACTCCTGCCGGCGGCGCATGCGGGAGAGCCGCCGTTTGGTTACCGCATTGAAGTGCGTGGGGAAGACGCAGACCGGGCGGCGCTTGCGAAGGCTGTCGCTGCAAAGCTGGACGGCGGGCTGCTTGTGAATGCACCGGGGAATTATGAAGCGGAACTGCGGATTGAGCTCCGGCGCAATGGAAGCGCGGATGTGTTCGTGAAGCTGTACACGATTCCGGATGACCGTTTTGCCTACCGCGTGGGAGCGCTGCCCGCATCCATCCATCCTGCAACGGCGGCTGCCGTGCTGCGCTATGCGCGGGCATATTTAAGGGAAGGCGCGCGCGTGCTCGACCCTTGCTGCGGCAGTGGGACGCTGCTGATCGAGCGCGGAAAGCTTACGGAAACAGGATCGCTTACAGGTGTGGACATTGCGCATAAGGCAATTGATATCGCGCGCGAAAACGCTGCGGCAGCGGATTCTTCCGCGAAGTTCATCTGCAACGACTGCCTGCGTTTTGAGGCGAAGCGCAAATATGATGAGGTGATCGCCAACCTACCGTTTGGCAACCGTGTGGGTACGCATAAAAACAACGAGCGCCTGTATGCCGCAATGTTGGATAAACTTCCGGAATGGCTCATGCCGGGCGGCGTAGCCCTGCTTTATACGATGGAATTTACGCTGCTCAAAAAACTTGTGCGCGAACGGCCGGGGCTTGCACTCATCACCGAAACGCGTACGGAGGCGGGCGGGCTGCTTCCAGGTGTGTTTCTGCTGCGCATTGGGCGGTAAAGCGCAGGTGAAAGAGCTTAATTATCATTGCGATAGAAAATATCTATTAAAATCAAGAAAAATAAAGTTTTATTTACATAAACATTGAAGTTTCTCAATGCTGGATGGTATAATAGTGCCGAATAAATGAAACGATGATTGGGGACGGACATGCCGAAATTCATTACACCAGAGGAGGCGGTAGCGCGTATCCCGCATGGGGCGACGCTCATGGTCGGCGGGTTTATGGGCTGCGGAAACGCGCATACGCTTGTAACTGCGCTTGCGAACAGCGGAAAGGGTGAGTTTACGCTGATCTGCAACGATGGCGCGGTTTTGAACGGGCCGGACGGCAGCGAGTGCTATGGCGTTGCAAAGCTGATCCGCAACCGGCAGGTGAAACGCCTGATCGCAAGCCACGTGGGCCTGAACCCTGAAGTCGGCCAACAAATGAACGAGGGTTCACTTCAGGTGGATCTGATCCCGCAGGGCTCCTTTGCGGAGATGATCCGTGCGGGCGGTGCGGGCCTTGGCGGTGTGCTTACGCCCACGGGCGTTGGGACGCCTGTGGAGGATTCACCGCTTGTGTACTCTGCCGTAGAGCTGGAAGGCAAGCGCTACCTGATGATGCGCCCGCTGCGCGCGGAATTCGCGCTTGTTTCCGGCTATTATATCGACAGAAAAGGGAATATCTGGTACAGAGGTACCACGCGCAATTTCAACCATGTCATGGCGCTTGCGGCGGATACCGTGATTGCCGAGGCGGATTACATCGTAGAATGTGGGCAAATTGCACCGGAAAATGTCGTGACGCCGGGCATTCTTGTGGATTACGTTGTGCAGAAAAGGAGAAGAACGCTATGAACCGGGAGGAAACCAGAGCTTTCATCGCCAAGCGTGCCGCACGTGAACTGCATAACGGCGATGTCGTGAACCTCGGCATCGGAGTACCATCGCTTGTCTCCGCTTATCTGCCGGATGATGTCCGCGTGACGCTCCATGCAGAGGACGGCATTGTGGACGAGGGGCCGTGGCCGGATCCTTCCAATACGGAACCGGGCTATATTATCGACGCCAGCGGCCGGCCAACAAGCGCGCTTCCGGGCGGCTCGTATATCGATTCCTCTCTTTCCTTTGCGCTCATGCGCGGCGGTCACATCGATTGCACCGTACTCGGTGCGCTGCAGGTGGATGCGGAGGGCAACATCGCAAACTGGATCATCCCCGGCAAGCTCGTGCCCGGAATGGGGGGGGCAATGGACCTTGTGATCGGCGCAAAGCGCGTCATCGTCGCTATGGAACACACGGTCAAGGGGGCGCCAAAGATCATGAAGCGCTGCACGCTGCCGCTGACCGCAGTCGGGTGCGTGAACCTGATCATCACAAACATGTGCGTGCTGGAGGTTACGCCGGAAGGCCTGCTTATGACCGAAATCAACCCGGAGTACACCGTGGCCGAGGTGCAGGCCGCAACAGAGGCGGAGCTGATCGTATCGCCGAACTTAAAATCTATGGCATCGTAAGAGCAAAACACAAAAGACCGGAGGGGGAAGGGTTGCAAAGCTTTAGGCAGCTCTTCTCCTTTCTTTTGCTTTCCGTTCATAAACGCTTATGCTGCGGCGTGGAACAGCGTGCACGCAAGGGCGCGCAAACGCGTGGAACGGCTTTGTTTACATACAGACAGGAGTGTTATTAAAAGAACGATATAATTTAAAAAAACATTATTGAGTTTTCACGCGAACAGATGCTATAATGAAATCCAATCTGCTGGGAGCGAATTTTTGACCCGCAACATACAAAGAAAAGAATATGGAGAAGGACAGTTTATGAAAAGAGTCATTGCCGTGCAGGACGCGGTTGCAATGATCCCGGAAGGTGCAACGATCATGATTGGCGGTTTCATGGGGTGTGGAAATACACATGGGATTCTGGACGCACTTGCGCGTAGCGGGAAAGGCGGTTTCACGGTGATCTGCAACGATGGAGCCATGCTTCAGGGCCCGGATGGAAGCGAATGCTATGGCGTTGCAAAGCTGATTCGCAACCGCCAGGTAAAGCGGTTGATCGCAACGCATGTTGGGCTCAATCCCGAGGTTGCGCAGCAGATGAACGAAGGGACGCTGCAGGTCGATCTTCTGCCCCAGGGTTCCTTTGTGGAGATGATCCGCGCGGGCGGCGCAGGCTTGGGCGGCGTGCTGACGCCGACCGGATTCAGCACGATTGTGGAGGATTCGGAATTCGTTCATTCCGTGGTGGATGTGGATGGAAAATCCTACCTGCTGATGCGCCCGCTGCATGCCGATGTTGCGCTGATTTCCGGCTATGAGGTGGATCACTACGGCAACATTTGGTATAAGGGAACTACGCGCAACTTTAACCAGGTTATGGCGATGGCGGCAGATCTGGTGATTGTGGAAGCGGACAACCTTGTGGAGGCAGGCACGATTAAACCGGAAAACGTGATGACGCCCGGCATCGTTGTGGACTTTATCGTGGATGGAGGAGAAGCGCTGTGAACCGTGAAGAGATCAAACCATTTATCGCAAAGCGTGTGGCAAAGGAACTGCACGATGGCGACGTCGTAAACCTTGGCATCGGCCTGCCCACGATGGTGCCGGCTTTCCTGCCGGAAAACGTGCATGTCACGCTGCATGCGGAAAACGGCATCATCCATGCCGGCGGACATCCCGGCGAGGAAGCCGAACCTGCCTATGTCGTGGATGCGGGCGGAAAGCCTGCTTCCGTTCAGACGGGCGGCGCATTTATTGATTCTTCAGTTTCCTTTTCGCTCATCCGCGGCGGGCATATTGACTGCACGGTGCTCGGCGCGCTGGAGGTGGATGAAAAGGGAAACCTTTCAAACTGGATTATCCCGGGCAAGATCGTACCGGGAATGGGTGGTGCAATGGACCTTGTCATCGGTGCAAAGAAGGTCATCGTTGCCATGGAGCATACCGCCAAAGGGCGCCCGAAAATTTTGAAGCAATGTACGCTTCCATACACTGCGGTAAACTGTGTTGACTTGATTGTCACGGAGATGTGTGTGATCCGGGTCACGGATGGCGGGCTTGTGCTGGAGGAGATTAATCCGGAATTCACCGTGGCCGATGTAGCGGCAGCAACCGAAGCGGAGCTGACCGTATCGCCCAACCTGAAGCCGATGGCATAAAAACGCAAAAGCGTCCGAATAAAGCGAGTGTTTCACGTGGAACATTCGCTTTTTTGTTGAACGTCTGATATACTGGAAATACAGACCGTTGAATGGAATTGAATAAGTGGCCTGTGGTACCACAGAGGGGGTAAGCGCAGAGGCAAAGCATCTAGCAGGCGACGTTAATAGACAAATCACAGAGCGCGGAACGACCTGCTTTTATAGAAAACTGATACGCGTGCCATATAGATAATGCACAATCAAAAGGAGCAAGGAGCATGGAATGATTATAAAAAACGAATTTCCTATTTTGGAGCGTAGCACTGAATCGCATGCTGTCATCAATCCACAAGCATCGGGGGAAACGTTCCCTCGCCTATGTGTAATTGCGTTTTTTGAAGAAGCCATTGCTGCTGTGATCCAGAAACATGAATCAAGAAAAATAGGCACATATCCTTCGGAAATGAAAGAGTTCAATGTTTATCAACTGAAATACTATGGCACAGAACTATGCATTGTTCAGGCAGTTGTGGCTTCTGGTTCAATTGCAATGATGGCAGACTGGTTATACGGTAAAGGGGTCGAGATTATTCTTTGCTGTGGGGGATGTGGTGTATTAGATGCCATTCCGGCTGGAGATGTAATTTTACCGGTTCGTGCACTGAGAGATGAAGGGGCATCCTATAAGTACTTGGCAGCATCTCGCTTTATTGAGTTGCAAGCTTGGCCAATAAAGGCGATTAAAAAAGTTTTGGAACAACACAAAATTCGATACATCGAATGTACCACATGGTCGACAGACGGATTCTATCGAGAAACAAGAGAAATGATCGAATACAGAAAGGCCGAGGGATGCAAGGTGGTTGAGATGGAATGTGCTACTGTGGCTGCTGTTGCACAGTATAGAAACAAAGGTTTCGGTCAGGTTCTTTATAGCGGTGACATGCTTTCGGGTAGTGAGCCCTACAACGACAGAGGATGGTATTGTAATTTTTCGGCACGAGAAAAATTGTTGTGGATTGCAATGGAAGCATTGCGCTTATTGTGAGCATATGGAAGAGCCATAAGCACGTTTCGTATAAAACAACGGCTAAAGTGTTGAAAAATGTCAAGAAGCAATGGAATTTTCCTACTATGCTGCTCACCGTTCTGCAAATACGAATGGCAATAAAGTTCTTCAAAAAAGTGGGCATACGCTTTCTCGGCAATTTTGAGTATGTTTCACGTGAAACATACCTTCTTTTTTTCGTCCTTTCGTTGTGTTCGCCGCATGCATATATTATAATGGGAACGTGAGACAAGCCGCGCGCCACGCGAATTTTTGGGAATTATGCTGTTTGGACGCGCTTTTTGAGATTTGAACCATCAAAGGAGCAAGCAATGGGCAAAATCATCGCGATTGCAAACCAGAAGGGCGGCGTCGGCAAAACGACGACGACCGTCAACCTTTCCGCCTGCGTAGCAGAGCGGGGAAAACGTGTGCTGTGTATCGACATTGACCCGCAGGGCAATTGCACAAGCGGCGTGGGCGTGGATAAGGAAGCGCCGGAATACAGCGTTTATGATGTGCTGATCAACGGCGTGCCCGCAGGCGAGGCGGCCGTACCTGCGGCGGTGGAAAACCTGTTTGTGATCCCGGCGCGCAAGGAACTTTCGGGCGCTGAAGTGGAGCTTGTGAATACGATGGCGCGTGAAACGGTGCTCAAACGTGCGCTTGCGGGCGTGCGTGGGGAGTACGATTATATTTTCATCGATTGCCCGCCGTCGCTCGGGCTTTTGACGGTGAACGCGCTCACGGCGGCGGACACGCTGCTTGCGCCCATCCAGTGCGAGTATTATGCGCTTGAAGGGCTTTCGGACCTCATGAACACTGTGAAGCTTGTCCGCGCACATCTGAATCCGCGGCTTGACGTGGAAGGCGTGGTGCTCACGATGTTTGATGCGCGCACGAACCTTTCCGAACAGGTGGTGCATGAGGTCAAGAAATTCTTTAAGAACAAGGTATATAACACCATCATCCCGCGCTCGGTGCGCTTGGGGGAAGCGCCGAGCTTCGGTCTGCCGATCAACAAATACGACCCGAAAAGCGTGGGGGCGAAAGCATATGCTGCGCTTGCAGACGAGCTGATCGCAAAGGATGAAGGGAAGGGGAAGGAATAAACAATGGCGATGAAAAAAGGCCTTGGGCGCGGGCTGGATGCGCTCCTTGGGGATTATACGGCAGCGCCGCCGGAAGGCGTGCGGCAGACAGATGTTTATCTGATTGATACCAACGCGGATCAGCCGCGCAAAACGTTTGATGAGGAAAAGCTCAAAGAACTAGCGGACAGCATCGCGCGGCACGGCATGGTGCAGCCGATCATCGTGCGGCAAAACGGCGAACGTTTTGTGATCGTCGCGGGGGAACGCCGCTTCCGCGCGGCGCGCCTTGCAGGGCTTACGCAGGTTCCGGTGATCGTCAAAGCGCTCGACGATGCAGAGGTGATGGAAGTGGCGCTCATTGAAAACCTGCAGCGCGAAAACCTGAACCCCATCGAGGAAGCGGCAGCCATTCGTTTCCTGATGGAACAACACGACCTTACGCAGGAAGAAGTGGCAAAGCGCCTCGCGAAAAGCCGCCCGGCCATTGCAAATTCGCTGCGCCTTTTGAATTTGGACGACGGCGTGCAGGACTATGTGCGTGAGGGCAAGCTTTCCGCAGGCGCGGCGCGGGCGCTCGTTGCCGTGAAGGACGCGCGCAAACAGCGCACGCTTGCGCAGGAGGCTTCCCTGCGCGGCCTTTCGGTGCGCGAGGTGGAGCGCCGCGCACATGCAGCCAACAACGAGGAAGAAATCCGGCGCATGAAGGCCGAGCAAAAGGCGGAGGCCACCCGTGGGTGCAGCTCAAACGATCTTTATGCCGCGCAGGAGCAGCTGCGGGAACGCCTTGGCACGCGGGTTGCCATCAATGGCACGGAAGAACAGGGGAAGCTTGTGATCGAATATTATTCCAAGGATATGCTTGAAGGGCTGTATGAGCTGCTGATGCGCCAGGGCTGAGTTTGGAAATTTAAAAAATCTGTTGGAAATATTTACAAATTCGCAACCAATCCGCCTCCGGAATCGTCTATACTGAAGATGGGACATGCACATCACAGAGACGGACGGAGGTATTCCTTTTTATGAAAAAATGGGGGGTCATTTTCATAACGGCATTCCTGCTCGCCGCATTGTTTGGCGCTTGCAAGGGCAGCGGGCAAACGCTTTCCTGCACGGTGACTGAGGTGTATGAAAACGCCGTAATGGTTACCTGTGCGGAGGAAAGCGAGGGCTTTGCGCAAGGGGAAAAAGTTTATGTTTCCTGCGAAACTATGCCCGCGCTCGCGCCTGGGGATGCGATTCGCGTCACATTCAGCGGGCAGGTGATGATTTCCGAACCTGCGCAGATCGTTGCGGAGAAAATCGAGCTGCAATAAATCAAACGCCGTCCTCCGGGAAATGCTCCCGAAAGAGCGACAGGCTTGCGGCGCGGAGCGCGTCTGTATAAGCGTCATAGCGGGCGAGCAGGGCGCTGGCCTCCGGCGTAAGGCGCGCGCCGCCGCCATGCTTGCCGCCGGTGGAGGAATCAAGCAGAGCGAAGCCGAGCGCGGCTTCGCTTTCTTTTGTAATGCGCCAGGCCTTGGAATAGGCCATGCCCATTTCGGCAGCAGCTTTGCGCAGGGAATGCAGTGCGTCCACATGGCGCAGCAGCATTGCAATGCCCGGGCCGAATGCCTTTGTATCGCCCGCGAAAACGCGGATGGCAAGGACGGGGCGGAGCTTCGGGTTTTCCATAACGACAATCCTTTCGCGGTTCTTTCCTGCATTATAGCATAAAATAGGGGAAATTTGAGGCATTTCCCGGGAAATAAACAGGCCGCCGGAGCCGGATGAAACCCATGAGGGTTTCGCACCTTGCGGCGTTTGCCGCCCGGGGGCAAAGAGAGAGGCAAACGCTGTGAAAACTCAAAAAAGTGGCCGCTGCCACTTTTTCGAATTCGGTCGCCTTTTTGAATCCGTTTCGCTTAGTCCACACGCCGGATATCCGCGCCGAGCGCACGCAGCTTTTGCTCAAAGAACTCATAGCCCCGGTCTACGTATTCAATGTTGTGCACCTGGCTTTCGCCTTCTGCCGCGAGCGCCGCAACGATAAGCGCAGCACCCGCGCGCAAATCCGTTGCAAACAACGGCGCGCCGGAAAGCTGCTCTACGCCTTCGATCATGGCCGTGCGTGCGTTGAGCGTAATGGTTGCGCCCATGCGCTGCAGTTCCGCCACATGGTTAAAACGATCCTCAAAGATGTTTTCCACAATGAAGCTGTTGCCCTGCGCCGTGGAAAGATACGCCATCATGGGCTGTTGGAGGTCCGTTGGAAATCCGGGATACGGCAGGGTCTTGATGTTCACTGCCCGCGCCCTTCCCGTGCTGCTCACGCGGATGAAAAATTCCCGGCCGTCATCCCCTTCGATGACCTGCGCGCCGCTTTCCATCAGCTTCGCGGAAATGGCCTCAAGGTGCGTGGGAATCACGTTGTTGATCACAACGTCCCCATGGGTTGCAGCGGCAGCGATCATGAAGGTGCCGGCTTCGATTTGGTCCGGAATGATGGCATAGGTGCAGCCGTGCAGCTTTCTGCCGCCGTTGACGCGGATCACATCCGTGCCCGCGCCCTTAACGGATGCGCCCATCATGTTGAGGAAGTTTGCAACATCCACAACATGTGGCTCCTTTGCAGCGTTGGAGATGATCGTTTGCCCTTCTGCGCCGACTGCCGCGAGCATAATGTTGATCGTCGCGCCAACGCTGACCACATCAAGGTAAATTTCCGCTCCGGTAAGCTTTTGGGCATGTGCCTTCACGATGCCGCGCTCAATGACCACCTTCGCGCCGAGCGCGCGCATGCCTTTAATGTGTTGGTCAATGGGTCTTTGGCCGATGGAACAGCCCCCCGGCAGCGCGATTTCCGCATGGCCATAGCGGCCGAGCATCGCCCCAAGAAGATAATACGAAGCGCGCAGGCGGCTCACCATATCAAACGTGACCGCATGCGTGTTAATTTTTTTGGGGTCAATCCGCATCGCGCCATCCGGCGTAAACTCCACATCCGCGCCCATATGCTGGAGAATCTGCTCCAGGATCCGTACATCCTCGATCTGCGGCAGGTTCTCCACAAGGCAGCTTTCTCCCGCCAGAATAACCGCGGGGATGATCGCTACCGCAGCGTTTTTCGCACCGCTGATGGTCACGCTGCCTTCCAGCCGGTGCCCGCCGTTTATCACATAATGCGCCATAGGTTCTCCTTCATGTTGTTTTGCCGGGCGTCTCAGTGCTTGCAGCCGGCGCAGCTCGCACAGCTTCCGCTGCAGCCGCCCTGCCCTGCACGCACGCACTTGCCCTCATAGGCACGCTCGGTTTCGCCGCCGCATTCTGGACATTTTACTTTGTTCAGCGCGGCAGGGGAGACCAACTCATCAAACACCTTGCCGCAGGCTTTGCAGCGGAATTTCAAAAGCGCCATGCTTTCACCCTCTTTTCCGTATAGATATCAGTGCCAAACTTTATTGTATCATCCCACGCGCGTTACGGCAAGCGGCGCGCATCTGCGTCAATCAAGGTAATAACGGGGATTATAGGCAATTCCGTCGATCCGAAGCTCGAAGTGCAGGTGCGGCTCCTTGCAGTTGCCGCTGCTGCCGAGCGTGCCGATGGCATCCCCCGCTGAAACGGCATTCCCAATCGCAACAGAGGCCGAAGCAAGGTGCGCATAGCGCGTCACAAATCCGTCCCCATGGTCGATCTCCACCATGAGGCCGTATCCGCCGCGTTCGATTGCGCTCACAACCGTGCCGGCGCAGGCGGCATATACCGCATCGCCTTCCGCACCGCTGTAATCGAGGCCAAGGTGAAGCACACCCGCGCGCTGGCCGTAGTTGGATTCAATGCGGCCGCGCTCCGTCGGGTGCCGGAATGTGAGCGCACCGGCATCCTTCCCGCGCTCGCCTTCCCGTTTCCCGGGTTCCGCATCCGCCTCCACTTTTTGCGTGCCCTCGCGTACGCACGCATCCACAGCCTCGCGCGCCGTAACCGTCACGGTTTCCGGCTTTCCCTGTTCCGTGCCGTTTAAGAAGGTGCGCGTGGTGACGGTGTGCGTTTCACCGTTCACCCCATACCGCACGATAATCCGCGTCCCCGCAAGGAGCGTTTCGTCCTTTTCGGATACGCTTTCATGCGGGGTATGGGACACAATTTCCTCCGTGAGTGTGGAATGTACGGCAAGCGGCGTATCCGGGCCCGTCAGCAGTGCAAAAAGGGCGTCCATGGTAATGTCCTCCGCCTCCGGATACATGGCTGCGGACTCAAAGGTGATCTCATTTTCCACGGTGGTTTCCAGCGTGCCGCCGCCCAGAATCTGCAGTTCAAACCAGGCGAGCGCCTCGCGCTCGGCCGACTCAGCGGCTTCCCGGCTTGCAAGCACGCCAAGTGGCACGCCATCCACCACGAAGGCCGTGCGTTCATACTCCGCTGCGTCCGGCGTTTGCGCGGGCAAATCGGCCGGCGCTTCCGTTTCAGCCGGGCGTGCGGACGCAGGCGAGGGGGAAGGTTCCGGCGTTTCCTGCCGCGCCATGGCTTCCGTCATGCGCGCGGGCAGCAAGGGAAGGTTGCGCGCGCCGTAAGCGGCGGCGCAGGCGCCGCCGAGCAGCAGCGCAAGCGCAAGCAACGCATAACCCAGCGGGCTCATGCGTTTTTTGTGCTCCCGCTCCGGGGATTCTCCGTATTCAAATGCATCCTGTTCGGCATTATGCTTTTTCATGCCGACATTATACCAAAACATTCGCTACGGCGCAAACCGCGCACAATCTGTTCACAAAAAGATCAGCCGCCCGGAGAGGACCGGGCGGCTGATCTGAAGAGGATGTTACCAAAAGTTCCGCGCGCGGGAGTTATGCGCGCTTTCTGTTCATGGCTTTTGCAATGCGCACCACGCCGGGTACGCAGGCGACAATCACGCACAGGATGGTCTCAACACCGATGGTGCCGCCGTTATACCCAAGGGAATAGAGCAGTGCGCTTTCGTAGCCCGCTTCCGCGGCGGAATCCGCGAAAAACACTACGCCGGAAATCACCGAGCAGGCATAGCGCGCAAGGCCCGCAACGCCCACGCCAAGCGGCAGGCACTTCGGGAACAGGGAAGAAAGACCATAGCAGGTGAAGGCGATGAAGTAATCCAGCACGAACTGCACGGGATGCACAATCCAGGCGCCCTGGATGATCTGCAAAAGGCTGTATGCAAATGCGGCGGTGAAGCCATAGGCCGGGCCGAACGCCCATGCGTACATGGCGATGGGCAGCATGGAGCAGAGGGTCAGCGAGCCGCCCATGGGCATGGAGAACAGCTTGATGTAGCTGAGCACGAACGAAAGGCTGATGCAGAGCGCGCCGTACACAAGCGCACGGGTGTCAACGCGCTTGCCGGGGGCTTCTTCCGCGCTGCGCTTGCGCAGGCAAACGAGCAGCACGATGAGCGCTGCGGCCACGACCGCTGCGGCGATGAGCATAACGAGTTCCTTGCCTTCAAGGCCGGCAAGCTTTTCCCACAACACGAATTCCATTTTTTTGAGACTCCTTCTTGCAACTGGGATACCGAAACTAAAAAATCCCCGCAAAAAATTTTGCGGAGACAGGCGGAACGGAATCCCATCCCTTATATCATCCGCTTCCCTACGCCAGTATTATCTGGACAGGTTCCAAGGGCCTCTCTCAGCCGGCGCAAACGCGCCAGCACCCCCAGCGGGTATTCCTTTATTCGGTTCGGATGCATTGTATCACTCTGCAAGGCGGGTGTCAAGAGCAAGTGTCGCCTGAAAATTCCTTGTATTCCGCATGTTTTTATTGCAATGCCGCATTGGATAGAGGTATAATAGATCGGTTATTGATGAAATAATATTTTTATTTTACGATATGGAGAACTTGGGTATGGCAAACGAAAACATTCGCAACATTGCGATCATCGCGCATGTTGACCACGGCAAGACCACGCTTGTGGATTGCCTGCTCCGCCAAAGCGGCGTGTTCCGCGCGAACGAGCAGGTGCAGGAGCGCGTGATGGATTCGGGCGATTTGGAACGCGAGCGCGGCATCACCATCCTTTCCAAGAACACGGCCGTCAACTATAAGGGCTGCCGTATCAACATTGTGGACACACCGGGTCACGCGGACTTCGGCGGCGAGGTGGAGCGCATCCTGCAAATGGTGGACGGCGTGCTCCTGCTTGTGGATGCGTTTGAGGGCTGCATGCCGCAGACGCGCTTTGTGCTGCGCAAGGCGCTTGCGCTGCACAAGACGCCGATTGTGGTGGTCAACAAGGTGGACAGGCCCGGCGCAAGGCCGCTTGAAGTGGTGGATGAAACGCTGGAGCTTTTCATCGAGCTCGGCGCCACGGCGGAGCAGCTTGATTTTCCCGTGGTGTATGCCTCTGCGCGCGACGGCTATGCCGGGCTTGCGCCCGATGCGCTCGGTTCGGACATGCAGCCGCTGTTCGACACCATCGTATCCACCATTCCCGCGCCGGATTGCGATGGAAATGCGCCGCTGCAAATCCTCTTTTCCACCATTGATTATGACGATTACGTGGGCCGCATCGGCGTTGGGCGCATCGAGCGCGGCACTGCGCGGCGCAACCAGATCGTGACGCTTTGCGGCGGGCAGGAAAACAAAACGCGCGAGGTCAAGCTTTCCCGCCTTTACCGCTTTGAAGGCCTGAAGCGCGTTGAAATCGAGGAAGCCTCCGCAGGCGAGCTTGTGGCCGTTGCGGGCGTAACGGGCCTTTCCATCGGCGAGACGGCCTGCGACCCCGCCTGCATTGAACCGCTGCCGTTTGTGCACATTGACGAGCCGACCATCTCCATGATGTTCCTCGTAAACGACAGCCCGTTCGCCGGCAAGGAAGGGAAATATGTCACTTCCCGCAATTTGCGCGACCGGCTGTTCAAGGAAGTGGAAACCAACGTTTCCATGCGCGTGGAAGAGACCGATTCCACAGATATGTTCAAGGTGAGCGGCCGCGGCGAGCTGCACCTTTCCATCCTCATTGAGACCATGCGCCGCCAGGAATACGAATTCGCCGTTTCCCGCCCGAAGGTCATCTTCAAGCGCGATGAGGCGGGCACGCTCCTTGAGCCGATCGAGGAGCTGACGATCGACGTGCCGCAGGAATATGTCGGTTCCGTAATGGAAAAACTCGGCTCCCGCAAGGCGGAGCTGCAGGATATGGTCACCGAAACCGAAGGCAGCGTCCGCTTGCTGTTCCTCATCCCTGCCCGCGGGCTCATGGGCTACCGCAGCGAACTTTTGACGGACACGCGTGGCAACGGCGTGATGAGCCACATTTTCCACGGGTATGAGCCTTACAAGGGAGACATTGAGGAGCGCGAGCATGGTTCCATCATCAACCATGAAACGGGCGAATCCACCGGCTACGGCCTGTTCAATGCTCAGGAGCGCGGCAGGATGTTCATCGGCCCCGGCGTTCCGGTATATGAAGGGCAGATCATCGGCGAATGTGCGCGCAACGAGGATCTCGTGGTTGCAGCAACAAAGAAAAAGCATGTCACAAACATGCGCGCCGCCGGTTCCGACGAGGCGCTGCGCCTCACGCCGCCGACCATTCTTTCCCTTGAGCAGTGCCTTGAGTTCATCGCGGAGGACGAGCTCGTTGAAGTTACGCCCAAGAGCATCCGCATGCGCAAGAAGATCCTTTCCAAGGAACAGCGCATGAAGAAGGCGGCGCGGGACGCGGAAAAATAATCGGTTCAAATTCAAAACCGCAGCAGAAAACAGGACGATTCGGGCGTGCCGCAGGGCACGCCTTTGCCTTTAAAAAGAATTGCCGCATCCCCGACGGGGGATCAAGCCCTTGTTTGTGCCAGCATCCAATCGAGCAGCCCGAACTCCGGCGCAGCATACACCCAGCGGATTTCATGCCCTTCACCGGGCAGCAGGAAAACGCGGCTGTCACCGCCTGCTTCGTTGATGATGCGGTTGGCATCAAGAACGCTGAACCCCATGCCGGTATCGTTTTCGCCATGGAAAATGCGCACAGGCTGCCCGGTGAGCGCGGCACAGCGCTCCAGGCCTACCGCCCCGCACACGGGAACCAGGCAGGAAAACGCGGAAGGATACGCGATGCCGAGCGAAAATGTGCCCATTCCGCCAAGGCTTGCGCCCGTGAGCGCGATGCGCGCCGGGTCGATTCTTTCCGCTGCGGTTATGGCCTTAACCAGCTCCATCACGCGTGCAGCCTGCTCCGCCCAGTTGCTGCCTGCCGGGCATTGGGGCGCGAGCAGCGCGGCGTTTTTCAAATGGATGCGGCCCGATTCCAGATATTGCGGCAGGGACTCGATCTCAAGCAGGCGCGCCGGGTTCGCGCCGCAGCCGTCCGTACCGTGCAGATAAACAAGCATCGGCAGAGGCTCCTGCGCCTGCCCGCCGGGTCCATAAAACAAATAGCCGAGCCGGTTCCCGTCTGCGGGAAGTTCCTGCTTTTTCATGCTGTCCCTCCGAAGTGCCTTTTTTTCATGATACCGCAGGCGGCGCAATTTTGGAAGGGCAATTGACATTCGGCCTGCTTGCGCTCACAATGAAGATAACAATTCTTGCTGGAGGAAACGCTGATGCAGACCCCTTCCCTTCGCCGGATGATCGGCCAAATGCTTCTTGCGGGTTTTCCGGGCGCCGCTATGCCGGATGCACAGGCACTGCGCCTCATGGAAGAATATTCCGTGGGAAATTTCATCCTGTTTGCGCGCAATATCGGCTCTGCTGTGGAAACGGCACGGCTTTGCGGTGCGCTTTCGGAGGCGGTTTACGCAAAAACCGGCTTCGCGCCGTTCCTTGCGGTGGATCAGGAGGGCGGCGCCGTGCTGCGCGCGCATGAAAGGTCGCTTGCCTTCCCCGGCGCAATGGCGCTTGCGGCGGCCACCCATGCCGCTGCGGGAGGCGATGTTTCCCCCATCCGGGAAGTAGGGCGGCGTGCAGGCAGCGCGCTGCGCGCTCTTGGCATGAACGTGGACTTTGCACCGGTGCTCGATGTGAACAGCGAGCCGCAAAACCCCGTCATTGGCGTGCGCGCCTATGGTGATTCGCCCGGGACGGTCACCGCCTGCGGCCTTGCAATGGCGGAAGGCCTGCGCACGGGGGGCGTGCTTCCCGTGTTCAAGCACTTCCCCGGGCACGGGAATGTTTCGGTTGATTCCCACATTGGCCTGCCCGTAAACGATGCGCCCCGCGCCGCGCTGGAGCGAACCGAATGGGCGCCCTTCTCCGCGGGCGTTTCGCGCTTTGGCATGGATGCGGGCGTAATGACGGCACACCTTGTCTGCCGAGCGCTTGAGGGCGGGAAGGACGTGCCGGGCACGCTCTCGCCGCGCGCCGTCACCGGCCTGCTCCGGCAAACCTTCGGCTTTTCCGGGCTGGTGTTTACAGATTGCATGGAAATGGGCGCGCTCACCGCGCTCTATGACCCGGGTGAGGCGGCCGTCCGCGCTGTGGAAGCCGGGTGCGATGTGCTCACCATCTCCCATACGTTTGAAGCCGTTGCCCATGCTGCGGATGCGCTTCAGAGCGCCGTGGAAAGCGGGCGCATCCCAGAGGCGCGCATCGAAGCTTCCTTCCGGCGCATTCTTGCGGTGAAAGAGCGGCTGGGGCTGCTCGGGCGGCAGCAAACGAATCCCGCGGCGGCAGAAGCGGCTGCATCGGATGCAGAAGCCGCAGGGTTTCATGCGGAACTTGCCGGGAAAAGCATCACACTGCTGTCCGGCGCGGTCGACCCGGTGCTGGCGGGGCTGAAAGCGCAGGTGCGCATTCTTGCGCCCGAAGCATATGCGCAAACGGGCGCGGAGCTGGACGCACCGCGCGTGAACCTTGCTGGGATGGCGGCCGCACGCTTCGGATGGCATGCACAAACCGTTTCTGAAGCGGCGTATGCGCCAGCCCCCGGGAGCTTTGCGGCAAACGTCCTTTGCCTCAGAAATGCGCGCTTTTCCGCATGGCAGCAGGCGCTTTTGCGCCGGCTTGAGGATGCATCCGTTCCGCTCGTCGTGGTTCTGCTCGGCGGCCCGTATGATCTGCAGCTCGTTCGCCGCGCGGATGCGGTGATCGCAGCATATGAATACACCCGCCTTTCGGCGGGCGCAGTGCTTGCAGCGCTGGAAACGGGCGCGTTCCCCGGGGAATGCCCGGTAAGGGTCCCGGAGCGCCCGGCGCTTTAAGGCTCCTCCTGCCCGAACAGCTTCCTTTGCAGCGCACGCGCTGTGGGGGAGGCCGCGATGCCGCCGCGTGCGGTCTCGCGCAGATCAGGGTTCATCGCGCGGCCAACGCTCTTCATTGCCGCGACGACCTCGTCAAACGGGATGAGGCTTTCCACGCCGGAAAGGGCGAGGTCGGCGGAGAGCACGGCGTTCGCCGCGCCGATCGCGTTTCGCTTGATGCAGGGGCATTCCACAAGCCCCGCCACCGGATCGCATACAAGGCCCATTACGTTCTTAAGCGCGATTGCCGCCGCATGCAGCGCCTGCGCAGGGCTGCCGCCGGAAAGCTCCACAAGCGCCGCGGCCGCCATGGCTGCGCCGGTGCCCGTTTCCGCCTGGCAACCGCCCTCCGCGCCGCTGATGCTCGCGCCGCAGGCGATGAGCATGCCGACTGCGCCCGCCGTAAGAAGCCCTGCGCAAAGCGCGGCATCGCTCCAACCGCGCGATTCCGCCGCGGTGAGCAGCACGCCCGGAAGGATGCCGCTCGCGCCCGCCGTCGGTGCGGCAACGATGCGGCCCATGGATGCGTTTACTTCCACAACAGCCATGCTTGCCGCGACAGCGTGCGCCATGGGTTCGCCCATCAACGCGCGTTTTGCATAGCCGAACAGGCGCTCCGCATCGCCGCCCGTCAGGCCGCTTACGGAAGTTTGCTTTTCCGAAAGGCCGCGCTCCACGGAAGCGCGCATGGTGGAAAGCGTTTCCCCGAGCTCCTGAAATACTGCCTCATGGGAAACGTCCGAAAGCGCGGTTTCGCGTCGGAGCATGATTTCGCTGATCGGGAGCGATTCCGCGCTGCAAAGCGCAAGCAGCTCCGCCCCCTTATGAAACAAATACGCCTTGTTTGCCGCCGTCATATCGTAAATACCTCCGTTGTCTGCTGGCACCATTCCAGGATCAGATCCCGCGTGCGCTCCTGCACGGGCGTATCCGTTTCGATCACCATGCAGGCGTCCGCTCTGCGCGCCTGGCGGAACACGCGCATGAACGCCACGTTGATCCGTTCCCGCGCAAGGATGCTCGTTACATCGTTGATCACGCCCGGAACGTCCGTATGGCGGACGATCAGCGTCGGATATTCGCCGGAAAGCTCAACTTCCATGCCGTTGATCTCTGTGATGCGGATGTTCCCTCCGCCGATGGACGCGCCCACGATCTCCGTTACCTTGCCGGCGGCACTTGTGATGCGGATGCGCGCGGTGTTCGGATGCTCCGGCTCCTCGTCGCTGTAATGGATGTCCACGGAAATGCCTGCCTCCTGGGCAAGCAGCAGGGAATAGCGCAGCCGCGCATCGTCCGGCGCAAGGCCGAGGATGCCTGCAACAAGCGCTTTGTCTGTGCCGTGGCCGCGCCCGGTCGTTGCAAACGAGCCATACAGCGTAAGCTCGGCCGCTTTCACGTCCCCGCGTGCAATCTTCCAGGCCATGCGGCCAAGCTTTGCCGCGCCCGCCGTGTGCGAGCTGGAAGGGCCGACCATCCGCGGGCCGATGATGTCAAACAAGCTGAAGTTCTGCATAAATGCACCTCTTGGTTTATTGTGTCCGTTTTTCCGCAACCGCAAAAGGCTCCTTTTTGAAAGGAGCTGTCGCCGCAGGCGACTGAGGATTGTCTTATTGCCGCAAAGGCTGCGGTGTGCCCTCAGGGCTCAGCCCTGCTGAACGTTTTCCCCTCAAGCCGCGCAAGGCTGCTTCCTTCCGGGAAATGCAGTTCGAGCCGCACCGCAGTGAGCGCAAGCTCCGCTGCGCGCATCGAGCGGTTCCAGGCGCGGTCGCCATAATGGTCATCCCCGAGAAGCGGATGGCCGAGATGCGCCATATGAGCGCGGATCTGGTGTGTGCGGCCGGTCAGAAGTTCGATCTCGCATTCCGCACTTTCGCCGTTTTCCGAAAGCACGCGGTAACGCGTCAGAACCTCCTTTGCGCCGGGGCGCGGCGCATCAAAAAGCTCCACATGCGCGCGCGCTGCGTCCTTCATGAGCCATGCGCGCGCCGTGGCTTCCTGCGGGGCGGGAACGCCGCGCACGGTGCAGCGGTAAAACTTGCGGATGGCGCGCATGCGGATGGCCTCGGAAAGCGCCGCTTCGGCCGCGGCACTGCGCGCAAACATCACCAGCCCTGCCGTTGCCACATCCAGCCGGTGCACGGGGCGCACATCTCCGTAAAGGGCACGGAGGCGGTCCTCCAGCGTATCGCCGCCGCCGTCTGCGCGGGCAACCGCCATGCCGCGCGGTTTGTCCGCAACGAGCACGTCCGCATCTTCATAAACCACGCGCACCCCTCCGGCAAGCCCCGCAAGCGCGGAGGCAAACGGCGCCCATGCGCCGCCGTGCGGCAGGCAGGTGAAGGTCATGGCTTCCTTTTTTGTCGGGTGTTCCAGCGTGAGGGAATAGGCCCAAAGCGCGATCTGCTGGCCGGGCTTTGCCAAAGCGTTATAGCGCTGATCGCCCCAGATGGGCGTTTTGTTCCCGGCCATCTGTACGCGGATCTGGTGGTGCCGCCCTGTGTAAAGGCTGATGTCGAGCAGGGAAAGCCCGCCTGCCTGCGCGGCAAGGCGGAAGGAAAGGGAGGCGGGCTTTGCGCCGGGCGCATTGGGAGGGGTGAGGCGTGCATCGCCCGTTTTTTCATCCCGGAGGAGCCAGCCTTCCAGTTTGGCTTCCTGCTGCGGTTCGCCTGTAACGAGCGCACAATAGCGCTTCTGAACGCCCCGGTGACCCGCAAATGCAGCGCAAAGGCGCGCCGCGGCCTTGGATGTGCGCGCAAACGCCAGCACGCCGCCAACGGGTCGATCCAGCCTGTGGACGAGGCCGAGGTAAACCTCGCCGGGCTTGCCGTATTTTTCTTTGACGTATGCCTTTGCAAGCGTGAGAAGATCCACATCCCCGGAGGAATCGGCCTGCACGGGGATGTTTACGGGCTTTTCCACCACAAGCAGGTGGTTGTCCTCATATAAAACGTTCAAATTCATCTCTTGCGATAAGGGGGTCAAATTTCCCATCTTCCGCTCGCACCGCAGGGGAGAACGAGCCCGCCGCGCGCGATGGGAAGGCCGACTTCATCCGCCTCAATCCGGCCGCTGCGGCCATGGAGCGCCACCTTGAGGACGCTTGCAAGCACGCTTGGCGCAAGGCCGGTCGTATAGGAATTGATGAGGAAGAAACGCGCCTCGGGGGAGAGCAGCTTCACGCATTCGGCCACGAGCGGATAAAGGTCGTTTTCGATCTTCCACATTTCGCCGGAAGGCCCCCGGCCATAGCTGGGCGGATCCATCAGGATGCCGTCATACAGCCTGCCGCGCCGCTGCTCGCGCAGCACGAATTTCATTGCGTCATCCACGATGAAACGCACGGGCGCGTCCGCAAGGCCGGAGGCGGAAAGGTTGTCCTTTGCCCAAGCCACCATGCCCTTTGCCGCATCCACGTGCACGGCTTCCGCGCCTGCTGCGGCAAGCGCGCACGTTGCGCCGCCGGTGTAGGCAAACAGGTTCAGCGCGCGGAACGGCCGCTCCTTTGGGAAATTTGCGCGGCGCACGATGCCCTGCATCCAATCCCAGTTCACAGCCTGCTCCGGGAACAGCCCGGTGTGCTTGAAGCCCGTAGGGCGCACGATGAACGAAAGCGCGCCATAGCGGATCGTCCAGCTTTCCGGCAGCCTGCGCGCGTATTCCCAGTGCCCGCCGCCGGAGGAGGAGCGCAGATAATGCGCGTCCACGCCGGGCGCGTCCACGCCGGGCGCATCCTTTCCCATCGGCCACACGGCCTGCGGGTCGGGCCGAAGGAGCGTTACGCTGCCCCAGCGTTCAAGCTTATTGCCGCCGCCTGCATCCAGCACGGCGAAATCCTTCCATTGGTCGGCAAGATACATGGATTATTCTCCTTTGCGTACGATTTCATTGCCCATTGTCATGTTCCGGGCATCATGCTGAGCAGGAAGTTGGAACGGTAAAAGAAGTGGGCGAAAAAGGATTCGCGCACAAGGTCCGTCACAAACTGCAGCTTGCCCGCAAGGAACACAAGGCCGATGGGGAGCAGCATGAACAGAAGGAACAGCGCAAGGATGCCGCGCACGAGCCCAAGCCCGCCGCCGAGCACGCCATCACCCGCGCGCAGCTGCGGCAGCTTCCATGCATAATCCACGCCGCCCATGATGAACGCGAGGATGATGCGTACAACCGCAAACACCAGCAGGAACACCAGAATGTTGATAAACACGCATACGATGGTCTGGTTAAAATAATCGCCAAGGGTTGTTACGCCTTCCGCGGCGAACGCTTCACTTGCAATGTTTTCCAAAATGCGTTTGCCCATGGGGTAGGGGACGTCCGCGTTTGCCACGATTGTGTTGATCTCCGCTGTGGAAAGCGAGGAGACTGCCGCGCGTGCAAGCTCGGCGTCCTTGATGTATTCGCTGCCCTCGGTGTAATACAGCATCATGTTGAACAGCGTTTCGCTGTTTTTCACGGCGGAAGCGCCGAATGGGATGCAGATGATCCCGATAAGCCAGGATACGATATAGCAGCCGATGGAAAGCAGCGTGGAAAGAAAGCCTTTATACACGCCGCTGAGCAAAAATGCGGCGAATATGGCAAGGATTGCATAATCCAGCAGGTTCAAGGGATTCCTCCTTTCTTTGGTCGGGGAGAAGAACGCTTACGCTCAGCGGAGCGTCATCATGCGCATCTCCGGCCCCCGGCGGAACAGGATGCGCGAGTCGGAAAGCTTGACCGCCTCATCGCACGGAACTTCAAGCTCCGTTGTGCTTTGCAGCATGCCGCTTGCGTTGTAGGTGTAAACCGTTTTGTTTGCAACGGCCATGAAACGCCCGCCGATGACGAAACAGGAATGCGTCCCTTCCGGCAGGTTCACCGTGCGCGTGAGCGCATCTGCAAGCTCCGCATCTGCGCAGCTTATCAGCTGGACGGTTGCCGGGTTTTCCGCAGCGCGGGAGGCAAACAGGAACAGCGGCTTCGTGCCGTCGGCGGTGAAATCCAGCGGGCGGTAGCCGTAAACGAGCAGGCGGTACGCCTCGGAGGTAATTTCTTTATCATAGCGCAGCAGGTGGTTGGTGCCCGCAACAAAGATGCTGCCTGCGGTAAAATAAACATCCTCCACCAGCTGGGACTGCAGTGTGATTACGCCGGACATGGACGCACCCGCATCGCCATAGGTATAGGTCGTGATGGTGGAAACCGGGATGGAGCCCGAGGTGGCAAGGGCAAGCGTCCAGAGCACATCGCTGCCACCCGCCGTGCCGAAGCCGCAGTCCGCAAGGAGCGCGGAGCCGGATTCAATGGAATCCACAAGCGTGCCGGAAGCATCGTAAACGAGTACGGTTACCGATTCGTCCGAACCCTGCCGCATCACGGCGATGTGCCGCTTCCCGCAGGAAACGGAGAGCACCTGGCCGCCTGCGTCGATCATTTCGGAAGCGCCCACAATGTGCACCGCAGCGCCGCCGTAAACGGCGGTGATGGAATCCGAGGAAACGAGCGTTACGTCCGTGGAACTCAGCTGTAAGGAGGAAGCCTTCTCCGGGTCGTTCAGGTCATAATAGCACAGCTTGTCGCCGGAGATGTAATAAAAGCCGCTGCCTGTAAACGTCCACTGGTCGTCCGCCGTGAAGGGAAGCTCTGCAAGCGTGCCGAAAGTTCCGCGCTCCCGCACAAGCAGGAACACGCCCACGGCGGCTGCCGCCACAAGTGCGAGCGCAAGCAGGAGGAGGAGCAGCCGCTTTGCGGTGTACCCTTTATTCTTCGCAACGAGTTTCCGTCTTTTACGCATGGGAACGCCTTTCTTACTGCACAGGACCCGCGGGGGTGGGTGCAAGGATCGTCAACGCGCCGGGCAGCGCTTCAAACGTGACGGGCGTGGCGGAGCCAAGCTCGCCATCCAGGTTGAGCGTAAGCCCTGCTTCGGCAGCCGCAGTCACGCGGCGTGCCTTAAAGTACACAATGTGCTTTGAACCAAGGTGCTCGCCCTTGATGTAGCGGGGCAGGAGCTGGAGAAACGCAATGCGGCCGATGCCCTTGAGGATGCAGATGTCCAGCAGCCCGTCCGCAGGGTCCGAAAGCGGCGCAAGGTGCATGCCGCCGGCAAACTGTGTGCCGTTGCATGCGGAAAACAGCAGCGCTGTGGTGTCAAAGCATTCGCCCTCCTCAGGCTCTACGCGCACCGGGATGGGCCGAAGGTGCAGAAGCGACTGCATCACGCCGAGCATATAGGGAAGCATGCCGTTAAAGCGTTTTTTGTATTTTTCCGTGTAACGCACCACGTCCACATCGAACCCAAAGCCGGAAACGTTCACAAAAAACGCATCGTTCGCCCGTGCGGCATCCACGCGCCGGGGCGCAGCGGAAAGCAGCGCCGCAACCGCGCCCGCAGTATCCTGCGGGATCTGGAGCGCCTGGGAGAAATCGTTGCCCGTGCCGAACGGAAGGATACCCATCGCTGCCCCTGTGCCCGCAAGCACGGAGGCCACCTCGTTTACGGTGCCGTCGCCGCCCACGGCCACGATGCAGCGTTCCCCTGCCGCAAGCGCCGCGCGGGCGAGCTCTTTTGCATGCGCATGGTACTGGGTGGAGACAAACGCATAGCAGGCGCCTGCAGCCTCAAGCAGCGCGCGTGCCTGCTCGAACTCACGCTTTCCGCGGCCCGAGCCTGAAATGGGGTTTACGATGAAATAATACCGCTCCTGCATTGTTATTCTCCATCGGGCACAAGCATGGGAATCGCGCCCGGAAGCAGGCGGAAAGAGGCGGGGGTTGCCGAGCCAAGCTCGCCGTCCATGTTTAGAATGCAGGGTTCCTCACATTCAACAGAAAGCTCCGCCGTGCGGAAATGGTGCACAACAGGGTTTCCCATATGCTTGCCCTTGATAAAGCAGGGCAGCAGGGAAATGAAGCGGAGCAAACTCAGGTTTTTGATGACGAGCACGTCGAACAGGCCGTCATAAAGATCCGCCGACGGCACGGCATGCATGCCGCCGCCAAAATACTGGCCGTTGCCGACCGTTACGAGCACGCCGGTGAAGGATTCCGAAACACCGTCGTGCGTCACGGTGAGGTGCAGCCGCCGAAGGTGGGAAAGCGTGCGCACGATGCCGAGCAAATAGGGGAGCATGCCGTTGTATTTTTCTTTATACCGTTCCGTGTTCACAAGCACGTCAACATCAAAGCCAAAGCCGGAAACGTTCAGGAAAAAGCGGTCGTTCGCCATTCCGGCGTCCATCCGCCGCGTGCGCCCGGCAAGGAGTGTGTCCACAGCGGCCTCGGGATCTTCCGGAAAGCCCGCAACGCGCGCAAGGTCGTTGCCCGTGCCAAAGGGCAAAACGCCCATCACGACGCCCGTGTTTACCAGCACGGAGGCGACTTCGTTCACTGTGCCATCCCCGCCGACGGCGATGATGCAGCGTTCGCCCGCTTCGACCGCCGCGCGCGCAAGCGCAACGGCATGGCCGGGATGCTCGCTGTAAACGGCTTCATAGGCCGCGCCGCGTTCGCGCAGCAGCGCTTCCACGCGCGCAAAATCGCGCCGGCCGCGGCCCGAACCGGAAATAGGGTTTACGATAAAATATAACTTGTCCATACTCCTCCAGGAATCCCGCATGCGCGCACGCAGGAGCAAACAAAATCATCCACTTTCAATAATAATCCAAATGCCGGAAAAAGTACAGACACGGCTTGTAAATTTCCTGTGACTGCACCGTGGGAAGGCTGTGCGCCGGGTTGCTTCACGGCGAAAAAAAAGGTATAATCAGGATGCCCGCACCAGCGGGAATTTGCTGCGGCAAGGTAAGGAGAAACCACTATGCATTTTACGAAGCTTCACGGGCTGGGAAACGATTTCGTCACCTTTGACAACCGCGACGGCGCGATTGCAGAGGAAAAAAAGAATGCGCTCGCGGCGCGGCTGTGCCACCGGCGCACAGGCGTTGGCGGGGATGGGTTGATCCTTGTGGAAAACTCGGAACCCTGCGATACGCGTATGCGCATTTTCAACAGCGACGGCAGCGAGGCCGAGATGTGCGGAAACGGCGTAAGGTGCTTCGCCAAATATGTGTATGATACCGGAATTGTCAAAAAGGAACGCTTCAGCGTGGAGACGCTCGCCGGCCCGATGATTGCGGAGCTTACGGTTGAAAACGGCGTATGCACGCATGTGCGCGTAAACATGGGCAAGCCCTTTTTCAACCGTGCGGATATCCCCGTTGTGGGCGAGGGCGAATGCCAGCTGCAAACGCTTACGGCGCTCGATAAAACCTTTACCTTCTCAACGATCCTCCTCGGCGTGCCGCACACGGTCGTGTTTGTGGACGATGTGCTTGGGTTTGACTGGCAGAAATACGGCGAGGTCATCGAGCGGATGACGGAGCTGTTCCCGCGCAAAACGAACGTGAATTTTGCGCAGGTGCTTGATGAAGGCAACGTGCTCGTGCGCACCTTTGAACGCGGCTGCGGTCCGACGCTTGCCTGCGGCACGGGGTCTTCCTCGGTGGCGGTCTGCTGTGCGCGCGCCGGGAAGACCGGCCGCAAGGTTACAATCCATCTTGAACTTGGCACGCTTGAAATTGACTGGACGGAGTCCGGCGACGTGTTCATGACCGGCCCCGCGGCGCTTGCCTTTGAGGGCGAAGTGGACGTCGGCTGAACTGCGTTTGGGTGCAATCCCCCAAAGGCAGGCTTGCGCGGGTATGGCAATCCTCCGTCAGCCCCTTCGGTTGCTGCGCCTCCTTTACGAAAGGAGGCTTATGGAAAGCTGTAACCAAAAGGCTCCTTTTGAAAGGGGCTGTCGCCGCAGGCGACTGAGGATTGTCCCTGTTTCCGCCGCTGCGGTGCGCCGGGGGCATTGCCGGCGGCTGCATAATTTGGATGAATTTAAACATGAAGGAGACTCACATGCATTACACATTCTACCCCAAGGGCGTATGCTCGACTCAGATTGACCTTGACGTGGACGACAACGGCCGCGTTCACAACATCGCCTACACCGGCGGCTGCAACGGAAACCTGAAAGCGCTTTCCGCTTTGGCGGAAGGGCTGACCGTTGCGGAAGTGGTGAATAAACTCTATGGCATCACCTGCGGGTTTAAGGGTACTTCGTGCAGCGACCAGCTTGCGCGCAACCTGAAGGCGACCGTGAAAGAAGCCTGATCCATGCAGACGGTTTCGCGGGAAGTGCTTGCGCGTTGGCAGGTGCGCAAAACAAAGAAGCAGAAACGCGCGTTTGAGGCGTTCCTGCTGCGTGCCCTGCGCGAGGCGGGCTATGCGGATGCGCGCGCCGAAGAATGCGGCGCGCTTCTGAAAAACCGCAACCTGATCGTTGGCAATCCGGACACGGCGAAGGTGATCTTCACCGCCCATTATGATACCTGTGCCGTGCTGCCCGTGCCGAATTACATCACGCCGACGAACCTTCTCGTTTGGATCTTTTATCAGCTTTTGCTTGTGCTTGGCATGTTCCTTTGTGCAACTGTGCTCGCGGCGCTTATCTGGCTGCTGCCGCTTTCCGAGGCTGCGCTTTTCGGTGCGTCCACGCTCATGTTCGTGGCGGTGCTGTGCTTCATGTGCGTTTGGATGATTGCCGGGAAGGCGAACAAACACACTGCAAACGACAATACTTCCGGCGTAGTCGCCCTTTTGGAGGCTGCGCTTGCGATGCCGGAGGAACGGCGCAAAGAGGTGGCGTTCGTTTGGTTCGACAATGAAGAAAGCGGCCTGTTCGGTTCGTCTGCGTTTGCGGCGAAGCACAGGGAGGCCGCAAGGAATACGCTGCTTGTGAATTTCGATTGCGTTTCGGATGGGGATACCTTCCTTGTGGTGCTGCCGCACCGCATGAAGGAGGAGCCGCTTGCGGACATCCTGCGCGCAAGTTTTATGCCCCGCGGCGCCAAGCAGGCGCTGTTTCCCACAACGCGCAAGGCGTTTTATCCGTCCGACCAATTGCATTTCAAGCGCGGCGTGGGCGTAGCGGCGCTCAAACGCGGCAAGCTTGGCCTGTATCTGGACCGCATCCATACCCGGGAGGACACGATGTTCGACGAGCAGAACATCAACTGCTGTGCGGATGGCATGCTGCGCCTTGCAGACCGGCTTTAGGGCAGGCGGGAACAGAACCCTGAAACAACATCTGGAGCGCGCCGTGCGGCGCGCTCTTTTTCGCATGCTTTCCCCGTTTGCGCAGATACTAAGCGCGAGTGTGGCAACAGGCTCAAAAACGGCAAGGAGGAAACGGCATGGAGAAGAAAAAGGGAACCGAGCGAGCCCCGGAGCGGCTCACGAACGCATTCCGCTGCGCGCATATGCCGCCGATTCCCTCGGACGTGCAAGGTTGGTATACCGGCATGGACGAGGACGGCGGGCGGCCTGTGCAGGATGCGGACGATTTGTAAGCGGAATCTGCGCGTTAATGGAGGAGTGGACGCTGCTGCTCTGCGGCGTCCCGGCAAAGTTGTTCAATCAAAGCGAGCTGGCTGAGAAACGCGATCATTTCCTCCGGTGTTGGCTGTGCGCCCGCGCAGGGGAAGTCCTTCCAAATTGCCTGTACGGCAGGGTCCGGGCTGGCCATGGCCGCCGCCATAGCGGCTTCTATTTCCCTGTACACTTCTTCCGGCGTAACACCGCAGTCGTCCGCTACCTGTTTTAGAAGTTCAGCAAAAGCATCGCTCATTGTCGGGCCTCCTTAAATGTTTGTCATAGTGTTGAATCCTAAAAGAGAATCTAAAATCAATTTGAATAACAATTCTATATTTAATATACATTAAAGAATACAATAGAGCAAGAGGGGAGGTGCCAAAATGTCTGATTTCATTCCAAAATCATACAAAAAAGAACAGACTACGATTCGAATCGATGCGGAAAAGATGAAGAAAATAGACGAGTTGGCGAACTCCTTCAACTTGAGCAGAAGCGAATTCATTAACCAATGCATTGACTTTGCGCTGGAACATATGGCACCGGAACCCATACAGAAAGATTAACATTTGCAGGGCAATCCCCCGTCAGCGGCTGCGCCGCTGCCACCCCCTTTTATAAAGGGGGCTTTTGGGGGAGCTGTAACCAAAAAGGCTCCTTTTTGAAAGGAGCTGTCGCCGCAGGCGGCTGAGGATTGCCCGTAACTGCTGAAACTTGCCTTTTGTCACATGCACCGCAACATTTAAAACAGGTATGCATATGAAACACGAGCTATTGCCACGCGATAAAAAACTGCGGCTGCGTGCTGCCGAATTAAGAAAAAACGCTACCATGGAAGAAAATCATCTATGGTATGATTTTCTCCGTGCCTATCCCGTTCAGTTTAACCGCCAGCGGATTATCGGTGAATACATCACAGATTTTTATTGTGCGAAAGCAAGGCTCGTAATCGAGTTGGATGGAATGCAGCATAATACGGAGTTTGCGATGGAATATGATTCCATTCGCACCGCTTTTTTTGAAAGTATGGAAGTGATGGTGTTGCGCTTTTCAAACCGAGAAATCCAAAGCCAGTTTGAAAAGGTATGCGAGACGATTGACCTTGCGGTAAAAAGAAGAATATGAGTTTGGCGTGGAAACCATGGGGCGCACCTCTAAAAAGGCTCCTTTTTGAAAGGAGCTGTCGCCGCAGGCGGCTGAGGATTGCCCCCGCATCCCCGTAAGCGCGGGGAAGCGAGGCTCAAACGGCGGCGTTTCATGCAAATCCTTAACACCTGGCTAACACTGTGAATTGTATCCAACCCCCTGAAGTGCTATAATATATCATTGAAATATGGGCGTATGCCCAAGCATTTTTGGAGGCAGAATGGACACGCTTTCTCCGGACGCCCGCACCTGGGCGGAAATCGATTTTAATGCACTGCTGCACAACTTCAACATTGCAAGGCGCACCGGCAAAAAGGTCATGTGCGTCATCAAGGCGGATGCATACGGCCATGGCGCCGTGCGCTGCGGGCGCTTTTTGGAGCGCCATGGCGCGGATGCATTTGCCGTGGCCTGTTTGCAGGAGGCGCTTGACCTGCGCGCGGGCGGCATCACGAAGCCGATCCTCATTTTGGGTCACACGAGCGCGGAATACGCAAGCCAGCTTGCATCGCATACCGTGACGCAGACGGTGGTGGATGAATCGGCCGCCGAGGAGCTCAGCGAAGCCGCGCGGGCCGCAGGTGTCACCGTGGATGTGCACATTAAGCTCGATACCGGCATGTCCCGTGCGGGCCTGCTTGCGCAGGGCGCGGAAAACGGTATGGAGGCTGCGAAAGCCGCGGAGCGCATCTGCCGCCTTCCCAACCTGCATGTGAGCGGCATGTATACGCATTTCTCCGTTGCGGACACGCCCTCCGAGGATGCTTACACCGCCTGGCAGCTTGAAAACTATATGCGCGTTTACAACTACCTTTGCGAGAAGGGGCTCCGCCCGGAAACCTGCCACACCAGCAACAGCGCCTGCATCCTTTCCCACCCGGAGACGCAGATCGATATGGTGCGCGAAGGCGTGATCCTTTATGGCATGTATCCGGACAGCGTTCCGCAGCAGGGCGAGCTTCGCCCGGTGATGACGCTCAAGACCCGCGTCTCCCAGGTGCGCGACCTGCCCGCCGGCACAACTGTAAGCTATGGCCGCACTTACAGGAGCGAAACGCCCTTCCGCACAGCCGTGGTGCTTGCTGGCTATGCGGATGGCTATCCGCGCAGGCTTTCGGGCAACACGACCGTCACCATCCGCGGCAAGCGCTACCCGCAGGTGGGCCGCATCTGCATGGATATGTGCATGGCGAACATCACCGGTGCGGATGACGTGCAGCGCGGCGACGAGGTCACGCTCATCGGCGGCGATTCCATCACCTGGGAAGAGGCGGCCGAGAAGGTCGGCACCATCAACTATGAGCTGACCTGCCTCATTACGGCGCGCACCCGGCGCATTTATGTGAACGAGGACTGAAAGGCGAAAAGGCTAAGGGGTAAAGGGCAGGTGCTGCCGGCAGGCCTGCATATATGGCACGGCGGCGGTTTCTGTAAAAGGAGGGACATATGCCCGCGTGGATTTGGATTTTGCTTGGCGCGGCGGCGTTGGCTCTCCTTGGCGTGTTCATCGTTGCGTGCCTTGTGGTGCGCTACCTTCTGCATCAACCGCGCGATACGCGCGAAGATGCGGAGGCGAAGGAGATCGAGCGCGGAAATCTCGCCCCGGGCGAGTTGGATGCGCTTGCGCTTCAGGAATTCACCGCAAAGAGCTTCGATGGGTTTGCCCTGCGCTGCGCCTGGCTCCGCTGCGGCCGGGAGACGAAGCGGGTGGCCGTGATCGTGCATGGCTTTGGAAGCCGCTATGAGCACGTGCTGAAATATGCGAAGCTTTATACGGCGCGCGGCTATGACGCATTGCTGTTTGACCACCGGCACTGCGGGGAGAGCGAAGGAACAAAAACGACCATGGGCTACCTTGAACGGCGCGACCTGATGCAGATGATCGCTCTTGCGCGCGCGGACAAGGGCACAGGCGCGTTTGTGGGTGTGCACGGGGAATCCATGGGCGGCGCCACGGTGCTGCTTGCCGCCTGTATGGACCCTCCGCCGGATTTTGTAGTTGCGGATTGCCCGTATGCGGACCTTACGGAGGAGGCGGCGTACGATCTTCACGCCCTTTGCCACCTGCGCGCGTGGCCGTTCATTCCTGCGGCAAGCCTTGTGATGTGCCTCTCTGCAGGGTTTTTCTTCCGGGATGTTTCCCCCCTGCGGGAGATTGAGGCGCGTGGCGGCTTGCCGGAGGTGCCAATCCTTTTCGTACACGGCACGGCGGACAAACTCATTCCATATGCGGCAAGTGAAAAGCTTTATGCTGCAAAGCGGGGGAAAAAGGCGCTTTTGCTTGTGGAGGGCGCGGAGCATGCGCGCAGCATTGTGCATGCGCGCGCACAATATGCCGAAACGGTATATGCGTTTTTAGATGAATTTGCGGGTGAACCCGCATGAGGAATACCCATCACCATTACGATTCATGAAACAGGAGGAACCCATGAAGAAAATCTTTATCAGCGCGGACATTGAAGGCACTTCCGGCATCGCACACTGGAACGAGACCGAACGCACCATCCCGCACGATTATGACTATTTCGCAGGGCAGATGACCCGCGAAGTCGCGGCGGCATGCGAGGGCGCGCGTGAGGCGGGCGCAGAGGAAGTGCTCGTTAAGGACGCGCACGACAGCGGCCGCAACCTGAACCCCGCAAAGCTGCCCGAATATGCGCGCGTGTTCCGCGGCTGGGGCTGCCATCCGTTTTCCATGATGTTCGGCCTCGATAAGAGCTTTGACGGCGTTGTGTTCACCGGCTACCACAGCGCAGCACAGATGAACTGCAACCCGCTTTCCCACACCATGAACACCGGCAACAATTATGTGAAAATCAACGGCGAGCTTGCAAGCGAGCTGATGATCAATTCGCTGACGGCCTCCTATGTGGGTGTGCCGGTTTACTGCGTGTGCGGCGACCGCGGCCTTTGCGAATGGATGCAAAGCGTGAACCCGAACATTGCGGCCGTGCCGACAAGCGAAGGTTTTGGAAACGGCACGCTCGGCATGCATCCCGATGTGGCGGTGCGCACCATCCGCGAAACGGTGGCGGAAGCCATCCGCACCCATAAGCCGGAGGATTGCATGTTCCCGATGCCCGCGCATTTCGTTGCCGAAATCAACTTCAAAGAGCATACCCGCGCAACCCGCGGCGGGTTCTATCCCGGCGCACAGCAGATGGACAGCCGCACGGTGCTCTTTGAGAGCGACGATTGGTGGGAGGTTCTCAAGTTCTTCAGCTTCGTGCTGTAAGCAATTTGCAGATTACAGAAAAAGTCAGCAGCGGGCGGCCTTTGGCGGGTGGCGGTAAGACGGTAATTTGAGAAAAACGGCGGAACCGGAATCTGTCAGGCAGGATCGGAAAACAAACGAACAAACGGCATTCGGCTTGGGCCGGATGCCGTTGCTTGATTTCGGGCGGGAAATCCTTCTTCCGCTCTCTAAGGCAAGGAAAAGGATAATTTGTGTGGTAATAAACCACACGCTGAAAAAGTACTGCCATGGCGCAAATCCGACACCGGAATATTGTTGGTGCGTGCTTGCCGTCGGCTGGCAGCCCGAACCGGGCACAGAAAAAGGCCGCGTATCGCATTGATACACGGCCTTTAACCGTTCCGAGGGCACCTTTTATACTTTTATCAGGGTATTATATCGGGTTTTAACCCTTGAGCTGCTCGCGGTATGCCGCAAGTTCCGAGGGGGAGCAATACACGAAATGCTCTGGTTCAACCTCTACCATGGAGGGCTTTTCGTTGGAATAATCGTGATCCCTCTCAGGGTCATAGTCCACACGCTGACGGGTGCGCTCCGTGATGGGGTTGGGCTCCGGTATTGCGGAAAGCAAAGCCTTGGTATAGGGATGCAGGGGCTTCGCATACAGGTCGTCACCATTGGCAACCTCCACCAAATGACCGTAGTACATAACGCCGATGCGGTCGGAGAAATACTTGACCACGGAAAGGTTATGGGCTATGAAAAGGATGGTAAGCCCCATCTCCTCCTTAAGGTCGTTGAGCAGATTGATGACCTGCGCCTGCACGGAAACATCCAGCGCGGATACAGGCTCGTCTGCAATTACCATCTTGGGTTTGGTGATGATGGCGCGGGCTATGCCGATGCGCTGGCGCTGACCGCCCGAGAATTCGTGCGGATAGCGGGTGGCGTGTTCTTCCACCAGACCGACCTTTTCCAACATCTCAACCACCTGACGGTGAACTTCCGCACGGTCTTTCTGCCCGCGGATCTTAAGGCCTTCGCCTACGATTTCCTCTATGGTCATCTTCGGGTTAAGGGATTCTATAGGATCCTGGAAGATCATGGCGATATTTGAGGTAAGATAGTTCCGCAGATCTCTGGTCATTTTGCCGGAGATATTCCTGCCATCAAAAAGCACCTCGCCGTCTGTGGGATCATACAGACGAATTATCGTGCGGCCTGTGGTGGTTTTTCCGCAGCCGGATTCGCCCACCAAGCCAAAGGTCTCTGCCCTGCGCACGGCAAAGCTTACATCGTCAACAGCCTTGACCACCATCTTCTTTTTGCCGCGGCCGGAGCTGAAGTGCTGACAAAGGTTCTTTACTTCAAGGATATATTCGGATTCAGCCATTTTGCACTTCACTCCCTTTCATTCTGTCTATCCTGGCCTTAAGCGCTTCGGGCATCTTTATGCCGTTCGCTTCGGCCTGGGGATGCAGCAGCCAGGTTGCCGCCGCGTGTGTGTCGCTGATCTTAAACATAGGCGGCTCCTGCTCGTAATCAATTCGCATTGCGAACTGATTTCTGGGGGCAAACGCGTCGCCCTTGGGCGGGAATATCATGTTGGGAGGCGTACCCGGAATTGCCAAAAGGCGTTCCTTGGTGTGAAGATCCGGCATGGAGCTGAGCAGCGCCCAAGTATACGGATGGGCAGGCTCGAAGAATATCTCTTCGCTGGTGCCCGTTTCCACGATCTTGCCCGCATACATAACATTTACACGGTCTGCCATATTGGCCACAACGCCCAAATCATGGGTGATGAAGATAACGGACAGGTTTCGTTCCTTCTTGATTTGGTTGATAAGCTCCAATATCTTTGCTTGGACGGTAACGTCCAACGCGGTGGTAGGCTCGTCACAAATCAATATCTCCGGGTTGCCGGCAAGCGCAATGGCGATAACGATACGCTGGCGCATACCGCCGGAAAACTGGAACGGATACTGCTCAAAGCGGCGCTCCGCATCGGGAATGCCCACAGCATTCATAAGCTCAAGTGCCTTTGCACGGGCATCCTGCTTGTTCATCTTGTCATTAAGGCGAAGCACCTCGGTTATCTGGTGGCCTATCTTCATGATCGGGTTCAGCGCGGACAGCGGATCCTGGAAGATAAGGCCGATCCTCTTGCCGCGGATACGGTGGAAATCATCCTCATGCACCTTGGTAAGATCCATCCCGTCATAAAGAATCTCGCCGGATTCTATTATGGCGTTGTTTGCGAGAATTCCCATGATGGCTTTGATGCTGACGGATTTGCCGGAGCCGGATTCGCCGACGATTGCCAGCGTTTCGCCCCTGTGAAGGTCAAAATCTATGCCGCGCACAGCCTGAACCAATCCGCCGTAAGCACGGAAATTGATGCGAAGGTCCTTCACGCTGAGAATTACTTCATTGTTCATATATTCACTACCCATGGCTTTACTCCTCTCCGCGCTTTGTCGGGTCAAGCGCGTCCCTGAGGCCGTTGGAGAACAGGTTGAATGCAACCATCAGCGCCGAGATCAGGATGGCCGGGAATATGACCTGATACGGATATTGCAGCAGCACGCTCTGTCCATCGGAAAGCAGGATACCTATGGAAGGCTCCGGAGGCGCTATACCCAAACCAATATAGGCCAGGAAGGATTCCGAGAAGATGGCGCCCGGAACGGCGATCATCGCACGGGTGATCAGGGGGCCTATGCAGTTGGGCAGAATGTGCCGGAAAATCAGGGTCCTGTCGGGCACGCCCAGGGTGCGGGCAGCCAACACGTATTCACGGCCCTTGAAACGATAGAACTGGGCGCGGATCAGGCGCGATGTGCCGATCCAGCCCGTAACCGTCATTGCAAGGATGATCGAGAACATACCGGCGCCGAACACCAGCATGAACAGAATCGTTACAACCACATAGGGCATACCGTCCAGCACTTCTGCGAGGTGTGTCATGAAGATATCCACTTTGCCTCCGCAGTAGCCGGAAACCGCGCCGTATATAACGCCTATCACAATGTTTACCACAACGGTCACAGCGGCGATGATCAGCGAGATACGCGCACCGCGGAAAAGCCTTGTCAGTTGATCCCGGCCCAGATAGTCCGTGCCAAGCCAATGATATTCGCCTTCTGCAACGCCGCAGTACTTGTAATAATCCACCTTTACATCGCACATGGTGACGTTTTTAACAATGCGCTCGTTGGTCACCGCAAGGATGCAGCCCTCCGGATACCTGTCGGTGTCGTCAAGTTTGTCCTTGCGGCGATCCGTAAGCACACGGGTTCCGTCAAAGATACCAAGCTTTTCAAGTCCAGGTATTTTGGGAGGCAGATTTTGCTGCTCAACATTTTGCTCCGTATAGGAATACCCTGTGATGTTGGGCACTATTATAGCCAGCAGCACGATCAACAGAATGATTGCGCCGGAAATAATGGAGAGCCTGCTCTTGCTGAGCCGGATCATCGCATCCTTGAAGAAGCCAACGGGCTTTGTTTTGAACTTTTCGTCTTTTATGTCCTCCTGGTGCAGGGACTCAAAGGCAGATGCCGGCAAATTTTTAATTTCTTCCGGCAGGTTGTTTTTGTCATAAATCATGATTTCTTACCTCCCACGCGCACACGGGGATCGATCAGGCCGTAGGACAGATCCACCAGCAGGATGGTGACCAATGACGTTACCGAATAGAATATAAGGCACGCAACAGTGAGAAAATGGTCGCCGGCCATTATGGATTTCACCGTCAAACCGCCTTGCCCGGGTATTGCGAAGATGTTCTCAATAACAAGAGAACCGCCCATGATACCCGTTATCATAGCGATCAGGGTATTGGATATGGGAATAAGCGAATTGCGGAAGGCATGGCGCACGATAGATTGAACCTTGGTCAAACCCTTTGTACGTGCCAGCAGCAAGTATTCCGAAGAAATATTTTCTATCAGCTCGCCGCGCAGATATCTTGCTATGGTAGCGATAGGGCCCAGAGCCAGCGCTATTATGGGCAATATCAGAGAATGAAATTTCTCCGCCAGCGTGGCGGCATTTGTGTCATAAAGCGTCGGGAACCACCCCAGCTTGAAAGCGAGGAAATACTGAAGGGCTGATGCAAACACAAACGACGGCACGGATATGAAGATAACAACGAAGAAAGATATCACGTGGTCCACCCATGTGTTGCGCTTGAGCGCGGCTGCCGTTCCGGCAATAAGTCCCAACGGTATGGAAATAAAAAGGGACAGGAAATTAACTAAAATGGTAGGCGGCAGGCGTTCAATCAAAATACCGAATACCGGCAGGCCGGGACGAAGTTTTACAGAAATACCGAAATCAAGATCGGTAACGATATCCGTAATGAAATAAAAATACTGAACCGGCAGGGGATCGTTGAGATGGAACTTGTCTTCCAACTGTTCCTGGATTTCAAGCGGCACCTCCGGGTTTTCAAAAAGAGACATCGGCATAAGGCGCACCACGATAAAGGAAAGAGACATAATGAGGAAAAGCGTGATGAGCATTGCAGCGATGCGGGACAAAATGTATTTAAGCATTGGATTCTCCTGACTGCATGGGATTCCTCCGGATGAAGCTTTCGTTCTTATCGGAATCAGGGGCATGCTGCCACAGAAGATAGCATGCCCCTGAAAGACGTGTGTTAAATCACTGTTCGGCCGTTGAGGAGCTTATTCAACGATATCGCCGTAGCAGGTGCCCCAACCGAAGCCGGGGATGTAGGTGTAAACGGGCAGAACCAGACGGTCGGAATGGAGCTCGTACACAACGTCCTGTACAACCGGGCACTGCACAACATGCTCAAGGTAGATTTCCTCAAGCTTCTGCGTTTCCTGCAGCAGGGTCTCATAATCGCCGTTCTGGATTTCGCGGCAATATGCAAACTGAGCATCAAATTCGTCGTTGAAGTAGTTGTTGGGCGCTCCGGAGTAGCCGCTGGTGAAGTAGTAGAAGCCTTCATAGGGGTAGGTACGGGCAGCGCCGCGCGCCCAATCGTTGGGGGAAAGATCCCAACCATCATCGCCCTGCTTCTTGTACTCGGTGGTGGAAATGCCGCTGTAGTTCTTGATTTCCACGGTTACGCGGTTTTCAAAGATCTTGGGGAACTCTTCTTGAATGAACTGAGCGGTCTTGTCCCAATGGGTTTCGCTGGGATCATAGGCCATGATGATGTTGATCACGGTGTCAGCAGGCACGTTGCATTCCGCATAGGCCTTGTTCAGGTATTCAAGCGCAAGTTCGGGGTTGTAGCCAGTGGTGTGGCCTTCTGCGCTCCAGGAGGCAACAAGCTCTTCCACGGCCTTGCCGTATTCGGACTCACGGTAGATGCGGGCACCCTCGCTGAGGATACCGGCCTGGGCACTGACATACCAGCCGGCGGGTTCCATGTGGCCGAACAGGTTCTTGGCGATGGTCTCACGGTCAAGGGCATGGTAGATGGCCTTGCGGTAGTTGTCGCTGCCGGAGATGGGGTTGTTGGGGTTCTTGCAGTTGATATCAATATGAAATACGCTGTTGGAGCCGTATTCCACAAGGCGCGGATCGTCGATGTAGGTTTCAAGGGTATCGCCGTTGGGGGTGAAGATGTCGAGCTGACCCTGCTCCCAAAGCTCAATGCGGGCGTTCTGCTCGGGAACTACGCGATACTGCACTTCGTCATAGTTGAAGTATTCGGCCATCCAGTGGTCGGGGTTCTTGACATAAGTCTGCACGGAATCATAGGTCCAAGTATCAAAGATGTAAGGACCGCAGCCCATGAAGTGGTCAAGGTCGGAACCGTAGGAGGTGGTCAGGCCATCGGAGCTGAGGCACTCGTTCCACAGGGGCTCATAGCAGGGCACGCTGTTCCTGTTGTAGAAGTGGTTCATAACCTGATCGGCGGTGTTCACATCAACGGTGGTGATCTGAATGGTGTAATCGTCGATCTTCTTGATGCCGACATCTTCCCACGCAGTGGCGATGCCGCCCTCTGCATTCTGCATGGAATACTGCTCGGCATTCACGATGGTGATGGCGTTGCTGGCCAGGAAGGTGCTCATGCGGGGCATCATCACGGGGTCAAGCTGCTGCTTGAAGGTGAACATAAAGGTGTCCGCATTGATGGGATCGCCGTTGTTCCACTTCGCATCCTCGCGAATCTTGATCTGCCAGTTGTAATCGTCAACCTGGATGGGTTCTTCGGCGGCGATGTCGCAAATCCAAATGTAGCCGTTGCCCTCTTCGTTGGGATACTGACGATACAGGTAGCTCATGCAATAGGTGGCGACATTTTCGACGGGGGTATCAACGTTATCAAGGAAGTTAAGGCTGGAATGATCGGAGCTGAGCACGGAATAATAAATTTTCTTGGTCGGTTCCGCGGACTCATCGACAGGAGCGGTGGTTTCTGCAGGTGCGCCGGTTCCGGGGTCTTCGGTCGGAGCAGGATCTGGCGTAGTTTGCGCAGGAGCGGAGGGACTGCACGCGGCCAGTACGCCAATTACGAGTATCATGGCCAGAAGGAGTGCAACGATTTTCTTCATTTCGGTTTTCTCTCCTTTTTTATTTAGTTGAAGTCCAAAAGGGCTTCAAACATGAAATCGAAGTTTGCTTTGCCGGTAAGTCCGAGCCGTCCTAAAGCGTAAAGAGCGAAAGCAGCACGGATATCACAATCAGCGTTGCCGCACACAGCATATATAAGGATACATCATCATGATGTTTGCGGCTGTTGCGGTATTCAATATAGTCATCCTTCAGGCTGTCTGCCGACTCATGGGTGTTGCGAAAGATCATTTTAAGCCGCTTCACACCGTATGTAAGGCTTGTAAACATATGCATATTTGTCAGCTGATGTGCTATGCCGACAAACAATAATATCATTCCTGCGGAAAAAACAGCATTTATAACCCGCACAAAAAATATTTGTTCCCTTCCCCTTCCAATGAAGCAGGAAAGCACAATACCCAACACACAAAGAAGCGCCATTTTAAGCCATGACTGTTTCAACTTGTTCAACATAAATGATATATGTCGAGGATGACTCACTAACGCTTCCTCCATCTGGCTTTTCGTTTTTCATGTGCGCGGTTTGGTTCTGGTTGGCAATGCATGCATATTCATGCGTATATATCGTATGGCAAGTGTAAGAATATTCAAATAATATATAATAATTTAAGCACATAAAAGCCATATTGTCAATATATGAATTATAAAGCCGCTTTCGCACACCCAATTCCGCTGAGATTCATCAATAAATCTTGCTATACCAACAGCGTGGGATTAAAATATATTCATATAAATCCCTGCCCGCGAGGTAAAATACATATACAACAAAGGAGCTTGTCTATGCGTTTTATTATGAAAGGTGCCACCGCAAAAAATACCTGCTATGCGGATAAGCCCGACGAGGATTATTTTTTCTTTGATGAGGCGTCCGGTTTCGCCATGATACTTGATGGCGTAACCCGCGATAGGGAAAACGGCATATACCCTAATCCCAGCCCCGCCTGCCGCGCTTGCAATGCCTTTGCCGAGGCGGCGCAGGCCGTACTTTTGAACAAAAGCGACGCTTCGCCAATCGCTCGCCTTAAAGCGGCGGCATATGCGGGGAACGAAGCCGTTGCTCTCGCCAACGAAGGTTTTTCCTCCCCCTTCCTTCCGGGAACGGTGGGTGTACTTACGCTTTTTTCCGAAAACAAGCTGTATTACGCATATATAGGCGATTCTAACGGCATACTGATTTCAAACGGGACAATGTCATATTTTACGGAACCTCAAACCGCAGAGGTGCATCGCCACCGTAAGGAGTTTACATCCGATGAGATACGCACGGTGATATGCAACAATCCCGCTCACCCCTGTGGTTACGGCGTGTGGAACGGAATGCCTTCCTCCGCGGAATTCCTGCGGGTGGGCGAGTTGCCGTTATCCGTTGGGGACAAGGTTTTTTTATGTACGGACGGGGTCGACCCATTCCTTGCGTCATTGCCAGCCGAAGCCGTCGCCGCCATGGATGCCGATGCCTTCCTTTCCCGGGCCATGGCCTATCTAAGGCCCGAAGGCCACATGGACGACCGCACCGCCGTTGTTATAAGCACATTTGAATAACCCCGGAAAGGCAAAGTCCGGCTGGTTGGGTGTTTGTAAATCATTTAAAAGGTTGGGTAGCTGTAGAGGATGCTCGACCTTTTTCTATGCCTGGTTTGGGTTAAACACGCCCCAGCAAGTCAAACTTGTATCATGGTAGAAGTTTATTTTATGGTGCGGATTCAGCAGTACCAAAGGTGCTGAGGGGGGGCCGTATCGCCGCGGCCATTGCGAATTGAGAGCAGCGCGCAAAACGCCGGTGGCTGCAAACAGGGAAAGGGCGCACGGAGTGCGCCCTTTCCCTGTTTGCGGTCTGTTGAAAGCCTGTGCTTATTGCCTGCCGATGGTGGCGACCATCACGGCCTTGATGGTGTGCATGCGGTTCTCCGCTTCGTCAAACACCTTGGACTGCGGGCAACGGAATACCTCGTCGGTAACTTCCATTTCTGTAATGCCAAACTTTTCATGGATTTCACGACCAACGCTCGTTTCAAGGTCATGGAACGAAGGCAGGCAATGCAGGAAAATGCAATCCGGGTTGCCGGTGGCCTTCATCATGTCCATCGTTACGCGGTAGGGGGTCAGGAGCTTGATGCGCTCTGCAAACTGCGCTTCCTCACCCATGGAAACCCAAACATCGGTATAGATGGCGTCAGCATCCTTGACGTCCGCGATGTCTTCGGAGAATTCGATGGATGCGCCGGTTTCCTTGGCAACCTCGCGCATTTCGGCAACGAGCCGCTCATCCGGGAACAGGCTCTTCGGCGCAATGCCCATAAAGGACATGCCCATCTTCGCCGCGCCGATCATCAGGGAGTTGCCCATGTTGTTGCGTGCGTCGCCCACGTAAACAAGCTTGCACTTGTTGAGCGGCTTGTGCACATGCTCCTCAATGGTCAGGAAGTCCGCAAGGATCTGCGTTGGGTGGTACAGGTCGGTCAGGCCGTTCCACACCGGAACGCCGCTGTGCTTTGCAAGCATTTCAACGTCATGCTGCTTGAAGCCGCGGTATTCAATGCCGTCATAGAAACGGCCGAGCACTTTCGCAGTATCTTCCAGGGATTCCTTTTTGCCCATCTGGCTGTTGGAAAGGAAGGTGACGTTTGCACCTTCATCGAATGCGGCGACTTCAAATGCGCAGCGCGTGCGGGTGGAAGTTTTTTCAAAGAGCAGCACGATGTTTTTGCCTTCGAGCAGGTTGTTTTTAATGCCTGCGCGCTTCTTTGCTTTGAGATCGTGCGCGAGATCCAGCATGTAACGGATCTCAGCGGGGGTAAAGTCCTTCAGGGTCAGCAGGGAACGTCCTTTCAGATTTACGGGCATAGTCAGTCTCCTTTACGTTATAGTTTGATTGAGAGATTCAGAAAACAGCCTCAGCCGATGAACGGGGCAGCTGTCCGGTACGCTTTTGTAACGTATTCGCTGGTGTAGGCGTGCAGCAGCGCGCCATAATCCAGATTGAAGGAAAGCACATCGCCTACCTTGTAATCCGGTGCGCCGGTCAGGTTCAGGATGAGATGATCCGAGCTTGCGCCGAGAATCTCAACACGGCTGTCATGGGGTGTCAGGCCGCCGGGCACTACATCCTGCCGGCCGATGGCGCAGATGCCGCGCCGCATTTCGCCGCGATCCGGAAACTCCACCTTTTCGCCGAACGCGTTGGCGCCGCAATCTCCGATCGGCCGGGAGGGCTTGCGCTTCACTTCCACAAGCTGCGCTTCCAGCGTGAAGCAGTCCGTATGATATCCTTCCATGGGCACGAGCGCACCCGTGTCGTTGCCGAGAAGGTATCCTTCGCCGATGCGCAGGTTTGTGATTCCCTCCGGGATGGCGCCCGCGCCCAGCATGGTAAGCGCGCTGGAATTTCCGCCGGATACAAACGGGATGGGGAGGCCATAGCGCTTTCGCAGGCTCCGCGCAATTTGTACAAGGCCGGAAAGGTTCTCCCGGCTTGGAAGAACGCCGCCGAAGCAGGTCATGTTCACGCCCACGCCGTAAAGCTCGAGCGCCGGGTAGGCGATGACGGATTCGGCCAGCGCGTGGATTGCGTCCGTGTTGCGGAAGAAAACGCCCTCGCGCAGGTCGCCCATGTCGATCATGATCACAACCTTGTGCCGCTTTCCCTGCCGGGCCGCCGCTTCTCCAAGCAGGCGCACGGTGTAGGGCTCGCTTTGCTGGCTCACCTCCGCATGGCGCACAACGTCATCCACCTCGGAGGGCTGGGAGATACGCAGCAGATAGCGCGGCTTGCTCCCGGGCAGCCGCGCAAGGTTTTGCACGCGGGAATCCGCAAGGAAATCTGCGCCCGCTTCCGCCATCAAACCGGCAATCCGCGCATCCGCGCACACGCATTTGCTTACAAGCGCTGCGGTGAGCCCGTGCGCATGGCAGAGCGCGGTCATGCGCTCCATGTTCTCGCGCAGGCGATCCAAATCGGCAATAATCCTTGGATACATGATAACCCTCCGGACGAAGTTTTGCAATTTCTATGTTTGGGGAAGTTTGAATCTCTGGGGAATCCCGGAACCGGATGCGGGAGAGACAGCCGCCCGCGAACCGCCTTAGATGCCAAGGGAATGTTTCATCAGGCGCAGCGCAGCCTCCGGGTAGCGCTTGGAGAGCACGCCGAGCGAAGCCATGATGTAATCATCGTCAAACAGCAGCGAAAGCTCGCCTTCCCTCGGATAAAGCATCATTTTTGCGGTGTTGCAGTCCGCAAGGGCGCGAAGCAGCGCCTCCCGGTGTGGCAGCCGCGTCAGCGCGCCGCCTGTGCCGACGATGTATTTCACCTGCGTCAAATCCTTGCCTTCGGCTACCGTCTTTCGGCCGGAAGGAGTGTAGATATAGCGCAGCGCGCCCGCATGGCGCGTCAGCGCCCGGACGCCCGCCTCCCGGCAAAGGCGCTCCGTAAGGCGGAACTGCGCCTCGGTATCCGGGATGGGCCTGTAATGCTCCATAACGGCGGGAACATCCAGCGAAAGCTCGCGGGAAAGCGCTTCTTCCCCAAGCATGGCAACAAGGTTTTTCGCGTTGACATAAAGGCCGAGGTCCCCCTCCACGGTGCGTTTTGCGAAGGGTTCGGGGCGCGTCTGGATGGAAGCGATTTCATCCGAGCCGTTCGTGACGGAATGCACATCCGTCGTTGCGCCGCCGATGTCCACGACCACGAGGTCTCCAATTGCGCCGTAAAGCAGTTGAGAAGCTTCCATTACCGCGCCGGGGGTGGGCATGATCGCGCCGGTCACCATGTCGCGGATGTGTTCCATGCCGGGCGCTTTGATGATATGCTCCTCGAACACCTTGTGGATAATGCGCCGCGCGGGCTCGATGTTGAGAAGGTCAAGCTTGGGGTATACGTTCTCCGTAACCGTGCAGGGCAGGCCCGCGCGGTCAAAAATAGCTTTGACGTGCGTTTGATTCTGCACGTTGCCCGCATAGATGACGGGCGCGCGGAGGCCGGACTCCGCAATGCGTTCAGCATTGAAAAGCGCGGTTTCCCGTTCGCCGTAATCCGTACCGCCCGCAAGGAGAATGAGGTTGGGCTTTGCCTCCTGCAAATCCATCAGGTCAAATTTCGAAAGTTTGCCTGCCGTTGCAAGCTTTACAATTGCTCCCGCGCCGAGCGCTGCGGCCTCTGCGGCCTTAACGGTCATGTCGTAGACAAGGCCGCACACGCACATGCGCAGCCCGCCCGCCGCAGAGCTTGTGGCGAACATCTCGCCGTATTCAAGGGAATCCCAGCCCTGCTTTGCCTGCATATCGGCGATTGCGCCGCGGAGGCCTGCGCGGACATCGCCTTCCAGCACGCTCGTTGGGGCCTGCCCCTGCGCGATAAAGCGCGGCGCATCCCCACAAATGCCGGAAAACGCGTTGACCAGCGTGGTGGTGGAGCCGATTTCGGCCACAAGAACGTCAATGAACATGTGGTGTATCTCCTCCGGATCGGTCAATAATTGGAAATTGGCAACTTACAATGGGCAATGATCCGTTTTGGTGGGAACGCTCTTCAGTCGCCTGCGGCCACAGCTCCTTTCAGAAAGGAGCCTTTTGGGGTGCAGCTTCCCGGAAGCCCAATGAGCAAGGGAGGGCAAGGAAGCCGCGCCTGCGGCAACGCGGCGCGACCTTTGCGAATTGTGGGCAATCCCCGCGACCCTGACGGGAAATTGCCAACCGCGCTCCTGCAACAAGTATCAATTGCACATTGTAAATTGTCAGGTTTCCGCCCTGCCGCGGAAAGGGAAACGAGATCCGGGGCAGGGCGGAGCCAGATAAGTGTTAGATTTTCCCTTCGGATTCCAGCTCACGGCGGCGCTTCACAAGGAAGGTGGCTACGTGGTGGCCGCGGCTGCCGCGGCCGAAGCCCTCGTCCGCGCCGTTGGCGCGCGCCTGTGCGGAAGCGACCTGCGTGCCGCCCGCAACGAAGATCAGCTTGTCGCGCACACCCATTTCGGTTGCGATGCGGTTGATCTTGGCGATGTTCTTATAGTGGATGTCATCGTGGCTGATGATGGTGGAGGCGAGCATCGCATCCGCATTGAGCTCGATCGCCGCGTTCACGAGCTTCTCCGGCGGGACGGAAGTGCCGAGATAATGCACCTCAATGCCGTATTTTTCGATGCCGCCGTGCTTGATGTCGATGATTTCGCGCAGACCGACGGAATGTTCGTCTTCGCCGACCGTGCCGCACACGACACGCATCGGCCTGCGCTCGATGTCCGCGCGAATTTCATCGTCGCTCATGACGTCCGGCTCCTCGGGGATCACGAGCTTGTCGATCTCGATGGCGAAGGGAACCTTGCCCTTGAGCTCGATGCGCGTGCCCTCGGCGCCGTGCATGATTTCCTTGGAAATGACCTCGCAATCCGTGAGGTTCATGCGCTTTGCGCATTCAAGCGCCGCTGCTTCCGCAATATGCTTTTCTGCGGGGAAGAACATCGTGAGCATCACGGTGCCGTCCGCAAGCCATTCCATTTCGGGGCGGATCATCTTTGCGCCGGGCTGGGCGAATTCCTTCACCTCGGCCATGCGCACGTTGCAGTTGTCCTCCTCGTCCAGCTCGTCGATGTAAACGATCTTTTCCGGGCATTCCAGCGTGCAGCCGCCGATGAGGTCGGAAGGATTCGTCGCGCCGTACTGGGCGATGTTGTTGTAGCCGTAGTGCGCGGTGACAGGAGCCATGTAATCCGCTTCGCGCTTCACGATGGTGCCTGCGCCGATGCCGCCTGCGAGCTTGCGGGCGATGCCGTCGCCGTTGCGCTCGGGGTAAATGCCGCTGTCCACGAACATGCCGGCCTCAACCGCCGCGAAGTAACCGCCCTGTTCCACCATTTCTTCCATGAAGAGGATGGCGCGCTCCTTGAGCTCGCGTGCCTTGTCGCGCAGGTAACCGTCCTTCTTGAGCTCCACCATGTCCATGAGGCCGTCCATGCCGACAAGCGCCTGCTTCGCGGTGTCGCATGCCTCGATGTTATAGATGTGCCAGGGCACGTTACGGCCTTCGTCCGGCGTGATGGTGGACTGAATGTCCGCGCTCGTGAGCTTGGAAATGAGCATGTTGAGCACGTGGGTCACCGTCGCCTCACGGGTGGAGGATTCGATGTACTTGGTGTTCATCTGCGCGCGCATGCGGTACTCATGGAAGAGATCGCGCAGCGCCACGGCATACGGAAGGTCCATGTGGACGCAGGGGGCAGGCGTTGCCGTGGGCGGCACGGTGGAAAGGCAGATGTTTTTCTTATCGATGCCGACCTTTGCGGAGAAAATGGCGTTAATGCCGTGCTGTACCATCAGTTCCGGCATGACCTTCCAGGCCTCGCGCGCGGTGGCGTTGGCGTTGTGCGCGCCGTCGATCTGCGCCATGCCCGCCCAGGCGATGAGGCGCTTGGATTCGCACGCGTCCACGAAGGAGCGCGCCATGTTGATGTTGCGGTAAATAACGTTATACTGCGGGTCCTGATGCACGCCGTTCACGCCTTCTTCGGCGAACATCACGGCGATATCCGGGCCGGCAACGCCGGAAACATAGCTGTGGTAATTGATGGGGCGGCCAACTTCATCCTCGATCATGTCGAGCGCCTTGCGCTGCGCACGAACCTGCTTGCGCGTAATCGGCACGCCGCCCATGCCCTGCGGGGTGCCTTCGATGAGGCCGTCAAAATGGCTTTGGCCGGCGGTGCGGATGACCATGATGTGATCTGCGCCATGGTGCGCGCCCATGCGCATGCGGCGGATGTCGTCCTCAAAGCGGCCGGAGGCGATCTCTGTTGTGATGACGGGCATCGGCTGCGGGTCGATGTCGTCAAAATAATGCGCCGGCGGCAGCGGGACGGAATCCTTCAAAGGCTTGGAGCAGTCCTGATACACAAACGGGCCCATTTTGAGGCCGGGGGCAGGCTCGCGCCAGGTCCAGCCGCGCCTGCGGGGACGGTAGTTTTCAAGATCCTTTAAGATTTCGGATACGTCGATGTTCTTGTTCGGGTCAAGTTTATAATCGCTCATGTCGCACCTCCGTTAAAACTGCGCGGCGGCTTCATCCCAAAGCCGGTCTTCACAAAGCGCAAGGCCTGCGGCGCGCACATCCATGTTCTCGGCTTTGGCAAGGCGGTAAACCACGTTGCCTGCGCCGTGGGCAATGAGGCTGCGCTCCATGCAGCCGTCCACGATGTGCTTCGCTTCGAGGGACGAAAAGCCCATGCGAAGAAGCACGCTGCGCTCGATGGAGGGCGAGGTATATTCATAGCCCATCTTGAGGAGCGGTTCGGTGATCTGCTCGGCGAGCGCCCAGAAGCGCTGCTCAAGCTCAGCGTCGGAAAGGGCTGCAAGGTGCGCGCGCCTTTCCTGATAATCGTCTGCCCGTTTCATGTTGATTCCTCCTGATTGTTATGTGTTCGTTTGTTTGCTGTCAGGGGCGGCATGGCGTGAGCCGCTGCCGGGGGATGCCGTGTCTTTGCGGGGCAAGGGTAAATCCGGAGCGATGCCGGGAGATTGCCCCGCCCCCGCAAATCAAGCCTTACAGGTTCTTAAGCACGTTTTCAACAAACGCGCGGGAAGAATTCGTTTCCTCCATCAAATAGGCGATATCCGCTTCGGTCAGCGGGCCCTTGGCGCGGGAAACCTGGCGGCGGATGAGGGACGTGCGCATATGGTCGATATCCACATCGCGCGCCTTAAGCAGGGAAGGATCGGCCGGGAACACGATGTTCGTTCCGGGGATTTCCGTTTCCGGATCGCCGAAGAGCAGTTCGATGCCATTCTGCCGCGCAAACGCCAGCTGCGGCTGAATGTGCTTGCCCGCGCCGGTGTATTCCGTTTCCTGCGCAACGATGATCTGATCCTCGTCGAGCTCCTGCGCGAGGGCGAATGTCGCGGCAAGGCTCGTGTTGCCTGCGGGGCCCTTTTCCATGCCTTCAAGCGTGGCGAGCGCCTCGGTGATGTAGAACACTTCGCCCTGTTTCACGGTAACGTAGCGATCCATGTAGCGGATGGGGCGCGCTGCGCTGCGCGGCACATCGCTGTGATCGGGATCGATTGCATACGGCATGCCGAAGCCGGTGTGTGCGGTGGTGAAGGACTTGCGGTTGAACTGCGCGTCGCTTGCCATGCTGAGACCCTTGAGGTCAACAGACGCCGCAACAACCTGTGCGTTGCATCCGGCCTTCCTGAGGCCGCGCACGGTGCCCGTCAGGTTACCGCCGCCGGCGTTTGCGCAGACGACCACATCCGGGTTACGGCCGTAGCGTTCCTTGAACTGGTGCCCAAGCTCCCAGCCGAGCGTTTCTACGCCGCCCACGCCGAACGGGGAATACAGAGAAGCGTTGAAGTAGCCGGTTTCTTCAAGGAGCATGAGCACTTTGTAGAACAGCTCCGGGCCGACGGTGAGCTGAAGCACCTCCGCGCCGAGCGCTTCGCACTTGCGGGCCTTCTCGATGATCTCGGGCTGGCCGCTTTGCTTGGAATCGTAGCATTCCTGCACGATGATGCACTTGAGACCCTGCATGGCCGCCTGAGAAGCCACTGCTGCGCCATAGTTGCCGCTTGTTGCAGCGATGACGCCCTTGTAACCCATCTTCTTTGCGTGGTATACGCTTGTGGCGGCACGGCGCTCCTTGAAGCTGCCCGCGGGGTTCGCAGCTTCGTCCTTCATGAAAATGCGCGCGCCCTTGCCGGGCTTTGCATACTTGCGGGCAAGCGCCGTCAGGTTGTGAAGCTCGAAAATCGGGGTGTTGCCCACATTGTATTCGCGCTGGATGCGGATATGGTCTTCCAGGGTATACCCGGTGCTGTTCATCAGCGCCTCATAATCGAAGGCGATGGAGCCGGACTCAAAGCGGCTGTAATCGATGCCCATTGCCTTGTTGACGATCTCAACCTTGCGGCCTGTGACCGCATCGTAGCTCTTATCCATGTTGTTCATGCTTCTTCACCTCCAAACAAGGCCTTGCGCAGGGATTCTTCCATCGTGAGGATCTCCGGCACGAATGTGCCGTAGTTCAGCGTATAGCAGGGGTTCACCTCAACGAGCGTGCCGCGTTCCTCGCGGCCGGTGGAGGTGAGGATGGTAACTTCGTCGCCGATTTCGGCGGCATCGTTTTGCAGATGACCTTTTGCCCACATTTCAAGCGGCATTTTTTTGGTGTCCTCGGGCAGCTTGCCGGTGCGCTGTTCGGGCGTTAAGATGATGTTGTGAATGCGGACCCAGTCGTTTTTCTTTGCCATAGCAGTTCCTTTCCGTCAATTGGTGATTGGCAATCGTAATTTACTTTTCAATATAATCCCTGAAGTCGCCCATGATGGCACGCGGCACGGGGAGATCAAGCATCGTCCTGAGGCCGGGGCGCGCGTTGATAACATGTGGGATCATGTTTACAATCATGGCAATGGTGCCGATGCCGCCGTCCACTTCCGGGTTGATGGCCATGCTGACCGCCGGGCTGCCCTTCAAAACGATGTAATCGCCGGTGTGGGTGCCTTCCAGTTCGGGCTCGATCTGCTGCGGATGGATCATGTCGATCTTTGCAGCGCCGTCCACATAGCCCTGGCCGGTCATGTTCACGCCGGCTACATCGCCCGCCTTGGCAAAGCCGTAAGGGGACTTGCGGTCCACGCTTGTAACGATGGGCTTCATCTGCTGCTCAAACTTGTCAACCTTCCAGCCGAGCGCCTCCGCGATCATGCCGACGGATTCCGCAAAGCCAACATGGCCCGCAAGCGTGCCGTCCGCAACGCCCCGCTCAAACGCTTCCACCGTAAGGCCAACGCCCTGCTCCTCCATAACGGCCGGGCCGAAGGGGGAGAGGCTGTTTACGCGGCGGCACTGCACGGATTCGACATCCGTCATGCAGCCTGTGAGGCAGATGGCAAGCAGGTCCATCATCAGGCCAGGGTTAATGCCCGTACCCAGGATGGAAACGCCGTTCGCCTTTGCAAGGCGATCCATTTCTGCGGCAAGCTCAGGCTGTTGGGCCTTCGGGTAGCTCATTTCCTCCGCGGAGGTGATAACGTTCACACCCTTTTCCACAACGAGCTTGATCTTCGGGAACACCTTTGCGGTGAAGGAATCCGTTGCGATGATGCAGATGTCGCACTTTTCCTTTGAAACAACCGCCTCAATGTCCGGTGAAACGAGCACATCCGCCCGTTCGCCGCGCTCTACGCCAAGCACTTCAAAGATGCTTTTCCCTACGCGTGCGGGGTGAATGTCGCACACGCCCGTGATGTCCACGCCCTTTTTGCGCAGCAACACCTTTGCGACGCCGCTGCCCATAGCGCCGAATCCCCAAATTGCAACCTTGATGTTTTCCATACTGCTTCCTCCGCTTTTTTGTTTGCTGTTTTCAATGAAAAAACCGACATTGCATAACTGTTTATTCTATTGTATAATGCAAAATAACATTACTCAAACGAATGTTTTTTATATTATACATGAATAAACAGAATACAAAGGAGAGCGGGATGAGCCTTCAAAAATACGTTGCATTTCTAAAAACCGTGGAGCTCGGAAGCATCAGCCTTGCGGCGGAGCAGATGGGGTACACGCAATCTGCCGTAAGCCGCATGATCCTGGATCTGGAAAAGGAATGGGGGATGGAACTGCTGCACCGCAGCCGCGCGGGCATTGCGCTCAGCTCGGTTGGGGAGCATCTGCTGCCGGCGATTCGTTCCATCGTTGCGGACTGCGAGGAACTGAAATTCGCGGTGAATGAACTGCATGGCCTGCATACGGGCCTTGTGCGCGTCGGCACGTTTACAAGCGTCGCCAACATGTGGATTCCATCGCTGCTGGTTTCCTTTCAGAAGCTGTATCCCGGCATTGAGTTTACCTTGATGAACAGCGAGAACTATTCGGAAATTGAGGATTGGATCCAGCATGGCAAGGTGGATTGCGGGTTTGTGAACCTGCCTACGGTCACGGACCTGCAGGTCAGCTTCCTGCGCCGCGATACGCTCATCGCGGTGCTCCCGCCGGAACACCCCATGGCGCAAAGCCCCGTGTTCCCGATTGCAAGGTTGCAGGACGAGCTTTTCATCAAGCTCAAGGAGGATACGGACAACGAACTTTCGCGCTTCCTTGGCAATCTGGCGCGGCCGCCCAAGGTGCGTTACGAGGTGAACAGCGACCACATGATTCTTTCCATGGTGGAATGCGGGCTTGGCATCAGCGTGATGCACTCGCTTCTTGCGGATATGGACCGCTACAATGTGGTGTGGAAAAAATTTGATTTGCAGCAGCACCGGGATATCGGCATTGCAACGGCAAAACAGGCCAAGCTTTCAAGCGCGGTGAAGCTTTTTGTTGGGCATGTGCGGGAACAGATCGGGCCAATGAGCAATTGATCATTGACAATGGATAAGGAACAATGGACAATTATGGCAGCAGCGCGAGCATGCCAAATAAAATGCAACAGCAAACAGAGACAGGGGGAAAACGGGATGGAACAAATGCTTAGCACAAACCAGGCGGAGGAACTGAGCGCGATTCGCCAAAGCTGCAAGGCGCGTCAGCGGTATGCGCAAATTCAAATGATTGCGCTTGTGGCCATGGCTGCTGTTGTGATCGCATTTGTGCTTCTGCTCATGCCGCGGGCAAGCGCCGCGCTTGCGCAGGTGGATGCCGTAGTGGGGGAGCTTGCTTCGGTGGACTTTGCGGGTATGGCAGAGCGGGTGGATGCGCTTGTTGCACAAAGCAGCGCCAGCATGGAGGAGGCCATGGAGGGGCTGGATACAGGCCTTGCCGATTTGCACCGTGCACTCGCCGTGTTGGAGGGTGTGGATCTTCAAAGCCTGAATGAGAGCATTGCTTCGCTTTCGGCTATTCTGGAGCCGCTTGCCCGGCTTTTCGGGAGGTAAGCGTAAAACCCTTCCTTATTAAAATAGATAATGCGTCGGCATAAGTTGCACAGGGTTACAGCTCCCAATTTTTGGGAGCCGTTTTTATAAAAATTTTGGCCGCTTTTTTTCTGAAAAGGGCGTTTTGCAACCGAAATGTAATCTTCCGTCGCTATAATAACAGTATAAGGGGGGATTCTGTGCATGCACGCGGCGTGCAAAGCACATGATCAACAAAAAACGGGAACCGCAGGCCTTCGGGCTGTATGCGCGGAAACGGAACTTATGGAAGAGGACGGAAAGGAGAAAAGCGTATGAACCAATTCAAAAAACCGCTTGCAATGCTGTTGGCGCTTGTCATGCTTTGCGGCGCGTTCCTCAGCGACGGTAAACTTGCGTTTGCTGAGGGTGATCCGATCATCGACGTGACCGAAGGCGAAAAGCCGGATGGAACGCCGGTGGCCAACGTTCTGGAGGCTGGCAATCCGGCAGGTGACCCAACGCCGGAGCCTACACAGGAGCCTGCACCGGAATACACCGTTACGTTCGTGGTAGGAGAGGGCAAATTCCCGGTGACGGTCGCCGAAAACGCGGATGCCGCAGTTCCGGCAGAAGCGAACGCGGCAATCACGGACTATGAAGCCGCAAACAAACAGGTTTTTATCGGCTGGGATAAGGGCTACACTTCCATTGTTGCGGATACGGAGGTAACGGCGCAGTTCGCAGCCGCGACGGCCCCGCTTACCATTCATTATAAGGACACCGACGGCAATCAGCTGCGCGCTTCGTATGAAGCGGTGTTTGCCATTGGCGCACCATACAGCGTAGATTCCCCTGAAATTCAGGGATACGTGGTAGAATCGGGCAAGGAAACCGTTTCCGGCACAATGGCGGCCGGCGGCGTTACTGTTACCGTCACCTATTCCGTAACGGATGCGAGCTATACGGTGCAGCACTGGGTTGAGCAGATCGACGGCAGCTTCATCATGAAGGATGAAGAGACGATCAGCAACGCGCAGACGGGCACGACTGTGACCGCGGTTGCAAAGTCCTATGAAGGCTGCACCGCGCCCGACCCCATGCCGAGCGCCATGGTTGCGGCGGAGGGCACGGTGATCGCGGTGTATTATACCCGCAACACCTATACCGTTTCGTTTGAAACCAACGGCGGCAGCTATGTGAGTTCCATCTTCGATGTGAAGCACGGCGCAACGGTTACCGAACCCGCAGCACCAACGTTTGCGGGGTATACGTTTGCAGGCTGGCTGAACGGTGAAACCGCGTTTGACTTCAACACGCCCGTTACCGGCAACCTCACGCTTACCGCAAAGTGGGAGCCGAAGCTTGTGAACTACACCGTGGTGTACTGGCAGGAAAATGCGGACGACGATGGCTACAGCTATGTGGAAACCGCGACGAAGCAGGGGTACGCAGGTTCCGAAGCCACGTTTGATGAAAAGGACTATGCGCATTTTGTAGTGAGCGAAAACAGCGATTATAAGCTGATTTCGGGCGACGGCAGCACGATTCTGAATGTGTACTATGACCGCGAGGAATATACGCTTACGTTTGTGACCGGCAACAGCTACAGTCCGACCTGCGGAAAGCAGGAGCATACACATAGCAGGCGTTGCTATGAGTGGGTGCTCGTGTGTGAGAACGACAGCTTCTGGCATTGGCATAACGAGAGTTGCTATGAGCGCCGGCTTACCTGCGGCCTTGAAGAACACACGCATTCCAGCGCCTGCTATGCTTCCGGCGTGGTGGCCACCATTACCGCTAAGTATGGTGCGTATATTGCGGATGAATTCAACAAGGCACCCTTCAACACAACATATAACGGCCGTGCATGGGAAGATACGGGCAATACCTATGGCTATGCCCTGCAAACACTCGACCGTATGCCGGGTACGAATGTAACGTTCCGGCTGTATGATAAGAGCTCCAACAAGCTCAAGACCATCTATTACTGGGTAGAGAGCCTGCCCGGTGTCACACCGGATAAAATAGAGGGTGGTATTGGGTATACTCTGCTTAAGACAGTTGATACCTACTTCAACTACATGACTTATGAGGAAGAGTATCATCCCATTGAAGGCTTTATACGCCAGAGTGCAAGCGCTGCGGGCTTTAACAGGAGTCAGAAGGACTTTGACAAAAACAACGAAGGCCATCTGTACTACACGCGTGAAAGCTACAATGTTCAATACTATAATGTAACGGGCGTTGTACACACCGCTTCCGCGAAATATCAACAGAGCCTTGCGGGTTACGGCGCTTATACGCCGAACCGCCCGGAAGGCATTGACGAAAGTTTCGTGTTCTCCGGTTGGTACAAGGATGAGGCATGCACCACAGCGTTTGATTTTTCAAATGCTACGATGCCGGCGGGCAACATCGTGGTCTACGCAAAGTGGGTTGCACCGGTGTTCACCGCTACGTTTGAGTATCAGGTAATGATCGGTGGCGAAACGCATACCGTACAAGCGGATATCCCTTACGGCAGCACCATCAGCGCGCCTGTTGTCACGCACCCGGAAGGCTACCCGTTGGAGGGCTGGTATACCGATGCGGCATATGCGAACCGCTTTGACTTCAGTACGCCGATCACAAAGGATATCACCCTGTACGCCAAGTGGCATACGACACAAACCTACGGTTATACCGTTAAGTATGTGGATGCAAACGGCACGGAGATTGCGGAAGCTGAGTCCTTCACCGGCACGCCGAACACAACCGTCATCGCACAGGCCAAGAAAATTGACGGCTACGAGCTCAACGATGCACAAAGCAAGAGCGTGCTGCTTGATGCGGACAACAAAGAGATCGTATTTAAGTACAGGTACATCGGCACATACAGCTACACCGTGCAGTACATTGACAAGGATACTGGCAAAACGGTAGCTGATGAGAAAAAGGAAACGACCTCAAAGCGTGTTGTCACCGAAAACGCGAAGTATGTGAACGGCTACGTGCTGATTTCGGATACCCCGCAGATGATCACCCTTTCTTCGGATGCATCAGAGAATGTCATCAAGTTCTATTATGAGAAGCTTGGTGAAAGGATCATGATCCGCTACTGGGTTAAGCACGTGATCGATAATGGGGACAACAACACCACCCTGCGCGCCATTGAAATGAAGAGCGAAACCGTGGCTAAGGGTCAGTCCGTCACCGTTGCGGAGAAGGATGTTGAGAAGAAAACGTTTGAAGGGTACAAGTATGATCGTGCTGATACGCTTCCTTCCACATTCAAGGATAACAGCAGCAGCAACAGCATCACCCTTTATTATGTGAAGGACGAAACCCAGACCAGGACGCTTTCCTACACCGTGGAGCATTATCTGGATAATGCGCTCCAAACGGCTGACACCGCGACCGTTGAGGAAAAAGTTTGGGTGCTCGATCCTGCCACAACGCTTACCGTCACACCAGCGAGCGTTGCACACAAGAACTACCCCAACGCTGTGTTCACGCATTCCGATCCGGCAGCCATCCCCGAAACGATTCAGGACGGCGGCGTGATCAAGCTGTATTACGTTACGAAGACGGCGATCACCATCACCGCCAAGAGCGACAGCAAGACCTATGACGGCACGGCGCTTGAAAACGGCGGTTATGACCTGACCGGCACGCTCAAGGCGGGCGACACGCTTGATGTCACCGTTTCCGGCAGCGTAACCAACGTAGCTGACAACAAAGCGGACAACAATGTCATTACGAGCGTGAAAGTTCTGCGCAATGGCATCGATGTAACCGCGCAGTATACCATCACCAAGGTGCCCGGTACGCTCACGATTAACCAGCGCCCCGTGACCTTCACCGGCGAAACCGCGACGAAGCCCTACACCGGTTCCGAGCAGAAGATCACCGGCATCACGCCGGGCGGACTGCTTTCCGGCCACACCTATACAGGCCTCACGTACAGCGCGAAGGGCACGAATGTTGGCGGATATGACGGCACGTTCAGCGGCACAGTAAAGATCATGAACGGCACTGTCGATGTGACCGGGAACTACGCTGTGACAAAGACCCCCGGCAAGCTGACGATCACCCCCATTGAAACCCCGATCGTGATCACTGCGGACAGCAACGAGAAGGAATACGATGGCACAGCGCTGACCGACAGCGGCTATACTTACACCAATGGCATCCTTGTTTCTGGCGATGTGCTGACGGCGGTTGTCGAAGGCAGCCAAACGGATGTGGGTTCGGGCGCGAACAAGGTGGCATCCTACAAGGTCATGCGCGGCGACAAGGATGTGACGGCGAATTACACCTTCGGCACCTCCGTGGATGGTGTGCTCAAAGTCAACCCGCGTGCGGTCACCATCACGGTGAGCGATGCGAGCAAGCTGTTCGGCACGGTTGACCCGATCTTCACCGGTAGCATTACCAAGGGCGAGCTGGTGAACGAAGGGGATCTTGGAGCCATTGAATACTACCGCATCAACGCGGGCGTGGAAGCAGCCGGTACCTATAATGCGGCGCTCAGCGCGAAGTTCAAGGAGAACGGCAACTACGTTGTAACAGTGGTCAACGGCACGTTCACCATCTATCTGCCGGAGCCTGAGCCCATCATCCCGATGCCCACGCCGGACATCCCGCTTGATCCCCCGCAGACGGGCGATGGCGCCATGCTGCACACGATCATCGGATTTGCCTGCATTGCCATGGCGGGCCTGCTTGGTAAGCTCCGCCGCAAGGAGAATGAAGGCGAGGCATAATTTGCCCTGAAGGAACCAAACCTGAAAACGCCCGCCGGGTCAAAAGACCCGGCGGGCGTAATTCATAATCAAAAATGGGAAGGGATTTTCCGGCAGCCAACCGCTCCGCCGGGTTCAGGGACGCGCGCTCCCATCCCCCTTTCGGATTTCTTCCAGCGCGCCCGAGCGGGCGAGCGTGAGGAGCGCGCCGGTTATACGGCGGTCATAGCGGTCTTTCAGGGCATAGAGTTCTTCCGCTGCTTCCAAGCAGCCCATTTGCCGGTTATAGCCGCGGTCCGTCGTCATAGCATCGAACGAATCCGCAACGCCGATCATCCTTGCCTCCACGCTGATCTCATCTCCAATGAGGCCGAAGGGATAGCCGCTCCCGTCCAGCCGTTCGTGGTGGTTGCGCGCGATCTCAACAATCTTTTCATCAAACCGCTGTTTAAGGATGCGCGCGCTGTCCATGGGATGGCGCACGATGAAACGCTGCTCGCTCTTTGTAAGCGGCTGGCGTTTTTTCAAGATTTCATCCGGCACAAAGCATTTTCCGATGTCGTGGAACAGGGATGCAACCATCAGGGTATCGAGCGAAACGGTGGCGGTATCCATGCCGTCAAGTGCCATTTGTTCCAGAATTTTCGCCGAATAACACATCACATGCACGCTGTGCGCGTATGTGTAATGATCCTTTTCGTCAATTTGGCGCAGCAGGTTGGTCAAATCGTCCTGAAAACCGAACAGGGAATCGAACAGCGGGCGGTTGGTAATGTAAAGAAGCTCTGTGGATTGTCTCGCGCGGATGAGAAGTTCATCCCGAAGGCCATGTACATAAAAGGAGTCGCCTGCAGCAAGCTGCTGCGGGCTGCCGTCTACCTTCATTTCAAGCGCACCGGAAAGAATATAGAAAAACTCAAGGGTTTCAACATCCTCCGCAGGCGTAATCCACACGGTTGCGCCTTTCAGGATGCTTTGGCGCATCACTTCAAGGCCGCCAGCCTGCGCGAGCAAGCGAAGGCTACCGACGGATTCGATGCCGGCTTCCAAAGAGATACCTTCGGTTTTTTTAATATACAGGCCGTCCATTTTACGCTGTGAAATGCGGCGGCAGCCGCATGGGGTCCCGGGCGTATCCCGAAGGATACCTGCAGATTACGCGGCTTCGTTTCCGGTTCCGATGGGGGGAACGTTCACCACGCGCAGCGGGTCGATCAGCACCATCTGGCCGTCGATCTCATACGCAACGTAAACGCATTCTACCGTAGCGCCGATTTCATCCGCATAGGCCATTACCTCGGCGACGATCTGATCCACCTGCCGAAGCAGCCACTTCACGTCGTTCTGCGGAGTGCTCTGCGCATAGCGAACGAGCGCATCAATGCGGGCGTTTGCCACGGACACCATCAGCCGCAGCTTCAGAACCTTTGCGGCGTCAACGAACCAGCCGATCAATCCCGCAGTGCCGGCTACGGGAACATCCCCGGGAGAGGCGGCAAAGGAGACAGCCGGCAGGGCAAATGCGAGCAGCATGGACGCGGCGAGCAAGAAAGCGAGTTTCCGTTTCATGGTGATTTCCTCCTGTTTGAAGCTTAAATGGAATACCGGCTGCGCCGAATGCAAAAACAGCCGCTAATGCAGCTGCCCGGTTACCACGCGGCTTCAAAAGACGCCGTGGCGCATGAAATGCATTGTGGTACAGTACGGCAACTGGCTGCCATAGGCGAACGCCCTTAGGCCCTTTAGCTTTGCGCCCTCCGCTTTCACGAGGTTTGCCTTTTACATAGAAAATGGATTGTTCTATATTCAATTTCATTCTAGCATGGAGGTAGGGAGCTGTCAACTGCGTTTTCGGCCGCGCATAATGCAAAAAGCCCACGCAAAGCGGGCTTTTTGCAAGGGGGGATGGGGGATCATTCGTCTGCAGCAATTGGCGCAAGGCGGTAGCTTACGACGAACGAGGGATTGGAATACATTTTATAGAACGCCTTTTTTACGCGCTCCAGCGGAATGCGGCCCGTTTCGTAGCTCACAGAAGGCAGCAATACAGCATACTGTGTGGAATTGTAGCGGGAGATGGTGTCGCCGCGGCGCAGGTTGTTTTGCAGCGCGCTGAGCAGCAGGCGCATGAGCTTATCCAGCATCAGCGGTTCCACGGGCTTATCTCCCATGCTGCTGATGGTGATGAGCGCGATGAACATCGTTGTGCCAAGACGGCTGAGGTTCCGCATATGGAGCTGGTAAATATCCTTGAAAATCACATATTCGCATACAAATGCGCCGGAACGTGTGTCGTCCGCGCAAAGCTCCGCACGGATGCTGTCAATATCTGTTTTGGAGGCGTTGTCAATTTTAATGAGCTTTTTATAAAACGCAAGCATACCTTCAGGGGGCTGTATGCCAAGGTGGTTGTAATGCAAATCGGTGGCATGGTTATACTGCGCCAGCGCTTCGCTGCTGCGGCCGATCTTCAAAAGCGCCGTCATCAGCTCAAGGTTGAGCGTAGCGTCGAATGCATCCACATCAAGCGCCAGGCGGCACACCTGAGCGATCTCATCGTGTGCATCCTCGCCCTTAAGCAGCACGATATAATGCTGCACCGCCTTCAGGTACATGTTGTGCAGAAATACGCTGCGTGCGACCACCCATGCGTCCATATCGGAGTTGGGCAACAGCTCGCCCGCATAAAGCGTCATCAGCGTTGCAGCCTGCGCGCGGACCTCCGGCGTGAGGGATGCTGCACGCAGCACATCGTTGCAGGCAGCTTCAAAGGAGAAGACGTCGATCTCGCAATCGAGCGCCGGATTCCAGCGATACCCGCCGCGCTCGGTGATGATGCAATCGGAAAGATCGGGGCTGTAGTCCGAAAGCGTGGCACGCAGCCGGCTTACGAGCGTTTTAAGCGCACTTTCCGGGTTCGTGCTGTTCTCGCCGGGCCAAAGCACCTCAAAAAGATCCTTCATGAGGATGGACTTATCCCGGTTAAGGATCAGGTATTCCAACAAAACAATGCGTTTTTTTGAACTGCCCAGGCTTTTTATCACTTCCGTACCATTGGCGATGATCTCGAAACGGCCGAGCATAAAAACCTTAACTTTTGGCACTGGCTCTCCCTCCCTTATACCGGCTGGCAAGAAAATAGACAGAATTACAATGTAACAATTTGCCGCCTCAATCTTATGATATAAGCCGGAACCCAAAATGGCAAGCAGAAATCAAAACTTTTGGGTCGCGAATTTTGTACTTTCAGGGCAAATGGGGGTCTGGCAGCGCAACCCGCCGGCCTTGTGTGCACACAAGGCCGGCGGCGCGCATGTGCCCGAGCTCACGCATCATGGCGCTGCGGTCCGCGCAGATATAGTCCGCAAGCTCGCTGAAAGAGAAGGGTAGAACGAAGCGCAAGCTCCCCGCGCGCGCGGCTGAAAGGTTGAAATAACAAAGCAGCTTTTCGCGGATGGTGCGGCAGCTAAGCACCTGGATGCGCTCGCTCAGGCGCACGGTTTTGTCGGCGACAAGGCGAAGCACGTTTCTCACAAGCAGGCTATGGTGGTCGCAGGCTTTTTCGCAGCGCTTGATGATGTGGGCATAGTCGATAAAAACAATTTCGGACGGTGCCCGGGCGACGACGACCGTGCTTTCGCGCGCAATGCTGGAGAAGGCGAGCACCTCCCCGAAAATGCCGCCCGGTGCGAGGGACTCAAGGAGGGTTCTGCCGCCGTTCACCTCCAGCCGTTCAATGGAAAGCGCGCCGCTTTTGAGGATGCCCACATCCCCCGGGCCATGCCGGTATGCGCGCACGGTCTTGCCTGCGGCGCAGCGCTCTGTGCGCGCGCCGAAGCAGACCATCATGCGCTCAACTTCTTCGGTTGTAATTCCCTGAAAGAGTTCCGCATCCGCAAGTTGCATAATATTTCCTCCAAACTGTTGCAAATGCAATAGACTTTTCTTGAAACCCATGGTATCATAAGATCAAACAAAAGTACAGAACGGCGAAAGCCGAATTTGAAACGAAACATGGAAGGAGAATTTAAAATGAAATTCCGTTGCACAGTTTGTGGTTACGTACATGAAGGCGCCGAGCCCCCGGCAGCATGCCCCCAGTGCAAAGCACCCGCTTCAAAGTTTGTCCCCGTTGAGGAGAATAAAATGGATTGGGCAGCCGAGCATGTTGTCGGCGTAGCCAAGGGCGTTGATCCTGAGATCATCGAGGGCCTGCGCGCCAACTTCACCGGCGAATGCACCGAAGTCGGCATGTACCTTGCGATGGCGCGCGTTGCGCACCGCGAAGGGTATCCGGAGATCGGCCTTTATTGGGAGAAGGCTGCTTACGAAGAAGCGGAGCATGCCGCGAAGTTTGCGGAACTGCTTGGCGAAGTGGTGACCGATTCCACCAAGAAGAACCTTGAGATGCGCGTTGAAGCCGAAAACGGCGCAACCGCGGGTAAGTTTGAACTTGCGAAGATGGCCAAGGCGCAGAACCTTGATGCGATCCATGACACCGTTCATGAAATGGCTCGCGACGAAGCTCGCCATGGCAAAGCGTTTGCCGGCCTGCTCAAGAGATACTTCGGCTAAGAAAAGCCTTGCATAACCAATAATTCACATTTTAGGGTGTGCGGGAGAAATCCTGCACACCCTGTTTTTGTTCAAATGGTTATGTCTCAAAGCGTGTTCACTTAAACAGACCTGAGTTTATCTTATTCAAACCACTTTACTTTCAGAATAAAATTAGCAGCGTTTTTGTACCCTGCCTTACCATAATATTTTTCGTGCAGTTCATCATTTACCGCTTGCAGTTCCACACAGGATGCTCCTTTTTCCATAACCCTATTCTCTAACTCCTTAAGCAAAAAACTTCCCATTCCTTTATGCTGATGTGTTGCCGAGATAATAATTTCTTCTAATGTATATCCAACAATATCATCATACTGCTTGAAGTATCCCATCGCAAAACCAACAGCCTCATCTTTATCGTTCTTCATTACCAAAGAAAATGAATCTATCATAGATAATACTTGCTGAATTCGTTTTCTTGCTGTTTGCTCTGCCCAGCAACCGCCCTCATAATTATTGTAATAGTCAATATATAGCTGTAATACACCATCAATATCATTTAAATTCATTTCAGTAATTTTCATATCGCTTTCCTCGATTCACTCATAACCAATAATTCACATTTTAGGGTGTGCGGGAGAAATCCTGCACACCCTGTTTTTGTTCAACGGGAACGGACACTCCGAAACCGCAGCCGAAAGGAAAGCAGCGGTTTGAAAGGGCATGCTGGATGCAGGGGAACACGGGTTACGACACAAAGTGGGTGGAATTTTCAATGAGCAGCTTCGCATCAATTTCCACATCGTGGGCGGGCTCGCCGTTGATTAAGTGAATGAGCTGTTGTGCGCAATGCTGACCGATTGTATAGTCAACGGATGAAATGCTTGTCAGCTTGGGGGAGACGACTTTGGCAATCAGGTCGCTGTCCAGACACACGAGCGACACTTGCCCGGGAACCTTAAAGCCCTGTTCCTGCAGGAAATTCAAAACACCGGCGCCGCACCGGTCGTTTGGCACAATGATCGCATCAAAAGCAACGCCCGAAACCAGCAGCTGCTTTACGCAGTAATACCCTGAGTCATAGCTGAACCCGCCGAAAATCAGCAGGGAAGGGTCGGGCTCCAGGCCGGCTTCCTTTAAAGCGCGACAGTATCCCGTATAGCGGTCGTAGGCAGTAAAGCAGCCATGGTTTGAAGTTTCATATTCCTTGATAAAGTCCTCATAATTCCGAATATGGTCCGCCCAATAATAAATGATGAAAGCGATTCTTTTCCGCCCCAGCCGCAGCAAATACCGTGTGCTTAAATAAGCGGCCTCTTCGTTGTCCAAGTGCACATGGATCAGGCCGTCCGCGATATAGCGGGGGCCCGTAACAACAATCGGGATATGAGAAAGCGTGGGAGATGCGGCTCTTGGATCCCGGTTTGTGACGGGCGCTATAATGATTCCGGCGGTGTCGGAATTACATGCATTGATGAGGCACTCTGTTTCCTGGTTCGGATCGGAGTTGGAAAGCAGGATGTTTACACGATATCCCGCGCGGTTTGCAACGTCAATAATGCCCGTAGCAGTGTGGGAATAATATGTGTTGGAAATTCCGGGCAAAATTAAAACAATATTTTTTTTCCCTTCAACGGTTTTGCTGATCGGGTATCCCAACGTACGTGCGGACGCAAAAACGCGTTGCGCCAGCGCTGCGTCAACGGCGGCATTTCCATTTAAAACGCGCGATACCGTCGCCGGGGACACGCCGGCATGCGCAGCGACCTGACGGATGTTGGGTTTTCCACATTTTGGCATTTTTACTTCCTCGCTTTGGACAATCATATGGCAGTTTCATTTAAAGTATATCGCAGGAAACGAATAGATTCAATGGAAAGTTTGGTTTTTAAGAAACAGTTTCTGAAAAAATGCTCCAAATGCGGACAGGATTCACGCCCGTTTACTTATGCATTGCCCAACACGCCCGCAATGCGGCCCCCGCAACGCCAAAAAGAGGAAAACAGCATGAAAACAGCATATAGATAACGCATCTTTGCAAAACGGATCACAAGAAGGGACCGCAGAGTATTTTTGGAAATGCGTCGAATTTTATAAATTAGGTGATTGACGAAGTCGACAAAAGCACATATAATGTGTTTATCAAAATTAGGCATTTGAGAAACAAAAAGAAACAAATTGTGTTCTACATCTTTTGGAGGAAGAAATCGAAATGACGCTCAAGATGAATGATGCAACAAAGAACGCCCGGCTTTATGATGTCAACTGCACAGCAGATGCGCAAGGCATGAACCTTTGGGTTGAAGAACTGCTGCATCGTTATCAAGATTCTATCTGCTGCGGCAAATATCAGTCGGTGTTCCGTTGCATGAACATCAAGGATGAGAATGTGCTGATCGGCGCTGCCGGCAGGCTTGTCGGCATGCGGATTCTGGTTTCCCGCAGCGCGATTCAAGGGGAACTGGATTACCATAGCGAGCCGGTTTTCACGATTACGGAGGCCTCTGAAGAAGGGTTCCAAAGCATTCCGTTTCAGCAGATCTTCACGCTCTGCAACCGCCTGCGCAACAAACTGAAGGATCTGGTGGGGCCGGAATTCTATCGCGTGCCTGTTTTGGGCGGCCTTAAAAGCATCATCCTGAGCGACGAGCCCCAGGAGATCATCAATTACTATCTTCCGGAGATTGAACTGTTCGGAACCGGAAACCGCTTCAGCCTGTTTGCTGCCGGATACATCCCCGAACAGATTTCCCTTCCGGGTGAAGCGGAGAAGCAGAGCCACGCGCTGTGCCCCATCAACAGCAAGGTGCAGTGCCCCGGAAAAGACGAATACATGGTTCGCATGGCCGGCGTTTTGGAGAAGCTGAAAAGCGACTTCGTGCAAAAAGTTGTTGTTGCGCGCAAGTGCACCGTAACGCCTTGCGAAGCGTTTGATAAGCTTGATTACACGGCGTATTTGCTCGATCAGTATTTTCAGGAGTACTTCTACCTGTTCCGCCAGGGCGAGGATGCGTATTGGACGGGAATTTCGCCTGAGATCATCATGAAACAGAGCGGCAGCGTAGCTGTAACGAAGCCTTTGGCCGGCACAAGGAAAAAATGCGATGATGACGCCGTCAACCAGCAGGTTCGCAAAGAACTGACGGCAACCTCCAAGGACATTATCGAGCATGAGCATGCGCTCTACTTTATGGTGGATCAACTTGAAAAGGCGGGCATCGGCAAAGTAAATATCGACAAAAACAAAACGGTACTTGAAACACCCTACGCGTTCCACATCAAGAGCGAAATTTCTGTCCAGCTCAAGGAAGGGGTTTCCTGCTTTGATATCATTGGGGCGATCTATCCGCCTGCTACCATCTGGGGCATCCCCGTGGACAGAACGGAGCATATCCTTGCGGAAACAGAGCCGTTCAGCCGGGAATATTTCACCGGGCTCTATGGCTACTGGAACTATGCGGGCGATGCAGATACGGCGCTTGTAATTCGTTCTGCAAAGGTTGAAGACGGCACGGTCAGCGTTTATGCGGGCGGAGGAATTGTGAAATACTCTGACCCGAATGCGGAGTTTGATGAAACCGTAAACAAAATGCGTCCGCTGCTGAGCTATTTTACGGAAAAATGAGCCGCCCCGTGCAAAAGGCGGATTCATAAAACTCTTATCTTTCTTCCATCAGAAAGATCAAGAAAAAAAGGAAGGATGAAAACAACATGAAAAAGTTCCTTGCGGTACTCCTTTGTCTCGTGATGACAGTGGCTGCGTTCAGCGGCTGCACGAGCACAAACGATCCTGCGGATCAGACTGCTGCACCCGCGGATCAGACTGCTGCGCCCGCAGATCAGACTGCTGCGCCCGCGGACCAGACCCCTGCGCCGGACGCTGAGCCGGTATCTTCGCAGGACACGCTTGTTATCGTTACCAACGGCGATCCGGGCCGGCTTCGCAGCGACACGATCAACAACCTTGCCAACATGACCTATAACCGCCTGATCTATGACTATCTGTTCACGCGCAACAGCAAGGGCGAATACGTCCCCTGCCTGTGTGAAGAGTATCAGCTGGATGCGGACAACCTCGGCGTTACGCTGAAGCTGCGCGAAGGCGTCAAGTTCCACGACGGCAACGTCATGACGGCGGACGACGTTCTGGCTTCCCTGGTTTATGGCAAGCAGGACACCTCCTCCGGCAGCCAGCTTGACTTCATCGACTTCGACAACAGCAAGGTCGTTGATGCGAACACCCTTTACCTCAAGTTCAACCGGCTCAACGGTGTTTGGCAGAGCGCATTCCTTGCGATCGGCATCATCGAAAAGTCCGCTTATGAAGCGGCGGCCAGCGCGGATGAGTTCTATCTTGATCCGATGACCACCTCGGCTTATGTTCTTGACAGCTGGGTTTCCGGCGATAACCTCACCTTCAAGGCGTTCCCGGATCACTGGTACGGCGCGCCGAAGATCGAGACCATTGTGGTGCGTATCATCAGCGAAAGCTCCGTTGCTTTGATGGAGCTCCAGACCGGCGGCGTTGACGTTCTGTTCAACCTGTCCCTTGAAAACTACAATTCCGCTTGCGGCATTGAGGGCGTCGTTGGATACGACAAGCAGCCCAGCACCGTTTCCGTGTTCCTTGGCTGCAACCTTAAGAACGAGGCGCTTTCCAAGCTGGAAGTTCGCCAGGCGATCGCCTGCGCAATCGATTGGGATGCAATCTGCTCCGGCGCGTTTGACAACGCGGCAGTTTCCTGCTGCAGCCCGCTCGGCGAGAACGCTTTTGGCTATGACGCAAAGTGGGAAACCGAATATCCTTACACCTACAACCCCGAAAAGGCAAAGGAACTCCTTGCGCAAGCAGGATATGCCAACGGCCTGTCGCTCCGCGTGCTCGTGGATGAAACCCCGAGCCGCCAGCTGATGGCTGAACAGCTTTACAACATGTTTGCCGAAGTTGGTATCACCCTGGAAATCCAGAAATATGACTTGGCGACAACGAACGACATCGTTGCCAATTCCGACGATTATGACCTGTATATCCGCGGCGCATACAACAACAGCGGAGACATCGTGACCTTCCTTGCCACCAGCATGGGCTTCACCGCCATCAATGTTGAGGCGGATACCGTGAAGGGACCCGAGTACACCGATTACCTCGACAGGATCTCCAAAGAGATGGACACGGCTGCCCGCGCTCAGCTTTATAAGGACTTCCAGCAGGCCTTCATCGACGACATGATGTATTGGATCCCCGGTGTGCAGATGACCATTTATGCTGCGTTTGACAGCAACCTGGCCGATGTTGAAATGCCGGGTGAATATTGGGTTTGGAACAACGCCTACTTTAAATAATCTCTAGAACCAGCACTTGAAAGGGGCTGCGACGTCTCGAGCGGCGCCGCAGCTTCTTCTAAAGCAACAGAAAGGAATTCAGATGCTTCGGTATTTATTGAAACGACTTTTGGCGTTGATTCCTGTACTGCTTGGCGTCGCTTTTTTGATTTTTACGATGATGTACTTCACGCCGGGCGATCCAGCGGCTATGGTCCTTGGCGATCAGGCGTCGGAAGAACAGCTCAACGAATGGCGCGCTGCGCGCGATTTGGATAAGCCGTTCCTGGAGCAATTTGGAAAGTACATATGGGGAATTGTTTCCCAAGGCGATTTCGGTATCTCTTACAAAACGGGAAAAAACGTTACGTCGGCTCTGCTTGAGCGGTTCCCGACAACCTTTGTGCTTGCCATTGCAACCTGTGTCATTGCCATGGTGCTTGGTGTGCTGTTGGGAATTTTGGCTGCAAACCATCAGGGAACGTGGATTGACAGCGTTTTGCGCGTTTTCGGCATGGCAGGCGTTTCGATGCCAATATTCTGGTTGGGCCTGCTGATGATCCTGTGGTTTGCGGTGGATTTGAAGTGGTTCCCTGTTTCGGGCTGGTATGGCCCCAAGTATCTCGTGCTGCCTGCATTGACCATGGGGTTGACCTTCACTGCAAGCCTTATGCGTACAACGCGCTCAAGCATGCTGGATTGCATTCGGCAGGATTATGTTATCACTGCCCGCGCGAAGGGACAGAAGGAGCGCGTAATTACATACCATCATGTTTTCCGCAACGCGCTCATTCCGATCATTACCGCCGCAGGCAGCGCTTTCGGCATTGCGCTTTGCGGCGCCGTGATTACCGAGCAGGTGTTTTCCATCCCGGGCCTTGGAAACCTGATGGTCAACGCCATTACCACGCGCGATTATCCATTGGTGCGCGGCAGCGTTTTGCTGCTTGCCGTGAGCTTTAGCCTGGTGAACCTGCTTGTCGATCTTCTTTATGCCTGCGTTGACCCGCGCATCAAGGCGCAGTTTGCAGGAAAGTCCCTTAAAAAGAAAAAGGCCAGGGAGGAAGCCACACATGAGTAAGGAAAAACTCCAGATCAAACGGAGAAGCATGTTTGGCGAGGTTATGGTGCGCTTTCTGCGCAAGCCCATTGCCGTGTTCGGCGCGGTGATCATGATTGTGGTGGTTGCGCTGTGCCTGCTCGCTCCTGTAATTGCGCCTTATGATTATGACGCGCAGGATATCACCCGCAAGTTTACGGAACCGTCCCAGGAGTTCATTTGCGGAACGGATAACCTTGGCCGCGATATTTTCAGCCGCCTGCTTTACGGCGGGCGCATCTCGCTCATGGTCGGCTTCGTTTCAGCATCCGTTGCTGCAATATTGGGCGTTATCCTCGGCGCTATCGCCGCGTTCTATGGCAAGCGGACCGACAACATTATCATGCGCATTCTCGATGTGTTTATGGCGTTGCCGCAAACGCTTCTCGCCATTGCGATCTCTGCAATGATCGGCACCGGCATCAAGGGGGCGATCATTGCCGTAACGGTTGCGACGATTCCGCGTTATGCGCAAGCGGTACGCGGGCCGATTCTGTCAATTCGGAACCAGGAATTTGTGGAGGCGGCTTTCGCAATTGACGCCAAGGATTCCCGCATTGTTTTGCGGCATATTCTGCCGAACGTGCTCAGCCCCATTATCGTGCAGGTAACCATGGGCGTAGGCAATGCGATCACCATGGCCGCTTCGCTGAGCTTTCTCGGCCTTGGCGTGCAGCCGCCGTATCCGGAATGGGGCGCCATGCTCTCCGCTGCGCGCGTGTATATTCTTGACCATGCTTACATGGTCACGTTCCCCGGCGTTGCGATTGCGCTTGTTGTCCTTGCGCTGAACCTTATGGGCGACGGCCTGCGCGATGCGATGGACCCGCGGTGGAAGGATTGAGCAGAGAGAGGTGAGACAGATGAGCGAGAACATTTTAGACATCAAAAACCTGAGCATCACTTACGTGACGAAGGACCTCGGCACCTGCTATGCTGTAAATGACGTCAGCCTATCCCTGCAAAAAGGGCATACGCTGGGCCTCGTTGGGGAAACCGGCGCGGGAAAAACCACCATTGCCAAAGGAATCCTCCGGCTTTTGCCGAAGCCCCAGGGGCATGTGACAAGCGGTACTGTGCTGTTTAACGGGGAAGACCTGTACCAAAAAAGCGAAGCTGCCATGCGGGGCATCCGCGGTAAAAAGATTTCCCTGATCTTTCAGGACCCCATGACTGCATTGAACCCGATTGATACCGTCGGCGAACAAATCGCCGAGGTAATCCGTTTGCACGCAAAGATCAACAAGAAGGAAGCCGCGCTCCGCGCTGTTGAAATTCTTGAAATGGTCGGCATTCCCGGCGACCGCAGTACCGAATATCCGCACCAATTTTCCGGCGGAATGAAACAGCGCGTTGTCATTGCAATGTCGCTTGCGTGTTCCCCTGAACTGCTGATTGCCGACGAGCCCACCACAGCGCTTGATGTGACGATTCAGGCGCAGGTGCTTGACATGATGAACGACCTGAAGGAGCGGCTTGGCACCTCCATGATCCTGATTACGCATGACCTTGGGGTCGTGGCGGAGATGTGCGATGAAGTGGCGGTTATCTATGCAGGCGAAGTCGTTGAAATCGGTACGGCACGCGATATTTTCAAACACATGTCGCATCCTTACACGATTGGCCTGTTTGAATCGCTGCCCGACTTGAAATCCGAAAGCAAGCGTTTGAAGCTGATCCCCGGCCTGATGCCGGACCCGACGGACCTTCCGAAGGGCTGTAAGTTTGCGCCGCGCTGCTCCCACTGCACGGCAGAGTGTGAAACGATGGCGATTCCGCTCACCGAAATAACGCCCGGCCATTTCTGCCGTTGCCTGAATCTACAGCAAAAGGAGGAGCGCGTATGAGCACCATACTCGAGGTCAAGGACCTGAAAAAGTATTTTAAAGTGAATGCCGGCCTCCTGCACGCGGTAGACGGCGTAAGCTTTAAGATTGAAGAAGGGCAGACGCTCGGCGTCGTCGGAGAATCCGGCTGCGGGAAATCAACGCTGGGCCGCGTTGTGCTGCATCTTTTGGACAACACCGGCGGGCAGATTTTGTACCACGGCGAAGACGTTACAACCGTTTCACGTGAAAAGCTTTCTGCACTGCGCCGCGAAATGCAGATCATTTTTCAGGACCCGTTTTCCTCGCTTAATCCGCGCATGACGGTTTATCAGACCATCGCCGAGCCGATGCAAATCATCGGGGGCTACACGCGGGCGCAGATTGAGGAACGCGTTTCCGAAATGATGGACATCGTCGGCCTTGCGGCGCGCTTTGTGAACAGCTATCCGCATGAGCTTGACGGCGGCCGCCGCCAGCGCATCGGCATTGCGCGTGCGCTTGTGCTGAACCCGAAATTTGTGGTGTGCGACGAGCCGGTTTCGGCGCTCGATGTGTCCATCCAGGCGCAGGTGCTCAACCTGATGCTGGATATTCAGGAGCGCATGGGCCTGACCTATATTTTCATCACGCACGATTTGTCCGTGGTGAAGTATATCAGCAACGATATCATGGTCATGTACCTTGGCCAGATGGTTGAAAAGGCGCCCGCGGATGAACTGTTTAAGCACCGCTATCATCCCTATACGCGTGCGCTGATCAGCGCGGTGCCCATACCGGACATTGACCACAAGCGTGAGCGGATTCAGCTCAAAGGCGAGCTGACATCTCCGATCAACCCCAAGCCCGGCTGCCGCTTTGCCGCAAGGTGCATTTATGCAAAGCCTGAGTGCTTTGAGGTAAACCCTGAGATTGAAGAGATCACGCCGGGGCATTTCGTGCGCTGCCACTGCGTGCGGGAGCTCAACAACCTGTAAGCCGCCCGCAGGAAGAATTGCAGGCGCTGCGCGGCGTACACCTTAGCCTTTATCAACACGATGCGGGGCGCGAAATGCCTGCGGCATCTTAAAAGATTATTAAACAAGAAGGAGAGTAAAATCATGAACGGGAACACATTTGGAAAAGTATTTCGTGTAACAACAAGCGGTGAATCATATTCCGGTTGCTTCCGGAAAACGCCGGATATACCGAAGGAACTCTACGGCGGACTTCTTTGCATTGTGGACGGCTGCCCGGCGGGCGTACGCATTACGGCAGAGGACATTCAGAAGGAATTGGATAAGAGGAAACCCGGCCAGTCCAAGCTGGATTCCCCCCGCCTGGAAAAGGACCGTGTGTTTATTTTCTCCGGCGTTATGGAAGACCAGCTGTCCACCGGTGCGCCGATTGGCATCGTGATCCCCAACAACGACATCGAGGATGTGCACGTTGGCCAGTATCGTGATTACAAGGACATGGCGCGCCCGGGCCATGCGGAATATACCTTCATGAAGAAATACGGCCAGTTCAACGACTGGGTTGGCGCAGGGCGCGCATCCGGCCGTGAAACGGTCAGCCGCGTTGCAGGCGGCGCTGTTGCAAAGCTGATCCTTGACAAATATGGGATTGACGTCATCGCTTATACGGTGGAATCGCACGGCATTAAGGCCAAGCCCATCGATTATGAGACGGCAAAGGCAAACTACCGGAAGAACAACATCAACTGCCCGGATCTCGATGTCGCGCAGAAGATGGAAGAGGATATCCTGAGCGTCCGCAAGACCGGCGAAACCTGCGGCGGCGTTGTGGAACTGATCGTGCGCGGCCTGCCTGCAGGACTCGGCGAGCCGGTATTTGACAAGCTCGAGGCAACGCTTGCCCACGCGCTGATGAGCATCGGCGCGGTGAAGGGCATCGAATTCGGCGCAGGCTTCCGGGTTGCCGAAATGCTTGGTTCCGAGTGCAACGACGAAATGTACTGGGATAAGGAAACGGGCCGCGTGAAGTTCTACACGAACCATGCGGGCGGCTTCCTTGGCGGTATTTCCAACGGTGACGAAGTGCGCGTCCGCCTTGCCGTAAAACCCACGCCGACGGTGGACGTGGTGCAGCGGACCATCGATGCCGAAAAGGGCGAAGATGTGAAGCTTGCTCCGATTACGCGCCGCGATGCGTCGCTGCTGCCGCGCATCTATCCCGTGGCGGAAGCGATGGCACGCATTGCGATCGTGGATGCGCTGATGCAGTTCAAGGGCTTCCGTGCAATGGAAGAACTCGACGAGAAGTACGACCGGATGTAAGCCGGGCGCAATGAAAAAAAGATACCCTTTGTAGGCAAGGAACAATATGCTAGTGCCGGTTTTTACCGGCACTAGCGCCATTCTTGGAGCCAAAGGGGAGTTATGCGCAGGCGCCATGCAGCCTTGCCGGGCCTGCTGCTTCCGGCGGCGGATGCTTTGAGCGGGATTCGTTTCGCCGGAGCCGGCCTGCGCGCCATACCATAAGAAAGGATATGAACAATGAGGCCTTCTTTGCCCGAATTGAAAGAATATGCGAAGGGATACCAGCTTGTTCCTGTTTATAAAACGATAAAAGCAGGAGAAAAACAGCCCGTCGATCTTCTGCGCAAATTGAAAAATTACAGCCACAAACTGTTTATGTTGGAACATACGAATCACGATGCTGCGGGAAACGTTGTCTGGGACCGCTATTCATACCTTGGCTTTTCCCCTGCTCTTGCGGTTTCCTGCATTGAAAGAAAAATAACCATCGCAACTGCACAAGCATCGTTTTCGTTTGAAACCGATGCTCCTGCCGCTTTCCTGCGCGATATCGTTTCGCAGAACACGGCGCCGAAACTTCCGGGGCTGCCCCCATTCTTCGGCGGGTTTGCGGGGTATTTTTCCTATGAATATATCCATCTGAACGAGCCTACATGCCGTTTTTGTACGGAAAACCGAGAGGGATACCGCGATTTTGACCTGATGCTGTTCGACAAGCTGTATGTGTTTGACAGGGAAGACCAGGTCATATACCTGATCTGCAATATAGCGACCGATAATTTGGAGCGGAATTACCGTGAAGCGGAATCTACGCTGAGCGAAATGGAGCGCATCCTTTCAGAGCCAAGCGAAAACACGGTGAAGCCGCTGCGCCTGCTGAGCGGGCTTTCGCCCATTTATCAAAAGGATGCATATATGCAAATGGTTGAAAAGGCCAAGCACTATATCCGCAAGGGCGATGTGGCGCAGATCGTTCTTACAAACGGGAAAAAGGCGCAGGCGGAAGGCAGCTTAATCGACACCTTCGATTTCCTCCGGAAAACAGACCCAACGCGCTATATGTGTTTCCTGTCTTCTGACGATATGGAAGCGGCGATGGCCTCTCCCGAGCCGATTGCCAGGCTCCACAACGGCACTGTTATGACCGAGCGCCTCGCGGGGAGCTACCCGAGAGGGAAGACCCCGCAGGAGGACCGCGCGCAGGCGGAAGCGCTGCGAACGGATGCCAAAGCAATTGATGAGCACAACATGCTTGTGGATGATTCAAGAAATGAATTTGGGTACGTCAGCAAGATCGGCACCGTCGATGTGAAGGGATATCTCAACGTTGTGCGCTGCTCGCGCGTCATGCATTTGGGCTCAACGATAACCGGGGAATTAAAGGAAGGGATGAATGCGTTGGATGTTATCAATACCATCACGCCTTCCGGCGCGGTTTCCGGCGCGCCCAAAATCCGCTCATGTGAAGTCATCAACGAAATAGAACAGGAGCGCAGGGGGATTTATGGGTCTGCGGTCGGTTATATCGGCCTCGATGGCGATGCGGATTTCTTCGTTTTCATTCATTCGGCTTTCCTGAAGAACGGCGAGCTTACCGTCAGGGCAGGCGGAGGCATTGTGATTGACAGCGTGCCGGAAGAGGAATATAAGGAATGCCTGTTTAAAGCGGAAGCCATGCTCAATGCCATTCAACTTGCATCGGAGGAAAAACAGAATGATTCTCTTAATTGAAAACTACGATGGCTGTGCGAATAACATCTATCAGCTGGCAGGGCAGTTAAACCCGGATATTCAAATCGTCCGAAACGACCGGATTGGAGTGGAGGAGGTTCAGCGCATGAATCCTTCTCACATCATCCTTTCCGGGGGCAGCGCAGCGCCGGAAAAAGCCGGGAACGCAATGCACATCGTGAAGGCTTTTTCGGGCAGGATCCCGATTATGGGTATCTGTCTGGGCTATCGGATCATTTGCGCAGCCTACGGCGGGAAGTCCACCCAGATGGAGGAAATCGAGCAGGGAAAGCGGGCTTTGATCAAAGTCGTGCACAGGACGGATCTGTTTCATGGAGTTCCGGATACGTTTTATGCAGGATTCTATCATTCCGAAACCGTTTTGGAAAAAGACATTCCGCAAGAATTTGATGTCATTGCCCGAAACGGGAACGATGTTGCCGGAATAGCACACAAAACGGAACCAACCTTTGGCTTGCAATTCCATCCGGAATCGTTCCTTTCCGAATATGGGAAAGAGATTATGCAGAACTTTTTGCTGCGCAGCGGGAACGGCGCATGACGGGGAGCAAATGGCGTCAACCTGGCATGCACTGTACATAATATAAAGCTAAAGAGCGGAAAACCTTGCCAATGCCAAACGGGGCAGGCAAGGTTTTTTGTTGTTCGCATAGGGGGGATGCACTTTTGCCCATAGCCGCCGCTTTTGCATGCGTGGAATGCCGATCAGCCCTTGCGGGATAAGCGGAGCGCCTTCTGAAATGCGGAAGGCAGCGCATATGTGCCCGAAAGCCCGGCTGCATCCGCCCAGACGAGACCGTCCGGCGCGGCACCATCCGGCGCGGCACCATCCGGCGCGGCACATTCAATGCGGTAACATGTCATATGCCACTCCACGTGCGTGAACACGTGGGTATAGGCTGCGGAAGCGGTGAGGCGGAGCGGCTTTGCGCCGAAGTCCTCCGCAAGCGAAGCGGCCTCCTGCGGCGAATGCACGCCGGGAACGTTCGGAAGCTCCCAAAGGCCCGAAAGAAGGCCGTGCTCCGGGCGCTTGCAGAGCGCCGTTCGCCCATCTTCCGAAACGAGCAGCAGCACCGTGCGGTCTTCTCTGCGGCGCGGCTGCTTTTTTGCGCGCACGGGCAGGTTCTTTGCCGTGCCGTGCGCCCGACCGAGGCAAAGGGATGCAGCAGGGCAGCAGCCGCACAGTGGCGCGCCGTTGGGGAGGCAGACCGTTGCGCCAAGCTCCATCAGCGCCTGTGTGAACGCGCCGCATTGCCCGGGCGGGTAAGCTGCGGCAAGCGCTGCGCGGAGCGCCCGCTTCGGTTCAGGCGCGTCTACACAGTCTCCGCAATCCGCAAGGCGCGCGGCGATGCGCAGCACATTGCCGTCGATGGCGGGCGTGGGTAGATCAAAGCAGATCGAAGCAATCGCACCGGCGGTATACTCCCCGATTCCGGGCAGCGCGCGCAGCGCGGCATAGCTTTCGGGGAAGTTGCCGCCGTATTCGCGCACGAGGATCCCGGCCGCGCGCTTGAGGTTGCGCGCGCGGCTATAATAGCCCAGGCCTTCCCAAAGTTTGAGCAGGCGTTCTTCCTCTACGGCGGCAAGGGCGGACACATCCGGAAGCACGGAAAGGAAGCGCGCGTAATAGCCAAGCACAGCCGCAGCGCGCGTCTGCTGCAGCATGATTTCGGAAATCCAAACGCGGTAAGGCTCGCGCGTTTCGCGCCAGGGAAGCGGCCGTGCGGCGGAAGCATACCAAGGCAGCAGGAGCACAGGAAGCGCCCCGAATGGGAAGGAGGAGAAGCCGCTCATACGCGCTCCTTTTGCGCAAGGATGTGCGCGGCAGCCTCTGCAAACCCCGCTCCGCCCGGGAGCGAAGCCACATACGGCGGAAGATGCGCCATGCGTGCGGCAAAGGGGGCGATGTTTGCCACTGCGCACGCAAGCGGGAAAGCGGAAAACATCGGTTCATCGTTCGGGGAATCCCCGAAAAAAACGCTTTGTGAAACGGCGTCTTCCCGCAGCACTTCACGGAAGAACAGCTCCGTCATGGAGCGTTTATCGTAATCGCCGAACCACGCGTTCACGTGGATGGAGCTGATCTTTGCATGCGCGCCCTGCGCTTCGCATACCCGGCGGATTTCTTCCGCAGCGGAAAGAGGGAGGCGCGGCGCGTCTTCGCAAAAATCGATGGCAAGGTCGTATTTGCGGCAGAACTGATCCCGTGCGATGCGGCAGCCCGGCACGGCGGCGAGCACGGCATCCCGCAGGGCGGCAAGGCGGGCCTGCGCATCTGCGGGGGCGTTCGGGTGGGTGAACGTTTCCGGCCGCCCGCCGCGCACGCAATGCAGCACAAACGCCCCGTTTTCCCCGATGACGGCGCAAACCGGCCATTGGCGGAGAATGAGGTCGCACCAGCCGGCAGGCCGCCCGGTGACGGGAATGAGCCGGAGGCCCGCATCCGCAAGCGCCCATAAGGCGGAATACGCCTCCGCGGTGAGCTTGCCCGCAGTGGTGATGGTATCGTCGATATCGAACAGGACAAAGCGGATGCGCGCGGCTTCCGCAGGGGTCATTTCCAAAACAGGGCGCATGGTGCCTCCGAATCTTTCGCGAATTTACTGTTTCCATTAAAGCACACGCGCAGCCAAAAGTCCACGCATGCGCGCAGGAACGCCATTTTACATACATTTAACACGGGATAACGATTTTTTTATTCCCGCTTGACATTTTATGATGATATAATCAAATTGAGAGAAAATGAGTAAAGAGAATGTAAGAACGGAGTAAATTATGACGATCCCCCTGACAGACTTTCTTTCGCAGGTGTTCAGCAATCCCATGCTGGCCGTGACCGTGGCGCTCACGCTTGGCGTGATCATGGTGAACGGCTGGACAGATGCGCCCAACGCCATTGCAACCTGCGTATCCACGCGCTCCATGCGCGCACCCAACGCCATCATTATGGCGGCGGTGTTCAACTTCCTCGGCGTGCTCGTGATGACGCTCATCAACTCCAAGGTGGCCATGACCATTTACAACATGGTGGACTTTGGCGGCAACACGCATGAGGCAACCGTTGCCCTCTGCGCGGCGCTGTTCGCCATCGTGGTGTGGGCGACGGCGGCGTGGGCGTTCGGCATCCCCACAAGCGAGAGCCACGCGCTCATCGCAGGGCTTTCCGGCGCGGCCATCGCGCTGCATTCGAGCCTTGACGGAATCAACTTTTCCGAATGGGTGAAGGTGCTTTACGGCCTTGCGCTTTCCACTGTGCTTGGGTTCGGGACAGGCTTTGCCGCAACGCGGCTTACAGAGCGCTGCTGCCGAAACCTGAACCGAAGGAAAACGACGGCCTTTTTTAAAAAAGCGCAGATTGCGGGCGGCGCGGGCATGGCGTTTATGCATGGCGCGCAGGATGGGCAAAAGTTTATGGGCGTGTTTCTGCTCGGCATCTTCCTTGTGAACGGGCAGACGGCCACGGAATTCAGCGTGCCGATGTGGCTGATGGTGCTCTGCTCGGTGGTGATGGCGCTTGGCACCAGCATCGGCGGTTACCGCATTATCAAATCCGTAGGTATGGACATGGTCAAGCTTCAGCCCTATCAGGGCTTTGCGGCGGATGCGGGCGCAACGCTCTGCCTGCTGCTTTCCTCGCTCACCGGCATCCCCGTGAGCACCACGCACACGAAAACCACCGCCATCATGGGCGTTGGCGCATCGCGCAGGCTTTCGGCCGTGAACTGGAAGATCGTCGGCGAGATGGCGCTCGCCTGGGTGCTGACTTTCCCCGGCTGCGGTTTGCTTGGCTTTGTAATGGCCAAGCTGTTCATGTGGATATTTTAAATGAGTTCAGATAAAGGAGCAAACAAACGTGAAACAGTCCAGAGATCAATATTATTTTGAAACCATGGCGCGCTGCGCGGAATTCGGTAGAAGGGCCGCCGCATATTTGCAGGAATCGCTTGATGGGTTCGACACCGCAACGCTCGGCGCGCGCATGGAGGCCATGCATGCCATCGAGCATGATGCGGATATGCTCAAGCACGACATGATGGAGCGCCTTGGCCGGGAATTCATGACGCCCATTGAACTTGAGGACCTTGTGGCGCTCTCGCAGGAGCTTGACAACGTGGTAGACTGCATCGACGATGTCATGCAGCGCATCTATATCCATAACGTTACCGCCATGCGGGATGATGTGCCGGAGCTTGCGGCGCTGCTTGTGCGCTGTGCGCAAGCGCTTTGCGGCGCGGTGGGCGAGCTTGTAAATTTCCGCAAATCCGAAACGATCCGCCCGGCAATTGTGGATGTGAACTCCCTTGAAAGCGAAGCGGATGGGCTGTATCTCAAGGCCATGCGCAGGCTTTACACCACGGAGACGGACCCCATCACCGTCATCAGCTGGACGCACCTTTACGATGGCCTGGAAAACTGCTTCGATGCCTGCGAGCATGCGAGCGATGTGATCGAAAGCGTCATCATGAAAAACAGCTGAGCCTGTCGAAAAAGTGGATATTAAAAAGCAATCCTCCGCCGCGGTTTGCACCTGCGGGGGATTGCCGTAAACCTGCGGGGATACGGACAATCCTCAGTCGCCTGCGGCGACAGCTCCTTTCGGAAAGGAGCCTTTTTTATCGCTTCCCGAAAGCCCCCTTTGCGAATTGTGGGCAATCCCCGCGACCCCGACGGGGGATTGCCGTAAGTAGCGGCCTTTACGGGCGATTTCTTTTAAGAACGGACGCTATTCGGTTCTTTCGGTTGGCTCCATATTATCGAGCGCATATTTACAACATTGCAAAACGAGCAGATTAAACGAAATATCGTTTTCCTGCGCAATGCGATTTAAATCATCAAAAAGCGTTTCAGTAAAGCGAATCGTTCTGGCAATTGTTGCATTTTTAAATTCGTTATCTACCTTGAACATATAGGTGCTTTCCATCCTTCTGCACCTAATATTATTTCTAAAACGGAATCTTTTATATAACCGAAAATGGTTGCGCTTTTGAACCTACTATGCTATTATCAAAAAAATGTTATAAATCTGAAAGGAGCGAACAGAATGCATTCCGACACCGGCTTTGACGATGTTTTTGAAATGGTCGCCGCGGAGGAAGGCGTGAGCGTGGAAACCGTGCGCGCAGAAATCGCGCGCGCGATGCAGGACGCCATGAACAGCAGCGATCCGGCAGTTCAGGCGCATTGGCGCAGCATGAAGAAGGCCGGGGAAACGCCCACGCCGGAAGAAATGTTCTGCTACCTGCTCCGGCTTATGGCGGATGCATAAGAAAAAGGGCGCTCCTTGCGAAGCGCCCTTTGTTTGCGGTTTGAAAGCTTATTTGACTTCCACGGTCGCGCCGACTTCCTTGAAGGTGGCAACGATCTTCTCGCACTCTTCCTTGGAGATGCCTTCCTTGAGGGGCTTCGGAGCGCCGTCGACGAGCTCCTTGGCTTCCTTCAGGCCGAGGCCGGTCAGTTCGCGCACAGCCTTGATGACCTTGATCTTCTCGGAACCGACGTCCTTAAGGATCGCGTCAAACTCGGTCTTTTCTTCCACGGCTTCAGCAGCCTGGGCGGGACCCGCAACGGCCACGGCGGTGGCGGCGGCGGAAACGCCAAATTCTTCTTCAAGGGCCTTAACGAGCTCGGAGAGCTCAAGAACGGTCATCGCCTTAATATCGGCAATCAGTTGCTCTTTATTCATTGTGATATATCCTCCTGTAAGTATTTTTTAAAGTAAGTTGAGTCTGTTGCCGGTTATTCCGCATCGGCAGCGGGAGCGCCTTCGCCCTTTTGCTTTGCGATCTGATCGAGCACGATCGCAAGGCCGGAGATGGGGCTCATCATGCTGCCCAGCAAGCGCGCGAGAAGCACCTCGCGGGAGGGCAGATCGGCCAGAGCGTTCATCGCCGCAGCGTCGGACACAACGCCGTTGATGATGCCGCCCTTCATTTCGCACTTCTTGTACTTCTTGATGGCCTCTTTGAGGATCTTCGCCGGAGCGACCGCATCGTCATACCCGAATGCGAACGCGGAAGGTCCCTTCAGGTAATCGTGGATTTTCTCGTCGATGCCGTCTTCTTTCGCAGCGCGCTCAACGATGGAGTTCTTCAGAACCACATATTCAACGCCAGCTTTGCGCATCTCGGAACGCAGCGCAGTGACTTCCTCAACGGTCAGTCCGCGGTAATCGAACACGACCATGGATTGCGACTTTGCGATCTTTTCTTTGATGTCCGCAACCTGCTGGGCCTTCATCTCAATGATTTTAGCATTTGCCATGGTTTTCACCTCCTTCAAAAATAAATCCCCTGCCGAAAGACAGGGGACGAAAGCACGCAAAAAAACTTGCGAAACCTCACCTCGGCGGGATATTAAGCCTTGCGGCACCTGCTGTCTTCGGCATATTCAGTTCCGAGGGTTACTTTACCACACCGCGCGCCGCTTGTCAACGGAAAAAACAAGGTTTTTCGCCTTTTTTGCGCGTTGTTCATTCGTTGTCCCCGTGCTCCTGCTTCTGCGGTTCGCCCTTGTCAACGAGCGTGCTTACGATTGCGCAAAGGATGCCGCCGATGGGGAACACCGCCCATGCCGGGTGCCACAGGTTCCAGATAAACCCTAAGGCGAGGAAAATCGCCGTGGCGGAGAGCATGATAACCCCGCCGATGCGGTCCGAAAGCGACTCTCCGCCCGCATGCGGCTTGTTTTCGCGGTTATAGGCAGCGATGTCATACTTGCTCTTTTGCAACCCTGCGTAAACGATGAGAGGCGCGCCGATTGTTACCCCCACAAGCACAGCCGTGCCTGCGGCATAGTCCGATACGGCGCTGCCCCAGGCCGCGGCGCCAAGCTCCGCAAGGCCCACGCAGGCGATTACGCCAAGGAGGATCGCGCCAAGGCCCACGCACAGCCGCGCTGCAAAAACGCTGTTGGCCCTGCGGCATTCCGCGGCGCTGTAAAGCGCACCCACGCGGGGATGTTCCCTGCGAAAGCTTTCCATGCGGATGCCATAAAGCACAAAGAGCAGCACGGCAACGGTAAGGAACGTGAGGAACACCATGGTCATGATCCCTTCGCCAACGGGCATGCTGAGCGCAACCAGCAGCGTCACGCCCAGAAGAATGAGCGCCACGCCGCCCGCAATTGCCCGGGAAAACGCGTTCATGAAGGGTTCGTAATCCGCGTCGTTTTCCGAAGCGGCGGCGTCCGCGCTGCCGCGCACGAGCGTTTCCAAATCGCACCCGAACAGGTCGCACATCTGCACCAGCTTTTCCATTTCAGGGTAGCTTTGTCCGCTCTCCCACTTGGAAACGGACTGACGCGTTACGCCGAGCGCCTCGGCGAACTGTTCCTGCGTAAGGCCTTTGCGCTTGCGCAGAAACTGGATGTTATCGGAACAGGACATGGTATCAAAACCTCCCATAATAATTTGCAGCGCTGTTTGATTGTCCTTATTTTACCATTTTCGCCGCGCAACTAGAACCAATTTGATGTTGCGTTTTGGAAAATTTCACGCAACCGCAACGTTACATGGGAGGGTTTTGGCGTTTTTTCCGCATTAGCTGTCCATCTTTTCCTTTGGCCCGGAAAGGCTTTCCGCATCGGCCATGCGGTACCCCACGCCGATTTCGGCAAGAATGTAGCGCGGCGTATTGTGGTTCTTTTCGATTTTGCGGCGGATGTTTGCGATGTTCACCCGCAGGATCAGGTTGTTGTTGGAGGGGGCGTAGGGCCCCCATACGCTTGATATGATGTAATCATGCGTCAGCACCTTGCCGGGCGTGCGCGCTAAAAGCTCCACGATGCGGTATTCCAGGCGCGTTAAGTGTACCTCCTCCCGGGCGATGTAAACGCGGCTGTTCTGAAAATCCACCGTCAGGTCGCCCACGGTATAGCTCATTTCGGGGGAAGCGGAGCTTGCGGCGATCTTGTCCGCCTGGCGCAGTGCAACGCGGATGCGCGCAAGCAGCTCTGAGGCGCTGAAGGGTTTGTTGATGTAATCGTCTGCGCCCATGTCGAGCGCCTGCACCTTCTCTTTTTCCTGGTTTCGTGCAGACACGATGATGACCGGCCCTTCATACCATTCGCGCAGGCTCGTGAGCACATGTGTGCCGTCAATATCCGGCAGGCCCAAATCCAGCAGCACAACATCCGGCACATGGGATGCGGCAAGCTGCAAGGCGCCCTTGCCGGATGTTGCGGAAAGCACGCGGTAATCGTTGGCCTCAAGCAGGGATTTCAGCACATCTGCGATATATCCGTCATCCTCAACGACCAGGATGGTTCTTTTTTTCATAGCGTTTCCTCCATGGGTAAGGTAAAGGTAAAAATTGCGCCTTTATCCGGGCTGTTCGCGCCGGTAATCTGCCCGCCGTGGGCGCGGATGACGCTGCGGCAGATGGAGAGGCCGATGCCGAGGCCGTGGGAAGATTCCGTATCGGTCCGGTTGATGGGAATGAACAGGCTGTCGATCATCTCCGGGGAAAGGCCAACGCCGTAATCCCGCACGGTGAAAATTGCGGAACGTTCGCGGGTGGTCACGGTCAGCTCAATGTAATCGCAGCCGCCGCTGTATTTCACGGCGTTTTCCACAAGGTTCATCAGAACCTGAATGATGAGCGTTGCGTCCATCTGCACAAGAAGCGGTTCCTCCGGCGTGGAAACGTGCAGATGCACATCCGGGAAGCGCTTTGCGCAGCGCGCCACCACTTCGCCGATCACTTCTTCCACAATTTCGGGCGTTTTCTTAAGCGCGCTCATGGAGCCGCTTACCCGGGTGACGGAAAGCAGGTTTTCCACCATGTGGCAAAGCCACTCCGCCTCCTCATGAATGTTTACCAGAAGGTTCTCCCGAACGGCGGGATTGATGCGCTCGCGGGATTGCAGGAGCGTGGAGCATGCGCTCATGATGCCCGTGAGCGGTGAACGGATGTCGTGTGAAATCGCGCGGAGGAAATTCGCACGCATGCGCTCGCGCTCGGTTTCAATCAGCACCGTCTGCTGCTCGTCCGCAAGGGTCTGCCGCTCAATCGCGCTGGCAGCCTGCGTTATGACCCCGGCGATCTCGTCCCGCATCTTCTGGTCTATCTGTTCCCCATCCGCGAACAAAACGGCAAGCACTGCGAGCACCGTGTCGCCGGATTTGAGCGGAATGTGGAGAAACGGGGAAAACGAGCAGGGCACGAGAAAGCGCCCTGCGGGCTCTCCGGATGCGAACACGGCCTCTGCAGCCGCAAATTCGGAATCATAGATAATGAGCCCCTCCGGCATGCGGCAGGCGGAAACGATCTTCCCCTCCGCATTGCGCGAAAAAAGAACGGATGAACGGCCGTAAAGCTCGCTGACAGCGCTGAGCACCGTGCTGTAAATGCTGGGAAGCCCGCGCGCGCTGAGCAGGGCGTTGATGGTGGCCTTGTACAAAAGCTGGCGGTCGGACTCAATGGTGGAAAAATACTCCTGCTGCTGAATGTTTGTGATCATTGACATCATCAGCAGCGTGAGCGCTGCCGTGATGAGCAGCAGGAGCGGCGCGTTTGTGAGTGGCGCCGCCATCAAAGCGGGCTCAAGCAGCAGGAACAACAAAACCTGCAGCGCCGCAATGCAGGATGCACCCAAGGTCAGATACCGTTCCATCGTAAGGGAGGAAACGGCATAGGCTGAAACCAGCGCCATGAGGATGTTTAGGCGCGGTTCATGGAACAGGGCAAGCGCAGCATACCCCAACAGCACATTCAGGAAAGCGATGATCGTAACGATGCGCCGGTTCCGGTTCATCAGAATCCATTTTGTCATTCCACGCAGCCAGGCAAACACGATTGAAACACCTCGGCTTCTATTATACATAAAATCACGAAAAAAGGAACCGATGCACGTTAAGAAAAAGTTAGGAAAGGTCTTGCGCCCTTGCATGCATGGATAGCGGTGAATATAATTCGAGTATAAAAAGGGAGACCACCTATCTTTCGCGCTATGGGCCTCGAAGCGCGCCTCCCGCATACGGCATGATGATTCTATGCTTTATTGATGGATTTTTATGCCAGAAAAACGCGGGACACCCTGCAACTAAAGAAGCCGGCTGAGGGGAGCCGAATATTTATTACTTTAATTTTACAGAAATCCAAAAAACTGTCAGGCGTTTCAGGACGCAAAATGACGAAAAACGCTTGCATTGTTATACTTAAATGAAGTATACTCACGGAAAATTTTTAAAACAGGGGACGGATGGCCCCTCAAGGTCAAAATAAAAGCCGCATGCCGGTTTTTATAATACTAAACAGGAGGAAAAACATGAAGAGAACAAAACTTCTCGCTATGCTCGTTTGCATCGCAATGGTGCTTGCGTTCGTAGCAGGCTGCCAGGGCACCGATGCTCCGGCGAAGACTGATACTCCCGCAAACCCGAATACGCCCGCAAACCCCGACGCGACGCCTTCCGTCACGCCGCAGGCCAACGTGAGCGACGAAACGGAACTTACCTATCTGTTCAGCGGTGACGTAACCGACTGGAACTATCTGGTCGCTACCTCCAACACCCCTGCAATGTACATCGACTCTCTCGTTGAGTACGATTACCTTGGCCTCTGCCAGCCCTGCCTTGCGGAAAGCTGGACCCGTTCCGAAGACGGCCTCGTTTGGACCTTCAAAATCCGCGAAGGCGTCAAGTGGATGACCTATGATAAGCAGGAATACGCGGAAGTTACCGCGCAGGACTGGGTCACCTCCGCGCAATACATCCTGGATGCCGCGAATGCTTCCCGCCTTGCGGACATGATGTTCACCATTGCGGGTGCGGAAGAATACTACAGCAAGAGCGTTGCCGGTGAAGAATGCGATTTTTCCACCGTGGGCGTGAAGGCGCTGGATGATTACACCCTTGAGTACACCCTCAAGGCGCCCGTCCCCTACTTCCTCTCTTCCCTTACTTACAAGAACTTCTTCCCTGCGAATGCACAGTTCATCGCGGAGTGCGGCGACATGTTCTCTACCGACCATGAAACCATGCTTTACTGCGGCGAGTTCATCATGAGCAACTATGTCCCGCAGCAGATCATCGAATCTGAGCTGAACCCCACCTACTGGGATATGGCGAACATGCACATCACCAAGATTACCGAGATCTACAACGCGGAAGCCAACACCGTTGAGCCCGAAATGTATCTGCGCGGCGAAGTGAACTCCTGCGATGTTCCCACTGAGCAGCTTGACGAGTGGCTCAACGATCCTGAAAAGTACGACATGATCCGTCCCTGCCGCCCGAGCTTCTATGCTTACTACTACATGTTCAACTTCTACCCCAACTTCGACGAGAAGTATGAGCCTGAAAACTGGAAGCTCGCCGTCAACAACGTGAACTTCCGCAAATCCATCCTCCATGCGTTCGACAAGGTCGCCATGGTTGAGGTGGACGATCCGTACAACGCAGAAGCGCACGTACAGAACACCGTGACCCCCGCCGACTTCATCAGCGCCGCCGGTGTGGACTACACGCAGCTTGACGCCATTTCCGAGTTCGCAAACGGCACGACGTATAACACCGATCTTGCCAACGAATACAAGGCAAAGGCCATCGAAGAGCTGACCGCCGCCGGCGCGAAGTTCCCGATCATCATCTACACGCCGTACAACACCGGCTCTACCTATGACACGCAGCGCGTACAGGTGTTTGAACAAATGCTTGAGCGCAACCTCGGCACCGATTACATCGACGTCATCACCGAAGGCTATGCGGATACCGACTATTCCAACAGCACCATGCGTGCAGGCAACTACTGCATCATGCGTTCCACCTGGATGGCCGATTATCTCGATCCGCTGTCCTACACCGACCCGTTCCGCATCGTGCAGAACCGCACAAACTTCATCTACATGGCGGAAGGCTTCTGCAAGGTTTCCGATACCTATGTGGAAGGTTCCTATGAGGGCAAAGACGGCCGGTATTACTATGACATCGTGTACGACAACATGGTAAACGAAGCCAACAGCGAATATGTTGACCTCAACAAGCGTTACGACCTGTTTGCCGAGTGCGAGAACTGGCTTGTGAACGAAATGTGCATGGTCATCCCGTATATGCGCGGCGGCACGGGCTACATGGGTTCCTCCCTGATGCCGTTTGAATCCCAGTATGCGGCATTCGGCGCATCCTCCGGCCGTTATAAGTATCAGTACATCTACACCGACGGCATCAACACCGAGGAGTACTACGAGGCGTATGAAGCCTGGCAGGAAGAGCGCGCTGCGAAGATCGCGGAGCTTGACGCTGCAGGTAAGGTCTTTGGTGTTGATTATTAATCAGGCAGTTTAACGAATGCATCGCTCTCCGCCCGCACCGCCGCAAATGCGGCGGCGCGGGCAGTGGGGGGGCGGAGCCAGGGCAGAGGCTGCCCAGTTTCGTGCCGGCGGGGGCATGGATTCGCCGGCAGGAAACCGTGTTTTAGGCAGCCTCTTTCAAAAACTGTGTTTGAAGGCCGAAATGCCGTTTGTCCGGCATCCCTTGCACAAACACAGGCTCTTAAAACAACAAACCCAAAGGTGAGGTGTAAGGATTGGAACTCGTTAAATACATTCTGGGGCGCTTGGGAAGATCGCTCATTTCGCTGTTTCTCGTGCTTGTGATCGTCTTCCTGCTGATGCGCCTCCTGCCTGTGGAAACCTATTACGGCGACCGTACCGACCGCCTGACGGATGAAACCAAGCAGGCAATTCTCAAGGATCTGGGCCTGGATCAGCCGATCCATATCCAGCTATGGAACTACTTAAAAGACCTTGCGCACTTTGATCTCGGTGAATCCATCACCTATTATGCCGGCAAGCCCGTATGGTCCATCATGGCGCCCAAGATCGGCTATTCGCTCCGCTTCGGCGCGGCATCCCTGGTGATTTCCCTTGTGCTGGGCATCAGCCTTGGCATCCTGATGGTGCGCACCAAAGGCAAGCTGCCGGATGCGCTTGGCAACGCATTTATTCTGTTCATCAATGCCGTTCCTTCCGCAGTGTACTATCTGTTCATCCAATTTGCAGGCACGAAGCTGCTCAACATCGGCATGCTATATAAAGAGGGCGATATTTCCACATGGATTCTGCCCGTGATCTCCATGTCGCTCGGCAGCATTGCATCCTATGCAATGTGGACGCGCCGCTACATGATGGATCAGATCAATTCGGACTATGTGAAGCTTGCGCGCGCCAAGGGCCTCACGGATAAGCAGATCATGGTCAAGCACGTGCTGCGCAATGCGTTCGCGCCCATGGCGCAGAACCTGCCATCCTCCATCATTTTCACGATTTCAGGCTCCCTTTACATCGAGTCGCTGTATTCCATCCCCGGCACGGGCGGCCTTTTGGTGAAAGCGATTCAGGCGCAGGACAACCCGCTTGTGCAGATGCTCGTCATGTTCTATGCCGTGCTGAGCGTGGTGGGCATGCTGTTGGGCGACCTCGCCATGATGGCATGTGATCCCCGCATCACATTCACAAAGAAAGGAGGCAGCCGGTAATGTCAAACGTAATGAAGAAAATGAACAACATGAGCGATGAAGAGCTCTTTCGGTTCATAGAGTTCGACAGTTCGCGCGCCGAATCCACGGCCTATTCCGGCTATTCCTACTGGAAGAGCACCTTTAAGGTGTTCATGAGCAAACGCTCTACGCGCCTTATCCTGTATTTCCTGATTGCAATCCTGCTCTTCACGTTCGTTCAGCCATACCTTCCCGGCCAGAAGAGCCCAACGGAGATTTTCATCAACCCGGAAACCGGCCGCCAATACCGCAGCCTGCAGCCAAACTCCGAATTCTGGTTCGGCACGAACACCATTGGCCAGGATCTTTGGTCCCGCATCTGGAGCGGCACGCGCACCACGATGTTCATCGCGGTCATCGCCGTTGCAAGCAGCACCATCATCGGCATTATCATCGGTGCCATCTGGGGCTATGTGCGCGTGCTTGACCGGCTGTTCACCGAAATTTACAACGTCATCAACAACGTTCCGACAACGGTTCTGCGCATGCTCATCACCTACATCATGAAACCGAGCGTGGGCACGCTGATCTTTGCGATGTGCCTCACAAACTGGGTGGGCATGGCGAAGTGGATCCGCAACCTCATCATTATCATTCGTGACCGTGAGTACAACCTGGCGTCCCGCTGCCTCGGCACGCCGACGCGCCGCGTGATCGTAAAGAACCTGCTGCCGCAGATTGTATCCGTCGTAATGCTGGACATCGCGCTGTCCATCCCGGGCGTAATCGGCTCGGAAGTGTTCCTGACCTACATCGGCCTGGGCCTGCCGGTTGAAACTCCGTCTTTGGGCAACCTGATCGACGAAGGCCGCCGCGTGATGATGAACCTTTCGCAGACGTATCAGCTCGTGTTCCCGGCAATCGTCGTTGCGGCGATCACGGTTTCCTTCTATGCGCTGGGCAATAAGTTTGCGGATGCATCCGACCCGCGCAACCACGTTTAAGGAGGGCATGACACATGGAACAGCAAAACAGGAATGAAAATGAAGTCATCCTTTCGGTAAAAGACCTGGTGGTGAAGTTCTCCCTGCGCGGGCAGGAGCTTACGGCGCTGCGCGGCGTATCCATGGAGCTTTACAAAGGCGAAAGCCTTGCCATCGTCGGGGAATCCGGCTCGGGCAAATCCGTGTTCTGCAAGTCCTTTATCGGCATGCTGGACAAAAACGGCTGGGTGGAATCCGGTGAAATCTGGTATAACGGCACGGATATCGCCAAATACAAAAAGGATGAGGATTGGATCAAGATCCGCGGCAGGGAAATCGCCATCGTATTCCAGGATCCCATGACCTCCCTGAACCCGCTGCAGACCGTGGGCACGCAGATCCGCGAAGCGTTGGAGCTGCACCAGGGGCTTAAGGGCGTTGCGGCACAGGAAAAGGCCATCGAGATCCTGAGCGATGTCGGCATCCTGGAGCCGGAGAAGCGCGTGAAGGATTATCCGCACCAGTTTTCCGGCGGCATGCGCCAGCGCGTGGTCATCGCCATCGCCATCGCCTGCAACCCCAAAATCCTCATCTGCGACGAGCCGACCACCGCGCTTGATGTGACCATTCAGGCGCAGATTCTGGAGCTGCTCAAGCAGCTGCAACACAAATATAACCTGACCATCATTTACATCACCCATGACCTTGGCGTGGTGGCGAACGTTGCGGACCGCGTGGCCGTTATGTATGCGGGAGACATCGTGGAGATCGGCACCTGTGAGGAAGTGTTTGAAACGCCGAAGCATCCATATACCTGGGCACTGCTTTCCTCCCTGCCGCAGCTCGGCATCAAAGGCGAGCCGCTCTACTCCATCGAAGGCACGCCGCCGAACCTTTTTACGGAGATCCGCGGCGATGCGTTTGCCCCGCGCAACCGCTATGCCATGCAGATCGACCTTTTGGAGCGCCCGCCGTATTTCGAGGTTTCGCCAACGCATAAGGCGCGCACCTGGCTGCTTGACCCGCGCGCACCCAAGGTGGAGCCGCCCAACACCTCCATTGCCAAAGCGATGGAATCCCATCAGAAGCATGCGGCTGCCAACACGAAAAAGATTTCCAACGAAAAGCTTGTGGAAGTCAAGGATCTTGTCGTGCAGTTCGGCTCAAACCGCAACCCGTTCGTGGCGGTCAAGGGCGTAAGCTTTGATATTTACAAGGGCGAAACGTTCGGCCTCGTGGGCGAGTCCGGCTCGGGCAAGACCACCATTGGCCGCGCGATCATCCGCATCAATCCTGCTGCGCGGGGCGAGATCCGCTTTAAGGGCGAGCGCATCAGCGGCAAGATTCAGAAGGAGCTGGATCATAAGATTACCCAACAGATTCAAATGATTTTCCAGGATCCGATGGCATCGCTCAACGAGCGTGCGAAGGTGGATTACATTGTTTCCGAAGGTTTGATGAACATCCATCCGGAAATGAGCAAGGAGGAGCGCGACAAGCGTGTTGCGCAGGCGCTGCGCGACGTGGGCCTCCTGCCCGAGTTCGCAAGCCGCTTCCCGCATGAGTTTTCCGGCGGCCAGCGCCAGCGCATCGGCGTGGCACGCAGCCTCATCATGGAGCCGGAGTTCATCATTGCGGACGAGCCGATCTCGGCGCTGGATGTCTCCATCCGTGCGCAGGTTCTGAACCTGCTTTCCGCAATGCAGCAGCAGCGCGGCCTTACGTATCTGTTCATTTCGCACGACCTTTCGGTGATGCGCTTTATCGCGGATCGCATCGCCGTCATCCACAAGGGCGTAATCGTTGAACTTGCGGATACCGAGGAACTGTTTGCATACCCGCTGCATCCATATACCCGCGCGCTGCTTTCGGCCATCCCGCAGCCCGACCCGAAGAGCGAGAAGCACAAGGTGCTTGAAGTGTACGATCCCTCCATCCACAACTATACCGTGGATAAACCAAGTTGGGTCGAGATCCGCCCGAAGCATTACATCACCTGCAACAAGCATGAGCTTGAACAATACCAGGAAACGCTTGCGCGTGCGGGCAAAGAAGGCTGATCCGGACATTCGTCGTTTTTTCTACTCATTCCTGCGAAAACGCCCGGGATTTCCCGGGCGCTTTCGCGCGCAGTTGACAGCATCAGCGCAAACCCGTATAATTACTGCGTCTTCCAAAACAAGATAAAAGGGAGTAGTTTGCGCGGCTTGGCCGGACGGCCGCCGCGTTGTGCGGCATCGTCATTCCGATCTTTGATCCGGGCCGTACAGGGGGCGCTTGCCCCGGAACAAGACTTTTATCATGGCGTTGCCATGGTAAAAGCCTTTCTTTTTGAAGAAAACATATAGAAAAGGAGCTTGCTGCCCAAATGAAACTGTTCGCCCTCATCCTTTTTGTTCTGACCTATGCGCTGATGATCGCGCTGCCGAAGCACCGTCCCTGGGTTGCGCTTACGAGCGCGGTGGTGTTCCTTGTAAGCGGAATCGTCCCGCTTGCCTCGCTCAGGGAAGCCATTGACTTTAACGTTCTCCTGATGCTTGCAGGCACAATGGGAACCGTTTCCCTTTTCATCCAATCCCAAATGCCCAACCGAATGGCGGAGATGATCCTTAAAAAAACGCCGAACGTGATGTGGGTTGCCGTGGCAATGTCGCTGTTTGCAGGCGTGGTTTCCGCCTTTGTGGACAATGTTGCCACGGTGCTGATGATCGCGCCGGTTGGCCTTGCGATTGCAAAAAAGCTCGGGATTTCCCCGGTGGCAATGCTCATCTCCATCGCCGTTTCCTCCAACCTGCAGGGCGCGGCTACGCTTGTTGGCGACACAACCTCCATCATGCTGGGCGGATATGCGGGCATGGACTTCCTGGATTTCTTTTTTATGGATGGAAAGGCCAGCATCTTTTTTGCGGTGGAGCTTGGCGCGCTTGCGACGGTGCCGGTGATCATGTTCCTGTTCCGCAAGCACAGGGAACCGGTAAACGCAGCCGTTGAAACTGCGGTGACGGATTACTTTCCCACATTCCTGCTGCTTGCAAACATTGTGCTTCTGATTACCGCGTCCTTTATCCCCGGCAAGCCCGCGCTGACGAACGGCTTCATCTGCACCGGGCTGTTCCTTGTGGGCGCTGTGCAATCCCTCATCCGCGGCCGCGGCGACCGCACCGGCGCAAAAACTGCGCTGCTTGAGATTGACTACCAAACGCTTTGCCTGCTTGCCGGCCTGTTCGTTGTGATTGCCGGCATCACGAATGCGGGCATCATCGATGAGATCAGCAGCTTCTTTGTGAAGCTCGGCGGCAATAACCTGTTCCTGCTCTATACGGTTATCGTCTGGGGGTCCGTGCTGATCTCGGCCTTTGTGGATAACATCCCGTATGTTGCAACCATGCTGCCGGTGGTGAGCGGCATTGCGCTTTCCATGAATTGCCCGCCCACCGTGCTTTATTTCGGCCTGCTCACCGGCGCGACGCTTGGCGGCAACCTTACGCCCATCGGCGCATCCGCGAACATTGCCACCATCGGAATTCTGCGCAAGGAGGGATACGAGGTCAGCACGGGCGACTTCATGCGCATCGGCATTCCCTTCACGCTTGTTGCTGTCAGCATAGGGTATCTGTTCTGCTGGCTTGTCTGGCACTGACGCTGTTTTTCAGATACGGAAGGAGCTGCTGCAGAGGGGGTTCATTCTGCAACAGCTCCCAGCCTGTCAAAAACCCCGGGATTGTCAAGGGCCGCAGCCCTTGACTTACAATCCGGCTTCGGCGGCAGGTACGCCGAAACGGAGGAAAGCCCACAGGCTTTCGTACCTTGCGGCTTTTGCTGCCCGGGAGCGGAGCGAGAAGCAAAAGCCGTGAAACACGCGAAAAAGTGGCCGCCGCCACTTTTTCGACATGCAAGGAGCTGCTGTAGAGGGGGTTCATTCTGCAGCAGCTCCTTTGATTTTCACAGCGTTTGCTTTTCGTTGAGATATGGCAATCCCCTGAAAGGCTGCATCCCGCACTGCACTCGCCCGGCTCCGCTCCTCAGCTGCCGATGTCTTCCGTGGCCACGACGTTCACGCCCGTGCCCAAAACGTTTTCAAGGATAACATCCCCAATCCGCACAGGGGGGGCAACTGCAACCGCGCCGAGCGCGGCAAGGCAATCAAACACAAGGCGCTTTTCAATGGGCGCCTCCGTCTTGACCGAAAGCGGGCGTTCCATGCCCAAGACGCGCACAAGCGCGGTTACCATGCGTTTGGGGTTTGTCAACTCCTCGCGTGCATAGCGTGCGCCCACGGCGCAGCCGTTGCCCGTAACCTCTGTTACTTCCGTGCCGTTGAACTCCGCCGTAAGGCGGCAGCCCATCGGGCAGCCGATGCAGGTCAGTTCCCGTTTCATGCGCCCACCTCCTCAACGGATACCGTGAGTTCGCCTTCGCTTTCGCAGAAAGCATCCTGCTTCACCGTGATCTCCGCCATCTCGCCGGGCGCAAGAATGCGCGCCCGCTTTACGGCAAGCTGCTTTCCACCGCGGAAAACGGCAATGCGTGCGTTTCGGTACACCGCGCGCGGGCGGAACATGAACGTCACATCCGTCTCTGGGCGTTCGGAGAGCACCTCCGGCACAAGCGCGGAAACGCCGTTCCCGGCGATGAGGGGAATGCGTTCGCCTGCAGCCCTCTCGCCGCTGAGGAAGCGCGCTGCCATTTCGCCTGCCCGCGCGGCCTCCGCTGAAACAAAATCCACAAGGTCGTGCACGTGCAGCACGTTGCCGCAGGAAAAGACACCGGGTACGTTCGTTGCAAGCGTTTCATCCACCACGGGGCCGCCTGTGGCGGGGGAGAGCGCTACGCCCGCCATTGCGGAAAGCTCGTTTTCCGGAATGAGGCCCACCGAAAGCAGCAGCGTGTCGCATGCAATCTCCCGCTCCGTGCCGGGGATGGGCTGCTTCTTCCCGTCCACCTCGGCGATGGTTACGCCCGTGAGCCGCTCCCGGCCGTGGATATCCACAACGGTGTGGTTGAACAGGAGCGGGATGCCGTAATCGTCCAGACACTGCACGATGTTGCGCTTCAGGCCGGAGGAATAGGGCATAAGCTCAACGCAGGCGAGCACTTTTGCACCGGAGAACGTCATGCGCCGCGCCATGATGAGCCCGATGTCGCCGGAGCCTAAAATTACGACCCGCTTTCCGGGCATGCGGCCTTCAAGGTTCACAAGCTTCTGCGCCGTGCCTGCGGTGAAAATGCCCGCGCAGCGCCAACCGGGCGTGCCGAGCGCGCCGCGGGGGCGTTCCCTGCACCCCATGGCGAGGATGACCGCGCCCGCCTCCACGGCCACGATCCCCTCCGTGCGGCTCACGTAAACCGCCCTGCGTTCCGGGGAAAGGGAGATGACCATCGCCCCGCATTCATAGGGGATGCCGAGCTCCTGCACGCGGGCGATGTAGCGCGCGGCATATTCCGGGCCGGTCAGTTCCTCCTTAAATGTGTGCAGGCCAAAGCCGTTGTGGATACATTGGCGGAGGATGCCGCCGAGCGCATCCTCACGCTCCACAATCAGAAGGTTGGTTACGCCCGCTTCGCGCGCGGCGCAGGCTGCGGCAAGCCCCGCCGGGCCGCCGCCGATGATGAGAAGATCAACGCGTTTTGTTTTCATGTTCATTCACCTGCCTTGCCGGAAAACAGATTGGATTCAAGATACCGGCTTTCCCCGCCGCACTTGGTGATGGAAAGCGGGGATGCGGCCAGCTCCTCTGCCAGCAGTTCCAGCGTGCGGGGCAGGCAGAAGCCTGCTTGGCAGCGGCCCATGCCCGCGCGCGTGCGCCGCTTTATGCCATCCACCGTGCGCGCGCCGACCGGTCTGCGGATGGAGGCGCGGATTTCCGCTTCGGTCACAAGCTCGCACCGGCAGACGATCTTCGCATACTCCGGATCCCGGGCGATGGCCGCTTCCCGCTCCGCGTCCGTCATATCCCGGAATTTCGGGATGCCGGGACGGATGGGGTCAAAGGCCGGGTTCGGCTTTGCGCCGAGGCGTTCTGCGACCGACTGCGCAAGGAATTCGCCCAGCGCGGGCGCGGCGGAAAGGCCGGGGGATTCCACGCCGAGCGCATTGAAGAACAGCGGTGCGTCCGCAGGTTCGCCCAGAATGAAATCATCCGTTTCCGCATGGGCGCGCACGCCCGCATAGGTTGTGATAAACGCGCGCGCCGGGAGCGCGGGCCAGGAGCGCTTTGCGCGGCTGAGCACGCGGGCAAGCCCTTCGGCCGTGGTGCGCGTGTCATCCTTGTCCGGGATATCATCCGCCGTGGGGCCGATGAGGATGGTGCCATCCACCGTGGGGGCGATCAGCACGCCCTTGCCCATGGCTGTGGGGAGCTGAAAGATCGTGGAATGAAACGCATCCCGATAGGCCTTATCCACGATGTAGTATTCCCCGCGCCGCGCGGTGATGCTGTGCTTTTCTTCAGAAACCATGTTGTTGAGTTCCGCCGAATGCACGCCCGCGCAGTTCACGACCGCACGCGCTACAAACGCGCCAGCCGGGGAGGACACCAGGAAGGTGCCATCCGCATTGCGCGAAACAGCCGTCACCGGTGCATCCCGGAAAAAAGTCACGCCGTTTTGCGCGGCGTTTTCCGCATAGGCGATGGTCAGCTCATAAGGGCAGACGATGCCGCCCGAGGGCACATCGAGCGCCGCCTGCGCCGCAGGGTTCAGGTTTGGCTCGCGCGCAAGCAGCGCTTCCCGCCCAAGGATGGAAAGCCCCTTCACGCCGTTCGCCTCACCGCGCTGCTTGAGCGCGAGAAGCGCCGGGATGCCGCTCTCTTCAAATGAAACGACAAGCGAACCGTTGCGCGAAAACGGCACGGAAAGCTCCGCTGTGATGCGTTCAAACATGGTGTTGCCGCGCACGTTGAACTTCGCCTTGCTGGACCCGGGCGCGGCGTCGTATCCCCCATGGACGATCGCCGTGTTGGCCTTGCTTTGGCCGTTGCAGATATCCTCGGTTTTTTCCAGCAGCGCAACGGAAAGGCTGTAGCGCGCAAGCTCGCGCGCCGTGGCGCAGCCCACCACGCCGCCGCCGATGAGGATCACGTCATAAAGCATAGAATCTATCTCCACCTTTTTGAAAAATTGACCGGTTGGCGGCGCCGCCTTGCAGGGCAATCCCCCGTCAGGGATACGCTGATACGGCAATCCTCCGTCAGCACGCAATTCCTTTACCCCCTGGCCCAGCCCATCGTGGAACGCACGGCTTTCTGCCAGCCGGCAAGGCGCGCTTTGCGCTCCGATTCCGGCAGCGCCGGCGCGAAGCAGTGCTCCATGCGGCGCGCCTGCCTGAGCGCGGTGCGGCTTTCCCAGAAGCCCACAGCAAGGCCCGCAAGGCAGGCCGCGCCGAAGGCGGTCGTTTCTACACAGGCGGGGCGGCACACGGGCACGCCGATCATATCCGCCTGGAACTGCATCAGAAAATCGTTTGCGGAGGCGCCGCCATCCACGTTGAGCGCCGAAAGGCGGATGCCGGAATCATCCTGCATGGCGGAAAGCACCTCCTCAGTTTGGTACGCAAGGGATTCAAGCGTTGCGCGTACGATGTGGTCCCGGTTCACGCCGCGTGTCAGGCCCACGATCGCACCCCGGGCATAAGCGTCCCAATGCGGCGCGCCGAGGCCCACAAACGCGGGCACGACATAGCAGCCGGAGGTATCCGGAACGCGGCGTGCGCAGTCCTCCGATTCTGCGGCGCTCCGGATGAGCCCAAGCTCATCCCGCAGCCACTGGATCGCCGCACCCGCAACGAAGATGGACCCTTCAAGCGCATAATCCACGCGGCCTTCCATGCCCCAGGCGATGGTCGTCACAAGGCCGTTGCGGGAGGTGATGGGCGTGTTCCCCGTGTTCATCAAAAGGAAACATCCCGTGCCGTAGGTGTTCTTCGCTTCGCCCGGCGCAAAGCAGGTTTGCCCGAACAGCGCCGCCTGTTGGTCACCCGCCGCGCCCGCAATGGGGATGGGCGCGCCGAACAGCGCGGCATCCGTTTCGCCGTAAACGCAGCTTGAGGGCTTCACCTCCGGCAGCATGCAGGCGGGAATATCCAGAATGGAGAGGATTTCCGCGTCCCACTGCAGCGTGTGGATGTTGTAAAGCAGCGTGCGCGAAGCGTTGGAATAGTCCGTTACATGCGCGCGGCCGCCGGTCAGGTTCCAGATGAGCCACGTGTCGATCGTGCCGAACAGCAGCTCGCCCGCCTCAGCGCGCGCCCGTGCGCCGGGCACGTTCTCGAGCACCCAATGAAGCTTTGTACCGGAAAAATATGCATCCAGCAAAAGCCCGGTCTTTTCCCGGAACAGCGGTTCAAGCCCTTTTGCGCGGAGCAAATCGCAGTATTCCGCCGTGCGCCTGCATTGCCAGACGATTGCAGGGCAGATGGGCGCGCCGGTTTTTTTATCCCAAACGACGACCGTTTCCCGCTGGTTTGTGATGCCGATGGCCGCGATGTCCCCCGCTGCGGCGCCCGCCTTTTCAAGCGCTTCGCGCGCCACCTGAAGCTGTACGGAAAGGATCTCCTCTGCGTCGTGCTCTACCCAGCCGGGCTTGGGGTAATGCTGGGTAAATTCCCGCTGTGCGACCTGCACGAGCGTCTGCTCCCGGTCGAACAGGATGGCGCGGCTTGAAGTGGTGCCCTGGTCCAGAGCAAGGATATAGCGTTTCATTTGGCGTGGTTCCCCTTTCCGTTTCCGTTTGATTTCAGAAAAAAGAAAAACGGGCAGGAAGCGCCGTTGCCGCGCATCCGTGTTCCCGTCTCAAATACTCCTGGAACAAATCTTCACTTGTTGGATTTATTATAGAATTTCCGCAGCGCGGTTGTCAACAGGGAATGGGCTTGACTTTGCGCACGCGCCGGGGTAGTCTAAATAAAAACAGGCAGGAGAGCGGCCATGCACAACGCCATTGCGGAAAAACTGAACGAAAATCCGGTGATCGCGGCGGTTGCGGAGCCGCAACGGCTGCCCGCTGCCCTTGCAAGCGATTGCGGCGTTGTGTTCCTGCTTTCGGGGGATATCCTCAGCATCGGCGCGCTGGTGGATGCGGTGAAGAACGCAGGCAAGGCCGCGATGGTGCATCTCGAACTCATCGAAGGCCTTTCCGGCAAGGAGATCGCCGTGGACGCCATCCATGCCCTGACCCGTGCGGACGGCATCATTTCCACCCGTGCAGCGCAGATCAAGCGCGCGCGCCAGCTTGGACTTGCCACCATCCAGCGCGGCTTTCTTTTGGATTCCCGTTCCGTCCGCAGCTTGCAGGCACAGGCCGCGCAGGGAAAGCCGGATTATGTTGAGATCCTGCCCGGCGTGATCCCGCGCGTGATCGCAGAGCTTGCGCACGGCATGAACACGCCCCTTATCGCGGGCGGGCTCATCAAAACAAAGGAAGAGGTCGTCGCGGCGCTCGGCGCGGGGGCGGTAGCCGTTTCCACCACGGCGGAGAGCGTTTGGGCCCTTTAAATCTCCCGGATGATCGAATCCATTTCCTCGCGCGAATGCGCATGCCGCGCCTTTTGAACCAGCGCATCCCGTGTGGCCGGGGACAACCGCATGAAGCGTTCCATTGCTTCCATATCCTGCGAAAGGGACATTAAAAAACCGATTGGCACTTCCGAACTCATAAAACCTCCGCGTATCCTCCAAAAAGCTGATAGGGGAAGTATGTGCAGTTTGTCCGCGCGGCATGCCTCAGGATTCCGTCTGCTCCGGCTCAATCGGGCCATGCTCTTTTTCAAAAGCCCCAATTGCATCGCGAATGTAAATCAGAAGCTGGCGATTTGCCGAGCGCCCTTCATATTTGCACACATAGCGAAACTTCCGGAGCATTTCTTCATCAATTCGCAGCGACAGATGCTTGTATTCTTTCATAAAACCACCCATATGGATTAAATGAAGAACCTTCTGCGCATTTCTTCCTTGAACTGCACGCGCTTGTTCAGCACGAGCGAAACAAGGGCCAGGATCAGGCATGGCGCGAGCACGAAAAGCGACCAATACAGCACGGGGCTGCGCCCGGTATAAAGACTCACAGTAAGGTCGATTGCGGCGCATAAAAGACCTGCCGCGGCAAGAAGCCCCGCAAGGCGCACGAATTTGGCGCGGCATTTGCGGAACAAAAGCAGCGCTGCGGCAAGCGCGGCTACGGCGCTCAGCGTAAGCGGCAACGCGAGCGGCAGGAACCAGTCCCCCGCGGAATGGGCAGCAATTGTATAAAGAAACAGCAGCGTTACGGCACAGTCAAGCGCAAGGCAGAGCCAGGGATGGGGCTTTTCCGCAGCAAACGGAACAAGCACGTAAACATACGCCATCGCCGTTGCTCCGATCACATAGGCCGACCAGGTGATCGCCCCCGCGCCGAGCACATCGCAGATCAGGCAAACGATGGGCGGAATCAGCAGCATCAGCGTTGCCATCACGGTGAAAAAGCGGCGCGCAGCCCTGCGCTCCAGCAATTCCACCTTGCTTGGGAAGGGGCGTGCGGCCGGGTCTGGCACACTCCGTTCATTCGGATTGATGACCTCCGTGCCGCAAAGCGGGCAGCGCTTCAGGCTTGCCTCCAGCTCTACGCCGCAGTTCACACAATAAGACATCGCATTTCACCTCTGGTTGCTTTCAATTTGAACCGGCACGCCAAGCTTGACGAGCCGCGTGAAAAATTCGCGCTCCAGGTCGCTTTCGCGGATCGTGCGCGTGATGTTGAGATACATCGTTCCGTCATAGGAGAGCGTACCGATGGCTACGGGGTTGCGCGAAAGCGGGCCGAGCATGAACTCCATCCGCGTCACAAACAGCGCCATTTCCGCCGGGAGGGATGCATTGCCAAGGTTGGAAAAGCAGGTGGCGGTTTTTTTGTCGCCCGTCATGTAAAATGCGGCGCGCATCGCAAGGTCCTTCAGGAACAGGGGGGCAACGCGCAGCACGGCGTTCTGTTCGGAGCGCACGTTTGTGGTAAACTTTGCGCCCAGCACCTTTGGCGTAAGCTCCATGCCCATCTGGTGCATGACGATGGAAAGCACTTCATCCAGCGTATAAACGCCGTAGCTTGGTTCAATGCCGGGGTTCACGTAATTGGCAAAGTTGCGCAGCGTCCGCGTGGGGAAAAAACGCCGGAGGTTCACCGGAACGCAGATCTTCACGGGCTTTAAGCGCTTTGCGCCGCGCGGCGTGTTGCGCAGCGGGTGCTTCCGCCGCTGGATCGCGTCAAAGGCCAGAATCAGCACGGCCGTAAGATACACCGTAAGGCTCACGCCCTTTTCCTCCGCGCGCGCCTTAAGGGCGTTGACCGGGATCACTCCCGTCGTCACGTGGATAAAGCCGTCCCGCTCCCGTGTGCCGCTGAGGTGGAAGGAATCCGCTTCGCTGCGGCTGCGGGTCACATTCCCGGCGCAGGCAAGAAAGCCGTCCTCCATTTCCCCGGGGTCGGGCGGGTCGTCGCAATCGAGCACATCGCCCCCGCGCGGGATGGAAATGCCATAACGCAGCGCCAGGTATTCTGCAACAAGCGTTTTTAAGAAGCAAAGGCCGCCCGTGCCGTCTGTGAGCACATGGAAGATTTCCACCGCGATGCGGCTTCCGTAATACCTGACGCGAAACGCATAGCCCCGGCTGTCCTTTGCGCGCATGGGCAGGCAGGGATTGCGGACGTCCTCCTCCACGATGGGCGGCGCATCGTTGTGTTCAAGATAATACCAAAACATGCCGCGCCGCATGCGCACGGCAAACCACGGGAAACGCGTGAGCGTGCGCGCAAGCGCCGCGCGAAGCACCTCCGGGTCAACGGGTTCCACAAGCGTGGCCGAAAGGCGGAACATGGCCATCCAGTCGCGCCGCATGGAAGCGGGATAAATCTTTGCGGCATTGTCCAGCCGCATCCAGCTTTGTTCGGCTTTGCTCATTCTTCTTCATCATCCCCGGCGGCGGGCGGGAGATCGCGCACCGCAAGGTTGTCCTTCAAAAATTCTACGATGCGGCGCAGCGCTTCCCGTGCCTCACGCACGCCGTACAGCACGTAAACATGCCACATACCCTTTGCCGTGTGCAGTTCGCATGGCACGTCCGCGCGTTCCAGCGCGTGCGCCATGGCCACAGCGTCGTCCAGCAAAAGCTCGGCTTCCCCGGCGAACAGAAGCGTGGGCGGAAAGCCGGAAACATCCCCAAACAGCGGGGAAACAAGCGGGTTCTTCAAATCGTCCGCCGCATACATGCGCGCATAGGAGGCAAGCATATCGTATCGCAGAGAGGGGTCGCTTCTCTGGTTGGCGCGGCAGGAGGCGCCGGAAAGCGTGAGATCCGTCCAGGGGGAGATGCCCACGATGGCGCGCGGCACGGGAAGCCCGAGCTCTTTGAGCTTATGCGTGAGCGCAAAGCAAAGGCCGCCCCCGGCGGATTCACCGCAAAGCACGATTTCACCCGGCGTAAGGCCGCCGTCGAGCAGATGACGGTATGCGGTATAAGCGTCCTCCACAGCCGCGGGGAAGGGATGTTCCGGCGCAAGACGGTACGCTGCAGAGAACACGCGGCAGCCCGTTGCCGCAGCAAGGACGCTTCCAAACCCAACGGCGTATTCGATGTTCCCCGCGGTGTACCCGCCGCCGTGCAGGTAAAGGATCGCGCCGCCTTCCGGGTCATAGCCCTGCGGCAGAATCCAGGCCGCCTGAAACTCCCGGAATGCATGCGGCACAAATTCCACCCGTGCGCCTACGGCGCGCGCGCCGAGCCGCCCGAGCTTATCCTGCGCAGCGCGGGCGAACGGGATGCCGCCCTTGCGCATCAAAAACGCCGAGAGCCTGAGGTTCATGCGGAGCCATACGTTTGCAATACCGGCCATGGGTCCTCCTTGGGGAGTATTTATGGTAAGGGGGCGGAGTCGAGCGAGCTCAGTGCGGGATGCAGCGGAGCGGAAGCCCAGTAAGCAAGAGAGCGCAAGGAACCCGCTTCTGCGGAGATGCGGCGCGACCATTGCGAACTGCGGGCAATACCCGCGCCCCTGACGGGGGATTGCCGTAAACCACAGTCTTTGCGGGAGTAAGACAATCCTCAGTCGCCTGCGGCGACAGCTCCTTTCAGAAAGGAGCCTTTTGTTGCAGCTTCCCCAAAGCCCCCTTTAGAAAGGGGGTGGCAGCACCGAAGGTACTGACGGGGGATTGCCGTAAACCACAGTCTTTGCGGGAGTAAGACAATCCTCAGTCGCCTGCGGCGACAGCTCCTTTCAGAAAGGAGCCTTTTGTTGCAGCTTCCCCAAAGCCCCCTTTAGAAAGGGGGTGGCAGCACCGAAGGTGCTGACGGGGGATTGCCGCCAACCGCAGTCTTTGCGGGAGTAAGACAATCCTCAGTCGCCTGCGGCGACAGCTCCTTTCAGAAAGGAGCCTTTTGTTGCAGCTTCCCCAAAGCCCCCTTTAGAAAGGGGGTGGCAGCACCGAAGGTGCTGACGGGGGATTGCCGCCAACCGCAGTCTTTGCGGGAGTAAGACAATCCTCAGTCGCCTGCGGCGACAGCTCCTTTCAGAAAGGAGCCTTTTGTTGCAGCTTCCCCAAAGCCCCCTTTAGAAAGGGGGTGGCAGCACCGAAGGTGCTGACGGGGGATTGCCGCCAACCGCAGTCTTTGCGGGAGTAAGATAATCCTCAGTCCGCTGGTGGGGGCGGCGCACGCTATTCCCTTTTTTTCATTCCCCATGTGGCGGTGGCAAGCGCCGCCATAATCAGCAACACGGAAAATTCGGGCATCCACTCCACAAGCGTAGGCGGCACAGGAGCACGCAGCTTTGCAAAATCCTCCACAAAAATGTGGTAAAGGAGCGGCAGCGTGAACACAAGGCCGAGCGGCACGCGCGTTTTCAGCAGCCCGAACGCCGTTGCCGCATACAGCGAAAACACAAGTGCATATAGGATGCAGCAGAGCACCGTGTGAATCCGGGAGGGGAAGGAGAGAGCCTTCAGCACAAAAAACAGGCAGCCGAGCCCCACGGGAATTGTGCAGAGGCGCAGCGCGCCGCGCAAAATGAATGCGGCAAGCAGCGCACAGGAAAGAAACGGCACCACAAGGTGCACAATCAGCGTGCAGGCATCCGCCGCCGTGCCGTGGGAAATGCAAAACCAAACAAGGCGCACTGCCGCGGACGCAAGCACCAGCCCTGCACAGGTGCGCGCGGGCACGCCTTTGGGGTCAATGGAAAACAAGGCGCTATGCATCGGAATCCTCTAAACGCAAAAAACGCGGCCGCGGCCCTTCCGCCGTGTTAACCTGCTCTGCCCACATTGCGGCGGGGCGCACCCACAAGCCGCCGCTTCCGTAAAGCGCGCGGTAAACCACCATGGGGGCAAGCGTTTCGGAATGGAGCGCAAGCCCCAGACATTCATATTCTCCGCCTTTAAAGTGGCGGTAGCGCCCCGGCCGTGCAGTTGGGGATTCAACCGAAAAGCGCCAGCCACAGCCCGTGCGCGCAAGGTCGAGAAACAGGGCCGCAAGCGGGGCGAACAGCGCTTCAGGCATGGCTTCGGGCGAGGTGAGGATAACTTCCGTACCCTCCCTCTGCTCCGTCAGGCAGTCCCAAAGCGCATCGAGATTGCGCCCATAATGCGTGGGCAGCGAAAACGCTGCCGCAAGCGCATCGTGCAGTTCTGCGCGCGAACCCATCCGCGCGCCGTCAAGGATTGTTTTGCTCATGCGCCGCTCCTATTCGTAGATTGCCGTAAAGCTTTCGTAGTGATCGAACGTGCAGTAGATCAGGCCGTCGCTGGAATAAAGCACGCGGTCCGCGCCGCGGTAGCCGCCTTCGTAATTCACATCGCATTCATACCAGGTGCGGCCGTCTGCCTTTGGAAGCAGCCCTTCCCGATTGCCGAAACGGTCCCCGCCGATGCTCATGCCCGGCGCCACATCCCACAGGTTCCCTTTTGCGCTATCCCATCCCAGCTCCTTCGCTTCGTTTTTGGTGATGAAGTTCGGCGGCAGTTCGCCGTAGGCATGGAGATAATCCGCAACATCGTAGGGGTCGGTATAGGTTTCGCCGTAAATTACGGAAGACGCGGGGGCGGTTTCCTCCGGCGTTTGTGCCGGCGCGGCTGTTTCCGCCGGCGGGGGAGCCTCTGCCGGTGCTTCGGATTGTGCCGGCGCTTCAGGTTGTGCCGGCGCTTCGGTCTCCTCCGGCAGGTTTTCTACAACGGCGGTAAGCAGATCAAGCGCATCCTCTGCCGTGCAGCCCACAAGCGGAACGGCAAGGCCCGCTGCGAGCAGGAGCGCCAGCAGAAAGGAAAATGCCTTATGCAGATGTTTTTTTATCATAATGGTTTGTCCTGCGGTTCAGCGGGCGAACGGGCTGCCCGGCGCGTTCATGTCGCGGCGGATCTGCTGCGATATGAACAGGATTGCAACGAGATCCGTAACGCCGCTGTAAACAAGGCCGGCGCCGATGAGGATCATCACCGTGGTCGCGACTTTAAAGGGGTTGATGAGCATCAGCACGCCGAATACAAGGCCGATGAGGGAGAGCACGAGCACAGAGACCCATCCGCCCCAGCCGGCGCGCTTGAGCTCAAAGGCATGGCAGAGCTTGATAAAGCTTGAAACCACGATTGCCGCGCCGAGGATGACCGGCAAAAGCGCCGCAATGCCTTCCGCCTCAAGCAGGAGCACGCAGGCGATGGCGAGCATCAAAAGCCCAAGCAGCAGCTCTGTGGGGAAAAAGGAAAGCAGGCGGCTGCGGAAGTACAGCACAAGGAAGCGCATGCCGGCGATGATGAACACGCCGACGAGAATATAGCAAACAAGCTTGGCCGAAACGGCGGGGAACAGGAGGAACAGCAGGCCGAGCACGATGCACAGCACCGCGCTTGTAATGGCGCACATTTTTGCGTCTTTCAGAAAGTTCATGGTTGATGCCTCCGATCGATCGTTTTATCTGTGCCTCCGCGTGCGAAGGCGCAACGTACCAGAATGAATTATACATATAGAATACATCATTTTGCAGGGAAAGAAAAGCTGTGCGGCGTTCACGACATGTGATAGAATTGAAAACAAATTGGTGCGAACCAATGTGAACGGAGGCAGATTCGGCGATATGGATTCATCTGGTTTTTTCATCGGCTTGATCGGGGCGCTCGTGCTTTCAGCGGCGCTCGCCCTCTGCACGGTGCTTCTGGCAGTGCGCTTTCATAAGCGGAAGGAGCGTGGCGCCATGGCGGCTACAATAGCGCTCGGCTCCATGCTGTTCTTTGCGGCGGTTTATTACACGCTCGTGTTTATTCTTATAGGAGGGATTGCCTGATATGCAATACGAAGGACGCATTTTTCGTCCGCCGAGTGAGGCGGACAGCCTGATCCTGCAATCCACCGTCGGCTGCAGCCAGAATGGCTGCGCGTTTTGCAGTATGTATAAGGAAAAGAAGTTCCACATCCGCCCTCTCGCGGACGTTTGTGCGGATGTGGATGAGATCGCAGCAGGGCCGTGGGCGCACGCCTTTTCCCGCGTGTTTTTGGCCGATGGCGACGCGCTTATGCGAAAGACGGAGGAGCAGCTTGCGATTTTTTCCCACATTTATGCGCGCCTGCCCCGCTGCGGCCGCATCACCTGCTATGCTTCGCCCGCAAGCATCAGAGCGAAAACACAGGATGAACTGGAAGCGCTTGCGGCGGGCGGGCTTAACATGGTCTATATGGGCCTTGAATCGGGGAGCGACGCAGTGCTTTCCCGCATGAACAAGGGCGCGACAGCGGCGGAAATCATCCTTGCGGGCCAGCGCGTGCGTGCTGCGGGCCTGCGCCTTTCGGTGACGGCCATCATCGGCCTCGGCGGCGCGGACGGATCGGAGGAGCATGCGAAAAAAACCGGCGAAGCCCTTTCCGCAATGCAGCCGGAGTACATCGGCCTCCTGACGCTCATGCTCGAAGGGGACGAGCCGCTGTATTCGGACTACCGCGCAGGGCGCTTTGCGCCGCCGGATCAGGCCGGGCTTTTGCGGGAGCTTCGCACGCTCATCGCCCATACGGACAGCGAGGGCAGCGTACTGCGTGCGAACCACGCCTCCAACTACCTGAACCTGCGCGGCACGCTGAACGCGGACAAACCGCGCCTCATTGCAGAACTTGATGCGGCGCTTGCAGGCCGCCGGGCGCTTAAGTCCGAGTGGATGCGCGGGCTGTGAGCGGCCCGAATGCCGTTTCGCTGCGGCCCCCCGGCCAAAGCGATATTAAATTTCATGCATATTTTGCAAGCTTTGCAGAATATGTACGCGCGCGAAAAGGATGCGCAGACTGCCGGGCCATAAATATTTCTTGGGTGCGGCAAAATGACATGCAATCTGCGCCCCCGAAACCCCGTGCAGCCAATTGACGGATTTCACATTTGGATGTATACTATGTCCATATGATTCATCCGATTTCAGGTCTCCGGATGATGAAAATCATGTCACAAAATGAAAAGAGAGGAACGAACAATGAAAAAACTGATTGCCCTGATGCTTGCCCTGGTTCTCTCAGTCGCTGCGTTCGGCTGCAACAACGCGCCCGCCGATGATGAAAAAGGCGGTGAAGGCGACGGCGCGAAGGTCTACAACGTTGTAAACCTTGTGAACGGTAACCTTGGCGACAAATCCTTCTTCGACTCCGCAGAGTCCGGCCTGAAGGAACTGGCTGATGCGGGCCGCATCACCTACAAGACCATCGAGATGGGCGGCACGGATGCCGACCAGCCCACCTGGAAGACCACCCTTGACGATGTCTCCTCCTCCGGCGAGTATGACCTTGTCATCTGCGGTACGTATCAGATGCCCGAATACCTCAACGAGATCGCTGCGAAGTATCCGGATCAGAAGTACCTCATCTACGATTCCGAAGCCAGCCAGCCCAACGTTGTGAACATCAACTACAAGCAGAACGACATGGGCTACCTCGTGGGCGTGTTTGCGGCGGCCATGACCACTGAAACCTCCGTTGACAAGATCAATGAGCAGGCTGTCGTCGGCTTTGTCGGCGGCGTGGACAGCCCCGTCATCAACGACTTCCTGTATGGCTTCATTCAGGGTGCGCAGGCGACCAACGCGGACATCAAGGTCGATACCCGCTATGCCAACTCCTACGTTGACACCGCCACCGCAAAAGAGCTTGCCCTTTCCATGATCAACGACAAGGGCTGCGACATCGTGTGGGGCGTTGCGGGCCTTTCCGGCAACGGCGCTGCGGAAGCCGCGCTTGAGACTGGCAAAGCCTGGTTCATCGGCGTTGACTCCGACCAAGAGCTGACCCTTGATGCGGAGACGGCGGCCATCACGCTGACCTCCGGCCTTAAGAACATCGGACAGTCCCTCGTCTGGTTCTTTGACGAGTGGGATGCCGGTAACGGCCACTTCGGCGAGAACATCCTCCTCGGCATCAACGAGGGCGGCGTTGGCATCGTGACCGACAAGAACTTTGCAAAGGTTGCCCCGCAGGGCGTGCAGGATAAGGTCAACGAAGCCGTCAAGGCCGTGTCCGAAGGCACCATCAAGGTTGAAACCGCCATCGGCGACGAGACCGGCGCTGTGGAAACCCTCCGCGAGTCCGTCCGTCCGTAACCCAAACCGCAATTTGCCGGCCGGCCCCAAGCCGGCCGGTTCGGCCTAATTTATGCAACGAGCCGGGGGAGAGCTGATTTGTCGTGGCTCTCCTCCGTTTGTTTTATCAGAAAAGGAGGAGACACAACCAATGCCGCAAAGCGAATACGTTGTGCAGATGAAGGGGATCACCAAGGTATACCCCAACGGCATTGCCGCAAACCAGGGCGTTGACTTTAACGTGCGCCGGGGCGAAATCCATGCGCTGATGGGCGAGAACGGCGCGGGGAAATCCACCTTGATGAAGATGCTCTTCGGCTTGGAACAGCCCACCGAAGGCGAAATCATCGTAAACGGGGAAACTGTGAACCTGTCTTCCCCAACGGTGGCCATTGCAAAGGGCATCGGCATGGTGCACCAGCACTTCATGCTCGTTCCAAGCCTCACTGTTGCCGAAAACATGGTGCTCGGCATGGCGCCGAAAAAGAAGGGCCTTTTTATCGACATGGACAAGGCCATCGCCATCACCGAAGAGTATTCAAAAAAGTATAACCTGCATGTGGACCCCAAGGCCAAGGTCGTGGATATCCCGGTGGGCATGAAGCAGAAGGTGGAAATCCTTAAGGCGCTTGTGCGCGGCGCGAAGATCCTGATTCTGGACGAGCCCACCGCCGTTTTGACCACGCAGGAGACCGCGGAGCTGTTCCGCGAGCTCATTCACCTGAAAGAGCAGGGGTTCACGATCATTTTCATTTCCCACAAACTCAACGAAATCAAGCAGATTACCGACCGCCTTACCATCATGCGCGGCGGAAAATCCATGGGCGTTTACAACACCGCTGAAATCTCCATGGAGGAAATCTCCCGCCTGATGGTTGGCCGCGATGTCATCCTTACCGTGGAGAAGGATAAGGCTGCCCCCACGGATGAAGTGCTTCGCGTGGAAAACCTTGAATATACGAACGATTGGAACAAGAAGATGCTCGACAGGGTTTCCTTCTCCGTAAGGAAGGGTGAGATCCTGGGCGTGGCGGGCGTGGAAGGCAACGGCCAGCGCGAGCTTGTGGACATGCTCTTTAACCTGAATGTGCCGGACAGCGGCACGGTGACCGTAAACGGCAAGAGCATCGTGGGTCTGCCCCAGCGCAAGATCCGCGACGCAGGCGTTTCCCTGATCCCGGAGGACCGCATGCTTTACGGCATTGCGGACCGCGGCACCATTGAGGATAATCTCATCTCCAACCGCATTTATCAAAAAGAGTATAATAAAGGGCTTTTGTTCGATATGAAAGCCATTCATGAGATGAGCGACCGGCTGATTGAGGATTACCGCGTGCTGTGCAAATCCCGCAACCAGCAGGTGAAGATGCTCTCCGGCGGCAATATCCAAAAGGTCGTTGTAGCGCGCGAATTCTCAAGCGGGCCGGTGCTTATCATTGCAGACCAGCCCACGCGCGGCATCGACGTGGGCGCAACGGAATTCATCCGCAAAAAGCTTGTGGAGCTTTCCCGGGCGGGCGCGGCGGTGCTGCTTGTTTCCGCCGATCTGAACGAGGTCATGGAGCTTTCGGACAGCCTGATCGTGATGAACGGCGGGCATATCGCCGCTTATTTTGAAGACACCTCAGCACTGACGGATGAGGAGATGGGCGAATACATGCTCGGCCTCAAACGCCAGAGCGACGAGGAGATTGGGAAGGTGCTCTATGCGAAATAAACGAATGTTCCTCTTTGAGGTTGCGCGCGGTTTTGCGGCGATCCTCCTTGCGCTTGCGGTGGCGGTGATCTTTATTGCCCTTTGTACGGACGATGTCGGCGGCGCCCTTGAGCAGATGCTTCTCAGGCCGCTGTTTGCAAAGAACGGCACATTTAACGCAAATTCCCTCTGGGTTGTGCTTTCGCGCATGATCCCGACCATTTTCACGGGCCTTGCCGTGTGCGTGATGTTTTCCGCCAACCAGTTCAACCTTGCGGCGGAAGGCGGCGTGATGCTGGGCGGCTTCCTTGCCACGCTTGTGGGCATTTATGTGCCTATGGCAGCGGGGCTGCATCTTGTGGTGTGCCTTCTGATCGGCGCGGTTGCGGCGGCGCTCACGATGCTGCTGCCGGCGCTCCTGAAAGTGAAGCTCGGCGCAAGTGAGATGGTTTCTTCCTTGATGCTCAACTACATCATCATGTATGTTGTGCTGCATTTCCTCAACAACAACTTTGCGGACCGCTCCAAGGGTTCCACGCAGACGTTCCCCTTCCTGGAAACGGCTGCCGTGCCGGATCTTGTGCCGAACACGGACCTGACGTGGGGCTTTGTGATCGCGCTTGTGTTCGTGGCGCTCGTTGCCGTGTTCCTGTTCCGCACGCGCTGGGGCTATGCGATCCGCATGATCGGCATCAACCAGGCGTTTTCAAAGTATTCCGGCATGAAGGTCGGCAGCGTCATCGTGCTTTCGCAGGTCATCGGCGGCTTCCTTGCGGGCCTTGGCGGCGGCATCGAGGTGCTCGGCCGCTATTCCACCTTCCTTTGGAGGGAGCTTCCGGGCTATGGCTGGACGGGCGTGACCATCGCCATTCTCGCCAAAAACAACCCGCTGATGGTGCCGTTTGCAGCGTTTTTCATGGCCTATCTTGAGCGCGGCTGCGAGCTGATGCGCACCAACGCCGGTGTGCCGGCCGAGATGCTGGACATCATTCAGGCTGTCATCTTCCTGTTCTTTGCGGCGGAGCAATTCCTTGCACGGTACCGGCAGAAGCTTGTCGTTAAGGGCGCGCGTGAGGAGATGAAGCAGGCCTTTGATTCAGAGGCTGCGGCGAAAGGAGGCAACGCGTAATGTGGGAACAGCTTTTTGAAATGATCTTTAAGCCCGATTTCCTGTTTTCGGTCATCCGCATCACGTCGCCCATCCTGTTTGCGGCGCTTGCGGCGGTGGTAGCCGAAAAGGCGGGCGTTACCAACATCGGCCTTGAGGGCATTATGTCCATCACGGCTCTGTTTGGCACCCTCATCAGCTATTGGACGCAGAGCTGGGCGGTTGGCGTGCTGGGCGCGCTCATCGTGGGCATTGCGCTTGCGCTCCTGCTCGGGTTCTTTGCGCTCAAACTCAAAACGGACATCATCCTCGGCGGCATCGCGCTCAACATGATCGGCGGCGGTGGAACCATCTTCCTGCTGTATCTGTTCACGGGGCTGCGCGGCAACACGGGCGAGCTTACCACGCCCGAGATGCTCATCCCGCAGGTGAACATCCCGCTCCTCAAAGACATCCCGGTTGTGGGAGAAATCCTATCCGGCCATTCGCTTTTGACGTATATCGCATTCTTCATGGTGTTCCTGACCTGGCTGATGCTGTACAAGACCTCGCTTGGCCTCAACATCCGCGCGGTCGGTGAAAACCAGAACGCTGCGGACAGCGTGGGCGTGAGCGTGATCAAGATCAAATACATCGCACTGGGGATTTCCGGCGCGCTCGCAGGCCTTGGCGGCGCTTACATGTCCATGTACTATTCGCGAAGCTGGAATTCCGGCATGATCGCAGGGCGCGGCTTCATCGCGCTTGCCGCACAGGCCATGGGGCAGGGAGAGCCGACGGGTTCCATGTGGAGCTCGCTGCTTTTCGGCCTCGCAAACGCGCTGAAAAACAAAATGGAAGGCATGCAGGGCATGTCAAGCTACCTTGTTGCGTCCATTCCCTACGTGGTAACGGTGCTGGGCCTTGTGATTTATGCCGTGGCCACCATCCGCCGCGTCAGGAAAACGCGGCGCGCGCAAAACGCCATGACGGCTCCGGCCGGGGAGGAAAAATAGCATGAAGCGGATTCCGATCATTTTAGACGGCGACCCGGGACATGACGATGCGATCGCATGGGTGCTTGCAAACGCAAGCCCCATGTTAGACATCCGGGCCGTGACCTCCTGCTGCGGCAATCAAACCATTGAAAAGACGACCTATAACGCGCTGCGCATCTGCACGCTGATCGGCCTGCACGCGCCGTTTGCGATGGGGCGGAAACGCCCGCTTGTTTCAGAGCCTATCATCGCGCCCACGGTGCACGGGCAATCGGGTCTGGACGGCCCGGCGCTGCCGGAACCGGATTTCAAGCCGCTGGAACTTGATGCGGTAACGCTCATGGCAAAGGTGCTGCGCGAGAGCGCGGAGCCGGTTACACTCGTACCTACGGGCCCGCTTACAAACATTGCGGCGCTGCTGCTTGCACATCCGGAACTCAAGGGGAGGATCGCCCATATCTCGCTCATGGGCGGCGGAATCGCTTTCGGGAACTGGACGCCCGCGGCGGAGTTCAACATCCTTGTGGATCCTGAGGCTGCACGGATCGTATTTGAAAGCGGAATCCCCATCACGATGGCCGGGCTGGATGTCACGGAGCGCGCGCTTGTTTACCCGGAGGACTTTGAGCGCATCCGCGCGGTGGGCAACCCGGTGGCACGCGTTGTGGCGGATTGGCTGGAATTCTTTTATGGGTTCCACAGGAGCATGGGTTACCCCGGCGCGCCGGTGCATGACGCGGTGGCTGTTGCGGCACTCGTGCGCCCGGAAATTCTGACGATGAAGCCCTATTATGTTCAGGTGGAAACAGAGGGCGATTTCTGCAAGGGGGCAACGGTTGCAGACCGCTTCGGCGTGCTCGGCCATGCGCCCAATACAAACGTGATTCTCGACATCGACCGAAACGGGTTTGTGGATCTCCTTGTAGAGGCCGCGGAGCAGTATAACAAAACGGAGGTGGGCGCATGAACCGGTTTCCTGTAATCATTGATTGCGATCCGGGCGTGGACGATGCGGTGGCTATCCTGCTTGCAAAGCAGCTCCCGGAGCTTGATGTGCGTGCCATCACGGCCGTCGCGGGCAACGTGGAGGTGGAAAAGACCTATGCAAACGCGCATAAGATCCTGCACGTCGCAAAGTGGGACGTTCCCGTTTTCATGGGCGCTGCAAAGCCGCTCATAGGCGCACAGATCACCGCTGCGGGCATCCACGGCGTGGACGGGCTCGGCGGTGTGGACGTGCCGGGCACAGTCATCCCGCCTGCTCCGCAGGAGGCGGCCTGGGATGCGATCTACCGCGAGGCGGTTGCCGCAAAAGGCGAGCTTGTCCTCATTGCGGTGGGGCCGCTTACAAACCTTGCCATTGCCTTTGGAAAATACCGCGCGCTGCCGGAGCTGATCAAACGGATCGTCATCATGGGCGGTGCAGCGACGCTTGGCAACACCACGCCTGCGGCGGAGTTCAACATCTATGCCGACCCGGAAGCTGCGGAGATGGTGTTCCAAAGCGGCGTGCCGGTGCATATGGTGGGGCTTGATGTGACGCTCAAAAGCTATCTTACCGCGGCCGAGGTTGACGAAATCGGCGCGTTCGGCAGCGAACAGGCAAAATTCTTCCACAGCATCCTGCAAAACGTGCTTGCGTTTTCAACAAAGCTTGGCCTGCCCGGCGTTTCCATGCATGACCCTGCCGCCGTGCTTTATGCGGTGGAGGAAAGCCTTTTCACTGCAGAAGAAGCCGGTGTGCGCGTAGAATGCAAGGGACGCATCACGCGCGGCAAAACCGTGACTGACCTTTACAGCGATGCGCAGTTCCCCGAAAAGAACGCGGTCGTTGTCACTGGAGTGGACCGCACGGCATTTGTTGCCCGGGTGAAGGAGCTTTTGAAAAAATACTGACGGGAGAAATCCCGAAGCGGAGAACGGCAAAAAGGCGGCTCGGATGAGCCGCCTTTTTTCATACGTGCTGATGCAGGCTTAAGAAGACGCATCCCAACCCTTCCCCGGCGAGCGCGGCTGTGACGCGCGGCACGAGCGCATCTGCCGCAGCGAGCAGATAGCTCTGCGCTGCCGGTCCGTTTATGCCAAGCGCAGTGCAAACGACATCTGCGGCGCGGCGGAGCGCAGCATGGGTTTCCTGTGTGGAGCAGGGGGCAAGAAGGGCGGCAGTCCGCTGGCATGCTGCCGCGGGAACCGAAAGCCCACGCACCTCCATTCCCGCAAGCGCAAGGCCGAGCGCGTTTGTGGCAACGGGGGAATACAGGTTATCAATGCGGAACCTGTAATCCGGGCAGGCGTACATAAGAAGCGCGTCTGCCCGCTCCGCCGGGAAAAGGCGAAGGAAATCGTTTTCTATGCAAAGGCGGGAAAGATATTCGGACACATAGTCCACGCCAAGGAACGTTTCCGGCACGGGCAGGCAGAGCTGATAGTCGATATCACAGGGAATTTCATGCGCGAAAAAGCGCGCGTCGTAATTCTGAAAAAATGTGCCGATGGAAGAAAGCGTTTCACGGCAGGAGAGGCTTGTGGTTTTCGGCAGCGAAAGCCGCGCAACCTGCCAGCGCCGCCTGCATGCGCGCACCGCGTTTTCCGTGCGCGCAACGCCCGCTTCGTACAGCGGCAAAAGCGGGCCCACAGGGAGCGCGGCAAGCTCCGGGCCGAGCGTATAGCATATGGAACGCAGCAACTCTTCCGCAAGCTCTTTGGGCAGGGAACTGCTTTCCTCCTTTGTGTAGCGCAGGGCGATGGTTTGCAGCAGCATAAACAGAGCGTCCCACGGCATTTCACGCCCTGCGGAAGCAGCGGGGCTTAAGCTTGGCTTCATAGCGGCTGTTCTCCTTTCTTTGCATCGCGGCTCATTCTTCTTCTGCGGGCAGGCCAAGCGCATCCGCCTCCGGCGCGGCGCTGCAGCCGCGCGAAACGCGCGCGAGCTCCGTAAGCACCGTTTCCTCAAGGTAATTGAGAGAGCCGCCGGCCAATCCATCGAATGCCGCACGCATGGCGGCAAGAAGCGCGCTGTCTGAAATGCGCTCGTGCGTTTCGCTTTTGCACCGGTAAAACATCTCCTGCAGCCGCGCGAGCGCTTCCGCGTATTCTTCCTGAAATAAGTAAGGAGAATCCGCAAACGCCGCAACGATTTTTTCCAGAATGCCTTCACCGAATTCTACGCGCCCCGTGTTTTGGAGCGCTTGGGTGCGGCAGTCGGAAAGCGCGTGCAAATCGCCCATGGAAAGCGAAAGACCATAGGGCGCGCCTTGTGCGTTCAGCCGTGCGAGCAGGGCGGGCGACACGCAAAGCTGCGAACGCTGTGCCAAAATGACGGACAGGAACTCCATTTTCATCACCTCATACTATTTTTACACCCATGCGGGAATGAGGACAAGTCTTGTAATTTTGCCTGTTTTGTGGTAATATAGTATCAAGAAAATAGAGATGAAAAGTAAAATGGACATCAAATGGGAGCTTGGCGTTTTATCGGAAAGCGTTCTGCGTCCAGCGTGTGCTGGAAGCCGTGAAAGGAACGGTTGGCTGATGTCGGGCGCAACGGATGATACCATGCTGAAGAACTGAAAAAGGGAAAAACCCGTGCCGGGGGTTTTTCCCTTTTGCGCGCTTACCCGCTGTGTTATAATGTCAGCAGAACAATGTGCGAAACGCTTCAAGTGCCACGCGGATTTCGTTTTCCTCGCCCCGCATGGCGCATGCCGCGCCATTCACATAATCGCCGATGGCGGAGGCGGTGTCTTCCTTGTTTTCAAAGGCAACGACGTTGTTGAGGATGGACGCGGTTTTTACCCCGCGTAGCGCTCCAATGGTAAAGAGCGCGGCGGTTTCCATGTCGCTGCCAAGCACACCCGCGCGGTGCCAGTATGCGTCCCGTTCGGCTTCGTGATCGGTATAAAAGCTGTCGTGGCTGCGGGCGATGCCGGCATGATACGGCGCGCCGAGCGCCTTTGCCGCGTTCACACAGGCAAACAGCAGTTCTGTGTCCGGCACGGCGGGGAAAATCGGGTCGAGATACGTTTTTGAAGCGCCGTCATCCCGCACCGCGCCGGAAACGAGGATGAGGTCTCCGAGCTTCACCCGGGGCTGCAAGGCTCCGCAGCTTCCGATGCGGATCATCGCGGTAACGCCGATGGCATGAAGCTCTTCCACCGCGATGCCGGCGCTCGCGCCGCCGATACCGGTGGAAACGGCCAACACGGGAAGCCCGTGGTATTTGCCCACAAGGCTGCGGTATTCGCGGTTGAACGCAAGCGCGCGGACGTTTGTAAGGAGCGGGGCGATGCGGTCGAGCCGCGCGGGATCGCCCGGCAGGAGCGCACAACGCGCGCCCACGGTTTCATCCAAGCGGATGTGAGGCTGTAAACTCATAACCAAAGACCTGCCTTTCAAAAGAGTTCTCTGCTGTTATCAGCATACAGGAAAAACCGGCCTGAATCAATCATGCAAAGGAGTTTCTCATGCGCATTCTGAACTTTGGCTCGCTCAATATCGATTATGTCTATGCCGTGGACGCATTCCTGCGCCCCGGCGAAACGAAGGCCGCAAAAAGCCTTATGGTGAATTGCGGCGGAAAGGGACTGAACCAGTCCATCGCGGCTGCAAAAGCCGGCAATGACGTTTGGCACGCCGGGCTTTTGGGCGGTGCGGCGGAGATGCTGCGCGATAAGCTTGCACAAAACGGCGTGGACGTGCGCCTTGTCAAGCCCGTGCCGGAGCAGGCTGGGCATGCGATCATTCAGGTGGATGAAAGCGGGCAGAACTGCATTCTGCTGTACGGCGGAACGAACCGCATGCTCACAAAGGAATGGATCGACGCTGCGTTCGATGCGTTTCAGGCGGAAGGGGAGGGCGGCCTGGTGCTTTTGCAGAACGAAACGAACCTTGTGCCGTATATCATCGAGCAGGCGGCGGCGCGTGGGCTTTCCACGGCGCTCAATGCCGCGCCGATGGACGATGGCGTCCGGGAATACCCATTGGACAAGCTCACCTGGCTGATCGTGAATGAGGTAGAGGGCGGCGCGCTTGCGGGCACAGAGGAAGAAGACGCCATCCTGCCCGCGCTGCGCAAAAAATACCCGCATTGCGGCGTGCTCCTTACGCTCGGCGCACATGGCGCGCGCTGTATGGAGCCCGAGGGGCGCGTAACGCGCTGCGGAAGCTACCGTGTGCGCGCGGTGGATACCACCGCTGCAGGCGATACGTTTACCGGCTATTTCCTTTATGGCATGCTGCATGGCCTTTCCATCCCGGACACGTTGCGCCTTGCAACGACCGCTTCTGCGCTTTGCGTGGGCAGGCCGGGCGCGGCGGATTCCGTGCCGGAAAAAGCGGAGGTGGACGCGGCGATTGCCGGGGAGCGCTTCGGGGCGCTGTTTATCGGCCAGGAGGAGATGCAATGAAGCAGATTCTTTTTGTCGATTGCTGCATCCGCCGGGAGCTTTCCCGCACAAAGGAACTTGCGGACGCGGCGCTTGCGGTGCTCGGAACGCGGGATGACATTGCCGTCACCGAACTTTGCCTGATGGACGAACCGCTCCAGTATTTTTCGGAAGGCTTTTTTGCCCAGCGGGAACGCCTGCTTGCAGCAAAGGAGCTTGACCATCCCCGCTTTCGGTATGCACACCAGTTTGCGGAAGCGGATGCGATTGTGATTGCGGCGCCGTTTTGGGATCTTGCGTTTCCTGCGCTTTTGAAGGTGTACATCGAAAACGTGAGCGTAGAGGGAATTACCTTTGGCTGCAACGCAAGCGGATGCTTTGGCATCTGCCGTGCGCAGCGCATGCTGTTTTTAACCACGCGCGGCGGCAGCTACGATGGTGCGCCGGATGAAATGGGCGCACGTTATCTTGAGACGCTTTGCGGCTTCTTTGGCATCCCCCGGTTTGACTGTGTGGCTGCCGACGGGCTGGACCTTGGCTTGCGCCCGGTGGAGGAAATCCTTGCGGAGGCGAAGTCGAAGGCCGCTGCGTTGGCCGCAGCGCTGTAAAAACCGGCCTGTGCGGCACCCACCGTAAAGGCCGCGTTATTCCCACAATTCGCAAAGATTGCTGTTTGCGGGCAATCTGCAACCAAAAGGCTCCTTTTTGAAAGGAGCTGTCCGCGCAGGCGGACTGAGGATTGCCCCGGCATAGGGGATACCATTTGGATGGGCCGCGCTTGCGGAAAAAATTCTTACCGAAAGGAAGCAATATAATTGGAAACCATGAAAGCACTTGTGTGGAAAGAAAAAGGGAAAGTCGAACTGTGCGACCGCCCCATGCCCAAAATTGTGGATCCGCGTGATGCCATTGTGCGCGTAACGCGCGCGAGCATCTGTTCAAGCGACCTGCACATCATTCACGGAACGGTGCCGCGCGCAAAGGAAGGCGTGGTGCTTGGGCACGAATTCGTGGGCGAAGTGGTAGAAGCGGGCAGCGCTGTGCGGCGGTTCAGGCCCGGTGACCGCGTGGCCGTGAATGTGGAAAGTTTCTGCGGAGAATGCTTTTTCTGCAAGCGCGGCTATGTGAACAACTGCGTGGAAGGCGGTTGGGAGCTCGGCTGCCGCATCGATGGCGGGCAGGCGGAGTATGTGCGCGTGCCGACGGCAGACCAGAGCTTTACGCGCATCCCGGAAGGCGTTTCGGATGAGGATGCGCTCTTTGTGGGCGATGTGCTCGCAACGGGGTACTGGGCGGCGCAAATCGGTGAGATCGCGCCCGCGTCCACGGCGCTCGTGCTCGGTGCGGGGCCGACCGGCCTTTGCACGATGATGAGCGCACGGCTGTACAGCCCTGCGAAGATTATTGCGGTGGATGTGAGCGATGAGCGCCTTGCGCTTGCAAAGGCGAAGGGACTTTGCGATGTAACGCTCAACCCGAAGCGGGATGATGTGCTTTGTGCCGTGCGCGCGCTGACCGAAGGCCGCGGGGCAGACCGCGTGTTTGAGGTTGCAGGCGCGAAAAATACGTTTGAACTTGCCTGGCAGGCTGCACGGCCGAACGCGGTCGTGGTGGTGGTGGCGCTTTATGCGGAGGCGCAGTCCATCCCGCTGCAGCTGATGTATGGCAAAAACCTTACCTTCAAGACCGGCGGTGTGGATGCGAATTCCTGCGGCGACATCATGAAACTCGTTGAAACGAAGCAGCTTGATACAAGCCTGATGATCACCCACCGCGCGCCGCTCAACGACATCCTCACGGGGTACGATATTTTCGGCAATCAGAAGGATGGCTGCATCAAGTGGGTCGTTACGCCCTACGAAAGAAACTGACCCGGAAAAATGGAAGGCGCGCCATGGGGCGCGCCTCTTTGCAACTGTTTCCCGTTATTCCTTTTCTTCTTCCGCCTGCGGCGCCACCGGCCGCACGATGATCTCCTGCACGCGCTTGTTGTCGGTCTTTATGACCTCCACGGAGAAGCTGTCGTCATACATCAGGGTGTCGCCCTCGTTCGGGATATCCCCGAACTGCTCAACCACCCAACCACCGACCGTGGCGGATTCGGTATCGATTTCGATGTCGAACAGGCGCTCCAGCTTTTCGATTTCGGCACGGCAGTTGATGCGCCATGCGTTTTCACCCGCCGGAAAGACATCCTCCTCCACATCCTCATCGTCAAATTCGCCAACGATCTGCACCAGAAGGTCGCTCATCGTCACAATGCCGTGCGTTCCGCCGTATTCATCCAAAACCACGGCAAAGTTGTTGCGGTTCTTCTTCATGTTGCGGAACAGAATGTCTGCTTTCATGCTTTCCGGCACGAAAAACACCTCGCGCACGGCCTCCTTCATTACGTTCTCGCGCGAAAGATCGGTCAGGCGCAGATATATTTTTGCGTTGAGCACACCGATGATGTTGTCGATGCTCTCCTCGCAGATGGGATAGAAGGAATAGGACGTGCTTTTGATGGTCTTATCCCATTCCGCAACGGATTCGTCGTTCCAGAGGAACGCGATTTCCGTGCGGTGCGTCACGATTTCACCAACGGTCAGGTCGTCGAACTCAAACACGTTTTGGATCATTTCGCTTTCTTCGGAATCGATTACGCCCTTTTCGCTGCCGCTGTCCACCAGCATGCGGATCTCCTCCTCCGAAACCTCGCTGTCCTCTGCATCGGGGTCAATGCCAAGGAGGCGCAAAAGGCCGTTGGTGGAAACGGTCAGCAGCCATACGATGGGGGCGAACAGCTTGGAAATGAACGTGATGAGCCCGGAGAGCGCAAGGCTCAGGGATTCCGCTTTCTTCATCGCAAGGCGCTTGGGCACAAGCTCGCCGAACACCAGCGTAAAGTAGGAAAGGATCAGCGTGATGAGCACCACGGAAATTGAGTTGAGCGTTGCAGGCGAAATCGCAACGCCAAGGCTCACCAGCCAATCCGTGAGCAGGGAGGCGAAGTTGTCCGCAGCGAACGCGCTGCCGAGGAAGCCGGAAAGCGTGATGGCAACCTGGATGGTTGCAAGAAAACGCGCGGGCTGGCAGGTGAGCCGCGCAAGGCGGATGGCGCGCTTGTTGCCCTCCTCTGAGAGCTTCTCAAGTTTTGCGCCGTTGAAGGAAAGCACGGCGATCTCCGCGCACGCAAAAACCGCGTTGAGCGCGATGAGAACGACCTGCAAAAGCAATTGGCCTACGATAGTATTACCCATGGTATACTCTATACTCCTGATTCAAAACTATTAACCCAAATTTGGAACATGCCGGCGAAAGGAACAGCGGCATCAGCAGCGCAGGCGGGCATGAAGGCGTGCCTGCGGCAGAAAAAGGCGGAGCAAATGCCGCCCAAACAGCACAAAAAAAGCATAACCTGCTGCTTTCCTGATCACGCAGGTCATACCCTTGTTTTTCTTATGTGGCGTAAATCCGTTGGGATTATCGCTACTGTCGCCGTCGTCCATCAGAAAAAACGTACCTCTCCAAAATAATTAGTGTTACAATGATATAATAAACCGGGTGTGATGTCAAGCATTTCACTTTTTGTTCACAACCCGGCGCTGAAACGCCGTGGCGGGGGGTTGCGGTTTGGGCTTGCAAGCGGGTATAATAAATTTGGAAAATCATATCATACGCAATGCGGAGGCGCAATATGATTATCGTTGGCATTTGCGGCGCAAGCGGCAGCGGAAAGAGCACGCTTGCAAGGGAAATCCGGGATTCGCTGACCTGCAGCGCGGTCATCATCGGGCAGGACTGCTATTATAAAAACCATGCGCACCTTCCGTTTGAGGAACGGGTGCGCATCAACTATGACGAGCCGGCAATTTTCGATTATGACGAAATGCTTCGGGATGTTGAAGCGCTTGCGGCGGGCCGCCCCATTACGCGCAAGGGCTACGACTATGCCAACCATATGCGCGCAGACACCGACGAACAGATTGCTCCCCCGGATGTGCTGATCCTTGAAGGGATTCACATGTTCCACGATCCGCGCATGACGCGGGCGATGAGCCTCAAAGTTTACATGCATGTGGATAAGGACATCTGCCTGCTCAGGCGCATCAAGCGGGATATCCGGGCGCGCGGGCGTTCCATTGAAAACATTTCGGAGCAGTATCTCGCGACCGTCAAACCCATGTACGAGCAGTACATCAGCAAATACATTGACGATGCGGATTTTGCCGTGATGCGCGGCGGAAAGAACCGCATGGCCATCGATGCCATCAGCGCATATGTTTCGGCAAAGCTTTTGGCTGAAAAGTTTGAGCGCGAGGCGAACGAGACAGAAGCGGAGGAGGAAACCATTGAACGGCGATAAACCAAACGAAACCCGTGCGGACGGCGCGCTGAACGAGAGCGCGGAGCACGCCGCGCAGGAAGCGGCCGAACAGGCTGAAAGAAAGGCGCAGCGGGAGCGTGTGCAGCAGAAAAAGGAAGCGGAGGAAAAGCGGGAGAAACAGCGCGTCTGGCGCAGCGCCCGAGTGCCGCTTGTAGTGGCGCTCGTTACGGTGCTGGTTTACGAAATCTTTGAAAACATAGCGAATGTTTCCAATGCGGTCGGAACTTTTTTTTCCGTGCTCAAACCGGTGTTCATTGGCATCGCATTTGCATTTATCGCGAATATGCCCATGCGGTTTTTGGAGACCCGGATCTTCCAGAAATGGAAGATTTGTCCTGTGAAGCGTGCGGTTTGTCAGGTGTTGGCGATGGCGTTCCTTCTGCTTATCGTAGCGGCAGTGCTCTTTTTGATTATCCCGCGCATTGCGGAAAGCGTCGTCACATTGGCCAATGGGATGGACGGCTATGTTGAATCGCTCACCGTCTGGGGAAACGATCTCTGGGATAAGCTGAACCTGAATCCGGCAATTGAGCAGCGCATTCAGGGCGTGATCGGAACCATACTGGCGCAGATGGATGAGCTGCTCAGCACGCTGGTTGCAGGGGCTGCGAAGTTCACCATGAGCGTTGCGGCCACGCTTGTGGATGTGTTCTTTGCGGCAATCATCAGCATTTATGCTTTGTTTAACAAGGAAAAGCTTATTTTCCAAGCAAAAAAGGTGGTTGTTGCAATTTTCAGCGAGCGCCGTGCCACGCGCGTTCTGGAAGTCAGCACACGCACGAACCAGGCGTTGAACCATTATTTTTATGGCATGATCATCGAGTGCACGATTCTCGGCACGCTATGCTTCATCGGCATGACGATCTTCGGGTTCCCCTATGCGCTTCTGATCAGCGTTGTGGTCGGCATAACGCAGATCGTGCCGATCATCGGCCCCTGGGTTTCGGCGCTGTTCGGCGCGCTCATCATCCTTGTGAGCGACCCTTCGCGCGTGATCTGGTTTATTGCGCTGGTGCTTGTGGTGCAGCAGATTGAGGCAAACGTGTTCTACCCGCGTGTGGTGGGCAACGCCGTGGGACTGTCGGGCATTTGGGTAATGATCGCGGTGCTGCTCGGCAGCGGGCTGTTCGGCATCGTGGGGATTGTGCTGTGCGTGCCGGTGATGGCTGTGCTTTATACGCTTGTGAGCGAGTGGGTGAACCGCCGCGTGGAAGAAAAACGGTTTGCGGCGGGCATGCGCGAAACGCCGCCCACCGAAGAAGAAATTGAGGGCATGACGGAACGATAAGGAGCAAACTCCATGTTTATGACGGAATGGACCGTAGGAGCGGGGGCGGGCTTTGCGCATGCCCGTGCGCTGCGCGAGGCTGTGCGCGTGTACGAACAGGGAATTTCATCCGAGCAGGAATTCGATGCGATGGATGCGGTTGCGGCACATCTGTTCGTATGCACGGATGCGGGTGAGCCCATTGCTGCCGGGCGGATGTACCCCTGCCCGGAGCATGACGCTGTGCGGATTGACCGGCTTGTTGTTGCACCTGCGTTCCGTGGGAAGCAGTACGACGACCTTTTGCTGCGCGTGATGCTGTATAAGGCGCAGCAGATGCCGTTTTCCGTAATCGAAGCATCCGTGGACGAAGCGGAGCGTGAGCTGCTCACGGGATTTGGGTTCCGGCCCGCAGGATTGCCGCAAACGGGGCAAGACATTGTACTTTTTGTGCCGTGCAGCGGCGTGATTTGGGATAGTGCCTGCAAGCATGTCGGGCATAGTGGGCAGAAGCCCGAATAAAACGAAAAAAAGAGCGAAAAACACCTTGCATTCGGCGGCAGGATTGGGTATAATACTATACGTTCCGCGTCTGCGGAGTTCGCTGGTGTAGCTCAGTTGGTAGAGCGCGTCATTGGTAATGACGAGGTTCATGGGTCCGACTCCCATCACCAGCTCCATGGAAAACCCGCTAAACTTCTAAGATTTAGCGGGTTTTGCTTTTGCAAGGTACACACTTAGGTACACGATTACAGAATTTTGGAGAAAACGCCCTCCACGATGTTAGCCGTCTTTTCGAGGTCACCTTCGACAACATGCTTGTATCTCCCAGTGTCCATGCTTTCGGAATGTCCGATCATTTGTTTCAGCAGATCCTCCGGTAGTTCGGTTTTTACAAGGCTTACTGTTGTGTGACGCAGCTCGTGCAGATTGGATTTTATGCCATTCTGATCTCTATAATGCCGCCACTGCTTATACATGGCATTCGTATCCATTTGATTCCCATCGGGACCCGGAAACAGCCAAGTGCGCGTTGCTATGCCGAGACCCTTCAACATGGCCTTCTGATCCTCGATCACGCGCAGGGCATGCGGAGGAAGGAGGATATCACGCCTTGCATTCTTCGTCTTGCCGGATGTTACCTCTCCAATGCTGTTTATTGATCTGCAAATATGCAGAATCCCATTTTCATCAATGTCCGAATGCTTTATCCTGGCCAGTTCTCCGCGCCGCAGTCCGAGGATAACGATCAGCCGCCAGGCATGGATATAGAACGCCTTTCGCCTTTTTCCACGCCAAAGGATTGTGTCATCCGAAAACAATGTTTTGATATCATTCGTGCCGAGGATAGTTCTTTCACCGACTGGCGCATCCTTTGGAACGGATATCTTTTCCGGCTTATCAACGGTAATTCTGTTTTCCGAACACCAATCGAAAAATGCCGTCATGGCGCCGCGGATGTTAGATAATGTCTTCTTCGACTTTCCAGCCGCATCTGCGTTTGCAATGCAGCGCTTCCATTCAGCCGGCGTTATGCGCTCCAAGCGCTTCGCAGATAGCTCCGGCGCTATCCATATCCCGATACAAGCTATCCAACTTCACGACCCACGCAGTGCCACATGTGGTCTTTTTATATGCGATAAACCGCTCCCACGCATCCGAAAGCCGCATACGGTCGGTATCGCCGGATTCTAACCATTCATCCGCCTTGCGCTCGGCCTCAAGCTTACCCTTGCGTCCGGGCTTGGACGATACGAACGTTTTCCGTTCGCCGTCCTCGCCCGTAACGCTGATTTGCCACCGCTCCCGAGATTCAATCCACCGCGCTTCGGTGTTTCTGATTCTTGCCATTGTGTAAAACCTCCCAAAATGCTATAATTTGGGTACAGAAAACGAACCCTACAAGGCTATTTCTGTATGGGTTGTTTTCCCGACGGCAACTCAGCGCTCATGCTGGTCTGCGCCCGCCTGCGGCATGTTGCGGCACACAGTGGGGCAACAAGAAATACATGAACATGAAGCATCTGGAGGCGGTTCTCGACGACGCTTCCATTGCGGGATAACTTCTTCCTCTCAGAGACTGCAAACCAATTTGCGCATAAAGCTTGACACTACCTGGATTTGAAGTCGCCGAACATTTTGCCGACGTCGGCAAATCATTGCCGATGCCAATCGGTTGTGATCTTCACGGAGCCGAACATGGAGGAGCGATACTCGCCGAACGTATCAAAAAGCGCAGCGGCTTCTTTCTTCTGCGTATCCGAGAACGCAATACCTGTATTGCGAAGGTAATCACGCTCCTTTGAATATGCGTTGTATCCGTCCGAATCGAAGCGGTTCGACTTTTCGAGCACGGCTTTCATAAGGCCAACGCCAAGCTCATGAACCTCGTTCATGTTCGGGTTTTTCGAGCTGGAAAGGAACTCGAAAATCCTGACGAGGTTTTCTTTCAATGTGGAGGCGCTGTATTCGCTCTTGTAATCCCTTACCGTCTTTCCGGCGAGCGTGCCAAGCAGACCGGCTTTCACACGGTGGCCGTGCGTAAGCTTTGTCTGGTCGAGCGCAACATCAAGCGATTGCGCGAGCTTTTCATTCTCTTGCTGCAAGGCAGACACATCAACGGGTGAAGCGTCTTTGAGGGAGAAGATTATAGTTCTGCTAGCTTTGCCAGAATCTCTGCTTCCGTCCTGCTCGAATCGATAATTGCGGTTATTTTCCCGGCTTCCGCTTCTCTCGTTTCGTGGTCTTTCGGATCGAAGCTCCCGATATGTGAGGCAATCCTGTCGCACACAGAATTTGATAAGTTCCTCTGTGAAAATCTGCTGAACATAACTGCCCGCTCGTGCGCTATCCCTCTTTTCTCGTTCATAAACCTCTCTCCTTACAATATCAATGTCTGTTTCATTGTCAAACGCAATGCGATAAACTTTTTCAATGCTGGGGTTTGCTTGGTTTCCGTCTGATACGATCAGCACATTGTTTACACCGAATAAATCACCGACGGAAAAGATATACTTCCCATCCGAAGTACGCGGAAACTCAGCGCCGATGCGCTTGTCGCTCAGCCGCTTGTAAAACGTCCAGTTTTCCTTTGCGGAAATTATACCATTAACGCATGCCCATCCAAATTTATTGTATTGCTTCTCCGTGTAATTTACAATATCCGCGCTGTCCTTCGCGGAGAAGCGGTTGCTGTTTTCGCCGGAATCGCGTATACCGTTAATAAGAGCTTGAGCATTGGTCTTACCGGTTTTACCGGTTTGGTTAACGGAAGCATGTAAAGTCTGTCGGGTGCTCGGCTCTTTGTTTGTGATTTGCGCATATGGAACTCCCATCAACTTGACATAGTTACCGTCATATAATATACTACCAATAGAACCATAGCGTGTTGTATCTGAGGGCAATTGGAGCCCGAGGCCCTGCAACCAGCTATTGGTTCTGTTTTTATCAGGGTTCAGGTACATCACATCGCTTTTTTCAAATTGCTCTGCAAGCCCATGTTTTTTCCGTATGCGTTTTTCACGAGCTGAACATCCAAAACCTGTCCGCCTTTTGCGCTTGGCTTTAGTTCCACTACCGCAAAAACCGGCGCACCATTTTCATCATATACATTACCATATGCGACAATTCGTGATGCTTCCTGCTTGTTTTTGGCGCCACCAATTTTGACTTAAGAATGACTGTGGGATCCTCAAGTAGGGTTGGATTTTGTTTTATTATATTATATTGTCCGTTATCCCATCATGCCGTAGCGCGTGCTTGATATCTGCGCTGTGCATCATAACATTTTGCTTTTTTGCTCCAAGTTTAACAATTACATCGGATGTTGTTCCAACACGAATGGTTCTTTCCGGTCTGCCATTTAAAACCCATTCGTCATATCGGGTTTCAAATCCGGGATCTATGCTATACTTCATTCTGTCCGTTTCGGACAATGTACTGCTTTTTTGCGTCTCCCCTAACGCCGCACGGTTGCTATTTTCACCGGAATCGCGTATACTACGAATGAGGCCGAACTTGGTTCCCCCGAACGGCGTAGAGCGCCCTAAGGCATTGAACCAGTTCACGGTCTCTTTTTTATTTTTTCCAAGGTACAATATGTCGTTTTCAGGCAACAGTTTGTCCAAATTATGCGTGCGCGTTCCAACGCTTCGCACTTTATTCACGAGCGATATTTTATTACGACGGTTCGTAGCGTTTATGCGAACCGCAAGGCATATTCCTTCTTGCTGTCGTTGTACCTGGCGAATTTGCGCCCCAGCATCTTGCGCAGGGGTTCAATGTGATTTGCGCGCAGTTCCGGGTACGTGCGGCGTATAATCATGATGATGATGCCTGGATGGGTGATGCACAGCAGTACCGATTTGACGCGCACGCTCCAACTCTTCCCGCCGCCGCGCGCCCCGCCGTATGCTACATAGCTGTGCCTATCTTCCAAAAATAGCCTCTGCTTTTCGCTTGGCTTCGGGATGCGCAGCTGAATAGCCATTACGCAGACCACCCCTTCTCCTCCTCAGAGAAGAACTCAACGGAGATTTCTTTTGTATCTTCTTTGCCTTCTTCGGCCTTAGCCTTCTCGATGCGCAGCCGCTCCGCTGCATTATCCATCGTCACCTGCTCCTGCTTGGTGGGCAGGTCGTACACGTTGCGAAGCACATAGGCCAAATCCTTCATTGCGCCGGTCAGGTCTTTAATTGCCTTTGTGTCTACTTTTTTGTAAATTCGCTCCTCAACGCTGTAATTCCCGTCCTCCACGATGTGCCGGTGGAATTGATCGGCGTCGCCGAATATGCTTGCAATGACATCACCGATGCTATCTGCAGCCTCCTGCAAGCGCAGCAACTTGTAAGCGCCGTCCGATGATTGACGCGCGGCTATTTTTTGTACTGTTTGCTTTGTTACGTTGTCCCGATGTGTGTTGCGTTCCTTGTTCCAGCTTTCTTTCCTGGCATGATCCGCAAGCGTGCGGAATGAAACGCCCCATTTATCGGCTAATTTTCGGTAGCTGATATCTTCCGTAATGTATTCAGATTTAATCGCGTTCCAGTCCGGCATTTCTTGTATCATCCTCCTTGTTACGATGATACAGTGCCATGTAGCAGAAATTCCCCCCTATATGGTGGGGGTAAGATTGTGAGAGTGTGAGAGATGTGTTCTCTCTATGTGTTAATACACCATGCTAAATTAATGTCTATATACAATAATATAATAATATATAATAAGAGCTGTGTTTTTCATAATATGTATTACAGTGTGCAATGATAAATAATACTTTAAATTATTTACTGATTATTATTAAAATAATATATAAGTGAGATGGTTTCCTGTCAGGAAAACGATATATAAGGTACACGAAAAAGTACACGATTTATTTTTATTACCCATAATAAATCAATAATATATATACAAATTCATGTTATATATGGCTTAAAACCATGCATATTATGTTATAAATATTGTATGGAAAAAAACAATATAAGTCCGACTCCCATCACCAGCTCCAAACAAACCACCCTTTGGGTGGTTTTTTGTTTGAAATTGCAAAGGAAGGGAGTCGGAGCCGCGGCCCGGCATATGCGGGTGGAAATGGCAAAGCATCCTTTGCTTTGAGGCTTGTCCGGAAGCATCCCTCATTTTATAATGAAAAACATGTATTGATGATTCCAGGTTGCAGGAAAGGAAGCTTATGAACCAACTGCCCCCGCTTCGCGTCATCGCGCGCATCCGAAGCGATTTTACCACGAAGTTTGGCATCCCGCGCCAAAGCGGCCTCGTACCGGAACAAAAGTCCGTGATTGTGTTTGAGCCCGAATACCGGGATGCAAACGCGTTGCGCGGCCTTGCTGAATTCTCGCATATTTGGCTGATATGGGGTTTCTCAGAGGTGCACCGGGCAGGGTGGTCCCCCATGGTAAAGCCGCCGCGGCTCGGCGGAAATAAACGCATGGGCGTATTTGCCACGCGTTCTCCGTTTCGCCCCAACCCTATCGGCCTCTCCTCCGTGCGCCTGCTGGGTTTGCAAACACGCCCGGGCCTTGGCACAGTGCTTCATGTTTCCGGCGCCGATCTGATGGACGGAACACCCATTTATGATATCAAACCGTATCTTTCCTTTACCGATAGCCATCCGGATGCGGCGGACGGTTTCGCAGAAACGCGTTACGGCTATGCGCTTGAGGTGGAGTTTCCCGAGGAATGGCTCAGCATGATCCCGGAAGAAAAACGTGCGGCGCTCGTAGCGTCCCTGCGGCAGGATCCACGCCCGGCGTACCAAAATGACCCGGAGGCGCGCTACGGCTTTGAATATGCGGGCTTTGATGTGCGTTTCCGCGTGGCAGACGGGCGCCTCACCGTGTGCGAGGTCGTGCGGCTCTAAGGGTTCAAAAGCCATACGGCAAGGTTGAGATATCCCGCGAACGTGAGCCACAGCAGATAGGGGACCTGCAGCCATGCGGCGGTGCGGTTTACCTTGCGGAAAGCGAGGATCATCCACAGTACGAGCGCCCAAAGGATCACAAGCCAGAAAAAGGCTGGTAAAAACGCCTGCTGCCGGAAGAACAGCAACGGCCAGACGAAGTTGAAAAAGAGCTGGAGCGCGTATGGCAGGAGCGTTTGTTTGCGGGCGGGCTGCGGCACAGGTGCGCTGCAAACAAGATAGGAGGATATGCCCATCAGAAGGTACAGCACCGTCCAGACGATTGGAAACAGCGCAGGCGGCGGGGAAAGCTTTGGCTGCCGTACGGTTTCCATGTAAGCTTCCATGCTGCCCATGGTAATCAGCGCGGCAAGGCCACCCACCACGAGCGGGATGGCAAGGCAGGAGAGCAGTCGTATCCAGTGGATCCGTTTCATATGGGCAACAGCCTTTCGTTTCGGACTTGCCTTTATTATACGCGCGGAAGTGTTGCGTTATACTGTATTCTTGCTTTGTGGGGCAACTCCGGTGCATACGGGTCATGCAAAGGTCAGCGTCTTCAGCCATGCTTCGCAGTCAGCTTCAGATTGTGTGAGGTGCATTACCCCTTCCATCTCCCAATCTTCATATGCATTCGGGAAATACAGACTAAGAAGCACATCCTTCCCGAGCTCTGCATCATAGAGCTGAACCAAATAGACAGTGCCAACCGTAGTGATTGCCCGATTGCACTCCTGCCGGTACGTTCCAATGAGGAGATACGCTTTTCCCTCGTAGCGCACGTTCATGTGCGCGAGCGCCTTCACGGGTGTTTCCCGCCCGAAAAACAAGGTAGGGTCAAGCGCCTCATAATCATAAAAGTGTCTATCACCCTTGAGCCAGCAGAGTGTATCGCCGGATTGTGCGTTTACGATTGGGGCGAGAGGGGTTGCGGCGGCGCCATCTGCGGGGATAAAACGTTCCACAGTGAGCAGAGAACGGCCGAGTTTTCCACTGCGGGCATATTGCGCAGGCTGCCCTTCCAGCGGCGCTGTCCCGTTGCTGTTGAGACACGCGCCATACCAAGGCAGCTCTATGAATGAGCTGTGCGCCGCAAACGGCTCCTCCACACGCTCTGCATCCTGCCAATCATTAAACCCGGCCGCATCGCGTTCCGCAAGGCGCGCTTCGTACAGCGCATCGATTACCGCCGTGCCATAATAATCCGTTGTGCCGACCATCGGCATCATTTCCGAAAAGGTGCTGCAAAACGAATGATATTCCTTCCAATCCGGAAAATCGCAGGATATTACCGCATAAGTACCCGCCCCGGTTTTCGTGAGCAGAAGCTCTGCGGGCGTGGTGAAGGCCGTTGTGCGGCAATAGCCGGACACGCGGCATGCGGGATTTTCTGCGGGCATAGCCGACGGATCGACCTTCGGGCTTTCAAGCGCCGTGAAACGGCCGACATCCGACGCAATACGGTAGCCCTCCACTTTAAAGAGCATGCGCTTATAGCTGACCCACTGCATGAGCAGCGCCGCTTGGTGTGCATACACACCCGGGTAAGCCATCGTGCCGCCAAGGCAGAATTCGTGCGCCGCATCCCAGCCGAAGTCGCTGTCAAGAGCGAGCATCTTTTCAAAATACCGCTGCAAAAACGCTTCGGACACGGCGACCGGGTCGGTGAAATCAGGCGCAAATTCCATCGCATTAGCCTGCGTGGCCGGGGCTTCCGTCTCCTGCTGCTGCGCATCCGGGGCAGGGCTGGAAGCGGTGTTTTCCGTCCATTGTGCGGCCATGCGCGCGGAAACCTCTGCGCTCGGTTCGGCAAGCGTGCCGCCCTGTGGGGAGAGCCGGAGCAGGCAGACGCCGGCATACAGGGATTGCACGATACCGCTTTCGTCCTTATGGTTCGTCCGCAGCGTAAGCAACAATTCCGCAGGCGCGCCGGGCTGCGCAAGGCGATCAAACAGCTCTGCAGACAGCGGTGCTTCGGTTCGCACAAAATATGCCGTCATTTTGCCGATGTCATAATCCTGTGGGTAGTGCTTGGCGTTTTCATGGGGGATAACGTCCGAGCCTGCGAGCACAATAAACGTGGAGGAAGCATCCTTCGGGTCGGTATAGGTCATGTATTCGATGCCTTCGAGCGTGCCCTCATCCTCGTCGAGGTCAAGCAGAAAGCCCGTATTATAATAAATATCGTTGAATTCGTCCGCATAGTCCGGGAGGCCAAGCGTTTCGCAGAGCTGATTCCCGAGTGCAGATCCATAGGTTATGGGTGTACGGAGCTTGCGACTCGTGAGGGTGCAACCATGCAGTTCTTGTTCTTCTACTGCGTTTGTGCAGGAAATGAACGCTGCCAGGAATGCAAACACAAGTACCGCAACTGTTGCAAGGCGCACGGCCTTTGGTTGCCTGCCGATAAAGCGGATGCGCTCCGTCAGTGCATGCTTATCGCCGATCATGGCGGTAGAAAGAGTCAGAAGCGTTTCAAAACGGTGTTTCATAGCGGAACCTCCTTTGGCTGAAATTACGTTTGCAGTAACGGCGGACGGCGGTGGGCTGCGGCAACCGGGCCTTACGGCGTGCGGCGCGGTGCATGCACCCCGGAACCGGGGTGCAGAACCGCAAGCAACGCCATGCCATAGGCTTCACGCTCCCTTTGCGAAAAGCCGCGCAGGGCGCGAGCATCACAGGCGAGTTCGCAATCATTTCGGCTGCGAAACGCTGCAACCCACACGAGCGGGTTAAACCAATGTACGGCACAGCAGAGATTGCGCAGAAGCGCCCACCATTGATCGCCTGCGGCGTAGTGCGCAAACTCGTGCCGGAGCACATGGGCAAGCACGCCGGGCTTTTGCAGCGCCGTGTCATTTATGAGAATTGCGGGGCGGATGAGGCCGCTAAGACAGGGAGATGGAAGCCCGCCAACGAGATACACGGGCAAACTGCATGTGCAGTCCACTCGCGTGCGGGCATGATGCACCCCACCATAAAAGCGGAGGTTGACAAAAACCATATAGCTGAAAACTGCCGCTGTGCCGCCGAGCCAAATCCAGAACAATATGCCGGTGAACTCTGGCAGGGAGGAATGAACGCTTTGCGCAGGATGCGTCGAAGGCATGGGTACGGATGCGGGTGCAGACGGAATGGCCGGGGCGCTTTCAGCGGGAAAGGCAGAAGGTACGGACACATACGGAGTGATGTTCGGGAAGGCGGTAAGCTGCGGGGCCGGCAGGGCCGGCTCAAGCGGCTTCTGAAACAGGTTCATCAGCGAAAATATGCTTGAAAATGAGAAGGGGACGAGCAGCCGCAACACGGGCAGAAGCCAAAGCGCATAGCGCAGCTGCGGTGAAATGCGCCGCCCGGCAAACCGTCCGAGCAGCAACAGGAACAGGATGAGGATGCCGCCCTGTAAGCTCATTGAGGTTAGGTGCATAAAGGTGTCAGGCATTGTTGCTCCCCTCCGGGGAGAGCAGCGTCGCGAGCAGGGAAAGCTCCTCCTTGGAAAGGCCGCGGGCCCGTGCGGCGGATTGTACCATCAAAAGCACATTTCCATTATAAACGCGCTCGAGCACGTCTTCCGTTTCGGCTTCAATGGCTTCTTCCCGGTTCAGTAGCGCATGGTAGCGCCGTGCGGGGGCTGACTCCTCCACACGGATAGCCCCTTTCTTTTCCATGCGTTTCAAAAAGGAAATCACTGCATGCTTTGTCCAACCATAGACCGGACCTGCAACGCTGCATATATGCCGGAGCGTGCAGGGCCCTGTTTCCCAAATGATTTGCATCAATCGCCATTCAGCGCCCGAAAGCGCAATTCGTTCCTGCATCGCAAAGCCCTCCGGTTAATCAATTGATTACCGATAGGATACCAGCGGGCAGAACAGATGTCAATACATTCCGGTAGGCAAACGATTAACAAATTGTAAAAAGAGGAAATAAGCAAGGACACCCATGGGAGTTCCTGTGTTTATTTGCAAAGCGCAGGCGTCCAACCGCGAAAAACAACCGCCCGTCAACCGTTTTGCGGAAGAAGGCGGGAAATATGGCATCCGGCGGAAGGCGAAATGCGTTGCGTCGCATCCGGCGCGGTGCTATAATAAAACAAATGCAGAAGAAGGAGTTTTCAAACGCATTGTTATGAACATTTGGCATGACATTTCCCCCAAACGCATCAAGCCGGAGGATTTTTTCGCCGTTGTTGAGATCAGCAAGGGCAGCAAGACCAAGTATGAGCTGGATAAGGAAACCGGTATTCTGCGGTTGGACCGCGTGCTGTATACCTCCACGCATTACCCGGCGAATTATGGCTTCATCCCGCGTACCTATGCTGCCGACAAGGATCCGCTTGATGTGTTGGTGCTCTGCTCCGAGCCCATTCAGCCGATGGCGCTGATTCAGTGCTACCCCATTGGCATGATTACCATGATGGATAACGGCTATGCCGATGACAAGATTATTGCGATTCCGTTTGAGGATCCAACCTATAACAGCTACCATGACATCTCCGAAATTCCGCGCCACGTATTTGAGGAAATGTCACACTTTTTCTCGGTCTATAAATCGCTTGAACGCAAGGAGACCGCGATTGACGAGATTCAGGACCGCGCTGCCGCGGTGAAAGTCATTGAAGAGGCAATCGAAACATATATCCAGCTTTACTGCCGCTGAACGCGCAGCGTGCGAATTTGCAGAGAAACAAAAAGAAGGGCGCGAAGCCCTTCTTTTTTGCCGCGTTACTTTGCCTTGTAGCTTCCGCAGAGGCTTTCGTCGCATGCTTCGCCGGTATGGCAGCCGCACTGCGGCTCAACTTCGATGCGGGAAAGCTCACAATCCATGCCACGCGCATTGTAGCGGCAGCTTGTTACGCGGCAGCCAATGGTCTGGCATCCAGCCTTGGTTTCGGACATCTTCTTCTTCCTCCCCTTCATTGGTTGGCCTTAGTATGCGCAGTCCGGCAGGGTGCATACAGGAAGTTTTTTCAAAAAACCGGAGCGACATAGCCGCTCCGGTCTGTGAATAAACGCTTTAGAAAATCCGATATGCGCAGTAGAAATATTTGCGCCAGTAATCCGTCTTGAACGAACGGCGCACAACTTCGCCCTGGCCGGAGGAAGCATCCACCATCATGCTGTCGCTGATTGCGATGCCTACATGCCCCTTGGAGGAGGACATCTTAAACACGATCACGTCGCCCTTGCGGATGTCGCTCATGGAGGAGAGTTTCTTATATTTGGTGACGCTGCGCCAGGTTTTGCTCGTCATGTAGCCCTGCTTTACACCGGCCTGATTCAGACACCAGTATACGAAACCGGAACAATCAAACCGGCTTGGCCCTTTTGCGCCCGTGCGGTATGGGCAGCCGAGCTTCCCGAGCGCAATTTCCACGAACCGGTCTGCCGAGGCGCCGTTGGAAACATTGTTCGACGGATTGGAGGTGGAAGAAGGCTTGGGCGTGGAGGATGGGCCGGAGGTCGCGGCAGGCGTATCGGAGGCGGCAGCCTTTGCGCTGTCGGAACGCAGCGCGGTGAGCGTCTGCCTGCCAACCTTGCCATCCACGCTAAGGCCGTTGCGTTTCTGGAAAGCGCGCACGGCGGCTTCCGTGCCGGAGCCGAAATAGCCGTCCGCCGAATCGAGGTAATTGAGCTTTTTCAGGAGCTTTTGGACGCTCTTGACCGTGTCGCCGCTCATGCCGATGGTAAGCGCGTTGGCCTGCGCATCGGAGGACATGAGCATATCTTTCGTCTGCGGGCCGATATGCCCGTCCGCAATGAGGCCGTTGAGTTCCTGGAACAGCTTTACGGCGGCAAGCGTGTCGCGGCCAAAGGTGCCGTCAGGCTCTGTGGTCAGGTAAGCGAGCTTATAAAGCCGCTTCTGGTATTTCAGCACGTCATCGCTCTTTTCCCCATAAGTGAGGGACTTTGCAATCGCTTCCTCGCTGTAAAGCATTTCGCGCGTCTGCATGCCGATCATGCCGTCCACGTCAAGGTCGTTGCGTTCCTGAAATTCCTTCACGGCAGCGGCCGTTTCGTCCCCGAAATAGCCTGTCGCCTTTTTCATGTAATCAAGCTCGACAAGACGCTTTTGCAGTTCCTCTACATCCGTGCCTTCATCGCCGACCGTGACCATATAAGGAAGCGCATCCTCACGCATGAGGCGGTCATAGGTTTCTTCCCCGATGGCGCCGTCCACCGTGAGGCCGTGGCGGCGTTGGAACACCTCAACGGCGCCCTTTGTGATGCTGCCGTAATACTCAGTCGGTTCATCGTAATCCATATAGCCAAGCTCCATCAGACGCTCCTGCACGGCGATGACCTGCGCGCCGGTTGTGCCTTTGACCAGCATAACGGGCGTGGGCGTCGGAACGGGGGTCGCCGAAGGGCGCGGCGTGGGCGTGGGCGCGGGCGTAAACGCGCTTGCAAGGTCGATGTAGCCGGAGGCAGGCGCGGTGCTTTCGGCCTGAAGCAAATTCAGCTCTGCTGTGTGCCCGTCCTCCAGGCCCGCGGCTGCGGCGCGCTTGCCGAGAGAGGCAAGGCAGAGGACGGGGACGGCAACAAGCACGAGCGCTGTGCATGCACAGGCGGCGAGCGTGCGCGGCTCGCGCCGCCTCAGGTTTTGCCCCGTGCGCCGGAACAGGCCGGGGAAGCCGCCCGCATGCCGGAAGCGGCGCTGGAAGGCGCGCATGCGCACAGCCAGGCGGCCAAGGCTTTGCAAAGCGGAACGTTTCAATTTTTTCCAGTCAAATTTCATAAGCAAATCATCCTGTCGTCTGCAAGGCTGCGCAAAAAGCGGCCATTGCGGTTGATTGTATTGCCATTATACCATAACCCTGCCCGGAATTGGTTTGAATATTCGGTAAACAAGGCCGGGATTTGCCGCCGTGTCACGATTTTTGCAGGTTTTTCACAAGCGCCGGCTTCCGGCCATGCCGAAAAATGGTATAATGATACGAAATGGGGCGGCCGGATTTCGGACAAGCGCCCCGAAAACGGCGGCACGCCGTATTTGGAAGGAGTTCAAACATGTTTCGAAACAAACAGGGCAATCTCTCCGTCGGCAAAATTATTTTGGCCGCTGTGGCCGCTATTCTGGTGCTTTCCATTGTGTTTGGCAGCTTTGTGGTGATCCCGGCGGGGCACACGGGCGTGGTGGTAACGCTCGGCAAGGTAAGCGACCAGGTCTTGCAGGAGGGAATCCACTTCAAAATTCCCTTTGCGCAGGAGATTGTGCAGATCGATAACCGCATCGTGAAGCTTGAGGTGAGCACCGAGGCGTTCAGCAAGGACCTGCAAACCGTCACCACTGTGCTCGCGGTGAATTACCGCATCTCGAAGAATATGAGCTATTCCATCTACAAGGAAGTCGGCGCGGCATTTGAGGAGGTGCTCGTCTCTCCGGCGGTGAACGAGGCGCTTAAGGCTGTGGTTGCACAATATACGGCGAGCGACCTTGTGGCAAGCCGCAGCGAGGTAAGCGTGCAGCTTGATACGGAGCTCAACGGTAAGCTGAATGCGCGCGGCATCTATATCGAGGATCTTAACATTATCGACTGGGATTTTTCGCCCGAATACATCGCGGCCGTGGAAGCCAAGCAGGTTGCGGAGCAGACGCTTATCAAGACCCGCACGGAGCAGGAACAGCAGATCGTGATCGCTGAAGCGGAAGCGCAGAAGCAGGTGATTGCGGCGAATGCAGAGGCGGAAAGCGCTCTCATTGCGGCCGAGGCGGAGGCCAAGCGCATCAAGCTTGAGGCGGATGCACAGGCGGAGGCGAACCGCATCCTTGCAGAATCCGTAACGGATGCGCTGATCCAGTACCAAACCATCGATAAATGGAACGGCCAGCTGCCGCAGGTCTCCATGGGGGAAGGCGGCGCGACTCCGCTGATTGGCGTGACGCTGCCGGAATAAAACCGGGGGGGCATAGGGCGGCCGAAAGGGCCGCCCCTTTGATTGCAGAAAAAGCGGGAGCGCCTGCTTTTATGAACGGGGATTGCGCCGAAGGCCGCGCGGCGGAATGCTCTGCGCGGCAACTGCGCACGCTTTGCACAGAGCCATAAGGAGGGTGTTTTCATGGAACGGGAAAGGCTGATGAAAAAAGAGGAGCGGTTTCGCACCGCGGTGCGCGCGGCGCGCGTGCTGTATGTGCTCGCAGGGGCTGCGGTGGCGGTATGCGGGGCGTTGCGGCAAAACAGCTATTCGCTGATCAATGCGCTTTGCACATTTCTGCTGGTTCCGGCGCTATGGGCGGCGCGCCGTCTGCTTCGCTGGGAGGGCGGCTGGCAGATTGAGCTTTTCGTTTATGCGTTTGCCTGCCTGGGCTGGACGCTCGGCGGCGCTGCAGAATGTTATGAAACCATCCCGCATTTCGACAAGCTGGTGCACATGCTTTCCGGGGTGTTCGTATCCATGCTGGCGTTGGCGCTGTTCCGTATGCTGGAACGCGAACGCCCCATTGCGGCGCAGGGAAAGGCAACCGCATGCCTGTTTGTGCTGTTCGCGTCAATGGCGGTGGCGGGAATGTTTGAGCTGTGTGAATATGCGCTTGCGCCGCTTGTCGGACGGGATTTGCAGCATGTGCTGGATACGGGCGTTTCGGATACCATGGGGGATCTGTTCGTTTGCCTCGTGGGCACGCTTGCAAGCGTGGCGCTGCTCATACGCTCCTTCCGCGGGAAGCATGATTTTTTAACCGACGCGGCGAACGCCTTTGCGTTGCAAAACGGCGCGCGGATGGCGTGACTTTTACCACTGCGCCGTTTCAAGCCAGGCGGCAATGTCCTCGGCCAGCGCGCCGCCAAGCCTCTGCACTGCCGCAGCGAGCGCTGCGCCTGTAAGCGGTGCGCCGAGCAGCGCATCCGGCAGCGCACGGATGAAGGCTTCATCCATCGCGTCGGACCAAGCGCGCGCCTCCTGCACCACGCCGTTTTGAAGGACGAATGCAAGCTCCAGCCCGCCCCATGGAAAGCGCGTTTCCAGCGTAAGGTTGAAGGCGGGGGTTGCGCCCATGCGCCATTCCCAGGAAGCATGCCGTTCCTCTGCGGCGGCAAGGCGCGCGGGGTCGAACACTGCCTCCGAAACCGTTTCGTATGCGCCGTATTCGCGCGCAAACGCTGCAACGACCGCCGCGCGCATGGAATCCACGGTGATGTGGGCCCCGTATTCACAAAGGTTGCAAACGCGCGCGCGCACGCTTTCAACGCCTTTTGCCGCAAGTTTTGCGGGGGAAGGGGCAAGGTACTTGCCGAGATTTTCCATGTCTACATTTACAAGAAGCGTGCCGTGGTGCATGCCTGCCTCCCGGGAGAAGCGGAAAGCGTTGCCGGAAAACTTTGCGCCGGCATCCGTCACAAGGTCGTTGCGCCCGGTGAAGCGCGCATGAACGCCGAGCGAGCGCACCGCGGCAAGGATTACGGAAAGCTGGCGCGCAAGGTCATATTCCCCGCGTGGGGTCACAAACGTGAAGTTCAGGTTGCCAAGGTCGTGGTACACCGCGCCGCCGCCCGTGGTGCGCCGGGCAAGGCGGCCCCCATCCTTTGCAAGGAGCTCCGTGCGGCATTCGCGCCATGCGTTCTGGTTGCGGCCGATCACAACGGTGTGCCGGTTTTGCCAAAGGTAAAGCGTCACGCCCTGCTGGGGGGAATCAAACAAAAGCTCCTCCACGGCAAGGTTGTGCCATGGATTGCATGTGGTGCCGGACAAAAATCTGTTCATGCGGAATCTCCTGTTGCGGCGAGCCGAATTTAAATACCACAATATCATATCCTTTTTTCAGAACATCGGCAAGAATTTAACTACCCTTTCGAGAGAAATTGGTTTAAAATATGAGTTAGAATATAAGATAGGAGAAGGATTCCGTGTCCGGAGCTTACTCCAATCCCGAACCGAGGTGGTATTTGTGAACGCTTATCTGGATGAAGTCGCGCTTTACCTGTTCAATGAGGGGAAGTCCGCCTACGCATACCGTGCGCTCGGCTGCCACAGCGTGTGCACGGAAGACGGCTATGATGCGTTCCGCTTTGCCGTGTGGGCGCCGAATGCGCGCGCGGTGAGCGTTGTGGGAAGCTTTAACGGATGGAACCCGGAAGCCGACCCCATGGAACCCTGCGGCACAACGGGCGTATGGCAGGCCTGCATTGGCATCGCGCATATCGGGGACACCTACAAATACGCAATTCAAACCAAAGAGGGCCGGCTGATCTACAAGGCGGACCCGTTTGCGTTTTACAGCCAAAACAGGCCCGAGACGGCATCCATTGTTTGGGATATCGGCGGCTATGAATGGCGCGATACGGCGCATATGGAGGCACGCGGGCAGTATGACCCGCACCAGTCCCCCATGAGCATTTACGAGGTGCACCTTGGCTCCTGGCGTGCCGGGCTTGATTATGAAGCGCTTGCGTTTGAACTTGTGAATTATCTGGTGGACATGGGCTACACGCATGTGGAGCTGATGCCCCTGTGCGAATATCCGCTGGATGACAGCTGGGGGTATCAGATCACGGGGTATTATTCCATCACCGCGCGCTATGGGACGCCGCAGCAGTTCAAAGCGCTGGTGGACGCATGCCACCGTGCAGGCATTGGTGTAATCCTGGATTGGGTGCCCGCTCACTTCACGCGGGATGCGCATGGCCTTCGCCGGTTCGACGGCACGGCGCTTTACGAACACCCGGACCCGCGGCGCGGCGAGCAGCCGCAGTGGGGCACGATGCTCTTTAACCTGGAGCGCAGCGAAGTGCAAAGCTTCCTCATCTCCAACGCTGTATTTTTCTTAAAGGAATACCATATTGATGCGCTGCGCGTGGACGCGGTGAGCTGCATGCTCTACCTCGACTACGGGCGGGACGGCGATTATCTGCCCAACCGCTTCGGCGGCAACGAGAACCTTGCCGCGGTTGATTTCTTTACGCGCCTTTCCAAAGCGGTGCACCGGGAATGCCCGGGCGCGCTTTTGATCGCGGAAGAAAGTACGGCATTTCCGCACGTTTCCGCGCCCGTGGAGGAAGGCGGCCTTGGGTTTGACTTCAAATGGAACATGGGCTGGATGAACGACACGCTTTCTTACTGCAAGCTGGACAGCCTCTTTCGCCGCTATCATCACGATAAGCTGACGTTTTCGATGTGCTATGCGTTTTCGGAGCATTATATCCTGCCGTTTTCGCACGACGAGGTTGTGCACATGAAGAACTCGCTCATCGGCCGGCTTCCGGGAACATATGACGAAATGTTTCAGCAGCTGCGCCTGCTTTATATGTATCAATATGCTCACCCGGGCAAGAAGCTGCTGTTCATGGGCGGCGAGTTCGGCCAGTTCGCGGAATGGGATTTCCGCGCCTCTTTGGACTGGCACCTGCTGGATTATCCCCGCCATGCGGCAATACGCGAATTTGTAAAGGCGCTCAACCGGTTTTACCGCAACAGCCCCGCGCTCTATGCGCGCGACGACGGTTGGGAGGGCTTTGAATGGCGCAGCGTGGACGATTCCGCCCACAGTGTAATCGCTTTCAGCCGCTTTGGGCCGGAGGGCGAGCTGCTCTGCTGCTTTAATTTCACGCCTGTAGCACACCGGCCGTATTCCGTTCGCCTTCCGTTTGCGGCAACGCTTACCCGCGTCATGTCAAGCGTTGAACAGCCGTCGCCCGGCGTGCTTTCCACCGTGCCGGAGGAGAGCGGCGAATACCGCGCAGAGATCCCGCTCGGGCCGTATGAGGCTGTTTACTATCGCCTTACGCGGCGCGATGCTGCGGAATAATCATTCCCACCAAAAGGAGGAACACGCGTATGATCAAGAAACGCATGGTTGCAATGTTGCTGGCCGGCGGGCAGGGCACGCGCCTTGGCGTGCTCACAAACCGCACGGCAAAACCGGCGGTTCCCTTCGGGGGAAAATACCGCATCATCGACTTTCCACTGTCCAACTGCGTCAACTCCGGCGTGGATACCGTGGGCGTGCTGACGCAGTACGAGCCGCTCGAGCTCAACGGGTACCTTGGCAACGGCAGCGCGTGGGACCTGGACCGCAACTCCGGCGGCGTTTATGTGCTTCCGCCTTATGTCAAGGGCAGCCGCGGCGAGTGGTATTCCGGCACGGCGAACGCCATCTGCCAGAACATCGGCTTCATTGAGCGGTATTCCCCGGAATATGTGCTGATCCTTTCCGGCGACCATATCTATAAAATGGATTATTCCGCCATGCTGCGCCACCACATGGAAAAACGGGCGGATGCCACCATCGCCGTTTTGCAGGTGCCCATGGCGGAAGCACACCGCTTCGGCATCATGAACACGGATGCGGAAGACCGCATTGTGGAATTTGAGGAAAAGCCGAGGCAGCCCAAGAGCGATAAGGCTTCTATGGGGATTTATATCTTCACATGGCCGGTGCTGCGCGAATTCCTGATGCGGGACGACCGCAATCAGGCGTCCCAACACGATTTCGGCAAGAACATCATCCCCGCAATGCTGCAGGATGGCAGGCGCATGTTTGCCTACCGCTTTGACGGTTACTGGAAGGATGTCGGCACCGTGCAGAGCCTTTGGGAAGCCAACATGGATCTCATCAAGGATGAACCGGAGCTGAATCTTGGCGATAAGGACTGGCGCATTTACAGCCGCAGCGCCATCATGCCCGCGCATTACATGGGCAGGCACGGCAGCGCAGTCCGCTCCATCGTGACCGAAGGGTGCGATGTGGACGGCGCCATCCGCCACAGCGTGCTGTTCGCGGGCGTAACCATTGGCGAGGGGGCTGAGGTTTCGGATTCCGTGGTGCTGCCGGGCGCACGCATCGGCGCAAATGCGGTGGTGAAAAAAGCCATCGTGGGCGAGAACGCCACTGTGCATGCGGGCGCTGTTGTAGGCGCGCCGCCTGCGGAGAACGACCCGCCGTACGATACATCGCTCACGGGGGATATTACGCTCGTTGCAAGCAACACATCCATCCGCCCGGGTGCGCGCGTGCCCGCCGGCATGATTGTGAACGCCGATACCTTCGGCGGGAAGGAGGGGTAACGGTATGACGGACAATGCATTCGGCCTCATTTACACCGGGGAATCCAACATGCAGCTCAGGGAACTCACATATTCGCGCTCCATCGCGGCTGTGCCGTTCGCCGGGCGCTACCGCTGCATTGATTTCATCCTTTCAAGCCTTGTGAACACGGGCATCACCAACGTGGGGATCATTACGCAGAAGAATTACCACTCGCTGATGGATCACCTCGAGTCCGGAAAGGAATGGGATTTGCACCGCAAGCGGGACGGCCTTTTCATCCTGCCCCCGTTCGTCACCCGGGACAACACGGGCATTTACCGCGGCACCATCGATGCGCTGCGCTCCGTGCTCGGCTACATTCGCCGCAGTGCCCAGCGCTACATCGTGCTCACAGGCAGCCATACCATCTATAACACCACATTTACGGACATGCTCGCGCAGCATATCCGAACCGGCGCGGACATTACCATAATGTACAACGAGGAGGCAGGCTTCGATCCGGAGGATCAATACATGGATCTGCGCCTTGCGCTGCACGAAAGCGGCCGCGTGACGGACTTGCAGCTTGACCCGTACCGCCCGCTTTCGGGCCTCCAATCCTGCGATACCTATGTGATGGAGAAGACGCTGCTTGAATACCTGATCGAGGAAGCCGCCGCACACGATTACACGGATTTCACGCGGGATGTGCTCCTCCGGCATGTGGACTCGCTGAAAATCTATGGCTGGCGGTATGACGGCTATGTGGCGCGCCTCAATTCGCTCACGAGTTTCTTCCGGCACAATATGGCTGTGCTTGACCGCGCGGTGCGGGAGGATCTGTTCAACCGCGAGCATCCCATTTACACCAAGGTTAAGGATGAAGCGCCCGCGCGCTACGGCCAGCATGCCTCCGTGCGCAACAGCCTGGTGGCGGACGGCTGTGTTGTGGAAGGCACGGTTGAAAACAGTGTGCTGTTCCGTGGCGTGCATGTGGGGGAAGGCAGCGTTGTACGCGACTGCATCCTGATGCAGGCATCGGATATTCATTCCGGTTCAGAGCTCAACCATGTCATCCTCGATAAGGGGGTAACGGTGAAGAACAGCCGCCGCCTGGCCGGATACGACAGCTTCCCGATCATCGTGCGCAAGGGCAGTGTGATCTGAACCGCGGGCCAAGCCTCCGGCGCAACGGGATCCCCCGCCGGTGCGCTGCACGGCGCACACAGAAAGGAATGCTTATGAGCGAAACAAAACGCGAAACCAAATTGAAGGTACTTTTTGCGGCAAGCGAATGCCTGCCGTTCGTGAAAACCGGCGGCCTTGCGGATGTGGCGGGCGCGCTTCCCGCACAGCTCTGCCGGGATGGTGCGGACGCACGCATCGTGCTGCCGTTTTACAAACCCTTTAAGGAAAAATACAAGGCGCAGTGCCATCATGTGTGCGATTTCATCCTGCGCCTCGGGTGGCGCAGCCAGTATTGCGGCATAGAACAGCTTGTGCACGGCGGAGTAACCTACTACTTTATCGATAACGAATATTACTTCGGCCGGGATTATATTTACGGCAGCTTCGATTCCGCAGAGGGCGAGCGCTTCGCCTATTTTTCCAAGGCCATTCTGGAGATGCTGCCGCGCATCGGCTTTATGCCGGATGTGCTGCATTTGAACGACTGGCAGACCGCCATGGCCGCGCCGCTTCTCAAACTGCAATACGCTTCCGAAGATCCGGCCTATTCGCGCGTGCGTACGCTCCTCACGATCCACAACCTCCGCTATCAGGGCATTTTTGATCGCGGCTTTATGGACGAGCTGCTTTCGCTCGGCGCGCCGTGCTTTGACCCGCACCTGCTGGAATACAACGGATGCATAAACTTTTTGAAGGGCGGCATTGTATATGCGGACCGCATCGGCACTGTGAGCCCCACCTATGCCCGTGAGATTTTAACGCCCTATTACGGCGAAGGGCTTGACGGCGTGCTGCGGGAACGCGAGCACGCGCTCACCGGCCTTTTGAACGGCATCGACACGGCGTATTTCAACCCGGGGGACGACCCTGTGCTTCCCGCATGCTACGCTTTGGGCAACATGGCCGGCAAGGCCGCCTGCAAGGCGGCTCTGCAAAGGGAGCTGGGCCTTTCGGAACGCCCGGATGTACCCGTTGCGGCGCTTGTTTCGCGCCTCACGGATCAGAAGGGGCTGGATCTTCTCGAGCATGTGCTTGCGGAGATTATGGAACAGGATCTGCAGCTCGTGGTGCTCGGAACGGGCGATGCGCGCTATGAGCAGCTTTTCTCCTGGGCCTCCTGGCGCTACGGCAGCCGCTTTGCCGCGCACATGGCCTATAACGAGGGGCTTGCGCACCGCGTGTATGCAGGCGCGGACCTGTTCCTGATGCCTTCCCGCTTTGAGCCCTGCGGCCTTTCACAGATGATTGCCCTGCGCTATGGCGCGGTGCCTGTCGTGCGGGAAACGGGCGGCCTTGTGGACAGCGTGGAACCCTACAACCGCTTCACCGATGCGGGCGTGGGCTTCTCATTCCTCAACTACAACGCGCATGAGCTGCTTTTTACAATACAGCATGCAGTGGCCTATTATCACGGGGATAAGGACCTTTGGGCGCGCCTCGTCCAACGCGGCATGGCGTGCGATTTTTCCTGGGAGCGGGCGGCAAAACAGTATGAAACGCTGTACGCCCAAATGCTCTCCTGAATTCAGCAAACATTCACCGAAGGGGGATTCATGTTCGAAGGTATTTTGCATGATTCCATTGGGGCGCGTTTCCGCGCCCCGTTTGGCGCCGTGCCGTGCGGCACGGATGTGCGCCTCTCCATCCGCGTTCCGGATCCCGCCGTGCGTGCACGGCTGCGCCTTTGGGTGGGAAACGCGGAGCGCATTGTGGAGGGCCGCCGTGCGGGGGACTATTACGAATTTCTGTTTCAGGCAAAACATACCGGGCTGATCTGGTATTACTTTCTTTTAGAGGCGCCCGGGGTGGAGACGCCCGGGGTGGAGACGCCCGGGGTGGAGACGCCCGGCGTGGAGACGCGCTATTACGGGGGGCGCAGCGGCGCCGGCGGGGTGTACGATTATCCGCCCCCTTCCTACCAGATTACCGTGTATGACCCGGCATTCCAAACGCCCGCCTGGTTTCGGGAAGGGATTGCCTATCAGGTGTTTGCGGACCGCTTCCACAGGAGCGGCGAACGCGGCGGACTTGCGCGCACGGAATACCACCGCGCGCTTGGGCGCAGCGTAGCGTTGCATGAGGAATGGAATGCGCCGGTGCTTTACGAGCCGCTGCCCGGAAAGAAGGATTACGATCCCTGCGATTTTTATGGCGGTGACCTGCGCGGCCTTGCCGAAAAGCTGCCGTATCTCAAGAGCCTAGGCGTAACCTGCCTGTATCTGAACCCGATCTTTGAATCGCCCACAAACCACCGCTACAACACGTCGGACTATCTTCGCGTTGACCCCGTGCTGGGGGATGAGGGCGACCTCCGCATGCTCGTTGCGGCGGCGAAGGAAGCGGGGATGCACATCATTCTCGACGGGGTGTTTTCCCACACGGGGGACGACAGCGTATACTTCAACCGCTATGGCCGTTATCCGGAGCCCGGCGCATATCAATCCAGAGAATCGCCGTATTTTGAATGGTATGATTTCCGCGCCTGGCCGGACAGCTACCGCGCCTGGTGGGGATTCCCGACGCTGCCGGAGGTCAACGAGCTTACGCCCTCCTACATGGAGTTCGTTGCAGGGGTGCTCTCGCATTATGCAGCGCTCGGCCTCACCTCCTGGCGGCTGGATGTAGCAGATGAGCTGCCGGACGAATTCATCGCCTTTCTGCGTGCGCGGCTCAAAGCGATCGACCCGGAGGGGCTGCTTCTGGGCGAGGTGTGGGATGACGCTTCCAACAAAGAAGGCTTTGGCGCGCGGCGCGCCTATGTGGACGGTGCGGAGCTTGATTCCGTGATGAATTATCCGCTGCGGGATGCGCTTTGCGATTTCTTTTTGTACCGCACGGATGCAAACGGACTTGCAGCGCGGCTTTTTGCGCTTCGGGAAAACTATCCAAAGCCCTTTTACGATGCCTGCTTGAACCTGCTCGGCAGCCACGACACGCCGCGCATTGCAACGGTGCTTGGCGGCGCGCCGCATCGGGATGCGCTCACGCGGGAGGAACAGGCCAGGTTCCGCCTGAGCCCGGATGCAGCTGCACGCGGCAAGGCGCGCCTTGCGCTTGCGCAGATGTTGCTGTTTTCGCATCCGGGCGTGCCCTGCACCTATTATGGCGATGAGATTGGCATGTTCGGCATGGCTGATCCGTTTTGCCGCGCACCGTATCCCTGGGGCGCAGAAGACGAGGCGCAGCTTGCGCAATATCGCCGCATTGCTGCGGCACGGCGCGCTTCAAAGGCGCTTTCTGAAGGCGCATGCGGCTTTGCGGCGCTCACGCCGGATTTGTTTGCAATCCTGCGCACCGCAGGCGGGGAAAGCGCGCTGACGCTTGTGAACCGCTCGGAGCGTGCGGAACGCGTAATGGTTGCGGCAGAAGCGTTCCGGCGCGGGCCAGACGGGGCGCGCATGTTCCTTGCCCCCGCGTATACGGAGGCGATCACGGGCATGCGCATCACATGCAGCGAAGGAACGCTGAACCTTGTCCTTCCGCCGCTTTCCGGCGCAATGCTGATTTCAGAAAAAAGTGGCGAAATGCGTTGAACCGCCGGGGATGATGTGATACAATGCCCACAGCGTCCGCCGCATGAAATGGAAAGCGGGCGCAGAGACTATAAAAAACCGATACGGAGGAATATAACCATGATCAACAAAAACATGACCATTGAGCAGATCCTGCGCGTGGATGTCGGCACGGCGGACATTCTTCAGGAAAGCGGCATGCATTGCCTTGGCTGCGTAATGGCGAGCGGCGAGGACCTTGAGCAGGCGTGCGCGGTGCACGGCATCAATGTGGATGAGCTCGTGGAGAAGCTGAACGCATATTTGGAAACCAAATAAACCGGCAATGACAACAAAAAAGCTTGTACAAGGCGCCCTGATCGGGGCGCTTTATGCGGCACTGACGCTTGCGGCCGCTCCCATCAGCTTCGGGCTGATGCAGGTGCGCGTTTCCGAAGCGCTCTGCATCCTTCCGTTTTTCACCTCTGCGGCCGTGCCGGGGCTTTTTATCGGCTGCCTTGTGGCCAACCTCGCAGGCGGCGCGGTGCTTTATGATGTGGTGTTCGGGAGCTTGGCGACGCTGCTCGCCGCGCTGCTGACGCGTTGGTTCAAAAAGCGTGGGCTTTCCAAGTGGCTTGCTCCGCTGCCTGCGGTTGTGGTGAATGCGCTTATCGTGGGCGCGCTGATGACGCTTGTGTATATGCCGGGCGAGGTAACGTTCCTCGTGGCTGCGGCTTATGTGGGCGCGGGGCAGGCGATTGCATGCTACGGTTTCGGTATGCCGCTTCTTTACGTGCTGGAGCGGTACGGCGGGAAGCTCTTCCGAGATTGAAGCGCAAAACGCAGCAACAAAAGCTGCCGCTTTAGGGCGAGCTTCATAAAACAGTTCGGGGCTGTAGCAAAACGAAAAAGCTACAGCCCCTTTGGCGCGTTTCATCACCTTAAATCGTCTCGATCAGCCTTAATTTATCAATTTGAGAGATCAATCCAGTATCGTTCCAAATACACATCTTCTTTTGGCTCATAGACTGTTGACTCATAGACCCCGCCATTGTTTAAAATGGTTCTCTTACTGCCTTCATTGCCCTGCACGCAGGAAATCAGAACCCTTTTTATTCCGAGCGCTTTGCATTCGGGCAGCACGCTTTTCAACATCTGCGTTGCATAACCCCTCCTCCGTTCGCTGGGGCATACGGAATATCCTATATGACCGGCATATTTTTCCAGAAATTCATTGAAATAATGCCGGATTTGAATCGTGCCGACCACTTTGCCGTCCGATTCCCGCACGAAAATATATTGCGTACTGGGAACCCAGTGAGAAGGGGTTGTCTCAGGTTTTTTCAAAGATTCTACCTGATCAATCCAGTCCTGCGTTCTCTCGAATTTCCGAAGTGACCCACATCCGTCCATTGAACCTCCGAATGCAAGGAATTCCTGACGATACGCTTGTATCTGTTGTTCGTATTCCATCGTTGGCTCAATCAGTTTCATAGTGCAATTTCCTCCGTAAATCATAACCTGTTTTCCGGGTAAGTACGCCGCCGCAGAATAAACACAAAACAGGAACAGCCCAATCAACTGCCTCTTGCTGGATGTTTTACGCCCCGGTATTTTGCGGCAGTTTTTGTTTGGAACGCGCTCCATTTACCGGCTCGCGGGCTTGTCGCTGTCGATGCTTTTGCCGAACACAAAAAACCGCTGGTACAGGAATTCCGTTACGAAATTGAGGAGCATGTTGAGGACCGTCACCAGATATTCGTTCCATTTCAGGGTTTCCGCAAGGTAATCCCCAAGCAGCGCGGAGAGGGGCGTAAAGACAGCATAATAGGCCAAAACCTTCAGCATGGCCACGGGCACGTTTGTGGCCGCATGAAAGGTGAATTTGCGGTTGAGCGTAAAATTCCAGACGACGCTCAGCAGCAGGGCGATCAGGTAGCAGGGCCAATAGCTCCATGTGGTGACCTCGTTGAGCAGCGTAAAGCTGCCAAGCTCGATCAGCCCCGCACTGGCGGAAAAAACCGCAAATTTTATAAATCTCAGTGCTTCTTTCATAGTCTTATCTTCGTGTTCCCACCGGTTGTTCTACAACGCAAGCGTCAGCCCCACGCCGACCTCGTGCACATCGAAAGCGCCGCACAGCGCGTGCTTCACGGCAAGGGAGGTGCAGTGGCAGGGATAGAGCGTTTTTGCACCGAGCTGCGCAAGGCGCGCAAGCACAAAATCGAGCTGCGGGCCGGGCTCAAACAGATGAAGGCCTCCAAGCACGCCCGCAACGCGCGTTTCCCCCGTGAGGGAAAGGGCGTATTGCAGCATGTTGCAAATGCCCGCATGCGAGCATCCCGTGAGCAGGAACAGGCCGCTTTTTGTTGCAAGGGCAAGGGCGGTGTCATCCAGCAGGCGGTCCGGTTCCCAGGTGCCGCCGCGCAGCGTTTCGCCTACGGGCGGCGCTTCGAGCAGATTTGTGCGCGGAATTTCGCCAAGGAACAGCACGCCCGGCGTAAGTTCGGCAGGCCCGCGGGAAAGGCAGAGTTCCGCATGCGCGGGAAGTGCTGCGGGATCGAACGGCACGCCGACGGAACGACCGTCAAAGCGCTTGGACAAAAATGCATCCGGGTGCGCAAAGAGGCGCACCGGCTGCGGAAAGGCCGAAAGGAACGGCAGAAGTCCGCCCGTGTGGTCGTCATGCCCATGGGAGAGCACGATATCCGTCACGCGGGAAAGGTCAACCTCCATGCGCCGTGCGTTTTCAAGCGTGCAGGCGGAATAGCCCGTGTCAAGCAGAATGGTGCGCTCCCCTGTTTCCAGCAGGTAGCAAGCAGCGGGTTCCCCCAGATAATAACGGTCGATATAGGTGTTGTTGTCCATGAGGACGGTCAGCTTCATTTCAGCCATATGCGTTTCCTCGCGGTTATTGATTCAGGAGCTTGAGCGCCATGTCGTAAAGGTATTGCACGCCGTAGGGCAGCGCATCCTGATCGAGCCGGTAGCCCGGGTTGTGGTGTGGCCTGTCGCAGCCCTTTTCCGGACAGCGGGAGCCGAGCTCTACGAAGAAACCGGGGCGGTTTTCAAGGAACGCATAGAAGTCCTCTCCCGGCATGATGGGGCCGATGTGGTCGATATGCTCCTTGCCGAAGCGGGAAAGCAGCGTTTGCTCCGCAAGGGCGGTGAGCTTTTCATCGTTGAACACGGAGGCATAGCCGGCATCCCAAACGTAGTCATAGCTTGCGCCGGCGCTCGCGGTGATGCCGGCGGTGATTTCTCCGATCAGCGCTTTGATGCGTTCGCGCACGGCGGGATCGAAGGAGCGTACCGCGCCGGTGAGCGTCATCTCATCCGGCAGGATGTTATAAGCCGTGCCCGCATTTGCCTGGCAGATGGAAACGATCACAGGGTCGGTCGCCGCAACGCGCCGTGCGGAGATGGTCTGCAACGCAAGGATCAGCTGTGCCGTGGTGACGATTGCATCAACGCCCTGTTCGGGGAAGGAGCAGTGCGCGCCCTTGCCCTTTACGGTGATGTCGAAGCGGTCTACCGCTGCCGTCAGCACGCCTGCGCGCACACCGAACACGCCCGTGGGCCAATTTGTGGAAAGATGCAGGCCGAGCATGGCGTCCACGCCATCCGCCGCACCTGCGCGTACCAGCTCCACCGCGCCGCCTGGCGGGAGCTCCTCCGCGTGCTGAAAAAAGAGCCGCGCTTCGCCGGAAAAGGACGCGCGCTGCGCAGAAAGGAGCTTGGCAAGGCCAAGGAGCATGGCAGTGTGGCCGTCGTGCCCGCAGGCATGCATTACGCCGGGGCGGGCGGATGCATAGGGAAGGCCGCTCGCCTCCTCGATGGGGAGCGCGTCGATATCCCCGCGTACGCCGAGGACGGTTTGGCGCCCATCCTTTTCGCCCCGGATGCTTGCCACAAGGCCGGTCTTCGTTGGCCGGGAAACAGAAACGCCCGGCATGACGGAAAGGAGCTCCGCCAAGTAGGCGGTCGTTTCGAACTCTTCAAAGGAAAGCTCCGGGTTGCGGTGCAAATGCTCCTGCCATGCGCGGAGCTCGGGAATGATGCGGGTTACACAAGGGTCAAACGGCATATGGATTCTCCTTCCCACCCTGGTTGGGCGACGGTTATTTCCGTGGCAGCTTTTTGTAGAAATCGCTGGGCAGAAGCGATTTGTCTGCGGTTTCCCGGGTCAGGCCAAGGCTGTCTGCAAGGGCGAACATTTCCTCCCGCAGCGCGTCGGTCGCGGCCTTTATGGCCTCCCCGTCCAGCGGCACATCCGTGGATACGCCGGCCGGACGTTCCGTGAGCGCGGGGAGCGGCGCAAGCGCCGCATCCACGGCACGGGCGCCGCGCTTGAGCGCAAGGCCAAGTTCGGAATTCAGGCCCACGATGCCGCGCGACTGCTCCGCGAGCGTTATCAGGTACTGCGCGCCAATGGCATACCGCCCGGCGATGGCAGCTTGTTTTTCTCCCTCCACATGCGCGATGTCCGCACGCGGGTCCGGCTCAATGGTGATGCCGAAGATTTTATCCACCAGCGAAACAAGCTTTTCATTGGAAAGCACATAATAGCTTGCGTTGCTGTAAGAGGTGTTGTCGATATACTTGCCGCTCAGGGTATGGCGGCGGAGCGTGTCCTCGTCAAGCTGCATGCCAAGCGCGCCGAGCGCGGCGATCTGCTCTGCGGAAAGGTTGGTTTTCACATATCCCTTCACGGAGGTGTAGATCGAAACGAGGTTCCGAAGCTGGCCGCGGGATTTAAGCTGGTTGAACACGGTAAAGAGCATCCGCTGCTGCCTGTCGTTGCGGCCAACGTCCGAGCTGATGCCTTTGCGCGCGCGGCAATAATCAAGCACCTGCTGCCCGTTGAGATGCTGATAGCCGGTTTCGAGCACGCGGCCGTTGAGCTCAATGCGCACATCCACATCGTAATCCACACCACCCATTGCATCCACGATGGCCTTAAGCCCCGTCATGTCCACGCCGGCATAATATTCGATTGGGATGCCGCCAAAAAGTTTGGAAACGGTTTCCATTGCGTATGCAAAGCCGTCCCCATCCGCACTTCCGCCCTTGGCGAAGGCGGCGTTGATCTTCCAATGGCCGGTTTCGCTGTACTTTTCGCCCTTGTCGTTATAGATGGTGGCAAATGTATCCCGCGGGATGGAGATCAAATCCGCCCGGCCGCGCCTGAAGTTGACCGTGAGCAGCATGATTACGTCGCTGCGGAAATTGTTGGCTTCATCCCGGTAAACGCCGCTGCCCTCCACGGTGCGCTCCGGGCTTTGATCCCAACCGAGCATAAGGATGTTGACCCGGTCCTTCATGAAGGAAAGGTCCGAAAGTTCCTTGGGGGAATAGGTGGGCGCGGGCGTTGGCACAGGCGTTGGCTCCGGCGTGGGGGAAGCGGTGGGCGCAGGCGTTGGCGTGGCGGCGGGTGTGGGCGTTGGCATTTCCGTTTGCGCCGGCACAACGGTAGGAGCAGGGGAAGCGGTGGGCGTAGGCGTGGGGGTTCCGCCGAAGGCGCTCATCGGATCCACGAACATGACGTATGCAAAGCGCAGCCCCACGAGCAAAAGCGCTGCAAGCACTGTGACGAGGGAGATCTTCAATATGGTTTTTACCCGCGAGGCGGGCTTTTTTGCGTTCTTGTTTTCCATAGCGACAGTATACCACAAGTGTGCGGGTTCGGAAGATGGAAAAGAAAAACAAAGCGGCAAAAAACGGGTGCGGCGCATGGCGGGCTGCACCCGCAGGATGCATTACGGTTCGTCCTGCGTTGGTTCCGCATCCGCATCGCAGGCGGCGCGATAACAGCGCAGCAGCAAAACGGCGCCCCAAAAGAGAAGGGCAAGCCCAGTAACGATCAGCGTCAGAAGCCAACCGTTCCCCACCTGCAGCCTTCCATACGGCCCAGAAAGACAGAGCGCGGGGGAGATGCCAAGCGCGCCCAAAAGCATGGGCAGGATCAGGCCGCACACAAGCCCTGTCCATGTAAGGCAAAAGGCCAGTTTCTGTAAAAAGCGGAATCGGCGGTTCATCGCGTTTCCTCCATTCTTACTCACTGCGTTTGCCGGTGATGGATTCGATCTCCACACAATAAACGGCGGTTTCCGGGCCTGCGTTTGCGGCGCATTTTTCACGGTGCGGATTCGAGGCTGCATACTTTTCGCAAATGGCCGAAAGCGCCCGGCGGCGCTCGGCAGGATCATGCACAAGCCGCGCCGTACCAAAGGCGATGGCGGAGGAATATTCCGTTGTGAAACGCATGGGGATGGCATGCACATCCGCCACAGCCGTAAGGCAGACGCGGGGATTCTGCGCAAGAAGCTCCGCCTTGTAGCCGCGCGGGTTGGAATGAAAGTAAACGCACCCATCCACGAGCACGTGGGAAACCGGCACGCAATAAGGCTGTGCCTCATCGGTAAGACCCAGGCAGGCGTATTCACAGCGACCGAGCAAAGCAAGCGCCCATTCTGCAGGGCGTTCTTTCTTTTTGTTCAGCATTTCAGGCATATCGTGCAAGTCCTCCTATTGTTGTGTTGCTTCAAGGATAGCAGATGCGCGTGCGTCCCGCAAGAAAAAGCCGCATGACACGGCTTTTCAGATTGTCGAAAACCCGCCGGCTCCGGCGGTGCGCACGCCGGAACGGATGAAAACCATTTGGCTTTTGCGCGTTGCAGCGTTTGCCGCCCGGGAGCAAAGCGAGAGGCAAACGCTGAGGCAACTCGAAAGAGTGGCCGTTTGCCATTTTTCCGACACGCAAAAAAGCCGCATGATGCGGCTTTTATCCTGCATAGTAACTTAAAGCTGCTTTTCTTTGCGGAAGAACCAGCCCACGGCCATGAACACCGCAAACACCAGAAGGTACCAGACAACGTTCATTTTGTGCGCAAAGATCGCCGCAACGATCATGAACAGGCTCCCCGCGATTGCAAGCGGAAATGCGACGAAGCGCTTCACAGGGGAAAGCTCCTTCTCCTTGCGGATGGCCATGAAGAAGATGGGGATGTAGAGCGCATAGATCGTCACGATCGGCAGTTCGGAGGAATCAAAGCAGATGGGGCCGAACCAAGGGGTGGTGAGCTGCGCGCTGTAAAAATACAGAAGCCAGAACGCGCAGAGGAGCAAGCCAAGCACGGAGGAATTGGTGGGCATATTGGTTTTGCCATCCACCTGCTTGAAGATCGCAGGGGCAGGGCCACGGTGGCGCGCGGCGAGCGCATACATGCCGCGCGTGCAGCCGAGCATCAGCCCGTTGAGCGTACCAAGGCAGGAAATGACGACGAACACGAAGAGCACCGTGCCGCCCACGCGGGAGAAGATTGTTTCAAATGCGGTGCGGGCGCCAGTCTCGCCGCTTTCCATGAGCGCAGCATTGGATACGCTGCCGGAAAGGCCGATATAATAAAGAATGTAAACGCCTACGACAATCAGCGTGCCGAGCACGAGCGCACGGGGCAGGTTCTTTTTTGCATCCTTGAGCTCCGCGTTGATGCTTGTGGCAATAATCCACCCCTCAAACGCGAACGCAGTCGCCACAACGGCGGTGAACAGCGCCGTGCCGGAGGATTTGCTCGCATCCACAACGGTGGTGAAGTTTTCCACAACCATACCGTTGCCAAGGCCAACAATGGTGCCGATGACGGCCATCAGCAGCAGCGGGATCAGCTTGATGATGGTGGTGGATACCTGAAATTTTCCTGCGAGTACGGGAGAAAGCGCGTTGAGTGCGTAGCTTGCTACAAGGAAGAAACCTGCGAGCACCATACATTCGGCGCCTACGATGGAGAAACCGAGGAGCACGGAAAGGTAGCGCGCGCTGACCCATGCAAGCACGCTCGTGATGCCGGGATAATAGACCGTTGTCATAAACCAACCCACGAAGTAGCCATAGCCCTTGCCGACGGTGACCTCCGCGTAGTCAACGATGCCGTTGACGTATTCATAACGCGTTGCAAGCAGCGCGAACGCATACGCACATGCCACCATGATCACGCCGCCGATGAGCCAGGCGAGGATGCCGAGCGGCAGATTTCCGCCGGTTTCGGTGAGAATCTTTTCCGCCTTGAAAAAGACGCCGCTGCCGACCACAATGCCGACAACCATGCAGATTGCCGTCATCAGGCCGTATTTTTTGTGCAATTCGTTGCCCATGATGAAATCTCTCCCTGCTATTTTGTTTTGTTGAGTTTTGTAATGGGGCTGATCCATGTAAAGCGCGGGTGCACGGCATGTATTTATTTGGAGGGACAACGCCGCCGACGACGAAAAACAGCATAGGTTCTAAGAGAAACCGTGCGTGACCTTTACACTACAATCTTAACAAGGATACTATTAAATTACGACAATGTCAACGCATTATATATTATTTATAATTATGAAAGTTACCGAAAATCCATTTAAGACGGAACGTGTCCGCGAAAAGCGGACAAAGCGGGGGCGGATCATCTGAAGCACGGAAAATTGAACGGAATATGAAATTTCATGCTCCTTCGGTTGCCTGCGCTCCACAAACGGCTTCGGACATGCTATAATTAAAACTTGAATGGATTTGGGAGGAGGTCCGCATGCCGGTTTCGCTTTTTATCAAGCAGCTTGACGATGCGTTGGCTGAAAACGGGCTTTCATTTGTATCGACGATCATTGATATTGCAATCACATTTGCTTTGGCCCGGCTGATCGTAGCTATCGTGGCAAGAGCGGCGCGTTCCATCGTGGCGCGGCGTGCCCGCGACCTGGAAGAAATGAAGGCCCGCAGGCTTACGACGGCAGTCACGCTGATGACGAGCGTTGTGAAATACGCTGCGTATTTCATTGCCATTGCGATCGCCGTGGGCGAGCTTGGCTATGCTGGGGCAATGAATTCCATGCTGGCGGCTGCTGGCATCGGCAGCCTTGCGGTGGGCATCGGCGCACAGAGCGTTATCAAGGACGTTGCCGCCGGGTTGATGCTGCTGTTTGAGGATCAGCTTGCCGTGGGCGATTATGTGACGGCTGCGGGCGTTACGGGAACGGTTGAAGCGGTTACGCTGCGCACCACCACCGTGCGCGGCTATGGCGGCGAGCTGAGCGTGATCCCAAACGGGAGCATTTCGGTTTTGACGAACTATTCCCGCACGGATTCGCTTGCCATTGTGGAATTCCCGGTGGCATACGAGGCGGATGGCGCACGCGCCCTTCTGTTGATGCGTGAGGAGGCGGAGGCCTATTATGCCGAACTTGGGGACGTTGCCGTGGAGAAGCCGGAGGCAGTGGGCGCGGTACAGCTTACGGGCGGAGAAATGGTGCTGCGCGTTGTGCAGCGTGTGAAACCGCTTGAACATTGGGCCGTGCAGCGGGAACTGACGCGGCGCATCGCGGCGCGCTTTGTGCGGGAAGGCATCCCCCTGCCGCGCACGCGCGTGCAGATGGCATATAAGGAGGGCGGAGAAGCATGATTGAACGGTTCGGACTGGGGGACCACATAGCAATGAAAAAACCGCATGCCTGCGGCGCCAACGAGTGGATTGTGACCCGAACAGGGGCGGATATAAAAATCAAATGCATGCAATGCGGCCGCGTTGTGATGCTTGACCGCGGCGACTTCCTGCGCAGCGCGCGCAAAAATCTGACGGAAGGGACGGAGAAGCCCAATGAGCCGGAAAATTGATAAAAAGCAGCTTGCCCGCCTGCGCAAAAATGCGGAGGCGCTTCATGCAAAGGATGAGGCTTACAAAAAAGCATCCGACCGGGATTTTGCGCTTTGGCTCGTGATGGTGCTTGTTGCGGCGTTCGCCGTGCGGCTGTTCCTGTTTGAGCCCGTGCGCGTTTCTGGCGACTCCATGTACGATACGCTTATACACAATGAACGCATGTTTGTGGAAAAGGTGAGCTATTGGTTTGAACGCCCGCAGCGCGGGCAGATCATCATTTGCTATTATCCAAACCACACTTCCACCTGCGTGAAGCGGATTATCGGCGTACCGGGGGACAGGGTTGCCATCACGGGCGGAGAGCTGTATCTCAACGGCGAAAAGCTGGACGAATCCGCCTACTGGGAGGATCTCATCTGGGGGGATATGGCGGAAATTACCGTGCCGGAAGATTGCGTGTTCGTAATGGGGGATAACCGGAACGATTCAAGCGACAGCCGCAGCCCGCTTGTGGGGCCCATCCCCTATTCCCGCATTGTGGGGCGCGTGCGCAGCGTGATCTGGCCCATTGAAGAGGCGCGGAAGGTTTAAGCGCGAACGGCGGAGGGACGACGAATATGGAAACCATGGGACAGGCGGCGGAAACCGGCCTAAGGCGCGTTGCGCGGAATCAGGCGGAATATGCCCGCCTCAGGCTTTACACATGGCTTTGGGCGTTTGGCGTTGCAGGCGTAACGCTCGCGCTGCTGTTCACGGTCTGGCTGTTTGGTGTGCAGGTACGCGACAGCGGTATGGCGCCAGCCATAGAACCGGGCGACGTGATTCTGTTCGACAGGTTGGCGAAATACTTCCAATCCCCGGCGCGCGGCGATATCGTCGCGTTTTCGGATGCGGCGGGGGAAGGAACGTACGCGGGGCGGATCGTGGGCCTGTCGGGTGAAACGGTGGCTGTTTCAGGCGGGCGCGTGTATATCAACGGAAGCCTTTTGGACGAGCGGGCATATGCGATGGGCGCGCTTGCGGAAGATTGCCCGGAAACGCATATCCCGGAAGGCAGCTTTTTCATCCTGCCGGATGACCGTTCGGATGCGCTGACCGATGCGCCCAAGCTCATGGTGGACGCTTCCCGCATTAAGGGGCGCGCGCTTGTGCGCGTATCCCCGCTTTCACGCATTGGGATTTTCTAGCATAAATATAAATCATATTTGGATGCGTACCGGAGCAAAAATAATATATAATGGCAAAAATTTTCAAAAAAAGGGCTTGACAGACAGGCGCACGGCGCGTATACTTGCAATCAAGTTAAAACCGTTGAGGGAGAGCAAGTAATTTCGGAACCCTCCTTTGCAGAGAGCCGCAGGCGGTGGGATTGCGGCATGGAGAATCGGAACGAATGGGCTCCTGAGGGCAAGCTGAACAACAGTAGGCGCGCCGGAGAAGGCACTCCGTTAGCAAAGGCCGGCATATGACAGTATGCACAGAGAGGGCGCGTAACGCGCCAAGCCGGGTGGCACCGCAGGAGTTTTCAAAGCTCTTGTCCCTGCAAAAGCAGTTGGGGACGAGGGCTTTTTTATTGCTCTCCTGTCCCGGCAGCCCGCGGGAAACTTCCCGTAAACGGCCAGTGGCCGCAGTAAGAAAGGAGTGCATAACCATGAAAGACAACATCCCCTACAAGATTTACCTGAGCGAAGCTGAACTGCCGAAACAATGGTACAACGTGCGGGCGGACATGAAAAACAAGCCCGCGCCGCTGCTCAACCCCGGCACGCTCCAGCCGATGACGGCTGAAGAACTCGGCCATGTGTTCTGCGATGAGCTGGTGCAGCAAGAGTTGGACAACACCAACGCCTACATCGACATCCCGGAAGAAATCCGCGATTTCTATAAAATGTATCGGCCTGCCCCGCTGGTGCGCGCCTATTGTCTGGAGAAGCATCTTGGCACACCTGCGAAAATTTATTACAAGTTTGAGGGAAACAATACCAGCGGAAGCCATAAGCTGAATTCTGCGATTGCGCAGGCATACTATGCAAAAAAGCAGGGCTTGAAAGGCGTGACCACGGAAACCGGCGCCGGGCAATGGGGCACCGCGCTCTCCATGGCATGTGCATACCTCGGGTTGGATTGCAAGGTGTTCATGGTGAAGGTTTCTTATGAACAGAAGCCGTTCCGCCGCGAGGTTATGCGCACGTATGGCGCGAACGTGACCCCGTCCCCCTCCATGACGACGGAGGTTGGCCGCAAGATCCTTGCGGAGCACCCCGGCACCACGGGCAGCCTGGGCTGCGCAATTTCCGAAGCGGTCGAGGTTGCGGTGGGCACGGAAGGGTACCGCTATGTGCTCGGCAGCGTGCTTTCTCAGGTGCTGCTGCATCAATCCATCATCGGGCTTGAAGCCAAAGCAGCGCTGGATAAATACGGTGTGAAGCCGGATATCATCATCGGCTGCGCGGGCGGCGGCTCCAACCTGGGCGGCCTGATCTCGCCATTTATGGGCGAAAAGCTGCGCGGCGAGAAGGATTACCGCTTCATTGCAGTGGAACCCGCTTCCTGCCCGAGCCTGACACGCGGCAAGTATGTTTACGATTTCTGCGATACGGGTATGGTTTGCCCGCTTGCGAAGATGTATACGCTCGGCTCCGGGTTTATTCCTTCCGCAAACCATGCGGGCGGCCTGCGGTACCATGGCATGAGCAGCGTGCTCTCTCAGCTTTATGATGACGGCCTGATGGAAGCCACCTCTGTGGAGCAGACGAGCGTGTTTGCCGCAGCGCAAGAATTCGCGCGTGTGGAAGGCATCCTGCCCGCGCCGGAAAGCAGCCATGCCATCCGCGTCGCAATCGACGAGGCGCTCAAGTGCAAGGAAACCGGCGAGGAAAAGACGATCCTTTTTGGGCTCACGGGCACGGGATATTTCGACATGGTGGCATACCAGAAGTATAACGACGGTGAAATGACGGATTATATCCCGAGCGATGAAGACCTGCAGAAGGGCTTTGACGGTATCCCGAAATTCCCCGGGAACATGATCTGAACGGGAGCAGCCACAGAACTATGTTTAACGGCTGACTTATCTCAAAAAACGATGCGGTAAGCTTTTTGGCTTACCGCATTTTTTTGTTGAAATTGTAGGGGAAATATGGAGCAATTCAATTTTCGTGAAACGCAAATTGAATCATGAAACGAATCAAGAATAGGCGCTTAATTAAATTGAATGTGTGAGGATGTACTGGTGAAAAATGGAAAGACAAAGGAAGAAAGAAAAAATCGTTACCTTATTTAATTTAAATATAAATAAACCACACTGCGCATAAAAAGGCGAAAAACAGCAAATACAGACATAAAAACAGCGAGGCGTGCCGAAAACAATGTTTTAGAAAATAAAACGATCGCAGCCGTGCGGAACCACGCGCTTCCAAACTGCGCCGCAGAAGGGAAGCGGCGACTTTTCTTCCTTATATATAATATATCCTGCGCGCGATTTCCGGCAGGCGGTTTTCGCATGCATGTCGGGCAAAAAGACGCATTATAGATGAGTATCGTCTGCATCCGCGGAATAGTCATCGAAGGAAAATTCGTTTAATTCGTGGAAGTCTAAAAATTCCGCCAGCGTCATGTTAAAACCGATGGCGATATGATGCAGCGTTGTAATTCGGGGGTCTTTTGTAATGCCACGGATGATGTTGTCAATTGTCGACTGGTTGAGCCCGCACATGGTGGCCAATTTATTGCAGGTGATTCCCCTGCGCTTACACAACGCTGTAATGCGTTGGATCAGGATTTCAGAATATGTCATGACCCCTCCGTTTTTCATAAAATTTACCCGAAAACGGGTTATTTTATGCACATGATAGCAAGTAAAACAAATACATATACCCAAATTCGGGTAATACGCGCTTCATGTCCAAATATAATTACTACAACGCATAGGAGGTTGTATGTGCAATTTTGTGTGTGTGGGCCTGCCAATGCCGGCCAAAATGCCTTTTCTGACAAGGTGAAAATTTGAAATTGCCAACAATTGCTGAAAGAATATATTTGTGTTTGGAGGAAGCGAAATGACGGGCATGAAGTTAAAAATCAAGCAGATCGTAATAATTAGCATGGTTTTGGTCTGCGCCTTCCTCTTTTCGGCTTGCATGCGTTCCGACGCCGGAATCGATCCGGGCGATTGGGGATACGACTGCTGCGTTACCTATGATGCGCTCGGCGGCATCATCAACAGCCGTGAGATGCGCGAGGTCTATTACATGAACAATTCATATCTGTTCCAGCCTTCGGGCACCACCAACATGCTGGTGGAACCGGTGAAGGACGGATATATTCTTGCCGGATGGTATACGGCGAAGGAGGATGCGACGGATGCGGAAGGCAACACCGTCTACCAATTCTCTGCCGGGGACCGCTGGGATTTCGACGAGGACCGCATTCAGGAAAACCTTACGCTCTATGCGCGCTGGATTCCGCAGGGAAAGGTGAACTACGTGAATGCGGACACCGGCGAGGTCGTGTTCAGCAAAAACCTTACCGCAGATTCGCCGGTTCAGGAACTCAGCGCTGCAACGCTGAATCTCAGCACGCCGAAGGGCTACTCGTTTGCCGGCTACTATGCAGATGCTGCCTGCACCATTCCGTATGACTTCACGCAGTATGAGCATGTGGAGCTTCTGTTGGAAAACGAGCAGATTTATGCAAAACTTGCCGAGCGGTTCCCGCAATATTTTGAAGCTGCGGAATATGTTGCGCCGGAAGCGGCCGAAGAGGGAGAGGAGCAGGCGGCCTCCACTGAGGACACCAGCTATCTTTACATCAACAAGGCGGGCTATCGGCTTTTGACGGATGACCCTGCCGCGCTTGCCGAAATCCGCACTTATAAGGATCAGATCATCGAAGAGGCGATTGAGCAGTATCAGGCGAACACCGCATCCCAGGTGGTATACATCAAGTTTACCGAAGGGCTCTATGTGCGCGTCACCTCTTTGGAAAGCCTGAAAAAGGGCGGGGAATATTCCTTTGCAGGTGTGGATGCTTCGGGAAACGAGATCAACGGCTATATTTTAGAAACAGACCTTGACTTCAGCGGCGTGAAGCTCGCCGTGGCCGATAGCTTTAATGGCACCATTCAGGGAAACGGGCACACGATCCGAAACCTGACGGTGAAGCTTTCCAGCAAAAAGATCGATCCGGACAAAGAAAAAGCCGGCGGCATTGCCGCGCGGATGGACGGTGCGGTCATCGAAGGCGTAGTGTTTGAAGATTGCGCCCTTGAAATCAACGTGAATTCCGGAATTCAGGTGACCGCAGGCTTCCTTGCGGGAGAAGCGAAGAACACCACCGTGCAGGACTGCACGTTCCGCAACCTGGCCATTACAACCGGCAAAGGGGACGATGGTGCGGCGCGTTACGAGCTTGGAGACCTGTTTGGCAATGGCTCCGGCAACAAGGTAAACAACTGCACTGCAGAAGGCGTCACAGTCACGGCGTCCGATGCCGTGCGCCTGAATATGGCGTTGCAATAACCCGGCAAACATTCCGTTGTGCCTGCACCTGAGCGGGCCGCGGTTTATAATTCCAGATTGTGTTTTGCGTTGGGATCCGCCCGGCGCGATATACAAAATAAAAAAAGATAAATGGAGGTAAAACGATGAAAAACAACACGCTTGGTCGCTTGCTGGCGCTCGCGTTGGCTGCGATGATGTTGTTTGCAGTGGTAGGTTGCCAGGAGACCGGCAACGACAAACCGGTAGCCACCGATGCCCCGGTCACCACTGACCCCACGCCCGCTCCCACGGAAGAAGTTCCTGCGGAGATTTTGCCCGATGTACCCGCGGATCGCTATGATGCGACCGTGACGCCCCGCACGGGCAACAACGCCACCGCGCCCCTGGTGCTGAGCACCAGCACGCTGGATGGCAAATTCAGCCCCTTCTTCTACACGTCCGCTTATGATAACGACGTGCAGGCACAGACGCAGATCGGCCTGCTTTACACGGACAAGAAGGGCAACGTTCTGGCTGGCGTTGAGTATCCCTGCCTCGCGTACTCCTACACCGAGGATGTGGACTACGACAACAACACCATGACCTACAAGATCTTCCTGAAGAACGGCATCACTTTCAGCGACGGCGAGCCCGTAACCGCGAAGGACGTCCTCTTCAACTACTATGTGTACCTCGATCCCGCCTATGACGGAATCTCCACGCTGTACAGCCAGAAGATCCGCGGTGCCAGCGAATATCGCCTCCAGACCAGCGCGGAAGCCCTCGCGGTTGTGGATGCGATCCTTGCAGCCGGCATCACTGCCGCGGAAGACGGCACGGTGAGCTACCCTGCGGCTGACGGCGCAACGCCGGAGCAGCAGGCCGCGTTCTGGGCATATCTGCCTGAGGCAGGTAAGGCCTTTGCGCAGGAAATCGTGGATTATGTTGTGGGCAATTACAACAATGAGCAGTATGCTCCCAACATCGGCAAGACCCCTGATGAAATCAAAGCGGATGCTACCCTGCAGACCGTGTTCGGCATGGTAATGTGGGGCTTCGGCGGAGTGGCTGACGGCGTGTTCACCGATGCGCTCGGCAACACCTACACCCTCGGCACCGATGAAGTGAATGCTGAAATTTACTGGAACAACATCCTTGGCACTTACGGCTACAACTTCGACGAGGACACCGGCATCAACCGCGAAAAGGCCGGCGACATCCTCATTGAAACTCGCGTAAAGGATCTTTACCTTGCAAACGAAGGTGCTGTTGAAGGCGGCGTTCAGACCATCACCGGCATCACCTCCGGCAAGGAAGTGTGCGAGGATGGCGTTGAGCGTGAATACGTCGAGGTCATTATCGACGCAGTTGACCCCGTTGCCATCTACCAGATCGGCATCGCCGTTGCTCCCTTCCATTACTACACGGAAGGCTTTGCCGGCGAACTCAACGAGAACGGTGTTGTGACCGGCTCCGCCGAGTTCATGCAGCACATGAAGACCAAGAACGATAAGCCCATGGGCGCCGGCCCGTACGTCTTCGAGAGCTACAAGGACAACGTCGTGACCTTCACCGCGAACGACAGCTTCATGCTCGGCTCCCCGAAGATCCAGACGCTCCGTTATCAGGAGATCACCCTTGGCTCCGAAATGGATGCTCTGAAGACGGGTACGGTTCACTATTCCGATCCGTCCGCCTCGACCGAGATCATCAACACCATCACTGCCGCTGAAGGCGACTACGCGAAGCTCGGCTATATCCTTGTTGATAATGACGGTTACGGCTACATCGGCATCAACGCCCGTTACTTCAAGGAACTTGAACTCCGTCAGGCCATCGTGATGGCAATGAACCCGCAGCTTTCCATCGATGATTACTATGGCGAGCTTGCAAGCGTCAACACCCGCAACATGACCAAGATTCAGTGGGCATATCCGGACGATCCGCAGCCGATCTACGCATACGATGAGACTGGCGAGCAGATTAAGCAGAAGCTCATTGACGCCGGTTTTGTGTATGACGAAGCCAAGAACATCATGAGTTATCCCGAAGGCTACACCGATCTGATGGGCGCAGCGTACAGCGGACAGGTCACCATCAAGATGACCCTGCCCTCCGATGCAAAGGATCACCCGGCCGGCACGATCTTCGTGAACGCGCAGGAAGTTCTGGCCAAGGTTGGCGTGAAGGCTGACATCGAAGTTGACCAAAACGTGCTCAACAAGCTCAGCACTGCGTATGACTCCGGCATTCAGGTTTGGGCGGCTGCCTGGGGCAGCGGCGGCGTAGACCCCGATATGTTCCAGATTTGGTATTCCGATCCTGCTGAGAACCAGGGTACTTCCCCTGAGTCCACCGGCCTGTATTCCCTCTTCGCGGATGGTTCCGATGAGCAGAAGGCGATGCTGACCGAGCTCAACAGCCTGATCATGGCTGGCCGCGGAACGCTGGACCGCGAGGAGCGCAAGCCCATTTATGCGCAGGCGCTTGAAATCGCGGGCGAACTGGCTGTGCAGCTGCCGACCTATCAGCGCAAGAACATGTTCGTCTTCAACAAGGACGTCATCAATGCCGCTACCCTCTTCAGCGGTGAGGACGTCACCCCGTTCCAGGGGCCGCTTGCCTACATCTGGAACGTGGAACTCAACTAACACATCAAAGCGGGGCTTCCCGCGCAATAAACTGTCGCAAACGTTGCAAGGCTTGGCGCAAGCCAAGCCTTGCTGCGCATAACATGCACGACGGGGATTGGGAGAGGGATTCATTATGTGGAGATATATCCTAAAAAGACTCATTCTCGCGGTGGTAATCCTGGTTGGCGTATCCGTCCTCATCTACATGCTGACCATGCTGATGCCTGCCGACTATATTGACCGCCAAACTGCAGCCGCGGTGCAAAGCGGATCCATGACACAGGACGATGTCATGCGCCTCAAAGAGCTTTATGGCCTTGCGGATAAAAGCTTCGGCGGAATTATAAAAAGCTATTCCAAATGGCTGGGCAGCACGATGACAGGCGATCTTGGCTATTCGTTCCTTTATGGAAAGCCGGTTACCGAGGTGCTTGGGGAGTATATATGGACTTCCTTTATCATCGCGCTTATCGCTTTTATTCTTCAAACTGCTATCGCAATACCCATGGGAATTAAAGCTTCCGTGAATCAATACGGGGCTTATGATTATACGGTGTCCGTGTTTGCAATGATCGGCACGGCCCTGCCGTCGTTCTTCCTTTCAGCGCTGCTGATGAACGTGTTCTCCATCCAGCTGCGCTGGCTGCCGCTTCAGGGCCTGACCACGGCAACCAAGGTGTTCCTGCCGGGCCAGGGATTTGAGGTATTTCTGGACAAAGTATGGCACCTGGTCCTGCCGATCACGGTGTTGGTTGTGTTGGGCATCGGCGGCACGATGAAGTTCACAAGAACGAATATGTTGGAAGTGCTCAACTCCGACTATATCCGCACCGCCCGCGCAAAGGGGCTTTCGGAGCATACGGTCGTATACAAGCATGCGTTCAAAAACACGATGATCCCGTTGGTGACCTCGCTCAGCGGCATGTTGCCGAGCCTGTTTGGCGGCGCGATGATTACCGAAACGGTATTCGCGATTCCCGGCATCGGTTATATGGCGCTGCGCGCGACCCAGCAAGGCGATATCCCGTTCATTATGGGCTATAACATGTTCCTTGCCATTCTTACGGTTCTCGGCATGCTGATCTCCGACTTGATGTACATGGTCGTAGACCCGCGCGTAAAACTGAAATAAGGGAGGTGCGTTATGGAAAACAAGGTTCCTTTTGAAGAAACGAACAAGCCGGAAGAAACGCTGCCTCACCACAGCTATACGGATCTTGTGGAGGACGAAGTCCTTCAGCAGGAAGCTGAGAGCGCAGAACAACACAGCTATACCGATATTTCCGGCGATGAGATCATCGTGGAGGAAAACTTCCGCGTCATCTCACCAGGCCGCATGGTTGCAAAGCGCTTTTTCCGCAGCAAACTTTCCATTGCGGGCCTTTGCATGATCGTGTTCGTGTTCCTGTTCTCCTTTGTGGGCCCGCTGATTACGGACGCTGTGTGGGGATATGGCGAAACGCAGATGTTCAAAATTGAGCGCGTTTCCGACATGGTCTCCAAGGGCGATTTCTATGCGGCGGACGGCAAGGAATATACTTACTACGACCGCTCGCAGTCCATCGTAAGCTTTAAGGCGCCGCCCTCCAAGGATCACTGGCTGGGCACGGACACCTCCGGCTTTGATATTTTCGTGCGCCTGATGTACGGCGGCCGCATTTCGCTTGTGATTTCGTTCATCGTTATCTTCCTGGAAACGATCATCGGAATCGTGCTCGGCGGCTTTGCAGGGTACTTCGGCAAGTGGGTCGATCAGGTTGTGATGCGCGTTGTCGACATCTTCGCCTGCCTGCCGGGCATGCCGATCCTGCTGATCCTTTCTGCTGCCATCAGCTCTATTGAGAGCATCCCCGCAGAGCACCGCATTTATTACCTGATGGCATTCCTGACCCTGATGGGCTGGACGGGAGCTGCGCGCATCGTGCGCGGTCAGATCCTGATGCTGCGCGAACAGGAATATATGCTTGCCGCCGAAACCACTGGCCTTTCGGCTACGCATAAGATTTTCAAGCATCTGATTCCAAACGTCATGCCGCAGCTGATCGTTTCCATGACGCTGGGCCTTGGCGGAATCATCCTGTATGAGTCCACGCTTTCCTATCTTGGTTTGGGCGTTCCCTTCCCGCGCGCCGCATGGGGCTCCATGATCGCGCTGGCGGATCCTTCCAAGGGGCAGGAAATTCTGGCGAACTATCCGAACATGTGGGTTCCCGCAGGCATCCTGATCATCGTTACGGTGCTGGGCTTCAGCTTCATCGGCGATGGCCTCCGTGATGCGTTTGACCCGAGAATGAAGAGGTAGCGCTATGGCAGTATTAGACAAGTTCAAGAAAAAGAAGATTCAGGGTGTTGACGATACCGAGTACCTGACGCTGCGCGACGAACGGCGCATCAGCAAGGAAAACGCGAAGATTACGCGTGAGTTTGAGCGCAACAAGGCGCGCAAGAACGTGCCCGAATCGGAATACCTTTCCCAAATGCGGGACAGCAGGAACGTTGTTGAGTTCGATGATCTGCACACGTATTTTTATACCGATATCGGTACCGTGAAGGCGGTGGACGGCGTAACCTATGACGTGCCGCAGGGCACCACGGTGGGGATCGTCGGCGAATCCGGCTGCGGAAAATCCGTTACTTCGCTCTCGCTGATGCAGCTTGTGCAGGCGCCGCAGGGGCAGATCGTCTCCGGCGAAATCCGATATCTTGCAAGCGATGGAAAATGCTACAACATCGCAAAGATGCCTAGAAGCGAGATGCTGCATATCCGGGGCAAGGAGATCTCCATGATCTTCCAGGAGCCGATGACAAGCCTGAACCCGGTGTTCACCATCGGCGAGCAGATGGACGAGGTTGTGCTGCTGCACGAAGAAGGCGCAACGGCGGAAAGCGCAAAAGCGCATTCCATCGAGATGCTTCAGCTCGTCGGCATCGCCATGCCGGATAAGGTGTATGCAAGCTATCCGCACGAGCTTTCGGGCGGCATGCGGCAAAGGGTCATGATTGCAATGGCGCTTTCCTGCGGCCCCCGCCTCATCATTGCCGATGAGCCCACCACAGCGCTGGATGTTACCATTCAGGCGCAGATTCTTGACCTTTTGCGCGGCATTAAGGATAAGATCAACGGCAGCATCATGCTCATCACGCACGACCTTGGCGTTATCGCGGAAATGGCGGATTATGTCGTGGTCATGTATGCGGGCCGCATCATTGAAAAGGGCACCGTGCGGGAGATCTTCCACACGCCGAAGCATCCGTATACCGTTGGCCTGATGCGCAGCAAACCGAGCGTAAACAAAGCGGTGGATCGGCTTTACAGCATCCCGGGGCAGGTTCCGAACCCGATCAACATGCCCAACCACTGCTATTTTAAGAACCGCTGCGAAAAGTGCACCGAAAAGTGCGGCGGCGAATATCCGCCGATGCTGCAGTTCTCCCCCACGCATTTTGCCGCCTGTTACCTTTACGAGGAAGACCGGGATGCGGTTTACTTTGATGCGCTCACGGGCAAAAAGAGCGAATGAGGAGGTAGAAGATGGAAAACGATAATCTGTTGGTAGTAGAAAACCTGAAAAAGTATTATCCCATTAACGCCTCCGTTCTGGGAAAGGCAAAGTCCTTCGTGAAAGCGGTGGACGATGTGTCCTTCACCATAAAGCGCGGCACGACGATGGGCCTTGTGGGTGAATCCGGCTGCGGCAAAACCACAGTCGGCCGCACAATCCTGCGCCTGCATGACGTAACCGGCGGCACGGTTATGTTCAAGGGACGCGATCTTGCGAAGCTTTCCCAAAAAGAACTCCGCTCGCTGCGTCCGCATATGCAGATGATTTTCCAGGATCCTTATTCCAGCCTTTCGCCGCGTATGCCTGTTGGCGAGATCATCGGAGAAGCCGTGCGCACGCACAATATCGTGCCGAAATCCCAATACCAATCCTACATCCGTAAGGTCATGAAGGATTGCGGCTTGCAGCCCCAGTATTTTTACCGGTACCCGCATGAGTTTTCCGGCGGGCAAAGGCAGCGCATCTGCATCGCCCGTGCCGTGGCGCTCAACCCGGAATTCATCATTTGCGATGAACCGGTCTCTGCACTGGATGTTTCCATCCAGGCGCAGATCATCAATTTGATGAAGGACCTGCAAACGCAGTTCGGGTATACGTACCTGTTCATTTCCCACGACCTTTCCGTTGTGGAGCACATTTCGGATACCATCGGCGTGATGTATCTGGGCAATTTGGTTGAAACGGGCGATAAGGCCAAGATCTTCGCCAACCCGATGCATCCTTACACCAAGGCGCTGCTGAGCGCGGTTCCGATGCCGGATCCGGACATGAAGATGAACCGCATTATTCTCAAGGGCGACATCCCCAGCCCGGCCAATCCGCCTTCCGGCTGCAAATTCCGCACACGCTGCCAATACTGTATGGATGTTTGTGAAAAGGAAGTGCCGCAGTTCAGGGAATACGAGCCGGGGCACAGGGTGGCATGCCACCTGTATTCACAGGAATGAACCCGAAGGTGAGGGAAAATGTGAAAAAGCGCCGTAAGGATGACTTCGTGGACGATGGGCGCGTGATTGCGGACATGAGCATTGACGGCATGCCCGGCACGATTTCCCGGCGCCGGCGGAAGCCTCCCGTGCCGTTCGGCACCGTGAGGGAAGAGCCGGAACCGGTCAAGCTGACATGGAAAGAGCGAATTTCCGCTTACGGCGGCGCATACGCCGCGTATGCCCTGTTTGGCCTTGTGATGTTCGGCGGGCTTGGCCTAGTGATCTGGCTTTGGCTCAGATGAATGCAAGTTGAAGCATAGAACAACGATGAACGGAGCCGCGCGCGCAAGCAAGCGGCTCCGCTTTGCTGTTTTTGCAGGGGAGGATTCGGACTGCACAGGACGAAACAAAACACAGGAGGGTGCATGGAAATCAGAGAATACAGGGAATACAGGGAAGAGGAACTCCTCAGCCTTTATGCCAGCGTTGGTTGGACGGCATATACCCAGCATCCCGAAACACTAAGAGCGGGGTTTGCAAATTCTCTTTTTACCCTCGGCGCTTACGATGGACAAACGCTGCTGGGCATCATCCGTACCGTTGGCGACGGCCATACCATCGTGCTGATCCAGGACATTTTGGTGTTTCCGGAGCATCAACGGAAGGGCATCGGCTCCAAGCTGATGCAGGCTGTGCTGGAAAGATTCCGTAACGTGCGGCAAATTGAGCTTGCGACGGATGATATTCCCGCCAATATTGCCTTTTACGAATCTCTGGGATTTCGGAAAATGTCCGAAATTGGCTGCTGCGCATTCATAAGGCTTTGATGGATTGTGGGTACGGTTGGTTGCCCGGCGCCATCGGCATATGGAAAAAGAAGCCTGATCCCATCTCAAAAACGGGCCGGCTGTCATAGCGGCGCGCAAATCATGTTATCAATACAGGCGGAGAAACCCCGGGGTAAATTTACCCGGGGTTTTGCATGCTCCATGCTCTGCTGAACGGTGAAAACCGACAGAACTCGCGTGAAACAGTTTGCACAAACGGTCTTGCAACGGAAAGTTTGCATATGCTTGAAGCATATAAGATAGTAGGCAGCAAAATGAGAAAGGAAATGGACTGTATGAACGATTTTTTCACCTGGACGATTCTTGCAACTTACGCCGGCGCGACACTGGCAACGACACTCGTGACGCAGCTTCTGAAAGGGATTGGTTTCATTGACCGCATCCCGACGCGGATCTTCAGCTATGTGATAGCGTTGATCATCCTGCTGGTAGCCACGTTCTTCACCGGCGCGCTTACGTGGAATACTGCCGTATTGTGCGTGGTGAATGCCGTGGTGGTGAGCCTTGCGGCCAATGGCGCGTTCGATGCGGTGACTGCGAAACATACCAACGATTGACAAGGGGGCACACGCCAAATCTAGCGGGCCGCAGCCTTTACGTTTTCGGGTGCTGAGGAGGCGGACAAAGTTTGCGGCCGGACATAGCCGAAGAAGCGCTGCCTTTTTCGGAAAAGGAGACGCAAGGGAACGGGTGGCGCTTTCCCAAAAGAAAAACGTCGGAATAAAGCGAACATTGTTCCGACGTGGCGGAGAAGGAGGGATTTGAACCCTCGCGCCAGTCACCCCAGCCTACTCCCTTAGCAGGGGAGCCCCTTACAGCCACTTGGGTACTTCTCCGCATATACAATTTTCGGTGGAAGAGCGCCGTTCGCTCCGTTGCCGCCGAATATGACAATGCCCAGAGGGCATTCTCATATTTGGCGGAGAGAGAGGGATTCGAACCCCCGGTGCCTTGCAGCATCACCGGTTTTCAAGACCGGCTCCATAAACCACTCGGACATCTCTCCCGATGTAGCCTTTGTATTATAGCAAAGCACGGGGGCGCTTGTCAAGAAGCAGGTACGTTTGTTTTTACAGAGACCTTAGATCAGCCTGCGGCCTTCGCTGATTACGGCGCGGATGGTGCGGCTGTCATCCGCATAAATCAGGCGCTCCAGACGCTCGGCAGGCGCAAGCGGGCGCGAAGGCGGAAGGGCGCTGTCATCCAACACGATGGCATGCAGCGAATCGCCCACGCAAAAACCCGGGCCCGCGCCGAAATATTGTTGCCCTGCGCTCGTTGCGAGGTAAAAGGCTTCGGGCACGGTCAGGTAGGCTTCGTCAGGCCGTTTTCCGCTGTAATAGTAACGCAGCTTGGAAGCGCGGATGGCTTCTGCCGCTGCATGGAGCATGGAAAGCTTTGCGCCGCCTGCAACATCGGAAGCAAGCGCCACGGAAAGCCCCTCGCTCAGCATCTTGCGCACGGGAGCAACGCCGGAATACAGGTTCGTGTTGGAATCCGGGCTGTGCGCCACCCAAACGCCCGCGCTGCGCATGGCTGCGCGCTCACGTGCATCACTGTGCACACAGTGCGCCATGATCGTACCGCGTTTCCAAAGGCCGAACTTCGCATAGGTTTCCCAATATTGCGCACAATCCGGATGCAGCGCGCGCACCCATTCAATTTCCGCATCGTTCTCCGAAAGATGGGATTGCACGGGGAGCTCATATTCTTCCGCAAGCCTGCCAAGCCCTTCCATAAGGGCGTCCGAGCAGGATGGGGTGAAGCGCGGCGTCAGGATGGGCTTGATGTGCGCATACCGGCCGGCGCATTCGTCCAGCCAACGGCGCGTTTGTGCGAGCGATTCCTCGCATGTCTCACGCAGGCAGTCCGGGCTGTTGCGATCCATGTTTACTTTGCCGACGAAGCCGGTTAAGCCCGCCCGTTCGAGCGCATCCATCAGGATGAGCGTCCCCTCGCGGTGCAGGCTCGAAAACATGCATACGCGCGTTGTGCCGCGGCGCACCAGCTCGGCTGCAAGCGCTTCGTATACCGTGCGTGCAAAGCCTGCATCCGCAAAGCGCGCTTCCTCCTTGAACGTATACGTGTTGAGCCATTCAAGCAGCGGCAGATCGAACCCCATGCCCATCATGGCGTATTGCGGCGCATGCAGGTGAAGGTCGGTAAATGAGGGGATGAGCAGGCAATCGCCGAAATCCTCCAATGCAGTATCCTGATATTTCCCGGGCAATTCCTGAAACACGCCGGCAATCACGCCGTTTTGTGCAACGAGATACGCATGCTCCAGGCATTCCAGCGCGCCAAGCTGCGGCGCATAAACGATGGTTCCCCGGTAAATCTTTGTGCTTTTCATGCCATTTCCTCCGTTTCATCAGCTTTTTTGTGCGCGTCGGAAAGCAGCCGCAGCGCCTCGGCAGTATCCACATCCGCAAGCTCCAGCGGATCCGGGATTTCAAAAAGTAAGAGCGCTTCCTTATGCGCACGGATCACCGCGCTGCCCCCCGCGTCCCCCGTAAGCGCGCGTAAACCGGGGAAGAATTGCTTTGGAAAAATCGCCGGGTTGCCGCGCTGCATCCCGTGTCCCATCGCTACGATATTCCCGGAATGGGCGCGAAAGAACGCAAGGAATGCCGATATGCTTTCGCGGCGCAGCAGGGGCTGATCCGCCACAAGGAACAGCAGTGCGTCCATTCCCGGCAGCGCGCGCATCCCGAGGGCGATGGTGCGGCTGACACCGTCTTCCGGTGCGGGGTTGTAAACTGGAACGAAACCATGCGCACGTGCGGCTGAAAGGATCGTTTCGTCGTGGGCAACGACGGCCACGCCTGCGAACTCCTCCACAGGAATGCAGCGGAGCGCCCGCACGTACAGCGGCAGGCCATCATACGCTGCAAGGAGCTTGTTTCCGCCGAAACGCTGCCCTGCGCCCGCTGCCATCAGGATGCAGCCGAGCTTCATCTGCATTTGCCGTACCCCTTCCGGGCAACATACTTCCCGCGCCCGGGCAGAACGAGCACACCGTTTTCTACAATGCGTTCCCCGTTCAAAAGCACATCCCGCGCACAGCCGCGCACAGAAAGCCCGGCAAAGGGTGAATTATCGGCGTTGTGCGCCGTGTTTGTGTCGGTAATGCGGCCTTCATACGCAGGATCCCAGACCACGAGGTCGGCAGCCATGCCGGGGGCGATTGTGCCGCGGTCCGTGAGGCCGAAAAGGCGCGCAGGCCCGGCGGAAAGGAGCTGAACCATCTGTTCCGGCGTGATGCGCCCCTTGCATACGCCATAGGTATAAAGAAGCTGCCCACGATGCTGCACGCCCGCCCCGCCGTTTGGGATCCGCTGAAAATCATTTCCGTATTGCAGCTTTTGTGCCATTGTGAAGGAACAATGGTCTGTGCCGATGCAGTCGATTTCGCCTGCGGCAAGCGCTTCCCACAGCGCCTCACAGTCCGAATCCTTCCGCAGTGGCGGGGACATCACAAACTTTACGCCGTCTTCGGCTGCGTAGCAGGCATCCGTTAAAAGCAAATACTGCGGGCAGGTTTCAAGATACACCTCCTGACCGCGCGCTCTCGCGCGCCGCGCTTCCGCAAGGCCCTCCGCCGTAGAAAGATGAACAACATAAACGGGGGAGCCGGCAAGCTCCGCAATGCGCATGAGACGCGCCACCGCCTCCGCTTCAACGGGCGCGGGGCGCGAAAGAGGATGCCCGGCCGGGCCGGTCAGGCCCCGGGCTTTCACTTCCTGAATGCGGCGGTTCAACACATCCCAGTTTTCGCAATGCACGCCGATCAGCGCACCCTCGTTTTTTGCCGCCTTGAGCGCTGCGTAGATTGCGCCGTCGTCCACGCGCAGGGCATCATAGACCATGTAAAGCTTGTAGGAGGTCACGCCGCGGCGCGTCATTTCGGGAAGCTCTGCCGCGGTTTTATCGTTCCATTCGGCAATCGCCATGTGAAACCCGTAGTTGCAGGAGCAGCCGCGGGCCTTTTCCTGCCAGGTGTCGAACGCCTGTACAAGCGTGCCGCCGCGCTCCTGCGTGGCAAAATCAAGCACCGCCGTTGTGCCCCCGAGAACGGCGGCACGGCCGCCGGTGACGAAATCATCCGCCGTTCGGGCGCTGCCGGTGTCAAGGTCGAAATGCGTATGCGTATCGATGAAGCCGGGAAGCAGGAAGCAGCCTTCCGCATTGATGCGTACAGCGTTCACACAGGCGAGCCCTTCGCCCATGGCGGCAATGCGCCCGTTTTGCACAAGCACATCCGTGCGCGCACTGCCTTCCGCGTTTACCACAACACCGTTTTGAATGAGAAAATCCATTTTTCGCAATCCTCCAAAGACCATGAAAGTGTGAGAAACCGTATGACAAAAGCGCCTTCTGCCGCGGCTTAAACGCACGCGCAAACAAAGGCGCTCATAGCGGGGCCGTTGGGCGGTCCGTAGAAACTCCCGCGCCCGGAAACATGCTTCGCCCCGCGGGATTATATGAGCCGATGGAATGCTACTGTATTCTTAAGAAAAGCATACAGCAAATACAGGGTTTTTGCAAGGGGATTCGGCTTGCCTCAGGGCAGCATTTGTGATATACTGCATCAAACAGAAATTGTTGTGCACAAAATTTATTTGTATTTTTTGGCGATTCTTACAACGGGTACGGGACGAAAAATTGAAAAGGAGGCGCATGCATTGAGACAACAGGATCTGATTCGCGCGGCGCTCGATGGGAAGGCGACGTGCGTCATTAAAAACGCGAACGTGGTAAATGTGTTCACCAACGAGATCATTCCGGCGGACGTTGCATTGTATGAAGATGTCATCATTGGCATCGGGGAATATTCCTGCGAAAACGAGATCGATGCAGAGGGCGGCTACCTTGCGCCGGGGTTTATCGATGCGCATGTGCACATTGAATCCTCCATGGTAATCCCTTCGTCCTTTATGAAGGTAATCATGCCGCACGGCACCACCACGATCATTGCCGACCCGCACGAAATTGCAAACGTGGCGGGCGTAGCGGGTGTGCGCGCAATGTATAAGATGACGGATGACCTCCCGCTTCGGGTTTTGTTCATGATGCCCTCCTGCGTCCCGGCTACGCCCTTTGAACACAGCGGCGCAAAGCTTGTGGCGGAGGATATGGAGCAGTTCCTGCGCAAGAGCCGCATTTTGGGCCTCGGCGAAGTGATGGATTATGTTTCCGCAACCGGCGGTGCGCAGGAAATGCTTGACAAACTTCGCCTGTTTGACGGCAAGCCCATTGACGGCCATGCACCGCTCCTCTCGGGCCGGGCGCTCAACGCCTATCGCGTTGCAGGGCCTTCCACGGACCATGAATGCTCCAATTATGAAGAAGTAAAGGAGAAACTGCGCACCGGCATGCGCATCCTGATCCGCGTGGGCTCTGCGGCGAAGGGAATTGAGGATATCCTGCGCAGCATTGCGCGCGACGGCCTCCCCACGGAAAACATCCTGTTCTGCACGGATGATAAGCACATCGAAACCATCCGCCAGGAAGGGCACATCAACTGCAACGCACGTCTTGCCGTTTCCTGCGGCATCCCGCCGGTGGAAGCGGTGAAAATGGCTTCCTATAACGCTGCGCGTGCGTATGGCCTCAAAAACATCGGCGCAATCGCCCCCGGATACAAGGCAGATATGGTTCTTTTTGAGGACTTGAAGGACTTTCGGGTGAAGCGGGTGTTCACCCGCTTCGGCAAGCCTTACGAAGAAACGGAATACCGCATGCCGCTGCTGCCGCCGGAGGTGTACGGCAGCGTGCATATTGCACCCGTAACGGAAGGCTCTCTTTGCCTGCCCGTGCGGGAAAGAATGCCCGTCATCAAGATGGTGCCGGAGCAGCTCATCACGGAGCTTGTTCATCGCAGCGTGAAGAGCGAGCATGGCGCGTTCGTGCCTGCGGATGGGCTGTGCAAGCTCGCCGTGGTGGAGCGCCACCATGCGACGGGCAGCATCGGTGTGGGAATCGTGGAGGGGATGAACATCAAAAACGGCGCCATCGCTTCCACTGTGGCGCATGACTCGCATAACCTTGTCGTTGCCGGAGACAATGACCGTGATATGCTTATGGCCATCGAATCCCTCCGGGAATGCGGCGGCGGGTATTGTGTCGTGAGCCGCGGGATCGTCCTTGCGCGGCTGCCGCTGCCGATTGCAGGGCTTATGACGGAAGCGCCCGTTGAGGATGTGCTCGCGCGCCAGCGCGCGCTGCTTGACGCGGCGAAGAGCCTCGGCGCCGATGAACGGACCGACCCGCTCATTGCACTTTCGTTTCTGGCGCTGCCGGTTATCCCGGCTGTGCGCCTGACGGACGAGGGGCTGTTTGATGTAACGAAGATGGAGTTTGTGCGGATGTAGCGCCCTCCGCAGGCGGCCGGGGAATGTGCTTGTTTCCGGGAACGCAGCCTGCTCTGCGAAGCGGACGGAGGGATTCCTTCCGCCGCAAACATCCGTTTGATTTAACAAGTTCTGAAAAAGGAGGAACCCGCATGAACGGAACTGTAGGAAAGAGCGAAAAGCGCGTGGATGCGTTTGACAAGGTCACCGGCCGGGCGCGCTATACGGATGACCTTTGTGACAGGAATGCGCTCGTTGCAAAAGTGCTGCATTCCACGATTGCAAACGGCGTGGTGAAAGCCATCGACACGAGCGCAGCGGAAAAAATTCAGGGTGTGGTTAAAATTGTGACCTGCTTTGATGTGCCGGAATATAAATTCCCCACGGCAGGGCACCCGTGGTCTACGGACCCGCACCATCAGGATGTGGCGGACCGGCTGCTTTTGACGCGCCGCGTTCGCTTCTACGGGGATGATGTTGCCGCCGTCGTCGCTGAAAACGAGATCGCGGCGGCAGAAGCGCTGCGTGCGATCCAGGTTGAATATGAGGAATTCCCGTTTGTGCTGGATGCCGAGGAGGCGATGAAGCCCGGCGCGCCGCAGCTGCATGAGGACTATCCGAACAACATCCTTGCGCATACGAGCATCTATAAGGGCGATTACGATGCTGCAATCAAGGAGCCGGGTCTCATCAGGGTGGAAGGATGGTATGATACCCCCACCGTGCAGCATTGCCACATTGAAAACCACATCTGCTTTGCGGAAATGGAAGGCGGGCGCATCGTCGTCACCTCGTCCACGCAGATTCCGCATATCGTCCGCCGCATCGTGGGACAGGCGCTTGGCATCCCATGGGGCAGCGTGCGCGTCATCAAGCCCTATATCGGCGGTGGGTTCGGCAACAAGCAGGACGCGCTGTACGAGCCGCTCTGCGCGTACCTTACCACGCAGGTGGGCGGCAGGCGGGTAAAGCTTGACGTCAGCCGGGAGGAAACCTTCGTTTCCAACCGCGTGCGCCACGCCATTCGCACGCACATCATTTCCTATGTCCGGCCGGACGGCACGTTTGCCGCGCGAAAAATGGAATGCTTTTCCAATCAGGGCGCTTACGCCTCGCACGGGCATGGCATTGCCGCAAAGGGCATGGGGGCCTTCCCGCAGCTTTACCCGTGCGACAATGTGCAGTGCGATGCGTATACCGTATTCACCAACAAACCCGTTGCAGGCGCAATGCGCGGCTATGGCATCCCGCAGGCCATGTTTGCCGGTGAGAGCCATATTGAAGACGTGGCGCGAGCGCTTCACATGGATTCGCTTGCATTCCGCAGAAAGAACATGATGCCTGTGGGCTATGTGGACGGCTTCTCCAAAAACGAAAACTATTCCGATTCGCTGAACCAGTGCATCGAAAAAGGCATGGAATACATTGGTTACGAGCGCAAGCAGGCGGAATACGCAAAGGAAAGCGGCCCTGTGCGCCACGGCGTCGGCATGGCCATCTTCTGGTATAACACCGCCGTGTGGCCAATCTCACTCGAATCCTCCTCCTGCCGGATGGTGCTCAATCAGGATGGCTCCGTGCAGCTTCAAATGGGGGAAACAGAGATCGGTCAGGGGGCGGATACGGCCTTTGCGCAGATGGCGGCAGAGACGCTCGGCATCCCGTTTAAGGATGTGCACGTCATCTCCACACAGGATACGGATATTACCCCCTTCGGCCTTGGCGCATATGCCTCGCGGCAGACATACATCGGCGGTTTTTCCATCAAGCAGACGGCGCTCATGATGAAGGAACGCATCCTGAAATACGCTTATGAGCTCACGCGCATGCCGCCGTTTGAACTGGATATTGTGGATGGAAACATCATCCGCAAGAACGATGCGCGCGTGCTCATGAGCCTTGGCGCGCTTGCAACGGAGGCGCTTTACAGCCTGACCCACAGTGAGCATATCACGGCCGAAAGCACCTACCAGATTAAGAGCAACGCCTATTCCTTCGGCTGCTCGTTTGCCGAGGTTGAGGTGGATATTCCGCTTTGCAAAGTGAAGCTTATCAACATCGTGAACGTGCACGATTGCGGCAGGCTCATCAACCCTGCGCTCGCGGAAGCACAGGTGCACGGCGGCATGAGCATGGCCATCGGCTACGGGCTTTCCGAACAGCTTCTGTTCGATGAAAAAACGGGCAGGCCGCTCAACAACAACCTGCTCGATTACAAGCTTTCCACCATGATGGATCACCCGGATATCGCTGCGCGCTTCGTGGAAAATTATGAGCCGACAAGCGCGTTTGGAACCAAGGCGCTCGGCGAGCCGCCGGCCTGCCCGGGCGCACCCGCAATACGCAACGCCATTCTCGCCGCGACAGGCGTGGCGGTTGACCGGATTCCCATTACGCCGCATGTCCTCTTTGCCCGGTTCAAAGAGGAAGGGCTGCTTTAAGGAAAGGGGGATGCGAAATGTACGACATCAAAGCATTGTATGAAGCAGAAAGCGTGCAGCACGCATGCGCGCTTTTGCTCGCACACCCGGAGGCGAAAGTGCTTGCGGGCGGCAGCGACGTGCTGATCCAGATCCGCGAGGGCAAGCTTGCGGGCGCAACACTCGTTTCCATCTACGGGCTGGATGAATTGCGCGGCGTTGCCATGGAGGCGGACGGAACCATCCGCATCGGCGCACTGACGAGCTTTTCCCACATCACAAGAAGCCCCGTCATCGAGGAGCATATCGCTGTGCTCGGCGAGGCGGTGGACATGGTGGGAGGCCCGCAGATCCGCAACATCGGCACCATCGGCGGCAACACCTGCAACGGTGTGACAAGCGCGGATTCCGGCTCGACGCTCGTGGCGTATGACGCCGTTGTGGAGCTTACGGGTGCTCTGGGTGTGCGCCGCGTGCCCATTCGGGACTTCTACATCAAGGCTGGCAAAGTGGATCTCCGTCCCGGTGAGATTGAAACTGCAATCCTGATCCCGAAGGAATGCTATGAAGGTTACAAGGGACATTACATCAAATATGCCATGCGCAACGCCATGGATATCGCTACCTGCGGCTGTTCCGCCAACGTGAAGCTTTCCGGTGACAAAAAAACGATCCTTTCCGCCCGCCTTGCCTACGGCGTGGCGGGGCCGGTGCCCATGCGCGCGCCATCCGCAGAGGCTGCGGCAAACGGAATGCCTGTTTGCGCCGAAACGGTGGATGCATTTGCAAAAGCGGCGCTCCAGGATGTGAACCCGCGCACGAGCTGGCGCGCAACGAAGGAATTCCGTCTGCATCTTGTGGAGGAGCTGGCGCGGCGCGCACTGACGGAAGCGGTCAGAAAGAGCGGAGGTGAACTCTGATGCACGAAACGCAATATAAGCTTGTGAAATGCACGATCAACGGCAAGCCGGTTCAAAAAATGGTGGATGTGCGCGCATCGCTCACCGATATGCTGCGCAATGATTTCAGCCTGAACTCGGTGAAAAAAGGCTGCGAGGTGGGCGAATGCGGCGCGTGCAACGTGCTCATCGACGGGGAGTGCTTCAACTCCTGCATTTACCTTGCCATCTGGGCGGACGGCAAAAACATCCGCACGCTGGAGGGCCTGCTCGGCCCGAACGGCGAGCTTTCGGACATCCAGCAGGCGTTTGTGGATGAGGCTGCCGTGCAGTGCGGCTTCTGCACGCCGGGCTTCATTATGACTGCGGTGGAGATCCTTGAATCCGGGAAGGAATACACGCGCGATGAACTGCGCAAGCTGCTTTCCGGTCATCTGTGCCGCTGCACGGGGTATGAAAATATCCTGAACGCCGTGGAAAAAACGATGCTGCGCAGGCTGGGAAAACTTCACGATTGAGAATCAAAAACGGACAGATGAGGCGCGCCGCAGGGCGCGCTTTCTGTATGGAGAAAAATCCAGCGCACGGGGAATGAGCAGAGAACGTTGCTAAAATAACGTTAAAATGTTGACAAATGATGCTGAAAAGAGTATACTCACGTCGGAATCAGGGAACCGGCCAATGGCCGATGGCGCGGCCGGCTTCCAACAAAAAATGCACAGGAGGCAAACCAATGAAAGCAGCACTCTGGTATGGCGCAAAGGATATTCGCGTTGAAAACATTCCGGAACCCGTGGTGAAGGATGACGATGTGAAAATCAAAGTAAAATGGTGTGGAATTTGTGGAAGCGATCTGCATGAATATACGATGGGCCCCATCTTTATCCCGGTAAAGACACCGCACCCGATCACGGGGGAAACGGCGCCGGTTGTGATGGGTCATGAGTTTTCCGGTGAGGTGGTTGAAGTTGGCCGCAGCGTAACCAACGTCAAACCCGGTGACCGCGTTGTGGTAGAGCCGTTGATTGTTTGCGGGGAATGCCCAGCCTGCAAGGCCGGCTATTATAACCTTTGCGAGAAGCTCGGCTTCCATGGCCTGATGGGCGGCGGCGGCGGTTTTTCCGAGTATACGACTTTCCCTGCACGCTTCGTGCACAAAATTCCGGATAGCCTGAGTTACGAAAAGGCGGCCTTGGTGGAGCCGATGAGCGTGGCCTACCATTCTCTTGAAGTTGGCCATTTTGAAAAGGGTCAAACCGCAATTGTCGCCGGCGCAGGCCCGATTGGCCTTGCAACCATCGAATGCCTGAAAGCGCTCGGCGCGGCGCAGGTGATCGTGGTGCAGCGCAAGTCTGTGCGCCAGGAATACGCGAAGCAGTCCGGCGCGGACACGGTGCTCGACCCCAATGAGGTGGATGTGGTTGCCGAAATCAAAAAGCTCACCGGCGGCGTAGGGGCGGATATCGCCTTTGAAACAACCGGCAGCGAACAGTGCTTCCATCTTGCGCTGAACAGCATCCGCTTCAGCGGCACGCTCGTTGTCACCAGCATTTGGGAAAAGCAGGTCACGCTTGACCCCAACACGCTTGTGATGGGCGAAAAATATGTTGTCGGTAGCATTTGCTATTGCAACGATTTCCCCAAGGTGATCGAAATGCTTGCGGATGGCAGCATTCCGGCCAAGGGCTACATCACAAAGAAGGTTTATATCGATGACATTGAAAAGGAAGGCTTTGGTGCCCTTACCGGCCCGGAAAAGAAATCTCAGGTGAAAATTATCGTCACGCCAGATAAAAACCTGCTCTAAGCGCGGCGAAACCGCAAAAACAGAATAAATCCCCCGGCCCGCAACGCGGGCCGGGGGATTTACTTTTTCGCCGCACGGCATTCAGTTTACCTTGTATACCAGCCCTTCAAACGGCAAAAGCGGCAGTTCCCGGGAGAATGCGCGCGAGGAATGTGTGTACAGCAGGCATTCCCGCGCATTGAGCCCAGGGAAGGAAACCTTCGCCTGCTTGTCGGAAAGGTTTATGGCAACAAGCAGCGTTTCGGTTTCGCCGCGGCGCAGATAAGCGAGCACGCGCTTGTTCTTTTCGTCCACGGGCGCATACGTTCCGAAGGTAAGCGCAGGGTGCGCATGGTGCAGGGCAATGGCCTTTTTGTAGAAGTTTACCACCGAATCCATGCGCAGCACGTCCTCCTCGATGTTGATCTCCCGGTAATTCGGGTTCACGCGCATCCATGGCGTACCGTCCGTGAAGCCCGCGTTGCGGCCCCCGCTCCACTGCACGGGCGTGCGTGCGTTATCCCGCGTCATCTTCACGATGATCTTTTCCGCAAGCGGGGCGGGCAGGCGCATCATGTTTTGCAGCACGGCATAGTCGTTTATGGCCTCAAAATCCTTCCACTCTTCTTTGGCAAGGCGGCAGTTTGTCATGCCGCACTCCTCTCCCTGATAAAGAAACGGCGTGCCGCGCAGCGTCAGGTTCAAAAGGGCAAGCGCCCGCGCGGATGCGCGCCGCAGCTCCGGCGTTTTTTCGCTACCGAAGCGGGAAACCTGGCGCGGCTGATCGTGGTTGGAAAGGTAGTTGCCCGTCCAGCCGTTCTTCTCTTGCATGGCAAGCTGCCAGCGGTTCACCACGCGCTTAAAATCGAGGATGGTAAAGCGGTAGCCCTTTCTGAAATCAAACTTGCCGAGCGGGCCGCAGCCGAGCATCGCGATGTCGAAATGAAACATCATCATCAGCTCCCGGTTTTCCGGGTTTGTGAAGCGCGCGACGTCCTCAATGCCCGTAAGACACCCTTCGCCCACAGTGAAGCAATCCGGATAGTGCGCAAACACCTCCCGGTGCATCTCCTGAATAAATGCATGCACCCCTTCCTGCTTGGTTACAAGCTCCGCCGGGAATTGCAGGCCGCGCTTGTGCGGGTCCTTATCCGGCAGGCCAGGCGCCTTCTTGATGGCGTTCACCACGTCGATGCGGAAGCCCGCGATGCCCCGGTCCATCCAAAATCGCATGGCTTTGTACATCTCCTGCCGCACCGCAGGGTTTTCCCAGTTCAGGTCACATTGCCCCGGTGTGAAGGAGGTCAGGTAGTATTCGCCGGTCTTTTTATCCTGCGTCCACGCGCTGCCCCCAAAGAAGGACATCCAGTTGTTCGGAGCACCGCCGTTCTTGCCGGGCCGGAAATAATAAAAATCGCGGTAGGGCGAATTGGGGTCGGAAAGCGCCGCCCGGAACCAGGCATGCTGATCGGAGGTGTGGTTGGGAACGAAGTCCATCAGGATGCCGATGCCGCGCGTCTTTGCCTCCGCAACGAGGCGGTCGAACTCCGCAAGCGTGCCATATTCCTGGTTGATTGCATAATAGTCGGAAACATCATAGCCGTAATCCCGGTTGGGCGAGGCATAAACCGGCGAAAGCCAGAGAAGATCCACCCCCAGCTCATGCAGATAATCAAGCTTGGCGATCACGCCGCCAAGATCGCCGATGCCATCCCCGTTCCCGTCACAGAACGAGCGCGGCCAAATTTGGTAAACGATTTTTTCCCGCGGATCCATGGAGGTTCCTCCTTTGTTTCAGCCGGCTGTACGCCGAAGCGTTTTATTTGATTGCAAGGAAATACACAAGCACGAGCGCGCCGAGTGCGATGCGATACCAGCCGAAGGCCTTAAAATCATGCTTGCGGATGTAATTCATCAGGAATTTGATGACGGCAAGCGACACCAGGAACGCCACCGCCATGCCGGCGAGAAGGGTCACGAGCTCCGCACCCGTGAACGCAAACCCGAACTTCAAAAGCTTGAGCGCGCTCATGCCAAACATGACCGGCACGGCAAGGAAAAACGTGAACTCTGCCGCTGCGACGCGGGATACGCCAATGATGAGCGCCCCGATGATCGTGGAGCCGGAGCGGGAGGTTCCGGGAATGATGGAAAGCACCTGAAACAGGCCGATGATGAGCGCCGTTTGGTAAGTGATCTCCGAAAGGGTGCGGATGCGGGGCCTGCGCGCCTTGTTCCAATCCTCCACAAGAAGGAACGCAATGCCGTAAAGGATGAGCGCGCATGCGATCACAACGGGCGTGTGCAGGTGAGCTTCGATGACGTCATCAAACAGGAGCGTCACGGCCGCGCCCGGGATGCACGCCACAACAACCTTGAGCCAAAGGGAAAGCGTATCCTTTTTCCAAAACGGTTTTTTGCGGTCCTGAAGCTGGAACGGGAGCATTTTGTGCCAGAACAGGACGACCACCGCAAGGATTGCGCCGAGCTGAATCACAACAAAGAACATTTCCTTGAACGCATCGTTTGCGTTGAGCTGCAGGAACTCATCCACAAGCAGCATGTGCCCGGTGCTGCTGATCGGTAGCCACTCGGTAATCCCTTCCACAATCCCGAGGAAAATCACTTTCAGAAGCTCGATAAAATCCGGCATGCGGCTGTATGCCTCCTCTTTCAAATTGGCGCGCCGCCAAACGGCGCGATATCATTTCTATTTTATGCGCTTCTCCCGATTGTAGCAAGCGAAGATTCCGTGAACCATTGCAAAAGCGCGCGCCACCAGCAGCTGAATATCCACCTTTAGGGCTTGTATGTCCTTGTCAACTGATGGTATGCTTGTAACAGCAAACGAATCTTTCTCTAAGGAGGCATGCATATGAACCCGAAAGTGGACGCCTGGCTTGACGCGCATCAGGGTGCAATCGTCGAAGCCGTACAAAACATCATTGCCATCCCAAGCGTGAAGGGAGAGCCCGCACCCGGCGCGCCGTTCGGCACAGAGGTTAAGGCAGCGCTTGACAATGCGCTTATGCTGGCGGAGGGCATGGGCTTTGCAACAAAGGATCTTGACGGGTATGCCGGCTATGCGGAATTCGGCGCGGGGGAGGAGCTCGTCGGCGTGCTCTGCCATCTCGATGTCGTGCCCGCGGGCGTGGGCTGGACGCACCCGCCTTTCGGCGGCGAAATTCATGACGGAAGAATTTACGGCCGCGGCACGGTGGATGACAAGGGCCCGGCCATTGCGGCGCTTTACGCCATGGCCGCAGTGAAGGAATGCGGCCTTCCGATGAAGCGGCGCGTGCGCCTGATCCTCGGCTGCGACGAGGAAAGCGGCATGCAGTGCCTTGACCATTACTGCAAGTGCGAGGAGATCCCCGCGATGTCCTTCTCGCCGGATGCGGAATATCCGCTTGTCAATTCCGAAAAACATGGGTTTGGCACAAATTACCAACTGCCCTATGCTTCCTCCATCACCGTTCAGGCGGGCGAACGCTCAAACGTTGTTCCGGGCGAGGCCACGGCGACCGTGCCGCTGCCGCTCTCGCGTATCCTGCCCATCATGGAAGCCTATATGGAAAAGAGCGAATACGGCTGTTCCGCCGAGGCTCTGGATGAAGCTTCCGCGAAAATCACCATGCGCGGCCTTTCGGCGCATGCTTCGCTGCCGGATCAGGGGCGCAACGCATTTTTTGCGCTCATCGACCTGCTTGACAAGCTTCCCCTGCCCGAAGCGGACGCAAAGGCCGTTTCGGATCTTGTGCGCGCATTCAACTTTGAATGCCATGGCGAGTCCTTCGGCCTGGACAAAACGGATGCTTCCGGCCGGCTCACGCTCAACGTCGGCGTAATCAACTGGGATGAAACGGGGATCCGCCGCCTTTCCATCGATATTCGTGCCCCCATCACCATGGAGCGCGGAGAAATCGAAGCGGCGCTTGATGCGCGCCTGAACCCCATCGGCCTTACCGCCGCGCGCACGAGTTTCTCCAAGGGATATTGCGTGCCCCCGGAAAGCGAGCTCGTGTCAAAGCTCCTCAAGGTCTATTCCGCGCGCACGGGTGAGCCGGCGGCCCCGCTTGCCATCGGCGGCGGCACCTATGCGCGGCATCTGCCCAACGCCGTGGCCTTCGGCTGCGAAATCCCGGGGCATGAAGCTTCCATCCACATGCCGAATGAATACATCACCATTGAGGATCTGATGTTCAACGTGCATGTGCTTGCGGATGCGATCATCGCGCTTGGATGTGAGTGTTCCGACTGAAGCCGAAACAGGAAAGGGGAGGGGAGCGCCTGTGCTGTTTGAACGCATCCTTTACTTTGGCGCGGATTTCCGCTTTCACACCGGCGATGTGGAGGTAGATGCCGGCCGCATTGCGGCAGTGCGGCCACGCGGCTGCACACCGCGCGCGATGCTGCTGCCCGGACTTGTGGACATTCACCTGCACGGCAACAGCGGCGCGGATTTTTCCGACGGCGCGGAGGATGGCCTCCTTCGCATGGCGCGCTTCCTTGCCGCGCACGGCACGACCTCCTTCAGCCCGGCTTCGCTGACGCTGCCGGAGGAACGGCTCAAAGCGGCGTACCGCACGGCGGCAAGGCTCCATGCGGTACGGCCGGAGGGCGCTGCCGCTTTGCGCGGAATCACAATGGAAGGCCCCTTTTTCAGCATGGGTAAGCGCGGCGCGCAGAACCCGGAGCATTTGCGCCTGCCGGATGCCGCGCTGTTTGCGCGGCTCCAGCGGGAAGCGGCGGGGCTCATCCGCATCGCGTGCATCGCGCCGGAGCTTCCGGGCGCGCTCGATTGCATCCGCACCGTTGCGGCAGAAGGGGTGAAGGTTTCCCTTGCACATACGGAGGCGGACTATGACACGGCCTCTGCCGCTTTTGATGCGGGAGCTGCCCATGTAACGCATCTGTTTAACGCGATGCCGCCGCTTCTGCACCGCGCGCCGGGCGTCATCGGCGCGGCATCAGAGCGGGAAACCGTGACGGCGGAGCTCATTGCGGATGGCATCCATGTGCATCCTTCCGCAGTGCGCGCGGCGTTCCGGTTGTTTCCCGGGCGCGTGTGCCTTGTGAGCGATGCGCTTTCCGCCTGCGGCATGCCGGAGGGGGAATATATGCTCGGCGGGCAGGCGATCCGCGTCAGCGGCCCGCGCGCCATGCTTTCGGATGGCACGCTTGCAGGGTCTGTGGCAACGCTGTTCGATTGCATGAAGAACGCCGTGCGCTTCGGCGTTCCCGCGGAGGAAGCGGTGCGCGCGGCGAGCCACACGCCCGCGCGCGTGATCGGTGCGGATGGGGAAACCGGCGCCATCCGCGAAGGCCTTGCGGCCGACCTGCTTCTTTGCGGCATGGATTGGGAATTGCAGGCGGTTTATATCGGCGGGATGCCGGTTACGGTTTAAAAATGGCATAGAACAGCATAAGGCGCGCCGGGGGCGCGCCTTATGCGTGTCAAAAAAGTGGCATTGCCACTTTTTGAGCTTTTCTCATTCGGCGCTCGCTCCTCTGTCGCGGCCAGCGCCTCATGCAAAGAAGGCCTTGCTCCGCAAGCGCTTCTGCGGATTTGACGTACATGCCATCAAATCCGATTAGAGCGTCCGGGGGCTGCAGCCCCGCCCCCCCCGGAAGGCTTTTTACAGCCAAAAGGCGCGCCTTTTCTATGCAGAAAACAATGAAAAACCGGAGTGAAAGAAACTGAAATCCGGCTGCGGTTTATGCCGATGGCAGTTCTGCCGATTTTTGCGAAACCGTACCGAGGCCGGAAACGGACTGTGTGACGGTGGGACTGCCGAAATATTCAATGCTGCCTATGCCGGAAATCTTTGCCTCCAGCACATCGACCACGGCAATGGTCATGTCGCCCGCGCCGGAAATTTTTGCATCGAGTGCATTGCAGGTAAGCCCGGCCGCCTCGATGTCGCCCGCGCCGGAAATGTGGATGGTCGCCTTGTCTGCCGCGCCGGAGAGCACAAACGAGCCTGCGCCTGAGATCTTTGCATCAAAGTCGCTTACATACAGGTTTTCAACGCTGCCGTTTGCCGCGCCGCTCACGTTGAGCGAGAGCGATTGTGCGCCGCCCGCATCCACGGTCACGTCGTAGCCGCCCGAAAAGTCGATCTCGTCAAACCGCGCACGGATTTTGAGCTCGAACCGGTCCGTCCTGATCTCAAGATGTTTGCTCGGCCCGACCCGCAGCACACCGTTGTTCATGGTGATCTTGAACCCGTAATCCAGAAGATCCTCGCTGACTACGGCCTCAACGGAGGGCGTATCGGAATAGGCGATGTCAATCGTCACATCCTTCGAGTTGGTGAAGGACATGTTATCGATCTCGATGCGATAGACCTTCTCGCTGTCTGGCGTAGCAGTAAGCGTGGTATAATCGTCCGAAAGCGTCACATAGCGCGGCGAAATGGTGATGGTGAAGCAGCCCGTCATTCCTGTAATTAAGGCGAGCAGAAGCAGCAGCGCGAACACGCGCCGCAAAAGCCTGGTTCCGTTCATGGTGATGTCTCCCCCTTATTGTGCATAAAAATTGGGCCGCCGCGCATAGCGGAACACGTCTCCCGCCCTGGTCACGACCACATTGTCGAACCCTGCCGCGCAATGCGCGAAGACGGGCGCGCCTGCCTCATCAAAGCCGATGCAGATGCCGATGTGGTTGCCCTTGTTGGTGGGGTATGCATTCTGAAACACAAAATCCCCCACGCGCAGGTCCTTCCAGGCGATTCCCTCCGTCCTGTCCCACTGCGTCCAGGTGCCCATGCCGACCTGCTCCTCCACCTCGGCGGCGCTGAGCCCCTGCTGGATAAAGCACCAGGCCACAAAGCCGGAGCAATCGAGCCCGTAAGGCTTTTCTGTGCCCGTGCTTTCACTGCCTGCACTCGTGACCTCCGTCAGTTCGCCCCAACGCGGATCCTCACCCATGGCGCTGCTCTTACCGCCCCAGAAGTAATGTACTTTGCCCACGAGGCTTACGGCGCACTGCGCAACCGAAAGGCGCGCCTCCTCCGCCTCAGCCTCCTGCCCACGCAGCAGAGCATAGTCGATCTCCTCCGCCGTAAGCGGCACGTATTCCGCGCGTTTCACGGCACGCTCAATGGCCTCCGCGCCAAAAAACAGGCAAACAACCGCCGCAGCGGCAAACAAAGCAAACAACACGCGGCGCGTACGCACGGCAGGCCGCTTCTTTTTTCTTGTGACCGGTTTCGTATTCATAGTATGTATGGTAAAGCATTTCGCCGCCCTTTACAAGGCGGCGAAGATTAAAAAAGGATGAATTTACTCTAATCTGCTTTATTCGTGCCCGTGCTTGTAAAGCTGGCGGTTGTCAAGCGCCCACTGGCGTTCGGAAAACCCGCCCACCGGAACGGAGGCAAGCGCGTCAAACATCTCGAAAAGCTTGGAATCCAGAACGTCGATCTGGCTCACAAGCTCTGCTTCCGGGAACATCGGCGGGCGCGGCGAGCCGAATTCCGGAACGCCGTGGTGCGCGAGAAGCATGTGCTGCAAAAGCATGGTTGTTTGTTCGCTGGTCATCAGTTCTGCGGCGGCGCGTTCCACCATCGCCATGCCCATGTTGATGTGGCCAAGAAGCTGCCCCTTTTCGCTGTAAGCGCTTGCAAGGCCAATGTCGCCCACGGTCAGCTCCTGCGTTTTGGCAACGTCGTGCAGGATGATGCCTGCGTACACAAGTTCGGTGGAAAGCGTGGGGTACAGCGGCTTGTATACTGCGCAGACCGCCCTTGCCGCTTTGAGCATGGTTGTCGTGTGATACAAAAGCCCTCCGCGCATGGCGTGGTGCAGCTTGAGCGCGGCCGGATAGCGCAGGATCGCTTCCTTATTCTCGCGCAGGATGTATTGCGTCAGCATGCGCAGGTCCTCATCCTGAAAGCTCTCCGCGCATTGATACAGCTCATCGAACATCGCTTCGGGCGCAAAGGGTGCGCAGGGCACAAGCTCCGCCATGTCCACCGTTTCGTCTGCCTTCACATTGCGGATGCGGTCGATCTTGAGCTGCTCCTCATCTTTCCAAAGGTTGATCGTCGCGCGCACCTTAACGACGGTGTCCGCTTCGTAAGTGCCGTGCTGCTCGGGCGCATAGTCCCAAAGCTTGGCGGCGCATTCGCCGCCCGCATCCGCAAGGATGAAATCCAAATAGCTGCTGCCCTTGACGTTGCTTTTTTGTGCAACGCTTTTGACGATGCAGTAGCCTTCCACCTGGTTGGATGCGGCGTTATGAATTTTTGAAAGCAGGTGCATTCTGCCCATAGGTTCCCTCCGTAAACATGGTTCGGTTTTTGTTTATTATAGCAGATGCGCTGCCCGCACGCCAAGGAGAAATCCGGCTGCTGGGTCTTTCGTGATGCAAAAAGGCCGCCCTTCCGGGCGGCTCGGTGCATTGCCTGTTACTTGATCTCTACCAACCGGAGCGCGCAGAATTCACGAAGCTCCGCCTCTTTGAGCGTGCAGCCCGCGCGGGGTGTGAGCGCCGCCTCGCCGCCACCGAGCGCCCAGGTCAGAGCGCCCGCCGCGCCGGCGGTCACATCGTGTTCCGCCGGGGCGAATACGCCGTCCGTGTCCACCTCCGCAGCCATGCCCGAAAGGCTCGCCGCCGGGATGAATATGGAATATTCATCGTCATGGGTATCGGCTGCGGCGCGGTTGTAGGTATAGGTGATGCCGGAAGCATCAGCCGCGATCTCAAGCAGACGGTACCCTTTTCCCGCAGAGGCCGGTTCATACAGCCATTCAAACGAAGCAAGCGCACCGCCCTCCGTGCGCGCGGCAAGGCAGAGCGAAACGAGTTCGTCTGCGCTCATTGCAATGAGCGGTTCCTGCGCCACATGGCCTGAAATACCGACTTCCGGGGTACCCGCTTCATTCCGCGCGGCATTGGAAGCTCCTGCGCTTGGCGCCACCCCTGCCGCATCGCCCGTTTTTTCCGTGGGGCACACGCTTTCCGGCACACAGCCGAGTGCGGGTTCTTCGGGCGCACCCTCCGGCGCCATATCCGCCGCCTGACCGCCCATGCTGAACTCCACCGCCTGCGGGGCAGCGTTTTCACCGCTGCGTGCAGCGTCGCCCCTTGCCTGGAGAAACAGCGTGCCCACGCCGGCAAGAACCACAAGCGTTGCCGCCATCGCGCCATAGCGCACGAACTGTGCGCGCCTGCGCCGCACGGCAGCCGCTTTTTGCAGGACAGCCGCGTGCATGACTGCATAATCCACCTTTGCATCCGCTTCATCCGCAATGGATTTCATCAATGCGTCAAACGCGTCAGCCATGCTGCGCACCCCCTTTCAACAGGGCGAGAAGACGCTCCTTCGCCCTGGACATTCTTGATTTTACCGTTCCCTCGCTCACGCCCGTAAGCTTTGCAATCTCGTCATAACGAAGCTCGGAGAAAAAATGCAGCATTACCGTTTCACGGTAAATTTCCGGCAATTCCTGAAGTGCCCGGTGCAGCGCCTCACGGGTTTCCGCATCCAGCGCCGCAGCCTCGGGCAGCACGCTCACATCGGAAACGGGCATTTCGGGCAGCTCGTCCGCAAGCACCTCCCGCTTCAGCTTCCGCTTGCCGTCCAGACAAAGGTTTACCGTAACGCGGTAAAGCCAGCTTTTGAGCTGCGCATCCTCCATTGTTTCAAGCTTTTTCTGGTGCTTCATCACGCGCAAAAACACGTTCTGGGAAGCGTCCATGGCGTCGCTTTCGTTTTTCAGCACGCCGTAGGCCGCCCAATACACCATACGGGAGTAGTCCGCGTAGATGGATTCAAAATCCCTTGCGGGCAAGTTTCATCCCTCCCATCCTTTAATACGTTGCTTCCCCTGAAATGGTTGCATCCAATTATAGCATGGCGCGCGATATTTATCAAAAAACGAGTTGTAAACACGCGCGGAAATCATTATCATAGTATGTGGAATACGGCGCTCTTCTTAAAAGCGTTTTTGCATATTTCAATTTTACTTGCGAAAAAGGAGATTACCCCACCATGAACGTCGGCTTTGATAACGACAAGTATCTCGCCATGCAATCGGAGCATATCCGGGAACGCATTGCCCAATTCGGCGGCAAGCTGTATCTTGAATTCGGCGGCAAACTGTTTGACGATTACCACGCTTCGCGCGTACTGCCCGGCTTTGCACCGGACAGCAAGGTCAAAATGCTGCTCCAGCTCAAGGAACAGGCGGAGATCGTGATCGTCATCAATGCGGCGGACATTGAAAAAAACAAGGTGCGCGGCGACCTCGGAATCACCTATGACCAGGACGTTCTGCGCCTGATCGACGCATTCCGCGCCATCGGCCTTTATGTGGGCAGCGTTGTGCTCACACAATACGGCGGCCAAAGCGCGGCGGACGCATTCCAAAGCCGCCTCGCCTCGCTTGGCGTGACGGTGTACCGCCATTATCCCATCGCCGGATACCCTTCGGACGTTGAGCACATCGTCAGCGATGAGGGATACGGCAAAAATGAATACATAGAAACCACGCGGCCGCTTGTGGTCATTACCGCGCCGGGCCCCGGCAGCGGAAAAATGGCGACCTGCCTTTCCCAGCTTTACCATGAGCACAGGCGCGGCGTAGCGGCGGGCTATGCAAAATTTGAGACATTCCCCATCTGGAACCTGCCGCTGAAGCATCCGGTGAACCTCGCTTATGAGGCGGCTACGGCGGACCTGAACGACGTGAACATGATCGACCCGTTCCACCTTGAGGCCTACGGCGTGACCACGGTCAATTATAACCGCGATGTGGAAATTTTCCCCGTGCTTGCCGCCATTTTTGAGGAAATCTACGGCCGTTGCCCATACCAGTCTCCCACGGATATGGGGGTAAACATGGCAGGCAACTGCATCATTGACGACGAGGCTTGCAGGGAGGCTTCCCGGCAGGAGATCCTGCGCCGTTATTATGCGGAACGCTGCGCCGTGCGCCAGGGCCTTGCAAACGGGGAGGGCGTTTATAAAATCAAGCTCCTTATGAACCAGGCGGGCATCACGGAGGCGGACCGCCCCGTGATTGCCGCGGCGCTTGCAAAGGCGGCGGAAACGCAGCAGCCCGCGGCCGCTATGCAGCTCCCGGACGGCAGGTGCATAACCGGCAAGACGTCCGCGCTGCTCGGCGCTTCTGCGGCGCTGATCCTGAACGCACTGAAGGCGCTCGGCAACATTCAGGATGACATCCACCTGATCTCGCCCATTATCATCGAGCCGATTCAGGATCTCAAAATCCACCATCTGGGGAACCATAACCCGCGCCTGCATACGGACGAAATCCTGATCGCCCTTTCAATCTGCGCGGCAACGAACCCCACGGCGGCGCTTGCCATGCAGCAGCTTCCGAAGCTGCGCGGCTGCGAGGCGCACTCCACGGTCATCCTTTCGGGCGTGGACAGCACGACCTTTAAAAAGCTCGGCGTGAACCTGACCTGCGAGCCGCAGTATCAGACGAAGAAGCTTTACCATAAATAAGCAGCGGCGCACTGCGCGAAAAAACGTTTTTTGCGCAAATCTGCGCCTTGCCCCACAAAGTTTACATTCGTGTCACCACAGGGCGCGCGCAATATGGTATGGTATAAGAAACAGGAAGCACATTGTGCGAACCGCATCGTTTCGGCAGAAGGGGAATTCGGATGAATGTACTTTTCTTTCTAAAGCCAAAGGCAAGTGTAGCCTATATTTACGATAACAACACCGTGCGGCAGGGCCTTGAAAAGATGAAGCATTACGGCTATACGGCGATCCCCGTGATCGACCATGAAGGGCGTTATGTGGGCACTGTAACAGAGGGCGACTTTCTTTGGAAGCTGACGGAGGCAAGCGCCTGGGAATCCCATGCGCAGGAGCGGCTCAACGTGCGGGATATCATGCAGCGCAGCCATAACCCGCCGGTGAACGTGAACGCTTCGCTGGAAGATCTGCTGCTGCAGGCCATGAACCAGAACTTTGTACCCGTGGTGGACGACCTCGGCTCCTTCATTGGCATCGTGACCCGACGCGATATTATGCAATATTATTATAAAATGACGCATCCCTATGCTGAAGGCAGCGCAAAACCGCTGTGCCCGCCCGTTTTGCAGCAGCGGAATTAAGCTGTAAAACAAAATAAAAAGCGCCGCTTTCCATACAGGAAAGCGGCGCTTTTTTGTGCTTTTATGGTTTTTGCTGCCGGCTTGCCCGTTTGGTAGCCGCCATGCGCACAATGGAGGTAACAACGGAAACGCCAGCTGCAATCGCGCCGGCACAGGCTGCGGTTTCAACGCCTTTCTGTGCGAACAGGACATAATCCGCGTTGATAAGCGCATCCATCGCGTAATACAGGCCGCCGCCGGGCACAAGGGGCACGATTCCGATCACAAGAAAAATTGTTGCGGGCGCTTTCAGGATGCGCGCGAAAAGTTCGGACAAAAGAGAAACGACGATGGTAGCAAGAAAATAGCGCACCACCTCGGATTCTAATCCGCCGAGCAGCAGGTAAACCAGCCAGCTGATCGCGCCCGTAACGCAGGAAAGGAAGATGAACAGCGGCTTTTTAATTTCAAACACAATGGAAAAGCCTGCGCACGCCAAAAACGCATACAGGCAGGGAAGATAGTGTTCCATGCTCAAATACCTCCAAAAAGCGCCCGGGCAAGGCCGAACGGAATTGCAATGCCCACGGCGATTGCCATCGCCACGATCAGCACCTCTGCAAGTTTGCTGATGGCGGTCATAAAATCCCCGATGATAACATCGCGCATTACGTTTGTGATCGCAATGCCGGGTACGAGCAGCATAATCGCCCCGATGATGATTTTATCCGTATGGATGGCGGTGCAGCCTGCATAGGTCAGGGCAACAGGCACCATCACGAGCAGCATGCTGGCGCATACGTTGATGAAAAACACGTTCGCGTTGAGCCGCGCCATATAGCCTACCGCTGCTTTTACGATCAGGCCGCAAAGGAACGCGATCATGGCATCAAGAAAATGCCCGCCCCAGAACAGCGTGAAGAACGCCGCAACGCAGCCATGGCCGAAGTAGCTCAGCCATACCGGATAGGCGGGGCGCCCTACGATGGCTTTAAGCTCCGCAAGCGCGGTCCCGATTTCCGGCGTTTCCGCACATACCCTGCGGCAGAGGGCATTCAACCGGTCCAGTTTATCCAGGTTGTTTGCGGAAGTCTTTACGCGTACGGATTTCGTGTAATTGCGCTCGCCGTAATGGATGCTCATGATGATGCAGGAAGGTACGGCGAATACCTCTGCCTCCTGATATCCGTAAGCCGCGAGCATGCGGTTGGCCGATTCCTCTACGCGGTATATCTCCGCGCCGTTGCGGATCAGCTGCCGCCCCAGCTCGCAGCAAAAATTCAGGCATAGTTCCACCTGCTTTGAATGCATGTCCCATTTCCTCCGTGGCCGTTTTTGTTTGATATTTTTTTGCCACTCGCACTATTATATGAATCCTGCGGGAAATGTCAAGCAAAATATGAAGTTGGCCTTTTGCCGGAACGGCAGGGGAGGGCAGGCTTGGCGAACCCCAAAAGGCCGGGGGCAGCGGCAATCCCCCGCAAAGGCTGCGCGTATTGACCACAATTCGCAAAGATCGCGCTGCTATGGCAATCTCCCGTCGGCGGCTTGAAACGGCAGCAAAAAAGAGGGCGGAACCCCGCCCTCTCGGCCTTTGCGATTAAACGTTGAACCGGAATACCACAATGTCCCCATCCTGCATCACATAATCCTTGCCTTCGGAGCGAATGAGCCCCTTTTCCTTGCAGGCGAGCATGGTCCCGTTTTCCATGAGCGTATCGTAGGAAACGATTTCTGCGCGGATGAAGCCGCGCTCGAAATCCGTGTGGATCTTGCCCGCGGCCTGCGGCGCCTTTGTACCGCGCTCGATCGTCCATGCGCGCACTTCTTTAGGGCCCGCCGTAAGGTAGCTGATGAGGCCGAGCAGTTTGTAGCACGCCTTCACGAGTTTATCCAAACCGCTTTCACCGATGCCGAGCTCTTCAATGAACGCCTGCTTTTCCTCCGGCGAAAGCTCGGCAATCTCCTCCTCTACCTTGGCGCAGATGGTGAGCGCCTCCGCACCCTCGGCCTTGGCAGCAGCGTAAAGCTTGTCTGCAAGCGGGTTTTCCTGGCCGATTTCATCTTCGCTGATGTTTGCAACATAGATCACGGGCTTTGTCGTTAACAGGAACATCGCTTTCACTGCGGCGTGCTCGTCATCGCTAAGCTCCATCGTGCGCACCGGCTTGCCCGATTCAAGGTGTGCCTTGATGCGATCGCACAGGGCGGCTTCTGCAAGGCACTGCTTGTCCCCGCCCTTACCGTTTTTACGCGCACGGTCAGCCCGGCGCTCGATGGTTTCAAGATCGGCAAAAATCAGCTCAAGGTTGATCGTCTCCATATCGCGTGCAGGATCGACTGAGCCGTCCACATGCACGATGTTTTCATCCTCAAAGCAGCGCACCACATGCACGATTGCATCCACCTCGCGGATGTGGGAAAGAAACTTGTTGCCAAGCCCTTCGCCCTTGTATGCGCCGCGCACAAGCCCTGCGATGTCCACAAACTCGATGGTTGTGGGCGTGAGCTTTTCCGGAGCGTACATCCTTGCGAGCACGTTAAGCCGCTCGTCCGGCACGGGAACAACGCCAACGTTTGGTTCAATGGTGCAAAACGGGTAATTGGCGGCCTGCGCGCCCGCTTGGGTGATGGCGTTAAACAGCGTGCTTTTGCCGACATTGGGGAGTCCGACGACGCCGAGCTTCATGGGCAGTTTCTCCTTTACAAATCCGGTAAACGGATGGTATTTTCACATATCATTTGTATTATATGTTCACGCGCTTCCCTTGTCAAACGGCGGCGCAAACGGTATACTTATCGTAAATATTTTTTTAAATTGCACAGCGGGTACGGATGGCGGAATCTTGGGCGGACACGGTGCGGAGGTGCTTATGCGGCAGCGCGTTACGGATTTCATTGCACAACATGACCTGCTTAGGGCGGGATCAAGCGTCGTGGCCGGCGTGAGCGGCGGGGCGGACTCGGTCGCGCTTTTGCACACCCTTTGGTCGCTTGCGCCTGCAATGGGGCTTCGCCTGTATGCGGCGCACCTCAACCACGGCATCCGCGGCGCCGCGGCGGATGCGGACGAAGAATTTGTGCGCGGCCTGTGTGAGTTTTACGGCGTGCCGCTTTACCGCGGCCATGCAGATGTGCCATCCCTCGCGCACAGCCGCGGGCAAACGCTGGAACAGGCCGGGCGGGATGCGCGGTATGGTTTTTTGGAGGAGGCGCGCCGCTATTTTGGCGCGGATGTGATCGCCGTTGCGCATCACATGGACGATCAGGCTGAAACGCTGCTTTTGCACCTCGCGCGCGGCACGGGGCTTCGGGGGCTTACGGGCATGCGCCCAAAGCGCGGGCGGGTGATCCGCCCGTTGCTTGCGCTCCGACGCAGCGAAATTGAAGCGTACCTTTTACAGGAGGGGCTTGCCTTCTGCACGGATGAAACGAACCTTCTTCGGGAGGGCACGCGCAACCGGCTCCGGCTGGATGTACTGCCTTACCTTGCCGAATATGTGAACCCGGCGATTGTACCTTCGCTCTCTGCCACGGCGGAGCTGCTCGCGCAGGACGAAGCGTACCTTTGCAAGGAGGCTGCGGCCGCGCTTGCCAAAGCGCGGCGGGGCGAGCATGCCTATGACCGGGCGGCGCTCCTTGCGCTGCCGCCCGCCCTGCAAAGCCGCGCGGTGCGCATGGCACTTGCGGAGGCAGGCGCCGCGCAGGACATTGCGCGCATCCATGTGGAGCAGGTAAGCGCGCTCCTCGGCGCGCGCACGGGCGCGCGGCTGCATTTGCCCGGCGCGGACGCATGGGTGAACTACTCGCTTCTTCACATCGGCACGTGGAAGGAGGCGGAGGCGTTTGAGCTGCCGCTTGCATACAGCGGGGAAACAAGCACGCCCGGAGGCACGTTTTTTGCGGAGGAAACGCCTGTGGGCAGCCTTGTTCGGGAGCCTTTCACCGCCTGCTTCGATGCGGATAAGCTGCCCGCGCAGGGGCTTTGCGTGCGCACGCGCCTTCCGGGAGACCGCTTCTTTCCGCTGAACGCGCCGGGCAGGCGCAAGCTCAAGGAATTCTTCATCGACAAGAAGGTGCCGCGCGAAAAGCGGGATATGCCGCTCATCGCATGCGGGCAGGAGATCCTGTTCGTTCCGGGTCACTGCATTTCGGATACGGTGAAGGTGGAGGAGAAGACCACGCGCATCCTGTGCGTGACCTATATGCCCCGCGAAGGCGCGGAACAAATTTAATTTCCATTTCAGGGAGGGTTTTATGGCAGAAAAGACCGACATGAACAAAAGCATCAGCAAGGTGCTGGTGAGCGAAGAACAGCTCCGCGCGCGCGTTGCGGAAATGGGCGCGCAGCTTTCGGAGGATTATGAGGGCAAAAACGTGATCCTTGTGTGCATCCTCAAGGGTGCGGTGCATTTCTTTTCCGACCTTTCGCGCCATATGACCTGCCATATGGAGATGGACTTTATGTCGATCTCAAGCTACGGAAACGGCCGCAAAACCTCCGGTATCGTGCGCATTGCAAAGGATATGGATGCGGACATCACCGGCCGCCATGTGCTCATTGTGGAGGACATTATGGACAGCGGCCTCACCCTCAATTACCTGACAACGATCCTCAGGGAACGAAAGCCTGCCTCGCTCAAGATCGCCTGCCTGCTGGACAAGCCCTCCCGCCGCGAGTGCGACATTACGCCGGATTACTGCGGCTTTGTCATTCCCAATGAGTTCGTGCTCGGCTATGGCCTCGACTACGACGGCTATTACAGAAACCTGCCTTATGTGGGCGTGTTTAAGACGGAGTAACTCTGTGAGGCGCAGGGGACGGGGAAAACCGTCCCTTTTTAAATGCGGTGCCAAAAGGCGTAAGGATTGCGCTGCTGCATTTGGCAGCAGCGCATATTTGTCAATGCAAAAGGCGGATGGAGTATGCTGGCCATCCAAAAGAAGTTAGAAAGGCAAGGCGAGCATGAAAAAGCTATACTTGATCGGCGGGCCGATGGGTGTGGGAAAAACATCTGCATGCGGGTATTTGAAGCAGCTGTTGCCCCAAAGCGTATTCCTTGACGGGGATTGGTGCTGGGATGCGGATCCGTTTCAGGTAACAGAGGAAACAAAGGCAATGGTGATGGACAATATCTGCCACCTGCTGAATAACTTTATCCGCTGCACAGCATATGAGCATGTGATCTTCTGCTGGGTGATGCATGAGCAGAGCATAATCGACAGCATCCTCCGCGCTTTGGATGCGGACGGCTGCGACATAAAGGCGGTTTCCCTGCTTTGCGATGCAGAAACTCTGCGGGAGCGGCTTCTGGAGGACGTCCGGCGCGGAGTGCGTACAGCGGACGTCATTGAACGGAGCCTTGCGCGGCTTATGCAGTGCCAAAGCCTGAACACGTGGAAGATTGATACGGCCGGCAAAAGCGCTCTGGACGTTGCAAAGGAAATTGCCGCGCTGTGAATCCCGCATTTTGCGGCGCGTCAGCCGAACCGCCGTTTTAGCTCGCGTACGTTTTTGGCAATCGCCTCAATGGCTTTCAGAAACTCTGAATCGCTTTTGCCCGTCGGGTCATCCAATCCCCAATCTTCCCTGTGCCGGCACGGAAGATTGGGGCACTGAACATTGCAGCCCATTGTAACGACGATGTCAACGGGGGGAAGCTCCGCGAGAAGCTTTGGATATTGCGTTTTTTTCATATCGATGCCGTACCGGTCTTTCATGATCCGTACGGCATCCCGATTGATTTCCGGCTTTGTTTCCGTGCCGGCCGAATAGCAATCAAACACATCGGCAGCAAGGCGCTTCCCCAAAGCCTCCGCGATTTGGCTGCGGCAGGAATTATGAACGCAAACGAAGGCGACTTTTAATTTTTTGCGCAAACCGGTTCCCCCTATCCGTTGTGCCGCACAAGCACGCCTAAAGCGGAGGGCGCGGTGAAATCCCGCAGCGTTGTGCCGAGATTTTCGCGCTGTGCGGCAGTCAAAAGGCGCTTAAAGTAACCGAGGTCGGGCGCGCCAACGAGCTGAAACAACATCTGTGTGACGCGGCTGAGTTCAGGCAGCTCATCGAAGGTGACGGCGAGCGCGCCTTTTGCGATGCGGAAGCGGAACACGCGCGTATCCGGCGTTTCAATGAGTGAGGCGAGCACCGTAAACTCTATGCAGTCCTCCGCATACTTCCAAACCGCGCGCACGCCGATCTTCTGCCATTCGCCCCGCATGGCGATGCGCCCATAGCGCAGCGAACCGTCCGCATGGATGCCGATGCGGTTGCATTCCGCGTATTCGTAAAACAGCAAATCAAGTCCGTATTCCGTTTTTTCAAAGCGGATCAGATCCGTACCCATGGTGTAGTTGCCGTGTACGGCCTGGATCGTTTGAGGGAACACGCCGCCCGTGTTGGCGGAAAGGCGGTATTCCCGGCCATCCAGCAGCTCCGCAATGGCGTGGAACTGCGCCGGATCCGTGTTGAGCGACCCGGGCAATGTCGGCGTGAAGCGGAGCGCCTTGCAGGCCTCGGCAAGCGTAGCCTGTGCGCTGGCGTTCTCCGGCAGCGGCTCGGAAGATGCACCCTCAAAGCAGGCGTTGATGTGTTCCGTCAGCGTCCCTTGGGCGAACAGTTTTGCGCTGCCGCTGAATACGGCAACCACGGCGTCATATTTCGGCAGCACGACCACATATTGCCCAAACGCACCGTTGAACTGATACCCGCCTTCCTCGTCGCTCATCCAGATCTGATAGCCGTAGCCATGTGTCATTTCGCCGTGCGGCGTTTCGATTTGCTTTTTTGTGGCCGCATCCGCCCAGGCTTCGCTGAAAATGCGCTTGCCTTCCCACACGCCGCGGTTGAGGTAGAGCTGGCCAAGCTTGGCTGCGTCCTCCAGCGTGAGCGAAAGCCCCCAACCGCCTTTTTCCACGCCCTGCGGGCAGGTTTCCCACTGGAAGCGCTCAATGCCAAGCGGCTCAAACAAGCGCGGCCGCAGATAGTCCACAAGCGTTTGCCCCGTGCGCCGCGCGAGTATGGCGGCGAGCATATACGTATTGAGCGAGTTATATTCAAACGCCGTGCCCGGTTCAAATTTGGGGAGGGACTCCAGGAACATCTTTGCCCAGTTTTCATCAAGCATTGAGCCGATCTCGTTAAAGCGGCAGCCCGTGCTCATCGTCAACAGATGGCGCACGGTCATGTTTTTGATGACTTTGGCCTGCGTGGGGGTTACAAGCTCCGGGAAGAGATCCGTGAGCCGTTCCTCCAGCGAGAGCAGCCCTTCATCTACGGCGATGCCCACCGCTGTGCCGGTGACGCTTTTGCTCATGGAATAGAGCATGTGCGGCACATCCAGCCGGTAAGGCGCCCATGCGCCCTCGGCGATGACCTTGCCGTGGCGCATCACGAGCACGGCATGCGCCGCGATGGAATCCGCCTCGGCAGAGACGGCTTCATAAAAGCGCAGCACGGCATCGGAGCGTATGCCCTCGGCCTCCGGGGTGCTGCGGGGCAGCGGCTTCGGCGCTTTTGCCTCCGGCAGCTGCCGCTTTTGCAGCGCATATCCATAGGATGGCACGTTCTTCAGGTCGTGCTTAAGGAATTTGAGCATCAGTTCAATGCTGCGCATCTGAATGGCGATGTCCATATTCAAAACTCTCCTTGCCGGAACTTGTATCCGCGTTTATTCCATTTTATCATGCCTGTGCCAAAACAACAAAGAGGGCTTAAGCCCTCTTTTCAGGTTCCGGAAAGTTTACTTGTCGCAATCGCAGCCGCAGCCGCTTTCGCATTCACACGCGCCTTCGCACGCGCACTCACTTTCACATTCGCACTCTTCGGAGAGCAGCTCCTCAACGATTTCAACAAGTGCGTCCATCTTGTCCTCATCCGCAGGAAGGAATTCCTCCGTGTCGCCGTCCACGACGATCTTCATGATGTAGACCTCGGCAGTATCCTCGCCCTCGTCCGCATCATCCTCGCCCAAATCCATCAGCACGGCGTATTCCTGCCCTTCGTACTCGAAGTATTCGATTACATCCAGCTCAAACTCGTTGCCTTCCTCATCAGTAAAGGTTACGACGTCCCTTTCTTCCATTTCCATCGGTTCAAACCGCCTTTCCTTCATTTGCCAGTGGCACCTTGATTGTACAATACATTCGGCGCAAGGGCAAGATAAAGTGTTCCCGCGCGGGGAAAGGATTATTCCGGTTGGGGAAGCGCATCCCCCAACCGCCCATATGCTTACTCTAACGCAAACTGGCTGTTGTAAAGCTCCGCATAAAAGCCGCCCCGCTGAAGCAGCGCATCATGGTTTCCCTGCTCGATGATGCGGCCATCCTTCATAACAAGGATGACATCCGCCTCGCGGATGGTGGAAAGCCGGTGAGCGACGATGAAGCTCGTGCGCCCCTGCATCATGCGCGCAAAGGCCTCCTGAATTTTCAGTTCCGTGCGCGTGTCGATGGAGGAGGTTGCCTCATCAAGAATCAGCATCGGCGGCAGGCAGAGCATCACGCGCGCAATGCAGAGAAGCTGCTTCTGCCCCTGCGAAAGCATCCCGCCATCCTCGGTGACGACGGTGTCATACCCGTTGGGCAGGCGGCGGATGAAGCCGTCCGCATGCGAGGCGCGCGCGGCGGCGATGATTTCTTCCTCCAACGCATCCGGCCGGCCGAGGGCGATGTTTTCCCGGATGGTGCCGACTTTGAGCCAGGTTTCCTGCAGCACCATGCCATAGGATGTGCGCAGGCTTTTGCGCGTAAGCCTGCGTATATCGCGGCCATCCACGCGCACCGCGCCGCCATCCACATCATAAAAGCGCATCAGGAGGTTGATGAGCGTGGTTTTGCCGCACCCCGTGGGGCCGACGATTGCTATGCGCTGCCCGCTTTTTGCGGCCACGGAAAGGTTTTCGATCAGCGGGCGGGCGGGGTCGTAGGAGAAGCTGACGTGCTCAAGCGAAACGTTCCCCTGCACATCCCGAAGCGTTTGCGCATCCGGCGCGTCCGGCTCCTCCGCGGGCGTGTCGATCAGCTCGAACACGCGCGCCGCGCAGGCGAGGGCGTTTTGCAGCTCCGTCACCACGCCGGAAATTTCGTTGAAGGGCTTTGTGTATTGGTTGGCATAGCTCAGAAAGCAGGAGAGGCCGCCCACGGAGATGCCACCCGCTATGGCGGAAAATGCGCCCGCAACGCCCACCGCCGCGTAAACGAGGCCGTTCACAAAGCGGGTGGAAGGGTTGGTGATGGAGGAAAAGAAGATCGCGCGCAGAGAGGCTTTGGAAAGCCTGTCGTTGATCTCATCAAACCGGCCGAGCACGGTGTGTTCCCGTCCGAACGCCTGCACGACCTTCTGGTTGCCCACCATTTCCTCAATGAGCGCGGTTTGCTCGCCGCGCGTTTCGGATTGCAGCTTGAACATGGCATAAGTGCGCTTTGCGATGAACGCAGCCACGAAAAGGGACACGGGCGTGACGACAACCACCACAAGCGCAATGCGCCAGTTGAGCGAAAACATGAAGCCAAGCGTGCCTAAAATGGTGATAACGCCGGTGAAAAGCTGGGTGAACCCCATCAACAGGCCTTCAGAAAACTGATCCGCATCCGCGATGACGCGGCTCACAAGTTCCCCGTGGGAATGCGCGTCAAGATAGCTGAGCGGCAGGCGCTGTATGTGCGCAAACGCTGCGTTGCGCAGGGAACGCACCGTTTCATACGCGATGCGGTTGTTGCAGAGGGAAAGCAGCCACTGTGCGAGCGCCGTGATGCCCACGATGATTGCCATGCGCACCGCAAGCTTTGCCACACCCCCAAAATCGACCCGGCCGGGCGCGAGGATGCGGTCGATCGCATCGCCCGTGAGGATGGGGAAATACAGCGTAAGCGCCACGGTGAGCGCGGCGAGCAGCAGCGAAAGCGCCACAAGCCATGCATAGGGGCGGATGCAGCCGAGCACGCGCCGGAGCGCTGCAGATTGCCTTTGATCCATGCGTTTCATCGCTCATCCCTCCTTTGTGCAGGCCGCTTCTTTGGGGAACTGCGAATGGTAAATCTCCTGATAGACAGGGCAGCTTTGAAGCAGCGCTTCGTGCGTGCCGATGCCGGCAACGCGCCCGTCGTCAAGGACGATGATTTTATCCGCATGCCGGATGGATGCCGCCCGTTGGGAAACGAGGAACACCGTAGGGCCGCCTTCCATTTCACGGATGGCCCTGCGCAGCTTCGCGTCCGTTGCGTAATCGAGCGCGGAGGCGCTGTCATCGAGAATCAGGATATCAGGCTTGCGTACGAGCGCGCGGGCGATCGTGAGCCGCTGCTTCTGCCCGCCGGAAAGGTTTTTGCCGCCCTGCTCCACGGGGGCGGACAGGGCGCCTTCCTTTTGCTGCACAAAGTCCTTCGCCTGTGCGCGTTCGAGCGCGTTCCAAAGCGCCGCATCCTCTGCATCGCTGCGGCCCCAGAGCAGGTTTTCCCGGATGGTGCCGCGGAACAGCACCGCCTTTTGCGGCACGATGCCGACCTTTGCGCGCAGCGCTGCGGCAGGCCAATCCTTCACATCCCTGCCGAACACGCGCACCTGCCCGCGCGTTGCCGGGTAAAAGCCGGGGATGAGATTCACAAGCGAGCTTTTGCCCGATCCCGTGCCGCCGATTACGCCGATGGTTTCGCCCGGTTCGGCGCGGAAGGAAACATCGGAAAGCGATTCTGCGCCCGCGTTTTCGTAGGACAGGCTCACGCCGCAAAACTCTACCGCCGGCGCGCCCGCGGGCACGGTGGGCAGCGCGCCCTGCGTGTTCCCCATGGCGGCGTTGCCGGCGGGGAGCGCAAGTACGGCGGAAACGCGGTTTGCGCTTGCAAGCGCGCGGGTCAGCGTGATGATCAGGTTTGCGAGCTTCACAAGCTCAACTAAAATTTGTGACATATAGTTTACGAGCGCCACCAGTTCGCCCTGCGTGATGCGCCCTGCATCCACCTGCACTGCGCCGGTGCGGAGCAGCGCAAGCACGGCAAGGTTAATGATGGCATAGGTGAGCGGATTCATGAGCGCGCTGATGCGGCCGACAAAGCGCTGCATGCGGGCAAGCGCGGCGTTTTTTTCCTGAAAGGCGGAAATTTCCGAATCCTCGCGCGCAAAGGCGCGAAGCACGCGCGCGCCGGTGAGCGTCTCCCGCGTTTTGCCGAGCACGCTGTCCAGCTCCGCCTGTACACGGCGGTATTGCGGGATGGTATAAAGCATTGTGCCGAACACGACGAGTGCAAGCAGCGGGATGACCGCAACGAAAAGGAGCGCGGATTTCGCATCGATGGTAAACGCCATGATCATCGCGCCGAACACGATGAACGGCGAGCGCAGCAGCAGGCGCAGCGTGAGATTTACACCCGTTTGCACCTGGTTGATGTCGCTTGTCATGCGCGTCATCATGGTGGATGTGCCGAGCGTGTCAAGCTGCGTATAGGAAAGGCTTTCGATCTTTTCAAACAGGGCGTGGCGCAGCCTCCCGGCAAAGCCCACGGCGGCCTTTGCGGAAAAATATTGTGCGGTGATGGCGGCGGCAAGCCCCACAAGGCCGAGCAGCAGAAGCACGCCGCCCATGCGCAGGATGTACCCGCGATCCGCCCCGGCCACGCCCGTGTCGATGATGGCGGCCATTACGAGCGGCACAAGCAGCTCGAACGAAGCCTCCAACAGCTTGAACAGCGGCCCAAGCACGCTTTCTTTGGCATAGCCCTTCATATAAACCAAAAGCTGTTTCATTATGGCGTTCCTTTGCGTTCCCGAATTATTTTCTCCCATATACTAGCATACTTGCCCGCAGCGCGCAAACCATGCATCATGCGTGGGGTTTCAGGGGCAAAATATGAAAAACAGAATGGAACCATGCGGTGCACAATATGGCAACTCAACGGGGAAAAACAAGCAAAAATACCTGAATTTCCCAACGGAGTTCGAGGGGAGACCATACAGGCCGGGAACGTTACCAAAAATGGCGCACTGTGGTCACAACAGATTCGATATTACTCATATCGATATTGAAATATCAATATTCCACTTTTGTATTTCCATTTTTTCGCCAATATTGATAAAATAATATCAAACAAGAAAGGGAACCCTATAGCAAACCGTGCGGCGAAGCGCTGCACACCAAGCAAAAAGGGCACCGATTCAGAAATTTATTCAGGAGGTTCAGAAATATGGCACGGTTTACACTTCCAAGGGATCTTTATCACGGAAAAGGCGCGCTCGATGCGCTTAAGACACTCAAGGGCACGAAGGCGTTTGTCGTAGTTGGCGGCGGCTCCATGAAACGGTTTGGCTTCCTTGACAAGGTTGTCAACAACCTGAAGGAGGCAGGCATGGAAGTTATGGCCTTTGAAGGCGTTGAGCCGGATCCTTCCGTCGAGACCGTTATGAAAGGCGCGGCGGCAATGCGTGAGTTCCAGCCGGACTGGATCGTCGCCATTGGCGGCGGCTCCCCGATTGATGCGGCGAAAGCCATGTGGGCGTTCTATGAGTACCCGGACACCACGTTTGAAGAACTCTGCATCCCGTTCAATTTCCCGGCGCTGCGCACCAAGGCGCGTTTCTGCGCGATTCCGTCCACCTCCGGCACGGCGACGGAGGTGACTGCGTTCTCCGTTATCACGGATTATGCAAAGGGTGTGAAGTATCCGCTTGCAGACTTCAACATTACGCCGGATGTGGCGATCGTCGACCCGGATCTCGCGGAGACCATGCCCAAAAAGCTGACTGCGCACACCGGCATGGATGCCATGACGCATGCCATCGAAGCCTATGTTTCCACGCTCCATTGCGATTATACCGACCCGCTTGCGCTGCATGCCATTGAGATGATCAGCCGTGACCTCGTCGCTTCCTATAACGGCGATATGGATGCCCGCGACAGGATGCACAACGCCCAGTGCCTTGCCGGCATGGCGTTTTCCAACGCGCTGCTCGGCATTGTGCACTCCATGGCGCACAAGACCGGCGCTGCCTATTCCGGCGGCCATATTGTGCATGGCTGCGCCAACGCAATGTATCTGCCGAAGGTCATCAAGTACAACGCCAAAGAGCCCGAGGCTGCAAAGCGCTATGCTGAAATCGCCAGGTTCCTGCACCTTGCCGGCAACACCGACGAGGAGCTGACGGACGCGCTGATTGCCCACATCAAGAACTTGAACAAGCAGCTTGATATCCCCTCCTGCATCAAGGAGTATGAGGGCGGCATCATCAACGAGGCGGAGTTCCTTGAGAAGCTGCCCCAGGTGGCAGAACTTGCCGTCGGCGATGCCTGCACCGGATCCAATCCCCGCAGCATTGACCCCAAGACCATGGAGAAGCTGCTCAAGTGCTGCTTCTATGATACCAAGGTCGATTTCTGATACCTTCTTTGACGGCAGAGCGCCTCGCGTAAGCGGGGCGCTCTGCCGTTTTGGGGAATGGGCAAAACAATCCTCAGTCGCCTGCGGCGACAGATTCTTTCAAAAGGAGCCTTTTTGTTGCAGCTTCCCCAAAGCCCATTTAGGAAAGGGGGGCAGCACCAAAGGTGCTGCCGGAGGATTGCCGAAAACCGCGACCATTGCGCACTGCAAGCAGCATGCGCAACGCGGGCATGAGATGGGAAATCACTGTTTCTTATGCTGGAACCGTAAATTTCAACCAAATTAGCACTCGAATAATACGAGTGCCAGAGTTTGCAATTCCATAACAATTCCTCTCTTTTTCCGCAACAATCCTGTTGTATGATAAAGCCATCAAAAGAAAGAAAGGTTCCCGGAACCAAGGCGCCGGGAAGACCCCCCGGAAGGGAACCGGAATATAAAAGGAAGGCGATTCCAATGTGCTGCCTGCGGAAAACGAAGGATGTGCGAAGGGGCATGAGTTCCTTTGCATAAACGGGAAATGAATTTGGGAACATAATGGAAGATCAGCAAAGGAGGCATGAATTATGTTTGGACTTACACCGTATGAGCGCAAAAACAGCGCAATGACTTATGATCCTTTCAAAGCATTTGAAAACTTTGAGCGGGAGTTCTTTAAAACCAACGGCCTGGCCGAGTTCAAGACGGACATCAGGGACAACGGCAAGGAATATGAGCTGGAGGCGGATCTGCCCGGCTTTAAGAAAGAGGACATCAACATTGAACTGGACGATACTTACCTGACCATTCAGGCGGAGCGCAAGTCCGAAACCGAAGAAAAGGACAAGACGGGCAGCTATGTGCGGCGTGAACGTTCTTGCGGTTCCTTCAGCCGGAGCTTTGACGTGAGCGGCATTGATGTTTCCGCCATCAAAGCCAGCTATCAGGACGGTGTTTTGAAGCTGGTCCTGCCCAAGAAAGAGGAGATCGCGCCTGCCGCAAGGCGGCTTGAGATCGAATAACCCCCCTAATCCAACGGAAAATGCCGCGGTGCGCATGCGCACCGCGGCATTTTTCAATTGCAGCTTTTTTGGCCTGCCGTGCCAATGCGGCGGATGTCGTAAGGCGTGGTTTGGTAAACGAAGTAGTTCAGCCAGTTGGTATAAAGCAGGTTTGCGTGCGCGCGCCAAGTCATGCAGGGCGGCCTGGTATCATCGTCATCCGGATAATAGTGCTTCGGCACGGCGATGGGGAGGCCCTCTGACTTATCCCGGAGATATTCCCTTTCCAGCGTGCGTGCATCGTATTCCGAATGACCGGTGATGAAAAACTGGTTTCCCTCCTTGGCTGAAATCGCATAAAGCCCCGCCTCTTCGGAGGAAGCAAGGATGTTGAGCGCCGGCACGGCTTCCACCTCCTCACGCAGAATGGTCGTGTGCCGGGAATGGGGCGCCATGAACACATCGTCAAACCCGCGGAACAGGATGGAAGGTTTGTATTCCACCCTGTGCGCGAATACGCCGAAGAGTTTTTCCGGCAGCGCCCGTTTTTTAATGCCGAAATGATAATACAGCGCAGCCTGTGCTCCCCAGCAGATGTGGAATGTGCTGTGCACATGTGTTTTGGACCATTCCATAATTTCGCAAAGCTCGTCCCAGTATTCCACCTCCTCAAACGGGAGGGTTTCCACTGGCGCGCCCGTAATGATCATACCGTCGAAATTGCGCGCACGCACATCTTCAAAGGTTTGATAGAATGCGAGCATATGCTCCTCGGCGGTGTTGCGGGAAACATGGGTGCGCGTGTGCATCAGTTCGATCTCTACCTGCAAAGGAGAATTGCCCAGCAGGCGGGAAAGCTGTGTTTCCGTGTCGATCTTAGTGGGCATCAGGTTCAGGATCAGCAGCTTGAGCGGCCGGATATCCTGCGTGATGGCGCGCGTTTCGGTCATCACGAAAATGTTTTCTTCCGTGAGCGTTTTAACCGCAGGCAGCTCGTTTGGGATTTTTATGGGCATACGCGCCTCCTTGCCTTATGCCCCGCACAGCGCCTGATCAAGATCGGCAATGAGGTCTGCTGCATCTTCCAGGCCGCAGGAATACCGCACAAGATCCGGAGAAACGCCCGCTGCGGCCAGCTCTGAATCGTTCATCTGGCGGTGCGTGGCGCTTGCCGGATGCAGGCAGCAGGTGCGCGCATCCGCAACATGCGTTTCGATGGCCGCAACTTTGAGCCGCCGCATAAACGCTTCCGCCGCCGGGCGGCCGCCCTTCACGCCGAAGCTTACCACGCCGCATACGCCGTCAGGCAGGTATTTCCGGGCAAGCGCATGGTACTTGTCGCCCGGAAGCCCGGCGAATTTGACCCAGGAAACGTTTGGGTGCCCCTGCAGGAACTCTGCAACGGCCTGGCCGTTTTCGCTGTGGCGCTTCATGCGCACGTGCAGGCTTTCAAGCCCGAGATTGAGCAGAAACGCATTCTGCGGGGACTGGATGGAGCCGAAATCGCGCATCAGCTGCGCGGTGGCCTTGGTAATATAAGCTCCGCCGAGGCCGAAGCGCTCGGTATAGGTTACGCCATGGTAGCTTTCATCCGGCGTGCAGAGGCCGGGAAACTTTTCGGGATACTTCGCCCAGTCGAACCTGCCGGAATCCACGATGCAGCCGCCGACACCCGCGCCGTGGCCGTCCATGTACTTGGTGGTGGAATGGGTAACGATGTCCGCGCCCCATTCAAACGGGCGGCAATTGATGGGCGTTGCAAATGTGTTATCCACGATGAGCGGTACGCCGTGGCGATGCGCCGCCGCTGCAAATTTTTCGATGTCAAGCACGGTGAGCGCCGGGTTCGCGATGGTTTCGCCAAACACAGCCTTGGTGTTCGGGCGGAATGCCGCGTCAAGCTCCTCCTCAGTGCAATCCGGGGAGACGAACGTAAACTCCACGCCCATCCGCTTCATCGTGACGGCAAAGAGGTTGTATGTTCCGCCGTAAATCGTGGCGGAGGCGACCACGTGATCCCCGCAGGAGGCGATGTTGAACACGCTGTAAAAGCTCGCAGCCTGGCCGGAGGAGGTCAGCATGGCGGCCGAACCGCCTTCGAGCGCACAGATTTTCGCGGCGACGGCGTCGTTCGTCGGGTTCTGCAGGCGCGTGTAAAAATACCCTTCGGCCTCCAAATCGAACAGCTTGCCCATGGCTTCGCTGGTATCATACTTAAAGGTCGTGCTTTGGATGATGGGGATCTGCCGCGGCTCGCCATTTTTTGGCGCGTAGCCGCCCTGTACGCATTTGGTGCCGGTTTTCATAAAATTATCCTCCTGAAGCGCCCGTGGACGCTGGTTTACGCTTTTACGGAATGATATATGATTCGGCGCGGAATGTCAAACGCTTCAGCCAAAATGCCGGGGTGGAGGCGCAAAAAGGCCGGCGGATTGATGAATGCGGCGCTTCAGGAAATGAAGCGCGCAGCCTCAATTCAGGCACGGCAGCACGCAGCTCCGTCACGGTTCGATAAGAAAAAAGGAAAACCGAGACCCCATTGACAGCGTATTATATATGGATTACTATAACGGCATAACGGAAATGATATAACCAGGGGGCCGGGGAAAAGCGGAGGAGAAGCGATGAACACACAGCATTTGAAGTACGCCGTAGAGGTGGAACGCACAGGTTCCATCACCCAGGCGGCGGACAACCTTTATATGGCACAGCCCAACCTGAGCAAAGCGATCAAGGAACTGGAGGATACGCTTGGCATCTCCATTTTCCGGCGCACTTCAAAGGGTGTGGTGCCAACGGAAAAGGGCGCGGAATTTCTGGTGTATGCAAAACGCATCCTTACGCAGCTTGAAAAGGTGGAGGCACTGAACCTGCCGCGCACGGAGAGCAGGCAAAGCTTTGGCGTTTCCGTGCCGCGTGTGAGCTATATCGCAAAGGCGGTGACGCGGTTTGTAGCCTCGCTGGACCCGGAGCGTGAGCTGGATGTAAACGTGCAGGAAACAGGCGCGCTTGAAACCATTGCGCAGGTAGCGGAGGGGCAGTTCAACCTCGGCGTGGTGCGCTACCGGCTGCTGTACGAAAACTACTTTATGAGCGCGCTTGCCGAGCGCGAACTGAAAAGTGAACCCATTTGGGAAGCGGACTGCCTGCTTACGGTTTGCACGCGACATCCGCTTGCGCAGAAGCGCACCGTTTTGCCGGATGACCTTGCAGGCTACATCGAGCTTGTGAACGACGATGCGGACGCGCCCTACCTGCCTGCGCATGAGCGCAGGCGGCATAAGACGGCTGAGGCGCGCACGCTGCGGCAAATCTCCATTTATGACCGTGCAAATCAGTTTGAGCTGCTGGAATATATCCCATTGGCCTATATGTGGGCCACGCCCATTCCCAAGGATATGCTCGCGCGCTATAATCTGGTGCAGCGGGAAAGCCGCAGCGGCGAGGGGCGCAGCAAAGATGTGCTCATTTACCCGGCAGGATATGCTATGAGCCCGCTTGAGCAGCGGTTCATCAACGAGCTGTATGTGGCGCGCAACGAGGTGGCATTTCCGGGGCAGTAAAATCCGGCATGGAAACAGTATCGGCATATCGATAAAAACATATCGATATGCCTGTTTTATATTGACCCATATAGGTACGGTCTGCTAAAATCTTATTGAAATAAGAGAGCTTTACCGGGCAACCCTAAAGAGGACGCCCGATGCCCGGCACACATACTGGAGGGAACTGCCGCGCGGCACATGGCGGTGCCGCGGCTTTTTCCTGTTTGAAAGCATGCGCAGCACGGGCCTGACCCAACTGCCGACTATACCATCTATTATTTATTTTTAAGAAAGAGGGACGAAAATGTACCGCATCGTTCAAAAGAAGATCCTCAACCCCACCGTGACGCTTATGGAAATTGAAGCGCCGCTCGTCGCCAAAAAGGCGGAGCCCGGCCAATTCATCATCCTGCGCGTGGACGAAACCGGGGAACGCATCCCGCTGACCATCGCGGATTTCGACCGTGAAAAGGGTACTGTGACCATCATCTTCCAGATTGTCGGCGGGACAACCGAACGGCTCAACCATAAGGAAGCGGGCGACTTCATCCAGGATTTCGTCGGCCCCCTTGGCGTTGCAACCCACACCGAGGGCCTCAAAAAAGTTTGCATCGTAGGCGGCGGCGTTGGCTGTGCGATTGCATTGCCCATCGCGAAGAAGTTGCATCAGCAGGGCTGTGCGGTGACCTCCGTGATCGGTTTCCGCTCCAAGGATCTCCTGATTCTCGAAGATGAATTCCGCGCTGCGTCCGACAAGCTTTATGTGATGACGGACGATGGCTCCTACGGCCGCCACGGCAACGTCTGCGTGCCGCTGGAGGAGATGTTTGCAGAGGGCGAAACCTTTGACCAGGTCATCACCATCGGGCCGTTGATCATGATGAAGTTCGTGGTTGCGGCGGTGAAGCCCACGGGCATCCCCTGCGTCGTTTCCATGAACCCGATCATGATCGACGGCACGGGCATGTGCGGCGGCTGCCGCC